>Ga0255057_10001053_pt1 | contig 15902 bp, 22 predicted proteins | sample Cases_109_6_MG_FD_189022 | JGI IMG/M metagenome (GOLD analysis project Ga0255057, IMG submission 189022) | Seawater microbial communities from Amundsen Gulf, Northwest Territories, Canada - Cases_109_6 | ecosystem: Environmental > Aquatic > Marine > Gulf | place: Canada: Northwest Territories... | reverse complement strand
CGGGGCGGTTGTGGCTTTTGGAATTCGCAACGTTGCCGATTGGCGGCGGGGGCTCGAGGAGATGGCCAGGGTCCTGAAACCGGGTGGGCGAGCGGTGATCTTGGAGTTCTCGACCCCCTCGTTACCCCTCTGCCAATCCCTGTACCACTTTTACTCCCATCGAATCCTACCCTGTATTGGCGGTCTGCTATCGGGTAACCGGGCAGCCTACGAGTATCTTCCGACGTCCGTGGATGGTTTCCCGTCGCCCGAGGGGCTGCGGGCCCTAATGGAGGAAGCAGGATTCTTTGAGGTGTCCTATCTGCCCCTCAGCTTCGGAATGGTGACAGTGCACCAAGGAAGAAAGGTCGTCGAGAGTGGGTGAAGAGCAAAAAACTGTTGGTCTTTTCCATCAGCTCGTGGTCTTTCTGGACCTGATTAAGTTCCCCCATACCGTCTTCGCGCTCCCTTTTGCCTTTACAGGGGCGATCCTGGCCGCCCAGGGGATCCCGAAATGGGAGAAGGGCTTTTGGATCCTCGTAGCCATGGTGGGGGCCAGGACCGGAGCTATGGCGGTGAACCGGCTCGTCGACATGGATCTGGATGCCTTGAACCCCCGGACCGCCCAGCGTGCCCTTCCGCGGGGCCTCATCCGACCCGCCACCGTCATGGCCATCGCGGTCGGTTCGTTCGCTTTGTTGGTCTTTGCCGCGGCCCAATTGAATCGCCTCTGTCTGCTCCTCTCCCCCGTTGCCATTGCTTTGACTGTTTTCTACGCTTACACCAAGCGGTTTACCTCTCTCTCGCACCTGGTCCTGGGGCTCTGCCTCGCCTGCGCCCCGATCGGGGCTTGGATCGCCGTTCGGGGGCGAGTAGACTTGCCGCCCTTGATCCTCGGGTTGGCCGTCCTGTTCTGGGTGGCCGGTTTTGACATTCTCTATGCGTTAGCCGATATCGAGTCTGATCGCACCCACGGGCTGTATTCGATCCCAGCGAGACTCGGGGCTGAAGCGGGGATGCGGGTGAGCCTCGGCTTGCATATCGCGGTTCCCGTCCTGCTCGGGGTCGTGGGGCAGTTGCTCCGCTTGGGACCCCTGTACTACCTGGGAATCCTGTTCGTTGTCATGCTTCTCGGGTACGAGCACGCGACCATGCGCCGTCACGGCCTGCAGCGGCTCGAGATGGCCTTCTTTAATGTAAATGGGCTCATCAGCATGACCCTTTTCACCTTTACCCTCCTCGATGCTTTGATTATCGCCTTCTGATGGATCGCACGCGCACCAGCTCATCCTCCTGGATGTGCCCCTCAGCAAAGACGAAACCCCTCCTCCCGCGGAAGGAAAGAGGGGTCCACGAGTCATTCGATAAGTTTAGCCTTCAGAATGGTTACTTCAAGAGCTTGTACCCACGATTCCGCATGCAGGCGTCGTAGGTGTCCTCGTATTTCTTCTTGGCCGAGGTGCCCGCGATGGCGGATCCAGCGGCAACGCCCACCACGGCGCCGATGGCTGCTCCGGTTCCCGGGGAACCCGCCGCGGCTCCGATGGCGGCCCCACCGGCTGCTCCGACGGCCCCACCGATGAGTGCTCCCTTTCCCGTCTCTTCACCCACATCGTCAGAGTACGATTCGGCGATCTGCTTGCATTCGTAAAGGTCCTTTTGATACCTCGCACTGTCCGCCGTAAAGGTAGGATCGACGGAAGGGCGATAGCTGGAAGCGCAGCCCGCTGCTAACAAGAGAGCGACCGGTAAGAGTACCCAATACCGTTTCACCATATTCACCCCCTCTCGGATCGGCGTTGTAGACTTCAACCGACACGAGTTCCCATAGCCGTTGGGTATTCTAACCCGGAGCCCCAGCCCACTGTCAATTGTTTTAACAATGATTTTTACGGACTCTACCCTCGATCAAGATGCGAATGCGAACGCGATGAAGGTCCCACCCGATAGAGACGGTGTCAAGGGAAGGTGAGACTCCCTAAGGGGTTCCCCCAGCACGGGAAAGGGGCTATCATGGACGCCAGCCGAGGTCGGAGTTTTCCTTTGCCATCCCTTTCTTTCTGCCGCGCGTGCGGCTGTATTCTCGCAATCGCCCCTAAGGAGAGTCGCCACTGAGCGAGCTGGCCGCGCTGAGCCGGCTTCACGAAAGCAGCCATGGGCCCGGTTAGGCGCACCCGTCCAGACAGTTAATGTTTCTTCTTGATTGCGGGTCCCTTGAGACTGCCGCAGTGCGGCTATTCTGTAGAGATGCCCCTACCGGACCGCAGACCGATTGCGGGCGGTGAGCTTGCGCGAGCTCACACTGGGACTCGTGAGACCCTATGAAGTCTTGCGGGTGCTTCTCAAAGAGGCTGGGGTAGGAATCGTCAACGGCCTGCTCCTCGGGGTCCTGCTTGGGGGTGTGGCCTGGGCCTGGTGGGGGAATCCGTATCTGGGTCTGGTCGTGGGCGGGGCAATGGCACTCAACACCCTGGTGGCGGTGGGGCTCGGTGGGACTATTCCTCTCCTCCTCAGGCGAATGAGCATGGATCCAGCGCTAGCCTCCGGACCTATTCTGATCACCGTGACCGACATGTGTGGATTTTTCCTGGTGTTGAGTTTCGCCACCGCGGCCTTGCCGTGGTTGGCCGGTTAGTCAGCACTCCAGGGGGCGTTTGGTCCTCCAAAGGTGTACATCAGCGCCCCCTGACACATCCCGTGGTCGTAGTAAAAGAGGTCGCCCGCTTGGATCGGACGCTGTCGAGACTCTATGAACGCAGGACGCACCTCTGAATCGGCGAGCTGGAAAGCATGGCCACACTTCTCGCAGGTGTACGACCTCCCGTCCAGGTCCTCGTCGGCCAGCGTACTCTTCCCATCGTCGATGACCGACTGGATGTAATTGCTAATCATCAACCGCGTTTCCTTTGGGGCATCGATAAATTCCAATCCGGTGTGGTAGATTAAGGCCTGCTCCCCATCCGGCTGCAGTTCCATCCGGTGGACCACCGAGCGGGCCACGCGGCACCTCATGCTCAGTCTCTTTCCCTGGAGGTCGAGGTCCAAAGAGGAAGTGGAGCCCGGGCGGACCACGTGGGCATGCTCAATCAAGGCCCCCCCAAGGCTGATGTTGAGGATATGCGCGTCGTAGACGGTAGTTACCCGTCCCTTGGCACTCCCGCGCACGACGAACCGGGCGTGTTGCCGCCGGTTGGACTTTTCTTTTTCCGCCGCATGTCCCCGCTTGGGGAGGGATGCCTCATGCTCGCCTGATACCCGCACGTTGGCTTCCTCTCTCATAACAGACCGGTGTCTTACTGCCTGGTAGGCTGTATTCTTTCCACCACAACTCTTCAATCATAATCGGGGCTCCGACTTCCATCATCTACGCGGACCCCGTACGAGCGGATGAGGGCACCGAGGGATTGCTCTGACTCGGGGGGAAGGTCGAGGAATTCCAGCCCGGTCTGATAATATAACGCCCCTCCTAGTTCTCTCCTGCTGACCCGGCTGTGCACGACGTGACACCGGATCGTCAACGTCTCCCCCGCGATCCCAAGTTGGAGGAAACAGGGACTCCCTAGGGGGAGCATGTCCTGATGTTCCACGAGTGCTCCCTCGAGGCTTAGATCAAGCACGTCAGCCTCTTGAAGTGTGGTAACGGCCGCCGTGACCCCGGAGATACGGAAACGGGGAGGCTTACGAATATGAAGGTTTTTGGACATAACTCGTCTCCCCAGTGGTTTCTATATAGCCTTCACATGCATGACGCCTGAAGGCCAATGGCTTGTGCTGAATCCCTCTCGATCGAGTGTTAGGTGTTGGGAAGCGTGGGCATGGGCCCGAAGGTCCGTCGACCCTCCGCCGGATCGTACCCCGTTACTGCAAGAACCGTACTAAGCTTGCCTGGCATGACCCACATAGGGCGAAAAACCGTGGGGACGATAACCAGTTGCTCGCTCGACGTCCAGAAACGGCTTAAAACAATGCAAGAGTTGTGACATCCACCCCCATACCCGTGCCTGTGAGCAGGAGGTCCTCTTACTCGCCCCTCCGCACCCCTGCACCCGCCGAAAAATCAGCACCATTGGGGAGAGGGTTCGCCATCGGTTTTGCCTTAGAGGCTTTTGTATCGCCGGATCGCTAGCAGCTTGAGGGGGGGTCGAGCAGGTTTTCTTGCGGGGATGCTCTAATATGCTCGGGAGAGATGTCTAGATATCTTTCGCAAGTTCTCGGCACCTTCCATGGCCTTTTCGATGGTGCGCACCATATCGGGATTTTGGTGGGTGGCAGCATTGAAGAGTTCACCCAGGTGGGACTCTAGCAATTCGAGGGGGCGCCTGAATTCCTCGGCAAGGTTGGCCGGGGCAGATTCAGCAGGGGGTTTCCCTTCTCGTTCCAGTAAGGTAGCCGTCTCGATCACGGCAGCAGCGTGTAGGGCGATAACTTCAAGCAGATGAAGATCCTCTTCGCTAAACCGGCGGCCATTTACGCGATTGAGAAGCTGGACGACACCGATAATCCCCCGGCTGGTCTTCAAGGGGGCGCACACCATGGAACGAGTCACGAAGCCGCTTTCCTCGTCTATCGAGCCGGAGAAGCGCGAGTCAGCGCTGGTGTCGGGGATGAGAAGGGCTTCCCCGGTTTGGGCGACCCACCCCGCGATGCCCTGGCCGGGCGACAGCCGTCGCCCCAGGATCCGGTCAGCGACGGGCCCCAGGACGACCGCGAAAACTAATTCCCCAGTATCCTCGTCCCGCAGCAGGAGGGAGCCGGCCTTTGCGCGGAGCGCGGCGCCAATTCGTTCGATGGCCAGCTCCAGGACCATTTGGAGATCATGGGCAGCGTTAAGGATGGTGGCGACCCGGTTCAAGGCCTCGAGTTCCTCAATCCGCCGCTGGAGCGTCGCGATGTCCTGGATGATGGCGACCTCCTGGCCTTTCAGCGTCCTCCCGAGTAGCTCTCGGAAAAAACACTCCACCAAGGTCTGATGCTCCTCGAGATCGGTGATTTTCACACGGCGCGCCTGCCCGTCCGGCATCTGGGGACGGTGGGTGATCTCGGTGATGCACTCCCACATCCGGGACAAACGGCCATCGTGTTCGAAGATCGGATTGAAAAAGATCGTGCTGGCTTTGGCGTTAGCCGAGTCGTAGTCGTACACCAGGTTGACACACCCCATACCGTTCTCCCAGATGGGGGGGTGCTTGTCCGGTGGTTTCGAGTGGCTCACATCCAGTTGCCCGGCCTGCTTTTGAGCTTGGTTTTTATCATCAAAGGCAATGTAAAACTTAAGCATGGGCTCCTCATCCTACGGATTATGCCTTCCGCTGGGACACGAGTTGCTTACATTTCCTCTCCAGTTGGCGTCGGCGGTACTAATATTTAGCAATATAAATGCCAAAGCCTGGTTCCGATGACGGAACCCGGATGATCGCTCTCTTGCCCCACTATTCTGCTTTAGTGCCCTTCGGCTCCTGTCCTCGACGCACAACCCAGCGCTGCAGCAACGCTTCGAGCTCCCCGATCTTTACCCCTTTGGAGATGCAGTCATCCATCCCTGCGGCCAGGCACTTCTCGCGGTGATCGTCCGTGGCGTGGGCCGTGATGGCGATGACGGGCGTATGCCGCGCCGTTTCCTCCTCACGCTGGCGGATCTTGGTCGTTGCCTCGTAGCCGTCCATCTCGGGCATCTCGCAGTCCATCAAGACCAGGTCGTACCGGATACGAGAGACGGCATCGACGGCCTCGCGCCCATTGGAGGCGACATCAGCTTTGTAGCCTAACTCTTCTAGCATCCCCACCGCGACCTTCTGGTTTAGTGTGTTGTCTTCGGCGATCAGGACGCGCGGCAGGGCGCGGACTTTTTCCTCTTGGAGGTTGTGGCGGGTGATGAGGGGCGCGGCGGCTCGTTCGGTCGGCGCACCCATCACCCGAGCGATGCACTCAAACAACTGGGATTGACGCACGGGCTTCATCAGGTACGCGGCGGCACCTGCCTGATGCGCGGCTTTGGCATCTCCGGGCTGGCCAAAGGAGGTTAGCAGGATCAGTCGGACTGTCGCAAGGGTGGGATCGGCTTTGATGGCGCGGGCCAACTGGATCCCATCCATGTCGGGCATTTGCATGTCGAGAATCGCCAAATGGTAAGGCTCGGCCCGGTTGGTGGCTGCTCGCATCATGTCCAGTGCGACCGGGCCGTTCTCGGCAACATCGCTCGCCATTCCTTCAGAAATGATCTGGGAACGGAGGATCGTGCGGTTGGGGGCATTGTCATCAACGACGAGGAGACGTAGACCGTGGAGATCACCCAGTGGGAGAGGCAATGTGGGAGCACCTTCTAGTTGCTTCTCCAGTCGCATGGTAAACCAAAAGGTGCTTCCCTTCCCAAGCTCACTCTCGACGCCGATCTCTCCCCCCACCAGTTCGACTATATCCCTCGAGATGGCGAGCCCGAGTCCGGTCCCTCCGTGCTTGCGGGTGGTGAAACTGTCGGCCTGGGTGAAAGGTTGGAACACGCACTCCGTCATCTCGGGAGAAACGCCGATACCGGTGTCGGTGATTTCGAATCGAACCACCACCGCGTCGTCTGTCTCATCGGCGAGCTTGGCGCGCAAGATAACTTCTCCCTTTTCTGTAAACTTGACCGCATTGCCTAAGAGGTTCGTGAGGACTTGGCGGAGGCGTCCAGGGTCGCCGCGGAGGGAGGTGGGGACGTCATGATGGACGAGGCAGGCCAGCTCTAACGCCTTGGCCTGGGCCCGCGCCGCAAGCAACGAAACCACTTGCTCGACCGCCGTCCGAAGATCGAATTCGATGATCTCGATCTCGAGCTTGCCCGCCTCGATCTTGGAGAAATCCAGGACATCAGTGATGGTCTTTAACAGGGCTTCCCCGCTGCTGTTAATCGTCTCCACAATGTCCCGTTGTTCTGCACTCAGGTCGGTGTTGAGCAGCAGCCTTGTCATCCCATTGATGCCGAATATAGGCGTGCGGATCTCGTGGCTCATCATGGCCAGGATTTCGGATTTCCTCCCGGCGGTCTCCAACGCCTGATCGCGCGCTTCGGCGACCTCTCGGTTTTTCCTCTCGAGCTCCAGGACAGCCTGGGCGATTTGCTCTCTAATCTCCTCGCCCTTAGGGAGGTTCTTATCCGTACCAGCCATGGAATGGCAACTCCGGCTAAGGTGGCCAATCAAAAGACACATGGTCGCACCGGTTGTATTAGATATTCGAGCAAAATCAGTGCCAAGGGAGCCGCCAACACGCTTGGCCACAGGGGCCCCCATTCATTTGACGCGTGATGGGCGGACTAGCGGCCGTTTAGGGGGGGTATGGGGCGGGGTCAGGAAAGAGATACCTAAGGACAGATTACCTTCATGCCGAAAATCGGTCACTGGAAACCAGGAAGCAAACTTCATAACTGATTGAAAATGAAGCCTTTAATTCCTGGTATACGATTTGCTCTCTTAGGTTCTGGAGAATTTAACAAATCTTGGACTTCGGAGGGCCAAGGTCAATGAGAATCTTGGTGAAGGAACAAGCGCATGTGCCTGACGTGCTGCCGGACGGAACAGACATGAGGCCGTACAAGCGCCTGGCTGCGGCGGTGCTACAAGTGGCCCTCAGTGACGCGAATGGCACGCCAGCGTCCCCTCACACGCTCGATGCGCGGGGGTTTCTTTCCAGGAACAATCCACTGTTGCGGCATTGGTGCCGCCTGGCCAATGTCAATCAGGATCGGCTCTTGGATTTGGCAAGAAGGCGGCGATGGTGTCAAAAAGATGGCCGAAACGGCCAGCGCGGCAGAAAGTCCCGATATACAAGCCGATAGTGTTTGGTACGGAATTCCTCCCGTTTCTAATTATGGTCGCTAGATCTACGAGTGTGCGCTAATCGCCTCCCTTTACTTCACTCTTCTTAATTCCGGACGTGGCCAGTCCTGGCTATACCGATCAGTTCTGCGGGCGCCTGACCTGAAACTTTTGGCGGGCGCCGATGGTCTCAAGTGCAGCACGCGCGCGAGCTGCGGTTTCGGGCGAGGGGTCGAGGTCGAGTGCGTCAAGGAAGTGCTGGTACGCCGGCGTCGGCTGATCGAGGAACGTCAACTGTACTAACCCTGCCCCCACGTGCGCTTCTGCGGCACCAGGACCGTGCGGGTAGTCGCGCAAGTGGCGTCGATATACAGTGAGCGCGGCACGATGGCGTCCGTTGCGTTGAAGCCAGTCGGCCAGCGCAAGCGAATCTTCTGGCGTCAGTGCACGTCGCGTTTTGCCTGGATCAAGCGCGAAATACGTCTCTGCCGCATCTGCGTAGTCGCCACTGGCGAGCGCTTGTGTAATGGGGTGCGGGGGTGTCTCCCCAGCCTGTGAGGCGGCGCGCACCCTCCGGTACTCTTCCGGGCGCCCGACGACTTCGCGCCGGTTCATATACCATGCGATGGCCAGTCCACCCAGAAAGCCCCCGATGTGGGCGCCATGCGCCACCCCGCCCCCTTCCATACCGCGTGTGATGAGAAACGGCAACAGGTTGTCCACCAGCAAGTAGAATCCCAGTACGAAGCGAGCTGGGACAGTAATCACGTTCATGAAGAAGGGGAAGAAGACGAATAGCAACCGGACCGTGTTGCGCGGAAACCAGATGAAATAGAACCCCAGCACGCCTGAAATGGCCCCCGACGCCCCGATCAGCGGCAGCGGTGAACCGGCAGCAAAGAGCATGTGGAACAACGTAGCCGTCACCCCGGTCGCCAGATACCAAAACAGAAAGGGCACGCGGCCCAGCCGGTGTTCCACATTATCCCCGTAGATCCATAGAAAGAGCATGTTGCCGAACAGATGGAGGAAGCCGGCATGCAGAAACATCGTCGTGAAGAGGGTGACCAGGTGTGGGGCTGCCGGCCGGAAGCCGTAATGAAAGACAAAGAGGTCGTACGAGGAAATTTGACGCAGGAACCCCTCCAATGGGACCTGGCTTGGCAGGCTCGGTATCACGACACGAACATACTCCAACAGCGCCGGGTCGTTCGGGTCTGGTGCTCTCCCACTGAGCGGAAGAGTGATGAGCGCGAACACGGCACAGTTGACCAAGATGAGCGCATACGTGAGATACGGCGTACCACGCGGATTAGGTGCATCGCCCAACGGCAGGATCATGGTTGGCGCTCCATGAACAGGTGATCTATCGTTGTAGGCCGTTTGCCAGTCTTTCTGGCTGAGAGCAACGAAACGAGGCCGAGCGTGAGGTTACCTGCGTGATGGCGAACCGATGAGGAACACAGTGGGGCTTCAGCGGCGTCGACTTTTTGCCTTAGCTCGGGGTGTCCCACGGGCCCGCACCGACGGACTCCGCCGAGCCTGCTGTTTTTTTGGGGCGAGAGCCTTCGGCGCAAGCTGACCCGCCATGGCCCAGAGCAGATCGCGGGTCGTCAGGATCCCCACCAGGGTCGAACCGCGGATGACCGGGGTACAGCCGACGCGACGTTCCAGTATGATGCGTAGCGCTTCGCGGGTCGGGGTCTGTGGAGTTACCAGGAAGAGCTTTCGGGACATGACATCAGCAACCTTTACCTGGGTGCCCCAGGCCTGAAATCGCTCTAGCTCTTCGGGGGGGGAGAGGGACGAGGGCATCAGCTGCCGGAGATCCCGATCGGTGATCATCCCGACCAATCGTTTGCCTTCGATCACTGGAAGGTGCCGGATCCGATGAGTTTGCATCATCTCCCAGACCTTCCACAGACTCGTGTTTGACTTGACGGTAATGAGCTTCGTGGTCATATGATCTTGGACTATCAACGTTCCCTCCATCCGGCTGGGGCATGACGGCCCCGATGCTACCAAGGATGCTCACGATGATCGGGCCGATAAGTTCGAAATAAACAAGAGCTGGGGTCCTAAGTATCCCGCACTGCCTTGGGGGTGTCAAGCACTGGACATTCCATTATTTTACTTATTGATGAGACGGATCAGGGCCAGCGCTGAGGCGCTGACTTGGTGCTTGGACGAGGTGAATGAGATAAAGGGGGAGCGTGAAGAACCGGTGGCTGGTCCGGAGGTAGGGGGGAGGATTACCCGGGGGGTGTACGCCTCAAATGCCGGGAATCACCTGCGACAGAGCAGCCTTTGCCTGTGCGTTCAGGCCTAGCCAGCGGAGGCTATGTCGGTATCTTCCGTGCCTCTGACGCACTCCGACCCCCACGATTTCTGCCAAGAGTTGAAATAGCCGCCCCGCGATATTCATGGAGACCGCGACCGGACTAAGGAGGGGAAAGCGTTCGGGAAGCCAGATCTGCGCGCCACCAACACTCACATCTTCGGTCTCGCCGGTCACCGTATAGTAGTCCACGGCTGGCCAGTGGCGACATTCGATAGGCACTCTGAGTGGGACGCGGCGCCCTCGCCGGTCACCAAGGAGGCGGCGTGGTGGTGCTACATTATTATTTCCATTACTGTCGTATTCCGGCTCATCCGCCTCGATTTTCGTCCCCTTGGCATGTGACCGCGGACGTCTCAGCATCTCCTGGGCGAGTCTCTCCTGGGACTCATCCAGCACACGGAGCAGGTCCGGGAGCAAGTTAAGCGGCACGGCGATCCCTTCCATTCCTCCCACGCCATCCCCACCAAGGCGCGCGGAGCGACGGAAGATCCGGAGATCCACATGTGGCGTCCCTTTGATCTCCCGGATGGACACACAAATATCCTCAAGCTTAGTCCGGCTCACCTGGCCGAGTCTCTTTTTCACGGCTTACCCTCGAGGTGCCCTGATAGCGGTGGGCTCACCCAGTTCATCGCCGGCTCCGTTCCCATCCTCGATAATCGACCGGATGTAATGACAGATCACCTGCCGCGTCTCCTCTGGGAGGTCGACAAATTCCATCCCCGTATGGTAGATCAGGGTCTGCTCTCCATCCGGCTGTACCTCTGTTCGGTGGACTACCGAGCGGGCTACGCGACACTTCAGGCTCAGTCTCTTTCCACGCAAGTCGAGGTCCAGTGAGGAAGTGGTGCCAGGTCGGACGACCTGGACATGTTCGATCAGCACCCCTCCGTGACTGATGTCGACCAGAGAGGCATCATATATAGCGGTAACCCGCCCCTGGGTTTTGCATCCCACGATAACTCGTGGAAATTGCCGCTTCTCTCGCTGTTTTTTTCCCACTGCGACTCCTCGGCCACTATGGCGGGTCCCACACGTCCTTCACAGGAGCAGCAAAGGGCGTGCCACATAAACACAGGCTTAATTTCAAAGAGTTATGGACTTCTTGGATTCCTTGTTGACCGCTTTCCGGCAGGAGATGTGGCTGCTTATTGACGTTTCGACTCCGGAAGAAAGCCACCTTGGCATAGCTGGTCGCGAAGCCGGTGCTCATGGGTAAGATAGCCCGACGAGGGGGTGAACTTCGTGGACGAGAACGGCAAAGGTCGAGTGCTCCTCACCCTCCCTCCAGATGGTTCGCCACGCTTGACCCTCTCTCATTTGGCCGAAGCGATCAGTTTCCTACTGCCTAAATTCGGAACCGAACTTCTTGAATTGGCACAGATATTGCCAATTAAAGGCCTTCTTTGGGAGGTGTTGTGGTCGGTGGATGGGGTTGCCCCGAAACCCTGGTCTGTAGTACCAGCCGAGAGGTTCCGGTGGAAAAGAAATGGGCGGCGAGGCGGAAGTACCCCCGATATGTCGTGAGGACAAGGACCGAGGGACGGATCACCGGCGTCGATGAGGTGGTTCTGGTTGACATCAGTTTTGGGGGCGTCAAGATTGAGCATGCCCAGTTCTTCCGACCAGGGACTGTTTCGCCATTGGACCTCGAGTTTCATGGGACGAGGATAAGACTGTCGTCCCGCGTGGTCTGGTCGGTGGTCGCCAGGCAAGAGATGAACATGGATGGAGAGGGAACCATGGTCTACCACACGGGGCTAGAATTTCACAACCCTTCAGAGGAGACGTGGCAGGTGATCAACGAGTATCTCCAGGCCATGATCGATGAGGGAAAGGCGACGCCGCCAGACGATGGGGTGATCCATCGGGCGTATACCTGTCAGAAGTGTAGCGAATCTTATCAGCTGGCTGATTCTGAGGTCCGTCCTGTGTTCATGGACGTCCGAAAGCGTCCGGTCCAGGCGGGCGACCTATTCTACTATGAGCATGACACATGTGACGGGTCGCTGGAGTGTATCTTTGGCGGACCGAGAGTGCCTTGGACTGTTGAGGAAGAGGAAAGCTAGCCTGTCCTCTTCCCTCCCCCACTTGCGGAAAGAAAGGCATCCAGTAGGTCTGTGTCGGTGATAATTCCGACAAGGCGGTCTGAAGACGTGACCGGCAGACATCTGATCTTGCGATGGCGCATCAGCCTGGCGGCATCCACGAGGGAGTCGTCAGGGCCGATGGTGATGACCTCCGCGTTCATGATCGTTGAGACAGGGCGGTCGTATGCCGGGTCGGGGTCCAGGGGTGAGGGTGTGGCTAACTTGATGTCGCGGTCGCTCACGATCCCGCATAGCCTTCCTCCGCTGACCAGGGGGAGGTGGCGAATGGAATGCTTCCGGAGAAAATCCGCTGCCTCGAGTAAGGATGTCTCGGGAGGCAGGGTCAGGGGCGATGGTGTCATCCAATCCCCAACACGCATACTGGCTACGTCCTGTACCTTGGGCATCTCAGTTTCTCCCGTCTAAGCACTTGACACTACTGGCTCGCATGGTGACTTAGCACCACCAATCTAGTCGACAGGAACAGGAAGACACCCTACATTACATTTTCCCTTGATGGACTCGCAGGGGTTGCTTTCCCGTTGCTGTCTCCCGGGCTGTGCTCCGCCCGAGAAGGCATTGCAATGGTTGTGCCGGAGTTGGGCCGGGGGGGGGTATACTCACCCCCGTTTCGTCTGAGGACTACCTCGGGGAGTCAGCCGGTCACCCCTTTCTCCTAATTATTTTGAATGTTGCGTTAGGGTCTAAGTACTGGGTATCCTAACGCCACCACAAGGGGGCGTTTGTGGCTAAATGCGACTGGGCAATCGTGTGTGATCATGCCTTTTTTGATGAAGACCGTAAGATGTGCATGGTCGGAGTATTCGATCGTATTTTCGCCAGAGCCGTTCCCGCGACTCACCTCCAGGCCTTCCTGGTCCTGAAACTCGTCGGGGAGCCAAAAGAAAAGGCGAAAGTCAGAGTTGATATTATTCGCCCATACGGGGACGTCCTCGGCAAAATCGAAGGGACGAGTGAATTGGGTGATGATGGGACGTCACAGCTGAAGTTGGGGATCAGGGGATTACCACTTCCTGATTTCGGGATATACGCATTCAATATCTACATTGCGGACGAATTGGACAAGACCATAGGTGTAACAGTCACCCGCATACCAGACAGGACCTAATCGGGATAAGGGCGAAGGAGGTCTACTTTGGCGTAGCAGTAGGAGGATTGGTGCCATTGCCCTCCTATTGACATGAGCTTCCAGACTTCCCTATAGTATGAGCCTAATACCAACACAGTGACTATAATCGTAGGATAATGAGCCGCTTACGATTCGCGGTAGTATTTTTTGGGCTTGTCAGCTTATGGGGATGTGCGGGGACCCTCCATAGTGAAGTGGAGCCACCCGAAGTATACCTGTCTGACATTGCTCCGGTGGAGATCGGCCTCTTCGAGCAGCGATTGCGTGTAGAGCTGCGAATATTAAACCCGAACGATTTCGCCCTTGAAGTCACTGGGCTCGATTTTCAACTAGACGTAAATGGGATCCAGTTGGCGCGCGGGCTTAGCAACGAAGAGATTACAGTTCCACGCCTCGGGGAATCTATCGTGTCTGTTATGACAAGCACGACGGTTCTCGACATTGTTCGTCAAATCGAAAATCTCAGCCAGCAGCAGGAGATGTCTTATGAGATCAGGGGACGACTTCACCTCGGCAACGCTGCCGTAGGGAGCGTACCTTTCGAGCGTTCGGCCAAGTACGCCCCCTGAGCCCGCTGAAACCGGCTCTCGCATCCCTGCGAACGAGAATCTCTGTGAATTCAAGAAGTTCCGGCGGTTTTCTTTTTGCCCGCGGGACAACGGGTATCTTGGTTTTGGCTGGGTCTCCCAGGCGTCGAAGGGGACCGTAGCGCGAGAACGTGGCAAGAAAAGCTTTAGTGTGATTTCTTGAGCCAGACGGTGTCGGGGGGCAGGAACGGGTATAGTTCAGTAGTGTATTGGAAACTCTCTTGATAGGCGACGGGATCAACGCCGAGTGAATCGGCTATCCGTCTGATCTCATGTGGTGACGGGTTGAGATATGCTGGAGCACTAAAGTTAAGATAGGCCAGCGCGAGCACGTGCAGTATCGTGATAACAACGAGAAGCAGCCTTTCTGTGCGGTCCATAGCCCCAAAACCTACGCGGTGTTACCGTTCCGCTCTTCCCAACGGTTCTTCCGTTTTCACATCTAGTGTTCCGCATTCCTCCCCCTTTGTCAACTCCTTGGGCCAGTGTTTTATTTCATAACTGGTAAAGCGCTTCCGCGGTTTTCTAGGGGAAGCGGTTCGAGGTAGCCAGTCCCCAAAAACATTACGAGCGCCGAGGTTGCCCTCGACGCCCATGGTGATGCTCTATGGTGTTTGTGGGCTAGAAGTAGGCGAGACACATGCACTTTTAACTGACCATCTCATCACCATCAGTATCTTCGGCGTTTTCCCGTTGAGGGACCAAGGATGGGGGAGGGGTCACCATGTCTGCCAGTAGGGGATTGCACTTGCGGCAAACAGATGCCCGGATGAGGGGCTTGGCTCCAGCAAGCAGAATCCACTTTTCAGCCACGTCACCGCACGGGCACGGTTCGGCGTTGCCTTCGATCCTGTACCACATGGTGCCTACCTCCGGAAGTGTTGTCTCTACCGCGGTGGCAAGGTTTCGATGATCAGGCCAAGGAAGAATCCGACGATGATGATTATCACCGAAACCAATGTCAGCTCCGCGGCCGTCATTGTGGACCACATCTCAATTCAATGGACTACAAAAGGAGTTATCAGGAAGGGCAGGGAGGACACCAGGCATTAAGCTCTCACCAATTATATAATGCACACTACATGCCAGTATAAAATTGAAACCCCAGCTTCAATCGATCAAGTCTTTTTTTGCAAGGAGTTGTTGTGGTTCGATCTGACTGGGCGTAGCGCTGACAGTGCAAGGTTTGCACGATCATGTTAGGATAACAAGTCAACGGGTGGAAGATTTTACATGACGTCGGACCCCTGAAGAGAGTAACGGCACCCTAGGAGGTACTGACTTATGAGACAGACCATGAATTTCCGGTGGTGGTGGCTTGGATTATTGCTGACCCTCCTCCTCACCTCCCCCACCCTTGCCGATCAAAACAAGGTCCGCAATTACAACACGGCTCGACAACTCGTTTGGGGGCGACTCTACACAGACGGTGGATTCACTTTCTATTGTGGTGAGCCGTTCGAGGATAAGACGGGGCTGAACGTGGAGCACGTCTACCCTGCCTCCTGGATGGTAGCATTTCTAGGTTGTGGGAGCAGGAAGGAATGCCGCAAGACCAGTGAGCGGTTTAACCGCATGGAGGCAGACCTACACAACCTCTTGCCCGTCCGAGCCGAGATTAAACAGGCCAGGTCCAATTTCCGATTTGCGATGATCAAGGATGAGTTACGCGAGTTTGGGGAGTGTAATTTCGAGCGCGACATGGACAGCCACGTTGTCGAGCCGCGTCCGGTCACCCGTGGTAATATCGCTAGGGCCATCTTCTACATGCACAAAGAGTATGGTCTCCCGATTGATTCTCGCGATGTGGACCTGCTGAAGCAGTGGAACCGCGATGATCCCCCAAACTACAATGGGATGCGGCGGAACAACGTAATCGAAGAACTCCAGGGCACTCGCAACCGGTTCATAGATCATCCGAGGCAAGTGGAGGATTTGAAGTATTAGGCCGAGGGAAGAAGT
>Ga0255057_10001052_pt1 | contig 15903 bp, 14 predicted proteins | sample Cases_109_6_MG_FD_189022 | JGI IMG/M metagenome (GOLD analysis project Ga0255057, IMG submission 189022) | Seawater microbial communities from Amundsen Gulf, Northwest Territories, Canada - Cases_109_6 | ecosystem: Environmental > Aquatic > Marine > Gulf | place: Canada: Northwest Territories... | reverse complement strand
GTCAGTGTCAGTGTCAGTGTCAGTGTCAGTGTCAGTGCCAGTGCCAGTGCCAGTGCCAGTGCCAGTGTCAGTGCCAGTGTCAGTGCCAGTGCCAGTGAGACCGTCAGTCTGGGTGCCTGGCTTCGCGCGCTCGGGTGAAGCCGGTTGTCACGTACTGCACGGTGCTGATTCCGATCGTGGTTAGGATTGCGGCTCCGAGGAATTGTAGGGCGAGTGTGGGGGGGTGGCCTAGCCAGGCGTGGCTGATCGTTAGCAATACGAACGAAATCTGGAGGACGGTGTTGAGCTTGCTTGCCCCGGTAGGCTCGCCGTGGATGGGGGCGACGGTTAGCTGGTAGACGATGCTACCGCTGATGATGATGATGTCCCGTCCCACGACGACCGCCGAGAACCAGAGGGGAACCAAGCCTATCCAGGCGAGGGTGACGAACACGGCGAACATCAGGAATTTGTCCGCTGCGGGATCGAGCAAGCCGCCCAGTCGCGTGCGCCAGTCGAACCGCCTTGCCAGGTAGCCGTCCAGGGCATCGGAGAGCCCCGCAATCAAAATCAAACCCAAGGCGAGCGCGTAGCGTTCCTCCAACAGACTCCATACGATCGGCGCAACCAAGATGATGCGCGCGACGCAGATCATGTTCGGAATGTACTTGAGCTTCACGGGTGATCCGGCGGGCCTATCTTGCGGTGAACTTCGCGTATCCTACGCTGATTCGCTGGTAGCTGGAGGGCAGGAGCCGCACCATCCAGTCGAAGATGCGAGCATCCGGTCCGATCAGGACTCGACGTTGGTTGCGGCGGACCCCATCGAGGATGACGCGCGCGGCTTTATCGGCGCCGGTAATGAACGTCTTTTCGAACTTCTCCGCAGTGTCTACGTCGTTGACTCCGAGGTCACGGATGCTGCTGTCGATGCGGGACGAGCGGGCGATTCCTGTCTTGATGCCGCCGGGATGAACGCTGGTGGCGCTGACGCCGCAGTCCAACATGTCGAGCTCCTGCCGCAGCGATTCGGTGAAGCCGCGCACGGCGAATTTGGCAGAGTTGTAGGCGCTCTGGCTTGGGATGCCGACCAGACCGAACACGCTCGAGATGTTGATTACGTGCCCCTCTCCCGAGGCCTTGAGATGGGGAAGGAACGCCTTCGTGCCATAAACCACGCCCCAGAAGTTGATGTTCATCAACCACTCGAAATCTTCGTAGCTCATGCTCTCGACGGTGCTTGCGAGCCCAACCCCGGCGTTGTTGAAGATGAGATTGACCTTGCCGTGGTCGTCCGCCACTTCATCCGCCCACTCATAGACGGCCCCTCGGTCCGCGACATCGACCCTCTGCGAGGTCACACGAACGCCGGAACCTTGCGCCTGTTCCGCAGTCTCTTGCAACCCCTCTGCGTTCACGTCGGACAGCGCGACATGACACTTCCTACGCACGAGCTCTAGAGCGAGCTGACGCCCGATGCCCGACGCTGCGCCCGTGATCGCTGCAACTTTGTTGTCGAAGCTCTTCATGACTCCGTCTCTCCCAAAGACGCACAAATCGTGTCAGACCTGCTTCGCGTAGTCGACCGCTCAGAATTGTCCCGTAGGGTGCGGAGATTGATGTCATACTCGTCGCGAGGAGACCCCTGGAGGACTTTTGCCAAACGCGTACATATCCGGAACCGGCTTCCACGTTCCCGAAGACGTGGTTACCAACCAAGAGCTAGTGACGCGGTACGGGATCGACACTACCGACGAGTGGATCGTCAAGCGAACCGGTATCGAGGCTCGACGTTTTGCGCCCGAGGGCGTTGGCACGGCGGATCTGGCTGTTCCCGCGGTGGAAATGGCACTCGAACGGGCCGGGATCGCGAAGACCGACATCGGCATGATCATCTTCGCGACTCTTTCCCCGGACCACTGCTTTCCAGGTTCGGGGGTCTACCTTCAGACCAAGTTGGGACTGACCGACGACGGTGTGGGTAACTTCGCCGGTTGCCTGGACGTTCGAAACCAATGCTCCGGGTTTCTCTACGGGCTCGCCACCGCGACGTCGATGGTGCAGTCGGGGTCCGTCGACAACATCGTGGTGGTTGGTGCTGAGGTGCACTCGGCGGCGCTCGATTTGTCCACACGTGGGCGCAATGTCGCGTCACTGTTTGGGGATGGCGCCGGCGCCGTGATCGTGAGTGCGACCGACGAAGACCGCGGCATTCGCAGTTGGCACCTGGGCGCCGATGGGCGGCACGCCGACGCGCTTTCCCAGAAAATCTTCGACATCAGCAAGCGTCCCTTCATTCCGCGCAACGAAGAAGGCGTTGGACAAGTTGCGCCAGACCACATGTTTGCGCACATGGCAGGCAGGCTCGTCTTCAAGCATGCCGTCGAGCGCATGATCGGCGCATTGATGAAAGAGTTCCAAAAGCAAAGCCTAACCGTGGATGACGTCGATCTGTTCTTCTTCCATCAGGCGAACCTCAGGATCAATCAATACGTCGCCAAGAATCTCGGCCTACCGGAGGAGAAGCTCTTCCACAACATCGAGCGCTACGGAAACACCACGGCCGCCACCATCCCAATCATGCTGGCCGAAGCCCAAGGGCAGGGCCGGCTCGAGCGTGGCATGAAGATCGTGACTGTGGCGTTCGGCTCGGGCTTCACTTGGGGCGCCGCGATCATCGACTGGTAGCATGGCTCGGCTACAAGGCAGCTCGGTGAACGAAACCACGGTCGTAAGCGCAGTGTGTGACGACGTCCTCGGTGCCGCGGATGCCGTCGAGATTTCACGCTTGATCCGAACTGGCGCAATTCAGGCGCGAGAGGCCATTGGAGCAGCCATTGCGCGGGCGGAGCGAGTGAACCCTTCACTCAACGCGATAGCAACGCCTCTCTTTGAGTCGGCCCGCCGTGATGCCGAGAACCCGCGCTCAGGAGTCTTTTGCGGCGTGCCGTCGTTCATCAAGGACACCGACGACGTCGCCGGATCCGCTCGCCTGTTCGGCTCGCGGGGACTTCCGAGAAAACCCGCCGAGAAGACCTCGCCTTTCGCCAGGCAGTTTCTGTCGCTGGGGCTGATCAATCTCGGAAAGACCACCATGCCGGAGTTTGGCCTTACCGGAACTACCGAGGCGCTGGTGCACGGTCCGACTCACAATCCATGGAAGCTGGGGTTCTCTCCTGGCGGGTCGTCGGGTGGTTCTGCGGCGCTCGTCGCGGCGGGCGTGGTGCCGATCGCGCACGCGAACGACGGCGGAGGGTCGATACGGATTCCAGCGTCGTGTTGCGGGTTGGTAGGGCTGAAGCCTTCCCGGGGTCGGGTCGCCGAGACGGAAGGATCGGAGTTCATGCCTGTGAAGATCCTCCACCAAGGGATGCTTAGCCGCTCTGTTCGGGACACGGCCGCGTTCTTTCACGCCGCCGAGCAGTACTTCCGAAATCCGAAGCTTCCCGAGATCGGTTTGGTCACATGTCCCGGTAGGCGCTTGCGAATAGGGTTCTTCACGGCGTTCGGCACGGATACCCCCTCACATCCGGAGTGCGTCGCAGCCGTGGCCGATGCCGCCAAGCTCTGTGAGGGCCTCGGACATTCGGTCGAAGAAGTGCCGGCCCCGTTCGACGATTGCTTTCATGAGGACTTCTTCATGTTGTGGGCGACCATCGCATTCGCGGTCACTCGGTTTGGCAAGCGGCTCATTCATCCCGACTTCGACCGGACGAAGGTCGAAGACTTCACCGAGGGGCTTGCGCGCCACTTCAAGGAGAACGTGCACAGGGTGCCCGCGGCGATTTGGCGTTTGAGGAGATTCGCGCATCAATACGCTCGCGGTTTCGATCGATATGACGTTCTCATGAATCCAACAGTGGCCATGCCGCCACCGGAGCACGGCTACCTCGGCTCTGACGTTCCGTTCGATACCTCGATGGAACGCTTGAAGTGGTTCATCCCGTTCACGCCGACGCAGAACGTGTCGGGTGGTCCGGCGATATCGCTGCCGTTGAGCCGAAGCAAAGAGGGCCTGCCTCTCGGCGTCCAGTTCGCGTCGCCGCTAGGTGACGAACGGACGCTACTCGAGCTCGCGCTCGAGATTGAAGCGACGGCGCCTTGGCGTCGAGAGGTAGGGGGCTAACCGATGCGCACAGAATCCCCAAAACCACTCGAAATCACGCCCACCGGTCGTTTTCGCGACTTCGTGCGGAGGCGCTTCGTGACCGCCGCGTACGCCGACTCGGTCGACCTCGCCGGCAAGAAAATCATCGTCACGGGGGCGACCCCCGGCTCGCTCGGGTTCGAGACAGCCCGAACGCTCGCATCATGGGGGGCTTCGGTGGTGGTCACGACGCGCTCGAACCCCGATGCTGCAGTCGACGCGCTTCAGGCGCGGTTGCAGTATGCCGATGCGCGCCGACGTGTCGACGCGCACTCGCTCGATCTTTCGTACAGCGACTCGGTCGCCGGCTTCACGCGATGGTTCGCCGAGACCCACGGCGACAGGCTCGACGTGTTGGTCAACAACGCCGGCATCCACTTGGACTTGCTGTCTCGCTGGAAAGAGCCGCACCTCACCGACGATGGCTTCGAGATTCAGTGGCGTACCAACTACCTGGGCACCGCACATCTCACACATCTATTGCTTCCGCTGCTCGAGACGACGGGCCTCGCAACCGGTGATGCGCGAGTCGTGAATGTCGTCTCACAGCTGCACTTGAAAGGGTCGAACGACGACCTGTTCGAAACGACGCGGCCGTACAACTCCTGGGCGGCTTATGGCAACTCCAAGCTCGCGCTCGTGCACATGACTACCGAGCTTCAGCGGCTTTATGCGAAGAAGTCCCACTTGCAAGCGTATTGCCTGCATCCGGGTTCGGTCTTCACCAACGTCGCCGCCAAGGGACTCGAAGGGACCGGATTAGTCGAGAAGGTCCGCAACGCCTTCTCGCCCATTGAAGCCTTCTTCCTCAAGACGCCGGAAGAAGGGGCGCAAACCCAGATTTACTGCGCGACGCACCCGCGGCTACGCGGCGGCCTTTATTACGAGGAATGCCAGCCCTCCGGGGCGAGCAAGGATGCGGCGGCCACGGAAGTGGCGGCTCGTCTTTGGGCCGAGACCGGGACTTGGGTGGAAGCTTAGGGAGCGAGCAGGTTGGCTAGGATCGCCGGCTCGTTGGTGATGATTGCCGTCGAGCCTTTGTCTATCTGCTCCTGCATCAAGGCTTCCCCATCGACGGTCCAAATGTTGACCTGCAGGTCCGCGTCGAGTGCGTCTTGAACGGTGTCGCCCGACACCGAGAAAAACGGATGGATGGCGTCTTGATTGAGAAGCAACGCCTTCTCGACTTGCTCTGGGCCCGTGACGGTAGACAGTAGCGCTGAGTAGTATCCGGGGCGCTCCGTCTTGACGAGCTCCGCCGCAGTTTCATCGAACGACGAGAAAATCGTTCGGTTCTCGCCACTGATTCGAGTCACCTCCTCGAGAGCGAGTGGTACGAGGTCTTCAGGCCCGGTTGTGTCCGTCAAGCATGGTGGCCCGAACACCTTCAGCTCGACGTTGACGAGCGCGGTGCTGTCGAGCGCGCTGTACACCTCCACGAGCGTGGGCGGTTGCTCCTCCGTCGGGTTCCCCGCGCCGTCCAGCAATCGGCACGCGCGAATCTCGTCGAACGTCATTTCACTGACGCACCCCGTGCAGTCGGTCGTGCGATCGACTGTGTCGTCGTGCATGACGATCAGTCGACCGTCTTGGGTGATCTCCACATCGAGCTCGACGCCATCTGCGCCCTCATCCATCGCCGCGAGGAAAGAGGAAATCGAGTTCTCGGGAAACGGATGGCCCTCCCGCGTTGGTCCGGTGCCACGGTGACCGAGATTGGCTGAGGGGCGGCGAACGAAAATGCTCGCCCGCACTTTATCCCTGGGCGCCCTCCCGAGGCACGCGCTTCTCGCTGCAAACTCAGCGTCGCATGCCGTGTCATCGCAGGCATTGTCGGTCGCGCAGGTATACCAAGCGCGGGTTTCGTCGGTGCAGGCGATGGCCAGCGTCTCGGTGATCACGCTCTCGCAGTTCGGTAGCTCGGAGCACGCCTCGCAATATGCGGTCGCCAGAGGATCGATGGGTGGTGGACCCGAAGAGGAGCTACAAGCCACCGCCAATACGATCACCCCAACGCCCAGACTCCGAATCATGAAACCTCCGCCCAACATGGTTCGCGAGACTAACCTAGGATCGCGGAATTTGCTTCATCCGTGGCCGCGTACGGGTACCGAGGCGCCGCCATCATTGCAAGCCTGCTTTCCTACAGACGCCCTTGCCAAAGTCGGGTAGGGTCAGCGTCTTCAGCGGAGGCGGCGATGACCGAGACATGGACCCTACCAGGACGACTCGCGCAATTGGCGGCGGAACGGCCAAACCGCAAGGCGCTCATCGAGATGGGACCGGATGGCGAGTGGCTTTCAACGACCTGGGGCGAGTATGGGCAAGCGGTACGTAGCCTCGCGAAGGGCCTGATCTCGCTCGGCGTACAACCCGGAGACGGCGTTGCGCTCATCGGCAACAACAGGCGTGACTGGGTGATCTCTCAGATGGGTATCAGCGCCGCGGCTGCTGTCCCCGCACCTATCTACGCGACCAATACCATCGATCAAGTGGCGTACATCGTCCAACACTGCCGCGCCAAGGTTGCGATTTGCGACAATCAGGCGCAGCTCGACAAGTATCTCGAGGCGCTCGACCGCGAGCTGATCGATATCGACCACATCATCACGATGGACGCGATCAACAGCGAGCACGCGATGGTTACCTCGCTGGCCGACGTCATCGCTAGGGGCAGCGTGGAGCCGGATGACGAGCTGGATCGGCGAACTGCCGCGGTCGCGCCTGATGATCTCGCACTGCTCATCTATACGTCCGGCACGACCGGTGTCCCCAAGGGCGCCATGTGCACGCATCGGGGGATCGACGCGATGGGGCAGGCCTTCATCGACACGTATCCTCAGACTCTCGAGATCGATCCCAACCGCTACGTGAGTTATCTGCCGTTGTGCCATGTCGCCGACCAGGTGTTCACTAACTTTCTCGGGCTGCGTGCGGCCACCGAAGTCTACTTCTGCGCCGACTTGACGAAGATCAAAGACTTTCTGGTGGCAGCACGTCCACACCTCTTTTTCGCGGTCCCGCGCGTGTGGGAAAAGTTCGAAGCAGCCCTGAGCGCCAATCTCCTGGCTGCCACTGGAATCAAAGCAAAGCTTGCGAGCTGGGCCAGAGACGTCGAGCTGCGGGCCGCGAAGCGTTCGATGGAGACCGGCAAGGAAGTCGACACGTTTCAGCGGCGACTTGCCAACAAGCTCGTGATCTCGAAAATCAAGGCCGCCATTGGTCTCGATGAGCTCTTGGGTGCGGGTTCGGGCGCGGCGCCCGCGTCACTCTCGACGCTGGAATTCTTCGCTTCCATTGGGCTCCTCATCCATGAAGGCTTCGGCATGACCGAGACCACCGGCATGGCCACAGCGAACCCTCTTGGACGGCCTCGGTTCGGAACGGTGGGGCAGGCGCTTCCGGGCGTCGACATCCGAATCGCAGATGACGACGAGATCATGCTCCGCGGGCCGAACATAGTGTCTGGTTATTTGTACATGCCGGAGGAGACCGCGGAACTGCACGCGGAGGACGGCTGGATGCACACGGGGGACCTCGGGGCGATCGATGAGGACGGGTACCTCACCATCACCGGGCGAAAGAAGGACCTCTTGATCACCGCGGGGGGCAAGAACGTCGCGCCCGCCGAGATGGAGAACCACCTCCAGGGCATTCCGGGGGTCGGCCAGGCCGTCGTCGTGGGCGATCGGCAGCCCTATCTCTGCGCGATCTTGGCGCTCGAAGAGGAGGCAGTCCCGGACCTGTGCAAGGCGGCTGGCGTCCCGGTAGCGCCACTGGCCGAAGTCGCCGCCAACGAGAAAGTCCACGCATTTTTGGCCGATCGCGTCGAGTCGGACTGCAACAGCAAGGTCGCTCGCTATCAGACGATCAAGAAATTCGAGGTACTTCCCCACATGCTGAGCGTTGAAGGCGGCGAGCTCACGCCGACCATGAAGGTCAAGCGCGCCGTTATCAACGAGAAGTACAAGGCGATCATCGACCGCATGTATTCGCCCGGCTCCGCGCGGCCCTCTGAGCCCCCCCAACCCCGCCCGTGACACCTTTGGCACTTTATTTTCCCCGCCCAACTGACTAGAAGGACCCTTCATGCGAAATTCTGTTTTCTTCGTCGGAGCGTTGTTCGCCCTGTCCCTCGCTGTCGTCGGACCCGCAGTCGCGGAAGATCCCGAGTTCCTCATGGAGGTCGGCACCGTGGCCCCCACCGGGAGCCCCTGGGCCGAGCAGCTCCAGCGCTTCAAGGCCGAGGTCCAGGAAAAGAGCGGCGGCCGCTTGAAAGTGAAGCTCAGGCTTGGGCGCGGGAACGAGCGTTCCTTGGCGCGCCGCGTCCAGATGGGGAGCATGCAGGCGTTTGCCGGATCCGTCGGGGGCATGAGCTCAATCGTGCGAGAGGTCAACGTCATCGAGGCCCCGTACGTGTTCGAGACGTTCGCGATGGCCGACAAGGCGCTCGACAGTCCGGAGGTCACCGCGCAGGTCAAGAAGGTCCTTGCGAAACGAGGGCTCATCTTCGGAATCTGGGCGGAGAACGGATACCGCTCGTACTTCAGTAGCCAAAAGATCCGTAAGCCGAGCGACATGAAGGGTGTTCGCTTCCGGTCACAGGAGTCGATGGTGCACGTCGAGACGTACGAGGCCTTTGGTGCGACCCCGGTTCCCATCGACAACGGCAACACGCTGATGAGCGTGCAGACGGGGGTCGTCGACGGGTTCGACAACACGCCGCTCTTCGCGATGGCCGCAAGCTGGTACCAGGGACTCAAGGAGGGAGAGCGCCACATCTTCTTGAGCCGGCACTGCTACCAGCCCGCGCTCCTCGTCTATTCGAAGAAGTGGTTTGAAGCGCTGCCCAAAGACATCCAGGAGATCATCACGACCCTGCCCCACGACCTGACCGTCTGGGGCCGAGATCAGGTCCGGAAAATCGAGCCCGTGTTGCTCAAGAACCTGAAGCGCTATGGATATGAGATTTACGAGCCAACGCCGGAAGAGCTGGCGCCCTTCAAGGCGGCGCAAAAAGACGTTCCGGATCGCGTTGCCAAAGAGATGGGTCCTGCAGGGGTTGCGCTCCTCAAGGCGATCCGTAACACGTTCTGAAGCGTCGACCCGATGAAACCACAACTCGTTCAAGGCACGAGCAGCTCTCGCTCGAATACAGCCCTCAAGGCTCGTCAAATGCTCGGCAAGTACCGCATCCGGCGCCGCATCGGGGCAGGTGGGTTTGCGACCGTCTATGAGGCCTACGACACGATCGAGGGGATCCCCGTGGCGCTCAAGGTTCCCCACATCGATCATCTCGACAATGACTCGTTGAGCTCCGTCCATCGCGAAGTGCGGCTGACCGCACGGCTCGAGCACGAGAACATTCTCCCGCTCCGCAACGCCATGATGATCGACGGCCACTTCGTCATCGCAACCCCGCTTGGCGAGCACACACTCACCGACCGCCTGCGTTACCGCCTAGGCCCCAAAACGGCATTGTCGTACACCGAGCAGCTGTTGGACGCGCTTGCATACGCTCACGAGGTGCGGGTCATCCACTGCGACATCAAGCCCGACAACGTGATCCTATTTCCAGAGGGTCATGCGTGCTTGGCGGATTTCGGCATCGCCAAGGTTGCTCTTCGGACTCGGACGATCATGGGCTCGGGGCAGGGCACCGTGGGATATATCGCGCCCGAGCAGGCGATGGGAAAGCCATCCTTTCGCTCGGACGTGTTCTCGATGGGCTTGCTGATCTATCGAATGTTTGCCGGCGAGTTGCCCGCTTGGCCATTCGACTGGCCGCTGCCGGGTGCCGAACGCCTTCGTCGCACCGTCAGCCGTGATTTCATCAGCTTCATTCGGCGTTCCATCGAGGTGCACGAGCGCAAGCGGTTCCGTGACGGGGTGCAGATGCAGCGCGCCTTCCAGGCAATCGCGCCGCGAGCGCTTCGGGGGTCTACACGCGGACGGAGAGCGGCGCCGTGAGTGAGGCCCACATCTTGACGGATGTGGACATGGCGCAAGGCGAGCGGTTCGAGCTCGGTGGCGGCGAAGCAGTGGTGCTGAGCCTCTCGAAGCCGGGCGGGGACGGCCCGAATGAAGACGCCGCTGCGGTGATTTCGCTCGGCGAGAGGGCGGGTGTTGCGGTGGTATCGGATGGCGCCGGGGGCCATCCGGGCGGAGCGAAGGCGGCGGCGCTGGCCGTCCATGCGGTCTGTGATTCCGTGATGGCGCTTGGGGATGACCTCGAGAATCTCCGCGGCGCGATCATCAACGGTTTCGAGTTGGCGGATCGTGCGATCTCGGCGCTCGGGACCGGCGCGGCGGCGACCCTCGCTGTGGTCGAGATCCAGGGCAACAACATGCGCGCCTACCACGCTGGGGACTCGATGGTGTTGGTGACTGGGCAGCGGGGACGCATCAAGTGGCTAACTATCCCGCACTCACCGGTCGGCTACGCGGTCGAAGCGGGATTGCTAGACCGCGGGGAGGCTCTGCATCACGAGGACCTGCACTTGGTCTCCAACCTGCTCGGCACGCAGGATATGCGCATCGAGCTAGGCGCGACCGTCGGTCTTGCACCTCGTGACACGGTGGTGTTGGCGAGCGATGGGCTCAGTGACAACCTGCACTTGGACGAGATCGTCGAGTGCGTGAGGAAAGGGCCCCTTCACCGGGCTGTGGATGAGCTGGCCGCCCTCGGCAAGAAGCGCATGGAAGCACCAGCCGAGGGAGCCCCCTCTAAGCCGGACGATCTCACTTTCATCGCGATCCGGAGCCGCCCCCTATAGCCGCCGTTTTGCGCGACACGATCGGGCGGAAAACGTCTAGACTCGGTGCCGGGGCGATGAAGCGCCTGTCCGGCGAGCAAAGTCGGAGGACCCCAAGGGTGAAACCCGGCTTCAGGTGGATCTTCTTGAGGTCCAGCGCTCGAGCTTTGCCGGAGAAACGCCGGTGATCAGCGTGCCCCCGCAGGTGGAGTTCAGCGCGACGGAACGGCTCTGCGCACGACGTCACGTTCCTGATCGGGACACAAGGGCGCATCTGCGAAGAGGTGTTTACGCCTGACGGCGGCGGAATCCTGTTTAGTCGGGTTGACCAAACTCGGATCCGGCGGTCCGAGCTTCGCGACATCACCGATATCGGGATCTACATTCGGCGGGAATCGCGGCTATTGCCGGTAGATGAAAATAGCATCGCCGCCGATATCGGGAGCTTCTGGTTGTGTGAGGTTGATGATCAGCTGGTCGCCGTGATGCGGCTCAAACGATACGGAACGTGGGCCGAGCTGGGTGCTGCCACGAGCTTGTCATGAGCCGACCGACCCGGGCATTCGTGAAGTACCTCAGCTGACAGCACTTGGTGGTATGGTCCGCGCCATGCTGGCTCGGCTCGGTGAGGTTTTCAGTCGGTGGGCCGAGCGCTGGGTGCCCGATCCGTTCGTTCTGGCGCTCGTCCTGACGTTGATCACGCTCCTTGGCGGGTTCGCGATCTCGGGGTCCGTCGGTGAGGTGCTGCTGGGGTGGTACGGTGGCTTCTCGAGCACTCCTTTGCTCGCCTTCGCTTTACAGATGTGTTTGATCCTGGTCACCGGCCAGGCGTTGGCGTCGAGCCCACCGATTCAACGCCTCGTCCGCGCGGTCGCCCGTTGGCCCCAGCGAACCCCGGCGGCGGCTGGCTTGGTGGCGTTCATCGCTTGCGCGACCGGCCTCATTCAGTGGGGCCTCGGGGCGGTCGTTGCCGCGTTCGTCGTTCGTGAGATCGCCCATAGCGCCGCGAAGGATGGGCGGCCAATGGACATTCCGGTGCTAGGCGCCGCCGCGTACACGGGACTCGCGGTTTGGCACGGCGGTCTGAGTGGCTCCGCTCCGTTGAAGGCAGCCGAGTCCGCCCAGTTCACCCAAGATGCATCGCAGGCCATTGCTGTGAGCGAAACACTCTTCTCACCGCTCAACCTGGTCGTCAGTGGCGGCTTGCTCATCTTGTTGCCACTGATGTGTGTGGCCCTCGCGCCCAAGGACCCCACCGTTCCGGAGATGCCTGCGAGCGAGTCGACGACACCGCACGAAACGAAGCGGTCGTTGCTCGGGCTTCTCGTGGGCAGCGTGGCGACGCTGCTCGTCCTGTTCAGTTGGTTCCATGGCGACGTCGCGTTCAACCTCAACTCGGTCAACCTCTTCTTCTTGGCGTTGGCGCTCGCTGCGCATGGCTCGATCCGCAGCTTCCTCGATTCAGTCTCCGAAGGGGCTCGCGGCGCCGGCGCGATCATCGTCCAGTTCCCCCTCTATTTCGGCATCCTCGGTGTCATGCAAGGCAGCGGCATGATCGAACGACTCTCCTCCGCGATGACTACCATCGCGTCGACGTCGACCTTCCCGTTGCTGACTTTCCTCAGCGCGGGCGTCGTGAACTTCTTCGTTCCTTCGGGAGGCGGCCAGTGGGCCCTCCAGAGCGACGTCCTATTGACGACGGCCGCCACGTTCGACCTCGACTCGGGTCGCACCATCATGGCTTTCGCGTACGGCGACGAGTGGACCAATTTGCTGCAGCCGTTCTGGGCGCTGCCGCTCCTCGCGATCACCGGCCTCAAAGCCCGCCAGATCGCGGGCTACACCGCGGTTCTCGCCATCGGAATGGGTCTCTACGTCGGCGCGGTCTTGTTGCTCTTGGGCTAGAGCCCCGGCGCCACGCTGTACGTTGCCTCGGTGTTCTCCGCGATCTGGTCGAGCGTCGCGCCTTCGGCCAACTCGACCAAGGTCATCCCGCCGCTCCCCGCCTTGTCGATCTCGAACACGCCGAGGTCCGTGATCACCAAGTCGACCACTTGAGCGCCCGTGAGAGGCAGGGTGCACTTCTTCAGAAGCTTTGGCTTTCCCTTTGCCGTGTGCTCCATGACGACGACGACTCGTTTCACGCCCGCCACGAGATCCATGGCGCCGCCCATCCCCTTGACCATTTTGCCGGGTATCATCCAGTTGGCGAGGTCTCCGTTCTCCGCAATCTGCATCGCCCCGAGAATCGAGAGGTTGATGTGCCCACCCCGAATCATGGCGAAGGAATCCGCGCTCGAAAAGAAGCTCGTCGTCGGAAGCTCGGTGACGGTTTGCTTGCCGGCGTTGATCAGGTCGGCGTCTTCTTCGCCCTCGTAGGGGAAGGGGCCCATCCCGAGCATGCCGTTCTCGCTCTGCAGTTGCACGCTCATCCCCTCGGGGATGTAGTTTGAAACCAGCGTAGGAATGCCGATACCGAGGTTTACGTAGAAGCCGTCGTGTAGCTCCATCGCGGCGCGGGCTGCCATCTGGTCGCGGGTCCAAGCCATCGTCTTCTCCTCAGGCCTCTCGCGCACGCGTGGTTCGTTGCTCGATGTGCTTCGAGGCGTCCGGGTAGTGAATGATGCGGTCGACGAAGATTCCCGGGGTCATGATTTGGTCGGGATCGAGTTCGCCGGGCTCCACTAGCTCTTCGACCTCGGCGACGGTGATCCGCGCAGCGGTCGCCATCATGGGGTTGAAGTTCCGGGCGGTTTTTCGGTAGATGAGATTGCCCTCGGTGTCGCCCTTCCAGGCGTGCACGATCGCGACGTCGGCAAAGAGCCCGCGCTCCATCACGTATTGCGCGCCGTCGAACTCGCGAACCTCTTTCCCCTCGGCAACGGTCGTGCCGACACCCGTCTTGGTGAAGAACGCCGGGATGCCCGCTCCGCCGGCGCGAATCCGTTCCGCCAACGTCCCCTGCGGCGTGAACTCCACGGCGATGTCACCATCGAGAAACTGCTTCGCGAACAGTTTGTTCTCGCCCACGTATGACGAAACCATCTTGCCGATCTGTCGCGTCTCCAACATGACCCCGAGCCCGATGCCATCGACGCCCGCGTTGTTCGAGATGACCGTCAGGTCTTTCACGCCAGAGCTCGCGACGGCTGCGATCAGCGCTTCGGGAATTCCGCACAATCCAAAACCACCGGACATCAACGTCATGCTGTCGCTCAGCAATCCGTCGAGCGCCGTGGACGCGTCGGGATACACCTTGTTGGTCATGGCCTTCTCTACCCCCAGACTCAATTGAAGCCCAGCATCTCCCGGGCTTCCGCGGGCGATGCGACCTCGCGGCCCGCATTCCGTGCAACCTGCGCGAGCGCTTCGATGAGCTGCCCGTTGCCGGTCGTCTTGTCACCGTTCGGCAAGTAGAACGTATCTTCGACGCCAGTCCTGAGCATGCCGCCTAGATCGGCCGCTCGCTGATGGGTTTCCCAAATTTCCTGGCGGCCGATGAGCGTCGCCTGCCAATGCGCGTCACCGCTCTTGTACTTCATGATGAGCTCGAGCAGCTCAGGATCACAAGGCATCCCCGACGCAACGCCCATTACGAAGTTGTAGTGCATTTCGCTGGCCATGCCGGCTCGCAAGTAGAGGCCCACCGAACGCACAATACCCACGTCGAAGCATTCCATTTCGGCAGTGGTGTGAGTCTCCGCCATGGCGTCCAGCATCTTCTGGACCTTGTCCACGCTATTGAGAAACACCATCGGCGGCCACGCCCAGCTGTTGTCCTTTTTCAGTTTGAGGTAGTTGAGGCTGCCGGCGTTGCACGCGGCGATTTCCGGCTTGATGCGGTGCAAGCACGCAAGCGGGCCCGAGACGTCCTCGTCCATCACGCCCGTGGTCTGATTGATAATGATGCCGGGACAAGCCTCGCGAATCGCGTCGCTCGCGGCAGCGGCCACCTCGGGATCCCAAGACGGGAAGTGCCCCATGTCGGGTTCCTGAAGGCGAAAGTGAATGTGTACGATCGACGCACCCGCATTGTAGGCATCGTGAGCCGACACTGCCATTTCTTCTGGGGTGACCGGGACGGGGTGCTGCTTCGGGTTGGTGAGCACGCCGTTTAGCGCGCAGGTGATGATCGCCTTGTCCATCTACGTTCTCCTCAGAACCACTCCGGTTCGGCCTTGATGTATGAGTCCTCGTTCGTCCGGCACAGGTTGGCCAGGTGGGGGATTCGGGGGACTTCGGTACGGATCCAATACTGCGCGGCGGCCTGGGTTGCGCGTTTCCGCTCCTCTGAAATGGGCGCGGTGCGCGCTACGGCCGCCATGTTGAGCCACTGCCACCCGATGACGAGCGTGGCGAACATGTCGAGGTAGTCCCAGCTGTGACCGAGCATACCGTCCGCATCGCCTGCCATTCCGCGCTGACCGAGCTCCATTGTCGTGGAGCCGACGGTGGCCATTGCTTCTTCGAGCTCAGAGCAAAGCTCGGGATCGCAGCCCGCTTCTCTCGCCCGCGAGATCGTGCTTCCGATCTCTTCGGCTAATGCGCGGAGCGGGGCGCCGCCTTTCGCCATCACTTGTCGGCCGAGAAGGTCCATGCTTTGAATCGCGTTCGTCCCTTCGTGAAGGGTGTTGAGCTTCTGGTCGCGCATGTAGGCTTCGGGGAGATACTCACTCGTGTAGCCGTAGCCGCCATGGACTTGGACGGCGAGCACGTTGGACTCGAAGCCGCGCTCCGCGGGGAACGTTTTGGCGATCGGGGTGAGAAGGTTCAGTAGGAGCCCCGCACGCTCCCGTTCCTCCTCGGATGCCCCGTGCTCTGAGATATCGACGTACCGTGCGACCGTCCCGAGCAGCGCGAAACTGCCCTCGACGATTGCTTTCTGTCGGAGAAGCATCCGCCGTACGTCCGCGTGCTCGATGATGGAGATTTGTTCCCCACCACGCGCCCCGAGTTGCCGCCCCTGCTTGCGGTCCTGAGCGTACGACAGTGACTCGTGATAGGCGACCGACGCAGTCGCTG
>Ga0255057_10001051_pt1 | contig 15904 bp, 15 predicted proteins | sample Cases_109_6_MG_FD_189022 | JGI IMG/M metagenome (GOLD analysis project Ga0255057, IMG submission 189022) | Seawater microbial communities from Amundsen Gulf, Northwest Territories, Canada - Cases_109_6 | ecosystem: Environmental > Aquatic > Marine > Gulf | place: Canada: Northwest Territories... | reverse complement strand
TTGAACGACAAAATAGCGCTCAGTCGCTGGCGACAGTGCGGCCCGAGGCCCATTGTCGAAGTGCTCCGATCTTCTCCGACATGACAACCGAAAGCGGTTGCGTTTTTTGTATCTCTCCCAGAATGTGGGCATTTGCAAGCGCCGCTTTATTCGCGTGGGCGGCGTAGAGTGCAGAAACCACTGCCTGTTCGATTTCCGCGCCGGAAAATCCATCCATCGCGGCGGCGAGCGTGCCGAGGTCGAAATTTGCCGCGGTCTGGTCGCGATTTTCCAGGTGAATCCTGAGTATCGCTTCGCGATTGCCAGGGTTTGGCAGGTCGACAAAGAAAATCTCGTCGAATCGTCCTTTGCGGACCAGTTCCGGCGGCAGCGCACTGATATCGTTCGCCGTTGCAACGACGAAGACCTCGCGGCCCTTTTCCGCCATCCAGTTCAGGAAGCTGCCCATCACCCGTTGGCTGGTCCCTGTTTCGCCACCCCTGCCGGCAAGGCCCTTCTCGATTTCATCTATCCACAAGACGCAGGGCGCCATGACGTCGGCAGTCTTTAAAGATTCACGCAAATTTCGCTCGGTCTCTCCATGATACTTGTTATACAGCGTGGCAAAGTCGAGACGTAGCAGCGGCGCCCCGAATATGCCGGCTGTCGCCTTGGCGGCCAGACTCTTACCACAACCCTGTACGCCGATAAGTAGAATACCTTTGGGCGGGTCGAGCTTGCGTGCACGATCGTCCTTCACAAATGCCGTTCGTCTCGTCGCCAACCAGTCCTTTAGTTTACTCAGGCCACCGACATCGCTGAATTTCGCCGTATCGTATTCGAACTGCAAAATACCGCCCCGATTGAGTAGCTCGTATTTGGCCTGCATGACGCCCGGCAGATCGCTCTTGCTTATGGCGCCATCGAAGAAGATGGCATTCCTCGCAAGTTTTTCAGTATCAGCGTCAGTCAGGCCGGCAAGGTTCTGTATCAGCAGGGTATACGCCTTGGGATCGGCCTGGACCTGCGAGCCGGGATGCTCAAGCGTCCATTCGGCCGCTACCCGCTTGATGATTTCCTCACGCTCACCGTCAGTCGGTAGTGCCATTTCAAAACGCGCGCTGAAACTCTCGAGCTCGATCGGCAACGTTACCCGATGGCTGACAAGGATCAGATGGCGGGTTACTTCGCTGAAGCGAATGCAGATGTCTTTCAGCAACCTGACATTGACGGGATTTTCCAGGTAAGGGTGGAAATCGAGCAGGACATAGATGCCCGGCTTGGTGACCGCACGAATATGCCTGAGTACCTCTTCCGGTTGCGAATTGTGCAGTTGAGGTTCCAGGGAAATATCGAGCCGTTGCAGGCCGTCCGTGATAGTCCAGCGAAATAAGGGCAGGTAACCTTCTGATGCGCGGGCGAAGGTAATGGACTTCAACAGCTCCAGCAGGCGCGATTCGTCGCGAGTATCGATCGCCACAATGGGCGTGCGGGAACGCAGTATCAGCTCGAGATCGTGTTGTCTGTCCATGAACAAGGTCTGCCTGGGGCGCTTCGCTAATTCTCGCAATTGTTCACGGCTTTGTCGCTCAGTACTTTGCTTTCACTGCCTGCAAGATCAGCGACGATCTCGCGAAGTTGTTGTATGGAGATTTTGCTTCGAGAGCTGGCAACTCTGCGAAGGGCATCGTCGAGATCGTATTTTCTCGCGCTTTTCTTACGGATCTCATCGTTGAGTTTTGCGAATAAGGTAACAGCACGAGCCGTGACGGCTCCGGTCGACGGATCCGTACACAAGGTTCCGGCTTTCTTGCCCCAAATGTCGAGCTGTGAGCGTGCAGACCGGAAGCGTTTCTCGGTAATCGTTCCACTCCGCCGCAATATATCGAGGCCATAGTATTCAGCAAGACCTTCGGTTATCCAGTCTGCACCGTCTACCGCAACGGTACTCAAACCAATGTGAATCGTTTCATGCATGATCGTGCTGGTACCGTTTTCGCTGATCAGGGGACGCTCTGCGTGGACGTAGAATGACCCTGGCGCTGACAGACCGCCACGCCACATCGGCTCTCCAGCACTGACTACCGTCAATCGTCGCGGAAAGTCGGGTAGCAGGCGCACAATATCGGGCAAGGTCCAGTTGAGCATCGCCAGGATATCCAGCCTGCGAACATCCTGGCCTACCGGTGCGGCGACCACCACGCGTACGCCGGCAACGGTTTCGTGCCTTACACCGAGTTCGCCGAGGACGATCCAGCCGGTCGGCCTGTCGAAGCGCCGATCAGGGTTGGAGACGTTGAATACGTTTGAGCGTCTGAAATATTCAGTCACGGCGGACCAGCTCTCAGGCAGGTCAAACATCATCCTGGTTTTGCTCACCGATCGAGGTCGTGTTCGGGTAGCAGTTGGCGGTATGACGTCCTCAGCTCTGAACAGGCCCCAGTCGTCGCCCACGTAAGCGTCATAGGTATCGTTATTTCTAATGTGATTGATTGTCGCAAACCAGCGCAAGCGACCACCGTCGGCCGGTGGTTGCCAACGTATGCGTCCATCAGCAATCGAAATCTCGCCGTCTCCGTCGATTTCACTAAGCGTCTTGTCGTCATAGGGCATGTGAAGCTCACGCAATAACCCGTCATTTTGCGAGATCCGGAGCTCGACGACGGCGCCGCCTTTCGAGATGTCCGGTGTAATCGAATAGTCGGCACCGTATACCCGATTCTTCTCGGGCTCGGCCGATTCAGTCGCTGAAACCGCAATACTGCCGGTAGCGAAGAAAAGGAAGATCATTGCGATCAGGCGAATCCCTGATCCTGAGATGCAGTTCATGTCGAGTTCAGTATGTTCGAGGTAGTGTCCGTGCATGGGTGGGTGACATGATATCGCAGGCAGCCAGGATTCTTGGAAACATTAGCGTAGCCGTATTGATCGGCTGCTTACTTGGCGCCTGTGCCTCTAATGAGCCATCGGCGAGTCGTAGTGGCGAGCTTGGCTCCCGGCAACAGCAGCCGGTGAAACGACGCGATGTCGGCGAGCAGGCAGCCGTCGTCGCCGTCAGGCAGCTGGGTGTTCCGTATCGCTATGGTGGAAGTACGAGCAAGGGATTCGATTGCAGCGGACTCGTGCATTACGCCTATTCGCAGGCCGGAAAATCGATACCACGGACCACTGCTGCACAGTGGCAGAGTTTACAGCCAGTCGCTGCGAGCAACTTGCGTGTCGGAGACGTTTTGTTCTTCAACATCGAGGGAAAGGTCTCACATGTCGGTCTCTATCTCGGCAGCCGGCGCTTCGTGCATGCGCCGTCGAGCGGTCGTGAGGTCACGATCGCAGAACTGGACTCCGCGTATTATCGCAAGGTATTCGTGCGAGGTGGGCGTCCCTGACGAACTGAAAACGACGTTTGGATCAGGCGTCTTCTTCGGTAACGATAAACATCTTCAACTGATCGGCAAGTCCTTTACAGGCTTTTGCCCGGGTTCTTGCTATCAGCGGGATCGGGATAACGATTGCTGGCAGGTAGGACGTGCCGCTGACGTTTGCGCTGATAGTGCCGGCCGATTCGAGTGCAGTAATGTCCCAGATCGCGGCCTCATACTTCGAGTCATTCTGCCACCAGGCGAAGCCGAAGCAGCCACCGCCGCCCGGACCCACTGCGCACGACAGACTGCCACCACCTGTGGTTCTTTCCGTGTCGCCATCAAGCCAGATAACGTAACGCACGCCTTTTTGAGCAATCGTATCGGCGACGCCGGGGCGTTTCAGGAGATCGGGCAGTCCTTTGGTGTCTGACGGTGCGGTTCTGGGTTCGAACCATGGGAACAGGGCATCGACAAACTCGTCATGCGGAATGACGCGCAGACCACCTGATCCACGACTGATTGCATCGCCAACACAATCGATGAATTTCATCTCGGTCTCGTTGCCGAGATGATAGCTCCTGGCCATGATAACGATGCCTTCGCCCTCTTCAATACCGGTTGAAGTCACCCTGACATCTTCAACGCGGGCCGTCGTGCAGGCACCGATAAGAATGCCGGGCAGTACCACCATCAGCAGCCTTACGAGCCTGCCGGCAAAATAGCAGTTAGCCCGTCTCATCACTAGTGTCCTCTGAGACAATTGCCTCGGGTTCTTCCTCAACCGGTTCCGCATTTGTCGGCGCTGGCGGCTGAGCTTCTGGTCTGGCGGCGACTCTGGACACCGATGGGCGACCTAGTCGGCTTATTCGGGTTGTCTTGTCCATCTGCATCACAATCAGCGCCGCGGCATCGCGCATTGCCAACACCGCCGCACGTTCCAGCGCCTCGTCGCCGCCCATGACTGTACTCTGGCTCTTCCCGTACGCGCTGATCGGCCAGTTCGCAAACTGCTCGCCTTCTCTGTCAAATATTTTGATGCGATAGCGGATCCAGACTGCGAAAGCCTGTGTCTGGCTTTGCGACGGTGTCGAAAACTCGAATGCATCGATACTCGGTTCGATTAACGCGTCAACTCCCAGATCGCCTGGCTCCGCACTGTTGTCCACGACCGTCAGGTCATCGAACATCGAACGAAAGAGATTGGTGAACAACGATTGGTTGGAGCGGCCAAGATCAATGGTCCACTTTTCCTTGCCGATTACCTTCTCTTCGTGAATGTAATGCTCGAATTCGGGCGGATACCTGACGGCAACCGAAAGAGGAATTTTTTCGACCAAAGGCTCGGGGATCGTCGGATTATCGACAGTAACCTGGGACGAACAACCGCCAATCGCGGTCAAAAAAACCGCTATCGATATCGCTCTTCGCGTGTTCGGAGTCAAATCGCCGTGTTCCCAGGGAGACTGTTACGCCTCTGTTCGCCCATATATCAGAGCATTACAGGTGGCCAGAGTTCCGCAGAATTTCCGGACCAAATCGTGAGACTCACTTTAGTCCCGGTTCCGGGGCAGTGCAACATGCACGGTCTGAATGAGCCGCCTTTTGCCATAATGATCATGCGCGATGTTCGTCGGATACGATCCGGGACTATGTCGACCACGCGAGCGGCTCTTCTTCCATCAAGGCCGCCTGCTCGCGAAGCGTCAAAATATGTTCGTCCCAATAGCGCTGCGAGTCGAACCAGGGGAATGCAATCTTGAACGCAGGATCGTCCCAGCGTCTGGCCAGCCAGGCGGCATAATGCATGATTCGAAGCGTTCGCAGTGCTTCAACCAGGTGCAATTCACGCGCATCAAATGAACGGAACTCTTCATAGCCGAGAAGCAACGAATCCAGCTGTGGCGTTTGTTCGTTTCGATCGCCTGACAGGAACATCCATAAGTCCTGGATCGCCGGTCCGCTTCTGGCATCGTCCAGATCGACTATGTGCAGTCGTTCGCCGGCCACCAACAGGTTGCTCGGATGAAAGTCCGCATGCAGACGAATCGTTCGAGGGCTTCCCGACCGGTCAAAACATGCCTCGATATTGACGAACAGATGTTCGGAGACACTTATATATGCATCCTGCAATTCGTCGGGAATAAAACCCTGATCGAGAAGATAGTCGTGGGAGGCGTGTCCGTAAGTGTCGATGTCGATCGTCGGCCTGTGTTCGAACATGCCGATCTCGCCCTGCAGATGTATCCTGGCGACCAGCCTGCCAACTTGTTGCAATAGATCGTGATCATCGAGTTCAGGCGCGCGGCCGCCGCGACAGGGTGATACAGACACACGAAACGGCCCGCAGTGATGAAGCGTGTGTCCTGACAGCTCGAACGGTTCGACGACCGGAATTTCCTTCTCTGCGAGTTCTGCCGTGAAACTATGCTCCTCAAGGATGGCGTCGTCACTCCAGCGGCCGGGTCGATAAAACTTGGCGACGACCGGTTCGTCATCTTCGATTCCGACCTGATACACGCGGTTCTCATAGCTGTTGAGCGCCAGGAATCGGCCGTCGCATCGAAAACCGAGGCCGTCGATCGCCGTCAGAATGTCATCTGGCTGAAGCTGTGCAAAAGCCAGCTCCGATTCGCGTGAGGTTGCCGTCATTTGAGGCCGCGGATTATAGTAAGCGTCGGCCCAAAATGATATTTCAATTTCGGCGAGACAATATATGGCGATTCTTGATTTGCGTGCGGTGGTGGTAGCGGCCGTCGCAGCATTTGCGTGCTCGTGTGATTCTGGCAATTCAACCGGTCTGCAAGACGCTGACGCCTATCTGGCCGACCTTGCCACGTGGAAGACGGATCGGATTGCGCGTCTGAAGGGGCCCGATGGTTATTTAAATCTGGTCGGTCTTTTTTGGATGCGCGAGGACGTTAGTTCGTTCGGCTCGTCAGCTGAGAACGATTTTGTCCTGCCTGACACCGCCGCGGCGACGCTTGGGTCCTTTCACCTTGAAGACGACGAAATCCTAATGGTGGTGCGCGATGGCGTAGAGGTATTTCACGGAGAGACACCCGTTCAATCGATCATCATGAATGACGATCTTTCCGGACATCCGGTCGTACTGACTCATGCCAGCCTGGCCTGGACCGTGATCCGGCGGGATGACAAGTTTGCGGTGCGAGTCAGGGACTTTGAACACCCTGCGATCGCTGCATTCCGGCCGATCGAATACTTTCCCACAGATCTGGCTTTACGCGTTCCAGCCATCCTGGAGCGTTTCGACGAGCTGAAACAATTTCGTGTCGACACGGTTATCACCGGCCTGGACTACAGGCCGCAGTCGCCGGGTACGCTTAAATTTGAGATTGGCGGCGAGCCGTTCGAGCTTGAGGCCTACCTGTCGGGTGAAAGGCTGTTCCTGATTTTCGCTGACACGACCAGTGGTCGCGAGACCTATCCGGCAGGTCGCTTCCTGTACGCGTCCATGCCGGACGAGTCCGGAGTGACGCTGCTCGACTTCAACAAGGCGTATAACCCGCCATGTGCGTTCAATGAATTCGCAACCTGTCCGGTTGCCTCACCGCAAAACCGACTGAAAACCAGGATCGATGCCGGCGAGAAATTTGACCCGGGCATGCACGTGCCGGGAACCGCACACTAGTTCAGATCAGCTCGAACGTGAGCCCGGCGTTCTCCACCAGCCGGCCGATCAATGCGTCCGCCATAGCGGAGGCGGGCGTCCAGAACCCACCTGCCGACGACAATTCGTCCCTGGCAAGGCAGATGGCACTCTCACTGAGCATCTTGCTGGTCGATCCATAGCCGGGATCGCGATCGCCCGTAACACGCGCTCGCATCAGGGTGCCGTCGGCCAGCTTGCCGACCAACAACAGATTAAAAAAGCCGGCTTCTCGCTGCTCCTCGCTCGGACCCTCGCCAGGTTTGGGCAATACCCGGTTGACGAGAACTGAGCGGCTGAAATCGAAGGAACTTGCGAGCATGAATCCGCCGAGTCCGGCAGTTGTCATTGCCGACTTCATCCATCCGCCCGGGCCACTGCCGGTCATGGTTGCTTCGCTATATTTGAAATCCCGGCCGTAGGGAAATTGCAGTAGCGCATTCGTCCGCCGTACGACCCGGGTGTTCACCGAGGCCATTACGAACGGTGCCGTCCAGGCGCCGGAACCCTCATGGTATTCGACGCCCGATTGTTCACGGCCATCGGGACCGCTTCGTTCGCCAGTCGGGTTCAGGCTGTACGGGTCGACCAGGATTTTCGCAATTTCGCGGTCGCGCCGGCTTTCCTCGAGCGCGTTCATCATACTGGCGAAAGTGCCACCGCTGGCGCCGCCTTTCATCGCCTTTACCAGCAGCTTGACCTCGGTGCAGGGTTCGCCATGAAGCTTATTTGCCTCCCGTTGCAGAAACCAGGTGCCGATATCCGAAGGAATTGAATCAAATCCGCAGCTGTGAACGATTTTTGCGCCGTTTTCGACGGCGTCTTCCTGAAAGCTGTCGATCATCTTGCGCATCCATTGCACTTCCCCGGCCAGATCACAGTAATGGGTGCCCTGGCTGACACAGGCTTCCACGAGTGCTGCGCCATATTTTGCATAGGGGCCGACCGTGGTGAGGACGACTTTGGCATCGCGCGCGAGATCTTGCATCGACTGAGCGTCAAGGGAATCCGAAACAACGATCGGCAAACTTCCGGATTCGATTCCGAGTTCAGAGCAGATGGATTCCAGTTTCTCCCGATTGCGTCCGGCAATCGCCCAACGCAGGTCACGGCCTATTCCGTATTTTCCTAACAGATACTCGGCAACCAGCCTGCCGGTGAATCCTGTAGCGCCCCACACGATCACGTCGTACCGGCGTTGATTATTATTCTCGGTCATTTGCTTGTTAGTTTACCTACTGGGCAAATACTCTGTAAGCGGGCTGCCGTTATTGCGAGATTAGAAGTAAGGGACAGTGTGACTTCTGACAGCGACTGAAGCAAAATGCCCGCGTACAGTTCACGCCTTTTTTCACCACGGAATTCTCCCTATGCTCAAAGCTTTTCCGATCAAGACTATCCTCAGCCTGTGCTTTTTGTCGCTCGCGAGCGTTGCGTGCACGGATTCGCCTGACGACACTGCTTCCGCGCCCGCGAAGGACGCGGGATTGCTTCGATATGTAGCGGCGGATTCACCGTATGTATTTGCAGTGCTTGATCCGCTGCCCGACGAGGTGGCCGATAAACTGGAGCCGAAGATCGATGCGCTTTTGAAGTCGTATCAGGGTGTACTGCGCGGGTTCGTCAAGATCAGTGCGGAGGAGGCTGCCAAATCCGAAGAGGGAGACGGTCTTCCAGACGACGCGGTCGCGGCACTGGAAGAGTTCGGCACGCTTTTGAGCATCGAGGGCTTGCGCAGCATAGGTATCGAGCGCGATTCAACGATGGTTCTTTATGGTGCCGGGCTGCTGCCGGTTCTGAGAATGACACTCTCTGACGGCGCCCTTTTTGAAGCTGCTATTGCGCGCATCGAGGCTAAAGCGCAGGACAGCATGACGGTCGCAACGATCGACGGTCAGTCCTATCGCTACGCCGGAGACGATGAGGGGCGATTGATCATCGCGGTAATCGGTGACGAGTTCGTCGTCAGTCTGGTACCGACGGATTTATCGGACGATCTGCTTAAATCCGTTTTGGGCCTGACACCACCCTCGTCGAGCATGGCCGATTCCGGTGAGCTGCAGAAAATTATTGACGACAACGGATTCCTGTCCCATTCGATCGGCGTGATCGACATCGAGCGCATCGTAGCCACTTTCCTTGACGACCAGTCTGGCGTTAACAAGGAACTCCTGGCGCTGATGGAGTACAACGACTCGGAACTTGACGATGTCTGTAAAGCCGAGATTCGTGAAACGTCCGGCATAGTACCGCGGATGGTCACGGGCTATACGGAGATGAGCGTCGACAAGTTTGTATCAAACACGATAGTTGAGGTTCGCTCCGACATCGCCGCCGGGCTCGCAACACTGCCAGCCCCGGTTCCGGGCCTCGGAAGCGATCAGGGCGGCCTGCTTGCATTCGGCATGAGCATCAATCTTGTCGCCCTCCGCGAGTTCTACGAGGCACGGTTGGACGCGATCGAGGCAGATCCCTACGAATGTGAGTTGTTTGCAGATGTTCAGGAAGGGGTGGCTACCGGGAGAGATTCGCTCAATCAGCCGATCCCGCCAATCGTCTATGGCTTCAAAGGATTTCTCGCTGTCGTGGAGGATATCAAGGGGATCGACCTCGCCAACAATCTGCGCCCGACGGGGGCCGACCTCCGCGTTCTCGTTACCACGGACAACGCTGCCGGCTTGCTTGCGATGGGGGCCATGTTCAGCCCGGAGATTGCGGGGCTCGATATCAAGCCTGATGGCATACCGGTCCGATTCGAATCTCAGCAAATGGCCGGCGTGGTCGATGAGGCTTTCGTTGCGATGACTGACGATGCATTGGCATTGTCGATCGGTGAGGGTGTCGAAGCGCGACTGGGCGACATGTTTTCGGCAGCAATCAATGAGCCCCACCCGTTCATGAGCATGGAGATGGATGCAGCCCGCTACTACGATTTTATCGCGCAGACCATGCTGATCGAAGATGACTCGGAGGCCGAGCACGGCGAGGAGGGCGAGGACGGCGAGGAGGGCGAGGACGGCGACGAGGGCGAGGAGGGCAAGGAAGACCCGACCACGGTTGAGATCAAGGCCGCAGTGAGTGAAGTAATGGTGGTCGTCGGCGATATGTTTTCCCGCGTGACATTCCAGGTCGAGTTCACCGAGAGCGGCATTGAATTTCCATCGACAATCGAGCTTGCCGAGTGAGACTTGAAGACGCTGTAAATCCGTACCGCTGCTTGGTTACCGCAGCGTTAGTGTTGGCGACTTCGGCAGTCGCCGACGAGACAACCTGGAAGTATCGTTTCGAGCCTGCCGATGGAATAACGGCAGCGGGCCAACCAAACGAAGCGGAATTTAAGGAACTTGCTGACGATGGTTATGCGGCTGTCATCGATCTGCGAACAGCGCGAGAAGACCGCGGTCTGGACGAAGAGACGACTGTCGAAGAACTTGGCATGGATTACGTCGAGCTGCCGATCGACGGACGCGACGGTATCAATTTCGAAAACGCGAAAAAACTGCACCAGATTCTGAGCAACTATGATGAGCCGGTGCTCGTGCATTGCGGCAGCAGTAATCGGGTCGGTGCCTTGTTCGCGTTGCGTGCAAAAATGAATGGCGCCAACGACGAAGATGCACTGGCCTTCGGCAAGTCCGCGGGCATGACCAGCCTCGAAAGTACCGTCAAGACAAGACTCGAAGAAATCTAACGCCAGCTCTAAAAGTTGCCGGACTGATAGTCCGCAAGAGCCTGCTTCACTTCGTCTTGCGTGTTCATGACAAACGGACCGCCACGCGCAACTGGCTCGCCGATTACCTGACCGGCTATTAACTGGAAACGGCTATTCTCGCTCATACCGCTGACCTCGACGGCATCGCCATCTCCCAAAATCGCCATGTTGCCCGCCTCGATTTCTGTCGATGCAACCGTAATCGATCCTTCGGTAACCAGAATAAACGCGTTGTATGATTCCGGAACGTCTTCCGTGAAGGTCTGCGCGCGTTTGATCCGTACGTCGAGATAGAGCGGGTTGGTGGGTCTCCCGGTGACTGCCCCTGCGGTGCCCTGTGTCGTCCTGCCTGCTATTACTGCGACATCGATGTTTTCGCTCCGGGTTTCCTTCGGCAATTGGTCGGCGACAAACTCCTGGTAGGCCGCATCCGTCATTTTTTCAGCGGCGGGCAGGTTGACCCATAGTTGTGTGCCCCACATCAAACCATCTTCTTGCTCCGGCATCTCAGAATGTACGATGCCGCGCCCCGCGGTCATCCATTGCACCCCGCCAGCTTCGATGACGCCTTCGTTTCCGGCATTGTCTTTGTGCCGCATCTTGCCAGCAAACATGTAGGTCACCGTCTCGAATCCCCGATGCGGATGAGGAGGGAAGCCTGCAATATAATCGTCCGGATTCTCAGTCTGAAATACGTCCAGCAATAAGAACGGATCAATTTGATCTATTTCCGAAGTACCGATCATTCGTGTCATGTTTACACCGGCACCGTCCGTCGCCGGCACTCCGGATGTTATTCTCGAGACTTCGCGCAGACTCGTACCCGACTTTGAATCACCCATGAAATTTGTCCTTGTGCTCGTAACGATCCTTCTTGGACAAAGTGACTCTTCAGCCAATGATGAAGAAGGCGTCGCCGTTGACGGAATTATGCCGGAAATTGAAGCGCAAACCGGCGAATTCGAGCTTACGTACACCATCGAGGAACTACTGGGCGAGGTATCGGCGCGGCAATACGAAGGCATTATCCCGCCGGATGAAGCGGTTGAGTGGGAGATATTCGTCCCCGAAAATTACGATCCGGATCATCCCGCCGGCATGCTCATATACATCAGCCCCACACAGAAAGGCAACATTCCGCCACAATGGAAATCACTGCTGGGTGAGCACAACATTATCTGGATCGGTGCCAACAAGTCCGGTAACAGAGTCAAAGTCGCACGAAGAATGGCATACGCGCTTACCGCTCCCGCAGTCATCAACAAGTCCTACCAGATCGACAACCAGAGAATTTACCTGAGCGGCTTTTCCGGCGGTGGAAGAGTCGCCAGCATGGTCGCGGCCGAATATCCGGAAATTTTCAAGGGCGGGATTTTCAACTGCGGTGCGGAATACTGGGGCAACGAGGAGCCTGGACGATTGGATCTGATCAGAACCAACCGCTACGTCTTCATAACCGGGACTTACGATCAAGCGCTCGAACCGATAAAAAGGCCTTTAGAGGATTCCAAAGCGCCGGCGTCGAGTATTCCAAACTCATGGTCGTTCGCAACATGAGCCACAGCAATCCAAAAAGGCGCGACTTCAAGAGAGCGATCGAATACCTGGATTCTTTCGAGGCCAACTAAATGCCGGTACTGATTAACAGGTGCGATCGAATCTGACGATGTCCCAAGAATACTCGACCGGAGTCAATGCCAAAGAAGAAGAAAAAGTCCAAAAAGTAAGTGCTGCTGTGGTGCTCAGCTTGTTCTTCGAGACCACGTCCGGCGCAAGCCAAAGCAGGCAGCTAGTACAGCTCCAAAAACCAGTGTTTCGATCCCGAACACACGAAGGTTGTCTGCAGATTGCGCCGGTAGCGTGACGGTTTCGAACCAGGGTATTGGCATCGCGAGATGGGCTTCCGAGAAAGGCCAGAATATGGCGATTCCCTGGCCATGGGCATACATCGAATCGAGTGGCAGGTGACTGAGCCAGGCAACTGACCAGGCTGCTATCACCTTCGCTCCGACTTTGGCATGAAACGTCGGCCAAAAAAGTAATAACGCCATCAGTGAGGCCAATAGCACAGTCACAAAGACGCTGTGACTGACGTGATAGGCGCTGTGCCCCCAGCCCGGCACAGGAAAGTCTGCAACATTGGCGAGGACGACGAAGATGACGGTCGCCAGGACGTACCAGCGGCGAGTTTGCCCCCGAGGCAACGTCAGCATGGCTATGGATAACCCGGTCAAGCTGTGTCCGACCGTTGTCACGAACGCAAACCTATCATAGTTCGGCCAGTTTAAATGCTGTAGTCGAAGAGGCGCCAGTTGCCGGACAAGTTCGAGCGCCTGACGGTTATCGATCTTACAATTCACGCTCTTGTAGCCCGGCATGATTCAGGATAATTCTGGTTCCCGCTGCTTACAGCGGGCCTTTTCGGCGAAGAACAAAGAAACAGTGTTAGCGCGGCAGGTTAGTCCCCGACAATCCATGTCGGGGACCTGCTGATGGTGGAGGCGGCGGGACAGTGATTCCACAACTTTCGATGTGGCCTGGACTATGCCTTCATCCAGCCAAATCCATGCACTGGATGCGGAGCGTGTTATCCGTCGGAACAAAATATCCGGCAGATCCTAGTACTCGCCCTGCATTTGCTCGGCGAGTCTATGAGTCTCTACAGGGCAACCCTGCGGTTAGCCCGCTTGTTACCCCTCGGCGTTGCCATGTTGTCGATGTATCCGTTTTCGACAACGTCAGGGTTCGCCGATGTGAGCCCCGTTTTCACTCTGCGGTTACCCGCAAAGGCGACCAAATTAATCGAACCCGCGTCCGCAAGCCCTCCGCCCTGAGGTCTACATGCTTATTCCGTCTTTGATCTTACTATGAGCTACCCGACGGGCAGGGAAGACTCATAGCCAGTCCAGATTGGATTTAACGGTTCGGGTCCTGAACAAACCCTTGCCGCGGTCTTGTGTGGATGACCCCTGTGATCCGGACGCACAAGCACGATCCGGGCAGAGGGCGCTAGGCTGGTTTTTAAGCAGCTAGTGCGTAGTTGTCGTCGTTGGCAACTATAAGTGTTACAGCTGGATTTACGAGGTGATCTGTCCCTCGGCATGCACTCAGAGTTTCGCGACCCACGTCGAAGCCATGTCGCCCCCGGTGTTTTCGAGCCTCCCTAGTGTAGGGGCAGGGAGGTGAAATTCAAATCGACGGTTGCCGATTATTGTCAGGTGCTACAGAATACGTAGCAATATTTATGTCCCGCTATCAAAACCGAAGCAGATTGTGGAAGCCTCATGTCTAAAGGCATTCAGACCATCAGGAAGAGCGAGACGAGCGCCGGGCTGGCACTGGCGCTGGATCAGTTCGGACGCCGCTGGGCGTTACGGGTTATCTGGGAATTGCGTGGGGAACCCTTGAGTTTCCGGGTTTTACGGGCGGCCTGTGGCGATATTTCACCGAGCGTGATGCAGGCCAGGCTGCACGAATTAAGGGATCTGGGGCTAATTGAGCAGATTCCGGGGCTTGGTTACCGCCACACGGCTGCAGGTCAGCAGCTCTTTCGGGTGATTGCGCCGCTGGACGATTGGGCCGACAGGCACCTGTAAGAACAGGATTTATAGTAAGAAATTAGATTAAGTATTAACGATAACTTATTGTTCTTATTGATTTGATGACTTCAGGATCCTGGCCTTCTGTCGTTGCCAGTCTCTGTCCTTCTCAGTCGCGCGCTTGTCGTGCTGTTTCTTACCCTTGGCGAGCCCGATCTCGAGCTTCGCTTTGCCGCGAGCCCAGTGCAGATTCAGCGGGACCAGGGTGTAGCCTTTGCGATCGACCGCACCGATCAAGCGGTCGAGTTCGACGCGATGTAACAGCAGCTTTCGCGTCCTGGTTGGATCCGCCTTGATATGGGTTGATACCGTCCTGAGCGGCGATATGTGTGCGCCGAGCAGCCAGGCTTCGCCATCTCTTATATGTACGTAGCTTTCAGTAATTTGTGCCCGCCCGTCGCGAAGACTCTTGACCTCCCAGCCCTCCAGGGCGAGACCGGCTTCGAATGTGTCCTCAACGAAGTAGTCATGCCGTGCTTTCTTATTGACGGCAATCCGCTTGCTGGCCGCATTCTTTTTATCTGGCTTGTTCATGATGCATGCACAAGGCTGTCTAGGGGCTGGAAGGGCGAGGATTATACGGCAGACAGCCGACTTCAGGTCGCTGTTGTAAGGGATTTCAAATTGATCCAGAATCGCGCCCTTGGCAGTGCAAATCGCGGGCTGGAATGCCGCGCAGAGAATAAGAATGCTTAGCGAACAAGCACCCGGCACGGCATCACGCAAATCCCTGCATGGACAATGGTCCTCCCGATTTGCCTTCATACTGGCCGTCACGGGTTCGGCGGTCGGTCTTGGCAATATCTGGAAGTTTCCTTATATCGCCGGGCAAAACGGCGGCGGTGCATTTGTCCTCGTTTATCTGCTTTGTGTCGTCCTTATCGGCATGCCCGTCATGATGTCCGAGATCCTGATTGGCAGGCGCGGCAGGCGCAACCCTGTGGCCACCATGGCCTTACTGGGTGAGGAAGAAGGCAGTTCCAAGCATTGGCGTTTGGTCGGGCTCATGGGCGTGTTGGCCGGGATATTCATACTGTCGTATTACAGCGTGGTTGCCGGCTGGACACTGGCATACACGTTGAAGAGCGTCACGGGCCAGTTCGCTGGTGCCTCGGCGACCGAGGTCAGTCAGATATTTGCAAAATTTAAGGGTGATTGGCGCTTGGTCGCATTGAGTCATACGGTATTCATGGGCCTGACGGTATTTGTTGTAGCGCGCGGTGTGGAGCGAGGCCTCGAGCAGGCGGTTCGGTTCATGGTTCCGGCGCTCGTGCTGCTGATGCTGGCGCTGCTCGGCTATTCGATCAATTCGGGGCATTTCAACGAGGGCCTGGCGTTCATGTTTACGCCGGATTTCGACAAGCTCAGTTGGGACAGCGTGCTTGCAGCAATGGGCCAGGCATTTTTTACCTTGAGTATCGGCATGGGCGCCATCATGGCTTACGGCGCTTACCTGCCGCAGGAGACGTCCATAACCGGTGCGTCGGCAGCGGTCGTAACGGCCGATACCCTGATTGCGATACTGGCCGGACTTGTGATTTTCCCGTTGGTATTCGCGAATGGTCTCGATCCGGCGGCGGGACCC
>Ga0255057_10001050_pt1 | contig 15907 bp, 18 predicted proteins | sample Cases_109_6_MG_FD_189022 | JGI IMG/M metagenome (GOLD analysis project Ga0255057, IMG submission 189022) | Seawater microbial communities from Amundsen Gulf, Northwest Territories, Canada - Cases_109_6 | ecosystem: Environmental > Aquatic > Marine > Gulf | place: Canada: Northwest Territories... | reverse complement strand
GGCCGCTGTCGGCCTCATTATCGTTCTCGGCATGATGAACATCATCAATCTGGCGCATGGCGAATTGATGATGATGGGCGCCTACGTGGCAACTATCACGCATCATGCCGGACTTCCTTTTCCGGTTTCGGTGGTCTTGAGCTTTTTCTTTGTCGCCGCGTTTGGGGCGGTACTGGAGTTGTTGATCGTCCGAAGGTTTTATGGCCAGGAACTGGGCGCCCTGGTCGTGACCTGGGGCATTAGCCTGGTCCTAGGTCAGGGAACACTGCTTTTCTTTGGGCCGTTCATGCCTTCGATCAAAATTCCCGGAGGCTCGTTTTCCTACGGTGTTTTTTCCTATTCCGAGTACTCGCTCATTTTGATGCTGGTTTGTTTCTTGCTGGTTGTGGGCCTGTGGATCATCTACAGCCGGACGACCTACGGGCTCCAGGCCAGGGCGACGATGCAGAACGCCGAAATGGCCAAAAGTCTCGGTGTGCCGACCGGCCGGGTCTATACGTTGACCTTCAGCTTTGGCGCTGGCCTCGCCGGCCTGAGCGGGGCTTTGCTCGCGCCGACCGCGACGATCGCACCTTTCATGGGTCAGCAGTTCGTGGCCCCTGCCTTCATTACCGTGGTGGTCGGCGGCGCCACCAGCGTAATCGGTGGGGCAGTCGGCAGCAGTGTGCTCCTGGCCGCCGTGAAGACTCCCATTGGAATGGCCCTGGGCGCTTTCTCCGGGAGTGTCGCTTTGTTGGTGGCGGCCCTCATTATCATCCGCATCATGCCCAACGGCATATCCGCGCAACTGCAAAATTACTTGGACCGTCGCTCCCAGGGTAGGCAGCGATGAGATCGGCCCTGCAACTGCTTGCCGGTGACGCCGACATCGGCCGAACGCGATTGTTCTGGATCGGCCTCGCGATCGCCATTGTCCTGTTCTTCCTCTATCCGACGCAGGCTTCCGCCTTCCGGGCGTCCAATGTGGCATTCTATCTGCTCAACGTTCCCCTCGGGTTAGGCATGGCTCTGTTATGGGGGTATTGCGGAGTTCTGAGCTTCGGGCACGTCGCCTATTTCGGGATCGCCGGCTACCTGTACGGCATTATCGCGGGGAACATGTCGGGCAACTCCCTGGGGCCCATAGCAGGGGTACTCGGCGGGCTTGCCGGTTGTGCTCTCGTCGCGGCGATTTTCGGCTACTTCGTTTTCTATGCCCGCGTACAGAAGTGGATCATCCCGATCCTAACGTTGGTATTGACCTTGCTGCTCGAGACCTTTCTCGGTCAGACGGCGGGCTATCAGTGGCGCGTCGGCTCGGTTCTCCTCGGCGGTTATAATGGTATGACGGGAATACCGTGGTTTCAGTTGGGCGGTTTCGTCTTCGAGGGCTACTCGTTTTACTATCTCTGCCTGGTGCTGGTCGTCGGCTGCTATTTTGGTCTCCGGATACTGGTGAATTCCAGATTCGGTCAGGTGACGATTGCCATCCGCGAGGATGAGCTGCGCACCGAGTTGCTGGGCTACGATATTCGGGCCCGGCAACTCGCGATTTTCGTCCTGTCCGCGATGCTGGCCGGGCTCAGCGGACTGCTTTATGTCCAATGGGGCAACTACATCACGCCCAGCCAAGTCGGTCTGCTGCAGGCCGCCTTGCCGGTTGTCTGGACGGCTGTCGGTGGTCGTACCAGCCTTCTGGCGGTGGTGATTTCGACACTCATACTCAATTGGTTGACCTACACCTTGTCATCACAAGGCAACCAATACGCAATGGTTATTATCGGCGCGTTGCTGGTGGTGACCATGATGTTCTTCCCGCGCGGTATCGTCGTGATGTTGGCTGAGGCTATCGGCCGGCGGATGCCGCAGCGCGCGCCAGCGAAATCCTGAGAGGGCGGCGACCGGCCATGGATACCCCGATCATCCTTGAGACACGTTCGCTGAACAAACGTTTCGGCGGTGTAACGGCAGCAGACGGTGTCAACTTCAAGGTTCACGACGGTGAGTTGCGCTGCATGATCGGGCCGAACGGGGCCGGCAAGTCAACGCTATTTTCGATGCTCTGCGGAATCCAGAGCGCCGATAGCGGCCAGATCTTCATCGCCGGGCGTGATGTGACCCGAATGGAGGCCTTTCGGCGGGTCCAGCTGGGAGTCGGCCTCACGTTTCAAAACAACCGGGCATTCCACGAGCTAAGCGTGCGGGACAACTTGGCCATCCCGCGCACGCCGACATCGGCCGCCAGCAGTGATGCCGGCGCGGCGCGTTTTGCGTACGTGTTGGAGGCCTTCGGTCTCGATCCAAGCGATGATACCAGAGCCGCGGAGCTTTCTCACAATCAGCTTCAGTGGCTGGAGATCGCGATGGTCCTGGCGGGCCACCCCAACCTGGTGCTGTTGGACGAGCCGACCGCCGGACTGGCATCCGATGAAACTTCGCAGACCGCCGAGGTTCTGCAACACCTGAATACGACCGGCTTGACCATCGTCGTCGTCGAACACGACATGGCCTTCGTCAGGGAGGTCGCTCAGACCGTGACCGTGCTGCACCAGGGGCAGATCTTCGCCGAAGGGACCGTTGCCGAGATCACCTCCAGCGAGCAGGTCAAGAGTATCTACCTGGGAAAGGCATAGACGGCCTATGGCAATCCTTTCCGCATCCGAGATCGTCGCGGGCTACAAAACCGCCAGCGTTCTGCGCGGTGTCAGCATTGCGGTCGAGCCCGGCGAGATCGTCGCGGTCGTCGGCCGCAACGGCGTCGGCAAGACGACCCTCATGCGCACCCTCATTGGACTCCTGCCGCTGCGCGCCGGTCGTATAACCTTCAATGACATCGACATCTCCGCAGAGGCTGCGGACAGGCGCGCGCGCAGGGGAATCGCTTACGCCCCGCAAGGCCGGGGCATTTTTCCGCAGCTTACGGTGCAGGAAAACCTGCGCATGGGGAGCTTCATAAATGACGCCCGGCCCGAGCCTAACTTTGAGCTGGTCCTGGGCTACTTCCCCTTCCTGAAGGATCGCCTCCGCCAGCGTGGGGGCACGCTCAGTGGTGGACAACAGGCCATGCTGGCGATCGCCCGGGCACTCATTTGCGAACCGGCGCTCTTGTTGCTCGATGAACCGAGCGACGGCGTGCAACCCAGCATCGTGGATGAGATCGGCGCGTTTCTTGTCGATCTGAGCAAGACCCGCAGTATTTCAGTGCTTCTTGTTGAACAGAACATCGGGCTCATGCAGACGGTCGCGCACCGGGCATACGCGATGGACAAAGGGCAGGTGACAAGCGAGTTAAGTGGCGAAGACCTTAAGGATGAGATGATCCTGGCCACACATGTTGTTGTTTAGAAGGAGAGCGGCAGGCTTGTCACGAAATTCAAACGAGCAAAACAGGAGGCCACCATGGAACTTGTGATGCGGCAGTACCCGAACGACTGGGTTTCGGGGTCAATCATGTGCAAACGCGGCGTCGGGGGCGGCGGAGGCGGCTCCACGCACCACCTGACGGTGGAGGATCAAGGTACCTTTCAGTACACGATCGGTCCCTACTCGGATCCTGTTTTACATATCAAGCCTGGCGACCGCGTCGTGGTCGAGACCCATGACGCTTTCGAGGGTGCGATCAAGTCCGAGGACGATAAACCCTCTGAACTGCTGAAGATGCCGTTCCTCAATCCACAGTGCGGGCCGATCATGGTCGAGGGTGCGGAACTTGGCGACACTGTCGCCGTTCACATTGAGTCCATGGCGCCGCGCGGCCCGCAGCCGCGTGGCACCTGCTGCATGATCAAGGAATTCGGCGCCCTCACCGGGACCTATTACACGGCGACCCTGAACGAGCCGTTGCCCGAAAAGGTCCGTAAGGTCAATGTCGATGAGGAAAACGTCTATTGGAGCGACAGGGTCACTCTGCCCTACCGACCGCACATCGGTACCTTGAGCTGCTCGCCGGAGATCGATTCGATCAACTCCCTGACCCCGGACAACCACGGGGGAAACATGGATCTGCCCGACATGGGCCCAGGTACCGTGACCTACCTGCCGGTGCGGACCGCCGGTGCCAGGGTCTTCATCGGGGACGCCCACGCATGCCAAGGCGACGGCGAGGTTTGCGGCGTGGCCGTTGAATATCCGACGACGACAACCATCACCGTGGACCTGATTAAGGGCTGGGCGATTGAGTGGCCGCGCCTCGAGGCGGATGACTTCATCATGGCGATCGGCTCTTCGCGGCCGCTGGAGGATGCGGCGAGGATCGCTTACCGAGAGTTGATATACTGGATGGAAGCGGAGTTCGGATTCGACCGGTGGGACGCCTACATGATGCTGAGCCAATGCGGCAAGGTCCGGCTCGGTAACTTCGTCGATCCGAAGTATACGATGGGCGCGGCTATTTCGAAAAAGTACCTGTCTTGAACTACCGGGAATAGAAGTGTCTGGGCTCTGTCACGGTAACTGGGGACCGGTGACAAGTGGTACAGTAATGCCGTTGGACGCGGAAAACGACCTATGCCCGCCATGGCTTTGCCACATAAACCGGGGTGGCAGGGACGCGCGACAGATATTGCGTTGATCCGATGCACCAGCATCTTGTGCTGCGCTAGGATTTCTTCAAGCGTCGCCGATTTCCTGCCCCTCCCATTAATTCTGTCCGCCGCATAAATCCTCGAATTCTCAAGTATTATCAGCAACCACAGGTGATATATGTGACAATCTCTTGCGAGAGTTCCTTAGTCGGGGGATGGAATAAAGAGAAGGCACAGCAAGTATAAACGCCGGGATGATTTGTCGTGTCGGCGAGCGGTCCCTTCGCCGTGAATTTCCCGGGCTCCAAATCTTTTCGATTCACAACCAACCGTTTTCTTTATAGTTGAGCGGAGTAACGCACCGAGGTTTTGGCAATGAACGGGACCACGAGATGAACCACGAAGAAATCGTGATGATTTGCGCGCCGGACATCTCTGGCCAACTCAGGGGTAAATCGTTTCCGCTTGCCGATTTGGACCGGCGATCCCGGCGCGGCATAGGCTGGGTCCCCACCAACGTCCAAATCACCACATTCAATTCGATCGCCGATTCGCCCTTCGGCTCGCTGGGAGACCTCCTGATGGTCCCCGACCCCGTCACCGAGACCCGGGTGGATTTCGGTGACGGTTCACCGAGCGAGCACTTCTTCCTGGGCAATATTCTCTACACCGACGGAACTCCCTGGGAATGCTGCTTGCGCAGTCGCTTGACCGAGGCGCTCGACGCCCTGCGCGCGCAAACCGGGCTGGAATTGAACAGCGCCTTCGAGATGGAATTCCAATTTCTGGATGATTCGCCTGGCTACGGGCCGGGCTTCGGGCTGACGGGCCTGAGGAAAAAGAAGCGTTTCGGCGAGGCTTACCTGGCCGCGCTGCGGCAAGCCGGCGTCGAGCCGGACTCCTTCCTCAGGGAGTGGGCCGATCGTCAGTACGAAGTCACGATGCATCCCCAGCTCGGCATCAAGGCCGCCGACCACGCGCTCTCGATCCGGGAGCTGGCCCGCGCGACCGCCCAGCGTCAGGACGATCCGGTGACCTTCACGCCGATCCGCGATGTCAACGCAGCCGGCAACGGTGTTCATATCCATATGAGTCTGGTCGACGGGGCCGGAAACCCCGCCACATACGATGCCGCTCGGGCTGGCGGCCTGAGTGAGGTTGCCGGGCGGTTCGTCGCTGGCATCTTGCACCATCTGCCCGACATCACCGCGATCGTGGCGCCGAGCCTGATCTCCTACGCCCGCCTGACGCCGCACCGCTGGAGCGCGGCCTTCAACAACCTCGGCCTCCGGGACCGGGAAGCCGCCTTGCGCATATGTCCGGTCGTCGAGCTTCCCGGAATGGACGTAGCGAAGCAGTTCAATGTCGAGTTCCGCGTCGGCGACTCCGCGGCGAGTCCGCATCTGCAGTTGGCCGCACTGGTCTTCGCCGGGCTCGACGGCATCCGGAACCGAATGGAACCGCCGGCGCCCACCGAGGAGGACCTCTCCCTCTTGAGCACCGATGACCTGGAGAAACGAGGCTTCGTCCGCCTGCCGGAAACCCTGTCCGAGGCGCTCGACCGCTTGGCAGAATCCGAGCCCGTACGGTCGTGGTTCGGAGAGCTGTTCGTGGAGGTCTACCTCAAGCACAAGCGTGGCGAGCTGGAATTTCTGGACGGCAAGACGATCGAGGAAGCCTGTCGGCTTTATGAGCAGGTCTATTGATCAGGCCAAGCGCGGAGTGACGAGATCGGCATGACACTCTATCAAAGGGACGAACGTACCCTCTCCAAGCTGCAGAAATTGCGGTTTTTCCCCCTCGCCGTAACCGGCGGCGCTGGCAGCTATCTGACTAACGAGGACGGCCGCCGGCTGCTCGATTTCTCCGCCTCTTGGGGTGCGGTCAGCCTGGGCCACGGCCATACCGCCATTCGCGAGGCGGTTGATCGGGCGTTCTCCAATCAGGCCGGCGCCAGCACGCTCTCGGCGGCGAACGAGCCCGCCGTGAAGCTCGCGGAGGCGCTGCTGGGCCGAACGCCGGGCGGCGACCACCGGCGGGTGTGGCTCGGTCATTCCGGATCGGACGCCAATGAGACCGTCGCCCGGGCCGTGGTCGCCGCAACCGGCCGTCCCCGCATCATCTCCTTCGCCGGCGCCTACCACGGCGGCACGGCTGGGTCGATGGCGATCTCCGCCCATAGCGTTCAGAAGCACGCCGAAAGGGCCTCGGGCCTGCACGTGATCCCCTATCCCGACCCCTACCGCCCTTACGGAGACGATCCAACCGGCGGGCGGATTGTCGAAGAGCTGGAAGCTGCGTTCCAGGAGGAATGCCCGCCCAACCAGGTGGCGGCGCTGTTCATCGAGCCGATCATGTCCGACGGCGGCCTCATCGTTCCCCCGGCCGGGTTCATGAGGCGCCTGACCGATCTCTGCCGGTCTCACGGCATCTTGATCGTCAGCGACGAGGTCAAGGTCGGCATGGGGCGTTCGGGACGTTTCAACTGCATCGATCACGAGGAGGTCCGGCCCGATATTTTCGTCCTTGGTAAGGGGCTGGGCGGCGGACTGCCGCTTTCGGCGGCGATTGGCCCGGTCTCAGTCATGGACTACGCCGCCTCCTTCTCCATGCAGACGTTGCACGGCAACGCCGTCTGCGCATCGGCCGGCCTGGCGGTGATAGAGACCATCGAGTCCGAAGGCCTGATGGAAAACGCGGCTAAGGTTGGTACGGAGTTGCAACACGGCCTGAGAGGATTGGCCCAAAAGCACGAGTTGGTGGGCGACGTCCGCGGGCGCGGCTTGGCGGTCGGAGTCGAACTGGTCACCGATCGGCAATCCCGCGCGCCGGCAACCAAACAGGCCGCGAAGCTCGTCTATCGTGCCTTCGAGCTCGGCCTGGTGCTTTACTATGTCGGTGCGAGTTCCAACGTGCTCGAAATGACCCCGCCCCTGACCCTGACCGCCGGCGAGGTGGCGGAGGCGGTCTCGATCCTGGACCGCGCGCTCGCGGATGTTGGCGAGGGCCGCGTGCCGGACGACATCGCCGCCGGCTTCGAGGGCTGGTAATGTGCGGAGGTCGATTGAATATCGATTACCGGGAGCGCCGTCGTCTTGGGATCGAGGCGTAAATCATTCGGCTCCTCGGCATTGGCAAGGGGGAACGGCCGGTAGGCGGTCTTCCAACCCGTTACCCATCCTCCTTCTTGCGCGCGCGCCGCCCCAGTAGCGCGCCGATTTCGTGGGTCGCAAAAAGGCCACCGGGGCGCAGCACCAGCACCGCGATCATGGCCAGCGCCAGCACGATCTCCGTGAGCCCGACCACCTGCTCGGAGAATATGTTCGCCTGGTTGATCCCTGCCTCGAGGGCACGCAGGCTTTCGAAGGTGACAGTGACGATGATGGCGCCGAAGACGGCACCAGTTACCGTGTTGGCCCCGCCGATGACCAGCATGCCAAGAATCACGAAAGTCTCCTTCAAGAAGAAAGCCTTGGGCGAAAACGAGGTGATGAAATGGCCCCACATGGCGCCGCCAATCCCGGCGAAAAGCGCGCCGAGGATAAAGGCCTGCCAGCGTAGGCGCGCAATGTGGGCACCCATGGCACCCGCCGCGACCTCGTCGTCGCGGCTGCTGCGGAGCAGCAGTCCAGTTCGCGACTCCTTGAAGGCGACCGCCGCGACGATCGCCACAATCGCCGCACCTGCGGCTAGGTTTAGGTCGGTCGCTCGCGGCAGGCCGAACAAGGTCCGGGGGCCATTCGTCACCTCACTCCAGTGGGTCATGACGGTGTGGAGCACGACCAGCAGCGCGAAGGACGTGATCACCGCCGCGGCGTCGGAAAGCCGCATCAGCGGATAGGACACGACCGCCGCCACCGCCGCTGCCACAAGCCCGCCCAGCAGGATCGCCACGTAAGGGGACAACTCGATGCCCGCGATGATTGGATAGAGATCGGGCAGCGACATGCCCTTCATCTGGATCGGTATGGTCAACACCGCGGTGGTGTATGCGCCGACGCCCATGAAGCCGATGTGTGCGAAGCTGAGAATTCCGGAATTCCCCATGAACACCTGCAACCCCAGCACCAATACCAAGGCGATGCAGAGATTGATCGCGATACGGTCGAACAGGCGCACGCCAAGCAGATTTGTGACGATGACCATGACCAGGACTAGGCCGCTGAGGATCGCGATGGTGGTGAAATTCTTGGCCATCGCCGCACTACGTCCGTTGGCCCGAGGCCGGGCCCTTGATCAGACCCTGTGGCCGCCACAGCAAGATCAGGATCACCAGGCTGAAGGTGAAGGCGTCGCGGAACTTGAGCAGGTCCTGCGGCAGGGTGAAGTTGAGTGTGGTGTCCATAAAGGCGAGCAGGAAGCCACCCAGCACTGCCCCCTGAAGGCTGCGCATGCCGCCGATGACCGTGGCGATGAAGGCGATCAGCAGGGGCTCGAGCCCGATGCCCGGCACCACGGCGCCGATCCGCCCGATCCAGAGCATTGAAACCACCCCCGCCAGCAAGCCGCTGATTGCAAAGGCCGAGGAGATGATCAAATTGGCCGGCACACCGAGCATGCGCGCCATGGTGAAGTTGGTCGCCGCCGCCCGCATGGCGATGCCCAGGACCGTGCGGCGCATCAGCCAGGAAAACAGCACCAGCATCACCACCGCCGCGGCGATGGTGATTAGGTTGCGAGCTGGGGTAATGACCCCTGCGAACTGGACGGTTTCGGAAAAAATTTCTGGCAGCGGCACATTGCGCGGCCGCGGGGAGATGAACAAAAGCGCAGCGTTCTGTAGCAGGGTCGAAAAGGCGAAGGAGGTGATCAACACCGCCGTCACCGACTTGGCCCGGACCGGCCGGAACGCGATGTAGTCGGTGGCGACACCGGCCACAACGGCCATCAGCACCGCAACCGCCGCCATCACCAGCCAGGGCAACCCGGACCCGCTGGTCAGGTACATCGTGTAGCCGGCCACCATGATCAGCTCGCCGTAGGCGAAGTTCACCAGGCGCAGGATGCCGTAGACGATGACCAGCCCCAGCGCCATCAAAGCATAGGCACCGCCGAGGCTAAGAACGTCGATCATGAACTGAAGGAAAAAGCTCACCCGATTAACCCGCCAGATACAGTGCCTTGAAGTCGGTCGCGGCGGCAATCTCGGCCGCCTTCCCCTCAGCCTCGATCTTGCCCAGGCGCATGACGTAGGCACGATCGGCCACCGCAAGCGCCTTCGAGGCGTTTTGCTCGACCAGGAGAATTGTGAGTCCCGAGCTCTTAAGCTTCGCGATCATCTCGAAGATCTGGTCGACGATCGTCGGCGCGAGCCCGAGCGAGGGTTCGTCCAGCAGCAGGATGCGGGGCCGCGACATCATCGCCCGGGCTATGACCAGCATCTGCTGCTCGCCGCCCGAAAGCGTGCCCGCCGCCTGGCCGTAACGTTCGGCGAGGACCGGGAACATCTCGAACATTCTGGCCCGGTCCTCGGCAATGCCCTGGGTGTCGCTCCTTCGGGTATAGGCGCCCAGCTGCAGGTTCTCGTCAACCGTGAGATCGGGGAACACGTCGCGGGTTTCCGGCACCGTGGCGACGCCCCTGCGCGCCATGGTCTCGGGCCGCGCCGAGGTGACATCCTTACCTTCAAGCCGGATCGAACCGGCGGCAGCCGGCAGGGCGCCCGCGACACACATCAGGGTCGAGGACTTGCCCGCCCCGTTCGCGCCGAGAAGCGTCACCAGCTCGCCTTCCGCCAGGGTCAGCGAGACATCGCGGACCGCGCGAATCGCGCCATAGGCGACTTGAAGGCCCGCGACCTCAAGCATGGGCGCCCTCCGCACCGGTGCCCAGATAGGCTTCGATCACCAGGGGATTGGCCCGCACGCTGTTCTTGTCGCCCTCGGCGATGGTGCGGCCCGAGGCCAGCACGTGCAGCCGGTCGCAGAGTCGCATGATCAACGTCATGTCGTGGTCGATGATCAACAGGCCCAGGCCGCTGGTCCGGGGCAGCTCCTCCAGGATCGAGAGGAGTGCCGTCGTTTCCGCCTCGTTCATGCCGGCAGCCGGTTCGTCGAGCAGAAGATATTTCGGGTCGGCCGCCAGGGCGCGCGAGATCTCCACGCGGCGCTTGTCGCCGTAGCTGAGGCCGATGGCCAGATCCTCCGCCCGTGCCTCCAGCCCGAACTCGGCAAGCAGCTTGCGGGCCTTTTCCCGGGACGCGCGGCGTCCGTGGCCGTGTGTCAGCGCCGCTGCCTCGACATTCTCGGTCACGGTCAAGTTGTTGAAAAGGCGGACGACTTGGAAGGAGCGTGCGATGCCGCGCAGCGAAACCTCGCGCGGCGAGAACCCGGTGAGGTCCGCCTCGCCGCAAAATATCCGGCCCGCCGCTATCGAAACCTGGCCGGTGATCGCATTGACCAATGTCGTCTTGCCGGAGCCGTTGGGTCCGATCAGGCCGAGGATTTTCCCCGGCGAGAGAGATAAGGACACGCCGTCGAGCGCGCGCAGGCCCGCGAATTCAACCGATACGTCGATGGTTCGCAACGACTCGTCCATCATGGGAATTCGTAAGAGTTAAAACGCCGGGGCGGTGTTGCCCCGGCGCCATTAATGTCACTACGGGTTGGGTATGCTCTCGGGACGACGCCACCCAAGGAAGCTCGGCGTGCCGCCCTTCAACTCGACCAGCACCGCCGCCTTGTCGGGGGCATGTCCTTCTTCGGCGTTCTTGTAGGAAAGATCGCCGGTCAGCAGCTTGAAATCGCCTTCCTCGAGCGCCTTGGCCACCGCAGCGCCGTCGGTCGAGCCCGCCATCTTCACAGCTTCCGCCATCAACATGACCGTGTCCCAGCCGGTGGCGACAAAGGAGGTGTCGGGATCCTCGCCGAACATCTCCTTATAAAGTTCGATAAACTTTGGCATGTCCGGATGCGCCTCCGGACCCATCCAGGTATGGGTAACGAAATAGACGTCATTGCCCAATTTGCTGCCAAGCGCCTCGTGAATAGCCGGATCGTCATAGGAGTCGCCGCCCAGAATGGGAGCGTCATAGCCCACTTCGCGCAGCGCCCGAATCATCACCGCGATGTCCGTGCCGTAGGAGGAAATGAATATGACATCCGGCTTCTTGCCCAAGGCCTGCAGGCGCGCCAATTGTGCCGAAAAATCATTGTCGCCGTTGGTGTAGGTGTCTTCCAGAATGATCTCGCCGCCAATTGCCTTAAAGTGCTCGACGAAATATTTCGACAGCGATTTGGTATAGGCGATGAACTGGTCGGTCACGACGTACGCCGTCTTCCAACCCCGCTCCTTTAAGGCATAGTCCGCCGCCGTCGCGCCCATCGTGGTGTTCCACATGGAAAGCGTGAACTGCTTGTCGCCCAACGACCAGGAGCTGTAGAGCGGGTCGGACGCACAGGTCGAGATACCGACGAGGCCCGCCGCCTGCGCCTCGCGGCTGGCAGGGCCGCCAAAGTCGAAATCGCAGGGCGCAATGATCAAGTCCGCTCCCTTGTCGATCAACTCGACCGCCACGTTGCCGACAGTGACCGGATCGGACTTACCATCGATGTTGATGAATTTTACCTGTTTGCCAAGTAGGCCGCCCGCGTCGTTCAGGGCCTTCACGGCCACTTGGGCACCCTTGAAGCCGGGGGTGTCCAACGGCGCTTGCACGCCGGTCAGACTTAGAGCCCCGCCGATCAGAATCTCGTCTTCGGCAGCATTCGCCGGCGCTGTCGCCAGCAGCACGGCAAAGGCAGCGCAAGCCAGCATGCTATTGCGAATTGTCATTGTCTTCTCCCTGTGTCCCGAGCCGGGCCTTTTATTGCGCCCTGGCTAATCTACCTAAGGTACCTTAGTCCAAAGCATTTTCAACATTGAAATTCTCACCTTTCTTGTGGGAACGCTCTGACGATTTTCTTTCCCGCGCCGGTTGACGCGGACCACCGCCCGGCATTCAATCGCTATCGAGGAAACCCAAATGGCTGTGATTTTCTTGCCGCGCGATCACTCTGGAGGCGGACACGATGGATTTCTCTACGCTCAACACCCGCGAGGTAGCGTTGGTTCCGGACCAAGCGGCGCTGCTGTTCATCGATGTACAAAATTTCAGCTGCCGCCAGGAGGGAGGCGAATTCGAAGGGCTCGCGGAGGCGGAGTTTCAAGAGCGTTATGGCTGGTTCTTAGGTCATATCGCGCAGGAATCACTGCCTAACATGGCGAAGCTCCAGGCACATTGCCGCGCCAAGGGGGTCGAGATCATTTATACGGTGATCGAAAACCTTACCCTCGATGGCCGCGACCGCGGCCTCGATTACCGCATCACCGGTTTCAACGTGCCCAAGGGGTCGTGGGATGCCCAGGTGCTCTCAGAGATTGCGCCCAGAGGCGACGAGATGGTGTTTCCCAAGACCTCATCGAACGTTTTCGTCTCGACCCATCTCGACTACGTGCTCCGCAACATGGGCAAGCGTCAAATCGTAATGTCCGGATTCATAACCGACCAATGCGTCAGCTCCGCAGTGCGCAGCGCCTGCGATCTCGGCTACCTGGTGACGCTTGTGACCGACGCCTGCGCCTCCTACACCTTAGAACGACATACTCGTGCGCTGACGGAAATCAAGGGATATTGCCGGCAGGTGACAACCGACGCCCTCTGTTCTGAGCTCGCCCCGACCTGATCGGAAAAGCGACGGCGCGCCCTTTTGTGCGGCATGTCGCCATCATGACGCGGCAGAAAGGAGCGCGATGGGCGTTGTCAGAGCAAATTGGCTTGAGCCGGGGAGTGGCGTTCCGTAGCCTCCGGCGATGCACAATTCCTTCCGCTATTTCAACAGTTCGCCCGAGGTGATCCGACTCACGGTGATGATGTACATCCGTTATCCGCTCTCGCTACGACAAGTCGAGGATCTGCTCTTCGAACGCGGAATCGATATCTGCCACGAAACCGTGCGTTTCTGGTGGAACCGATTCGGCCCGATGTTCGCCGCGGAGATCCGGAAGCGGCGGGTCCATCACCAGTCCTATTCCCTCTGGCGGTGGCATCTCGACGAGGTTTTCGTGCGGATCAATGGCGAGACCCACTATCTCTGGCGCGCTGTGGATCATGAGGGCGAGGTGCTTGAGGTTTTCGCGACGAAACGTCGAGATCGCAAGGCTGCGCTCAAATTCTTGAAGCGCACGATGAAACGCTATGGCCCGCCCGCTCGATCGTGACCGATCGTCTCCGGTCGTACCGCGCGGCGATGAAGGTCGTTGGTGTTTCTGATCGCCAAGAATGCGGCGTTGGCTCAACAATCGGGCGGAAAATTCACATCAGCCGTTCCGACGACGAGAGGGAGCGATGGCGAAATTCCGGGATATCAAAACCCTACAGAAATTCGCTTCCGCCCACGCCTCGATCCACAACCATTTCAATCACGACCGTCACCTCAACCGCCGCGAAAACTTCAAGCAGAACCGATCAGCTGCCTTGGCTGAGTGGCGTCAACTCGCAGCCTGATAACCTCGCCGTCTCGCACTTTGGAGACTGGTTCGCATTAGCCTGACAGCACCGCTGGTTGAGATCGGTGACCGCATAGCTGGCACTAGGTGGCAGTCGTTTTGCCAAGGCGCGCGTCAAGACGCCGATTCCAGCCGCTGTTTCGAGCACGGCGCTTGGTGAGCGTGCCGCGGTCCGCTCGGCTAGGTCGTCGGCAAACCTTTCGAAAATTAATGGCACTAAATAACGATCATAGAGGGTGGGAATCGATCCCTCGAAGACCTTGTCCATCTCACTCATCGAGCGTCTCCTGGCAACTGCTGACCAACGATATTGACTATCACACCGCAGCAATTTGCAATCCTCTAAGCGCCCGTGCATCGTCCGCGCAAAGTCAGGCCCAGCGCTCGACGCCCGATCAGGCTGGTGATATGATTCGATAGACAGTGCCGCTGAAGCATGACTGTCATCTGAATCGATACCGTCTTTCAGAGAATCAAATTAGCGGGAGGGGGCAATGGATATCCAACAGGAAATCCAACAAATCAACGCCGAGTTCAACGACCTATACAAGAAGGGTGATGCCGCTGCAGTTGCGGCGACTTTCGTTGAGGATGGCGCTATACTGGCACCTAACGAACAGGCGCATCGTGGAAGGCAGGCCATCGAGGACTTTTGGAAGGGCTTTATCGATGGCATCGGCGGTTCAGTGGGCATAGAATCTGTGGAGATAGCTGGTGAAGGCGACTTGGCCTATCAATGGGGCACGTACTCCCTAGAAGGCGGCGAAGAATCGGATGCTGGCAAGTTCGTCGAAATCTACAATCGGCAGCCAGACGGTTCGTGGAAGATCCGGTTAACAATCTTCAACAGCGATAATCCCTGACACACATAAAGTTGCCCGTGCTTAAGCTCCGGGCAAAAGATGTCGGAAGTGATTGTTCTGGTTCATTTGGCAAATCTCGTAACTCAGGGAGGATACTATGCACGCGGTCGTAAGAAGCTATTCTGGCGCAGGAGCGAGAGACCTATTTGGCCTGCTGGAGCAGCGCAAAGCGGAGGTCGAGAGCCTCATCCGTGGTGTATCCGGGTTTGTCGCCTATACGCTCATCCAAACCGACGACGGCGGCGTCACAGTGACGGTCTGCCAAGACAAGGCGGGCACGGACGAGAGCCTGCAGGTCGCTCGGGACTGGATACAGCAGAACGCATCCGAATTGAGCACGAGCCCGCCCGCCGTTTCACAGGGTTCTGTCATGCTTCAGCTAAGCTAGGGCGAGAGCGCCGCAGGCATTGAGCGAACTCCCTTTGGCTGAGAGCGTCCGCCGGGTGTTCGCTGGATGTGGCGGTGCGTTGGAGTAGTGACCTCATGCCTAGCAAGACCATCACACGCGCCGATCTCGTCGAGGTCCTCTGGGACGAGGTTGGCCTTTCCCGGAAGGAATGTGCGGCGCTTCTGGAAAACGTGCTGGATGAGATCGCTAATAGCTTGATTGAAGGTGACGCCGTCAAGCTCAGCGCCTTCGGCAGTTTCATTGTCAGGCAGAAGGGCGAGCGTATGGGACGCAACCCGAAGACCGGCGAGCCTTGTCCCATTACGTCTCGTAGGGTGATCGTTTTCCGCCCGTCCCAAAAGCTGAAGCACTGGGTTAATCACCCCGAGGACAGGCCCCGGCGACCGAAGAGGCAGTTGGAGCTATTCTGAGGGCGGACGTGTCGCTTCTTGTAGATGCGAACTGTTCGTTGTACTGGCGTGCCCTCTCGTCGTAGCGATTGCTGCCGTTATGTTCATCGTCAGGGGAAAGGGCGGGGGACCCGCTGGATGGAATCGTCACCGACCGTCCTTTGTGGTAGCGTTTCCGGTTCGTGAGAGGCGGTATTCGGAAAATCCCGGCTGACAATGTGAGCGTTAAACCGACCGCGCCGTCATATGGTGTGGGGT
>Ga0255057_10001048_pt1 | contig 15926 bp, 14 predicted proteins | sample Cases_109_6_MG_FD_189022 | JGI IMG/M metagenome (GOLD analysis project Ga0255057, IMG submission 189022) | Seawater microbial communities from Amundsen Gulf, Northwest Territories, Canada - Cases_109_6 | ecosystem: Environmental > Aquatic > Marine > Gulf | place: Canada: Northwest Territories... | reverse complement strand
AGGCAGATGCACAATACAGCAAAGTGCAAACTTCTTCATCGCTGCACCCGGCCTCTATCCACGCATCCTTCAACGGGCAGGTCATATTTTTGAACTCGAGACAGGTGTCGTTTAGCTGTCTGATATCGGTTGAATACGTCACACCGTTGTCAGGGGTTTTTGCAAAGCATTCAGCCATGCCTGCAAAATCGCGCGGGCCAAAATGCGCCAATGTCTTGCCCACGGCCGTGCCGCGCGCATGGCTGGCACTGCGCATCACGCTGACAGCTTCAGTCTCACCATATCGTTTTGACAGTTCTCGAAATACTTCGAGATAAATTCTTCCACGTTCTTTAATGGCGTCGCTTATTAGGGAGTTAGATTGTTTCTGGTTCATTTTTGGGCCACTCCGTATTTCATCGAACCGTTATACCAGCATGACGTTATCGTTCTGGAAGATCGTTGCACAACTCAGAAATCCTCTGTTGGAGGAATAGAAAAACTGAGTCTCCATGGGCATCATTTCGTGTCATTCTGCGCCGAGGAGAAAAAGATGACCTACAGACTTCCTTCGCTAAACACCTTGCGTGCTTTCGAAGCGGCAGCGCGACATCTGAGTTTCAAGATGGCCGCCAGCGAGCTTGGTGTTACAGCGGGCGCCGTTAGCCAACAGGTCAAGAAATTGGAGAGGTCTCTGGGTGTGGCTTTGTTCCGCCGATTACCACAGGGTTTGCTTCTGACCGATGGGGGTGAGACATATCTACCCCGGATCACCAAAATCTTTGAAAATTTGACCGAAGCCACAGAAGCAATTGCACCTGAAATGAATGGCAAAAAATTCAATGTCGGCATTTGTTCCAAAGCGAAGACTGTTTTGCCACCGAATTGGCCAAACCACTGCGACCACCTGAAACCTTATGTGCGAAACGTGATCCAAACGACTGATGTTGAGATGGTTAGAACCAATGAGATTGATTGTCTGATTCGACTTGGCGGCGGCCCCTATGGGGACCTTGCTTTGATTGTAATTCCCAGCTCGACAAGCACAACGGAACATCCAGAGGAACTGCATTTTCTTTGCAAACCCGGTCTTGCAGACTGCCGACAATCCAAGGCCATACTAGAAAACCTAAAGGAACACGCAGGTTCAAATTCGTAACATCCGTTTGTGTCGCTTCGCGCGATAGCGGCGCAGTACCGGTGAGTTTGGGCTCGATCCTGCCAATCGCGCGTGCCGCCTGCGACGTCCGGGTTGGGTCAATACCGGCTGTTTTGAACACCGCTGGTGCAGGTCCGAAATGAGGCCTGAAGCCGACATCGCCGCTCGCGAAATCAGGCTCTTTGCCCACGGGCCAGTCACCTATTATTTCTTCGGCGCGTAGGGGTTCTCGCCCTTGCGTAGGGCGATTCGGATCGGGGTGCCGGGCAGGTCGAAATCCTCCCGGATCGCGTTTTCCAGATAGCGCAGGTAGGAATCGGGCAATTTATTGGGCCGCGAGCAGAAAATCGCGAAGCTGGGCGGCCGGGTCTTAGCCTGGGTGATGTAGCGCAGCTTGATGCGCCGTCCACCGGGCGCGGGGGGCGGGTGGCGCTCGAGGGTGGCGGCCAGCCAGCGGTTGAGAGCGGCGGTGGGAATGCGCCGGTTCCAAATTTCGTAGGCGGTGAAGACCGCGTCCAACAGGCGGTCCAACTTGTCGCCCCGGAGCGCCGAGATGGTCACCACCGGCACGCCGCGGGTCTGTGGAAAAGAGCGCTCCAGGCGATCGGAAAGCGCCTGCATCGTACCCGCGCGGTCGGGACAGAGGTCCCACTTGTTGACCGCGATGACCAGCGCCCGCCCCTCGTCCACGACCTGGCGCGCGATGGTCAGGTCCTGTTTCTCCATCGGCGCCTCGGCGTCGAGCAACAACACCACGACATGGGCGAAGTTGACCGCGCGCTGGGTATCGGCGGCGGACATCTTCTCCAGCTTTTCCACCGCCTTGGCGCGGCGGCGCAGGCCGGCGGTGTCGATCAAGCGGATCGGCTGGTCCTTGTAGCGCCACTCGATGGCGATGGCGTCGCGGGTGATTCCGGCCTCGGGCCCGGTCAGCACCCGCTCCTCGCCGATCAGCTTGTTGACCAGGGTCGACTTGCCGACGTTGGGGCGGCCGACGATGGCGAGCTGCATCGGCCTGTCCTGGTCCGCCTCCGCGGCCGATTGGTCTGGCTCCGTCACGTCGCCGACAGCCGCCGCGATGGTGTCGCGCAGATCGGAGAGGCCGAGGTTGTGCTCGGCCGAAAGCGGAACCGCCTCACCCAGGCCGAGCGCGAAGGCCTCCATGCGGCCGGCCTCGCTGTCCCGGCCCTCGCACTTGTTGGCGGCCAGGACCACCGGTGTGGATCCGCGCCGCAGCCAATCGGCGAAGTGTCGATCGAGCGGCGTCAGGCCGGCGCGGGCATCGATCAACAACAGCGCCAGATCGGCCGACTCCACGGCGCGCTCAGTCTGGTCGCGCATGCGCGCCTCCAGACTCGCCGCCTCGGCCTCGTCGAGCCCGGCGGTGTCGATCACCGTGAACGTGAGATCGAACAGCCGCGCCGTGCCCTCGCGCCGGTCGCGGGTCACGCCGGGCTCTTCGGCGACCAGCGCCAGGCGCTTGCCGACCAGGCGATTGAACAGCGTCGACTTGCCGACGTTGGGGCGGCCGACGATGGCGACCGTGAAGCTCATGTTAGCTATATCTCGTTATCTCCGCGCGCGCGGAATCGCGCGCTAGCGCCTAGTGTCCCGATTCTGATGGTCGATGGATCGAACTTCAGAATCGGGACACCAACTCTTTAGATTCTAGTGTGATTCAGCTTCCAATGTTCGTCACATTCAATGTGACGAACATTGGAATCATCACACTAGCGCAGGACCACCAATCTGGCGTCCTCGGTCAGAAAATACAGACTGTTGTCGGCCACTACGGGCGGCAGGAACACGCTGTCCGGCAACTCGATTTCACCCAGCACCTCGCCGCTGTAGGGCGAGATCGACAGTGCCTGCCGGTTGGAGCCGGCGACGATCAGGCGGTCGCCAGCCAGTACCGGTCCGGCCCAGTGGATTGGGCCTTCCTGTTCCTCGGGATTCGCGAAACGGTCGAGCGGGCGGACCCAGCGGATTCGACCCTCGCGCCGGGTCAAGCACACCAGCTGCGCGTCGTTGGTCAAAACGAAGATAAACTCGCCACCGATCCAGGGCATCTGGATACCGCCGAGTTCGACCTCCCAAGCGCGTACGCCGCGGCGCAAGTCGACCGCGACCATGCGCCCGGAATGGCTGATCGCGAAGACCACGTTGCGGTCGATCACCGGCGCGCCGCGGATGTGTGCGATATCGCCCAACGGGTCGACCCGGGTCACCGAGGAGAGGCTGTCGCTCCACAGGAGGCGGCCGTTCTCCGCCAAGAGGCCGATAATCTCGCCCGAGGAATATGGCACGATCACCGTCGAGCCCGAGACCGCGGGACTGGCGCCGCCGATCAGGCCCGTTACCTCCTGCAGCCCGCTGTGGCTCCACAGCTGCGCGCCGTTCTCCGCCGACAGCGCGATGGTCTGGTTATCCAGCGTTACCACGAAGACGCGCCCACTGGCGGCCGTGGGCGCTCCGCGCACCGGTGCCGGCACCGGCTGCCGCCAGATCACCGCGCCGGTTTCGGCGTCGAGCGAGAACACCCGGGCGAAGCCGGTCGAAACGTAGATGTGTCCGGCATCGTAAGCGATGCCGCCACCAAAGTAACCGTCGTCCTCGTCCTCCGGCTCCAGGTCAGTGCGCCATATGAGCCGGCCGCGCGCCGCTTCGTAGGCCGAGATCGTGGTCAGCGAGTCCATGGTGTAGACCACACCATCCACGACAAGCGGCTGGGCGAGCAGGCGGCGATCGTCGCTCGAGCCCTCGCCGATATCGGTGCTCCAGACCCGCCGGGGGGAGTCGCCGAGGGCAAGGTGGTACATGGCATGCTCGGGATTGCCGCCGTATTGAGTCCAGTCGCGGTTGACGTAGGGTTTGGAAAGCTCAACCGGCAACCCAGCCACGGCCGGGTCCGGGTGCAGACCGCGATCGAGGTTCAGAATAGCGATGCGTTCGCCGGGCAGGATCGTCTCCGATGTGCCACCGAAGAGATCGTCGTAGGTATCTCCGACCGCGCTGCACGCCCCGAGCAAACCGGCGAGGCCGAGCGCCGCGGCGATCTTGGTGGTGCGGTGCGCCATGAACCGGCTATTCCTTGAGCGCGGCCAACATCTGCGTTGCCCGCTGGCGCAGGCCGGCCGGCGCCTCACGGTCATCGGAAATCTGTGTATAGAGCGCGCGGGCAGCCGCGGCGTCGCCCTCGCCGAGCGCGATCACCGCCAGCAGTTCGCGGGCGGTCGAGCGAAACGGCTGGCTGTCGGTGGCGAGCGGCTGCAAGCGCGCGCGCAAGGCCGCCGAATCGCCGCTGTCGATCTGATGGAGGACCGAGAACAGGGTCGCGGCCTCCTTGAAGCCCGGCCCCAGACCGGAGCCCTCGGCGATCCGGTCCCAGACCGCGATCGCACCCGCGGTATCGCCGCTTTCGACCCTGAGGCGCGCCTCCTCGAAGGCCGCAAGCCCGCTGTAGCCGCTGCCCGCGGCCTCGCTCAGGTCGATCATGGCGTCGAGCCCGGCCGCCGCCTCGCCGCCCTGGGCCAGCTCGCGCGCCGCGCCGTACCGGTCCGAGAGCTTGCCCCGCTGGTCCAGATCGTAGGTCCGCCAACCCTGAACGGCGGCCACGCCGAGCACCACGGCGCCGGCCAGCGAGATGATCTGGATGCCGTACTTCTTCCACAGCTTTTCTAGATTATCGCGACGAAGATCTTCGTCGACTTCCTTGAATATATCGGCCACGAACCCTCTCTCAGCGCCTAATGAAGGGGCGCTAACATAGCCCGGCGCCGCCCCGTGATAAAGCGTTTCGCCGAGCCCTACCGGCTTGCTCTAAACGCTGTCTAATATCCGGGCGGGGGCTTACGCCGCCCGCCACTTGATCGAGCAGCCCATGGAGGCGGTCTGCTCGGCCGGACCCTGCCCGGTCTCGGCGATCCGAGCCATGGCCTCGTGGAGCTCGCGCCGGGCGCCCTCCACCAGGGTGGTCCTGGACTCGTCCAGGCGGCCCCGGTACTGCAGCTCCAGATCCTTGTTGAAGCCGAAGAAATCGGGCGTGCAGACCGCATCGTAGGCCCGCGCCACCTCCTGGGTCCGGTCGACCACGTAGGGGAAACCCAACCCATGGCGGATGGAGAATTGCTTCATGTTTTCAAAGGAATCCTCCGGGTAATCCTCGGGATCGTTGGCATTGATGGCGATGACCCCGATACCCATGGCCCGCAACTCCTCGGCCTCCTGGACGACCCGGCCGATCACCGACTTGACGTAGGGGCAATGGTTGCAAATGAACAGGACCAGCGTGCCCTTGGGTCCGCGCACCCGCTCCAGCGTATAGGTCTCGCCATCGACGCCTTCGAGGGCGAATTCAGCCGCCTTCCAGCCAAATTCGCAGATCGGTGGTACCGCCGCCATGTGCTTTGCTCCCGCCTGTCTCGAGGTGCCCGCCGTTCCGGGCTCCCGCCCCGGCCTGACTGTGATCCTTTTCTGCAATCAATAGCCCGAAAGATCAAGGGGTTGCGCCGGGACCCCGTCGGCGCTGGCTGACATCGCAGCGAACATGGAACATCGGGCCTTTTCCGAGCCCAGGATCGTTCCCGGGAAGAATAACGATATCAATGAATTAGAAGGCATTTTCCTAAACGATTTTTTCACCTCCCGGGCGCAGACTGGCGATCCGGGAACATTCGGCCAGGAAGGCCGGATCCCGGAATTTCGATCCGTTGCGCTGGTCCCGAAAGGTACTGGCGCCCGGATCCGGGTGCGAAGGAGCCAAGGTATGGCTCGTATCTTCGTCATCCGGGCCAACCTGTCGGGCCTGAGCGCCCGCGGGCGGCCATGCCCTTATCGTCTTCGGCGATACCCCGATCGCACCCCTCGCACCGGCCCCGCCGACCCGCGCTAACGAATTTTCGCCGCCATGGGCCGCCTCGCCCGCCGGTGAAAAAATAGGCGTCTGACCGCTGGACGGGGAGGGCTTTTTCGGGAACACTAGAGCGCAACCTACCTCAGATTGGGTCGGATCAGCGCAAACATGGCCAAGCTCTATCGTCTCAACGAGCTCTCCGCTTCAAGCCGGACGACCTTTTTCGACCGTAACGAGCTCGGCCAACTGCTTTCCCTCTATAGCCGCCGGGTTTCGAATGGACAGTGGCGCGACTACGCCATCGACCAGAAGGGCAACAGTGCCGTGTTCTCGGTATTCCGGCACAGCCACGACGCCCCGGCGTTTCGCATCGCCAAGCAAGCGGCACGGGGCACGGCGGGCAGCGCCTACATCGTTTCCAGCGGGGCGGAAACCCTGATCCGGGCCAACACCATGGCCGAGGCCCTGAGCGTATTCGGCGGCAGCCTGCGGGTGGTTTCCTAATACGCATGTCACAAGGGTGACATGCTGGAAGCCCTCAGACGCCGGGCGGGCGCATCCGCGCCCTTGTCTTCGCTCGGCTACGCTCGCGGGGCCGCGGTCGCGGCCCGCTATTACGCCGCTTTCTCCACCGCGAGCTTTTCCACCGCCACCCGCGCGCCTTCCCGGGCCATGGTCTGATCGAGCAGCTTGGCGCAGGCGTAGACCGCGTCGATGTGCGGACAGGGCGTGCCGGTGAGCCGGCCCATCTCCATCACCGAGCCGATCAGGGCCTCGATCTCGAGCGAGCGTCCGGCCTCGACGTCCTGAAGCATGGAGGTCTTGTGGGCGCCGACTCCGCGCGCGCCCTCGATACGGCGCTCGATGGTATGGCGGAACTCGATGCCCAGCTTGCCGGCGATCTCGGCCGCCTCGCGCATCATGACTTCGGCGAGCCGGCGGGTCTCGGGAAACTCGGCCATGTCGACGAGCGTCGCGTGGGTCAGCGCGGAGATCGGATTGAACGAGAGGTTGCCCCAAGCCTTGAGCCAGATCTCCGAGCGGATCGAGGTCAGCACGCGGGACCGTAACCCGGCCTCGACGATGGTGTCGTGGACCCGTTGCAGGCGCCCGGTCTCGGTGTTGTCCAGCTCGCCGACCGGGAAGCGGTCCCCTTCGACGTGACGGATCACCCCGGGCGCGATGACGCCGGCCGCCGGATAGACCACGCAGCCGATGATGCGCTCGGCCCCGATCCGGGTCTCGAGCTTGCCGTCGGGATCGAGGCATTCGAGCCGGCGGCCGTCGAATTCGCCGCCGTGCTTCTGGAAGTACCACCAGGGCAGGCCGTTCTGAACGGTCAGCACCATGGTGTCCGGGCCGTAGAGCGCCGGCAGCTTGTCTGCGACCGCGGCAAGGTAGTGGGCCTTGATCGCCAGAATCACCAGGTCCTGCGGGCCAGCGTCCTCGAAGGCGGCGGTCGCGGCCAGGTCCTTGGCCAGGTATTCCGTGCCGTCCGCCCAAATCAGCTTGAGGCCGTTGCTCTTGATCGCCTCGAGGTGGGCGCCCTGGTCGATCACCGTGACTTGGTTGCCCGAGAGCGCCAACCGCGCCCCGAGCAGGCCGCCGATGGCGCCGGCGCCGACGATACAAATTTTCATGCTTGCCTCCTGTCGTGTCTGCCGAGCGACCTGCGCGGCGCGCTTATTGTTCGAACACGTTGCTAAGAGTCCCGACGCCCTCGATCGAGACCTCGATAGTGTTGCTGGGTTCTTTCATGGACCCGACGCCCAGCGAGGTGCCCACGGCGATCACGTCGCCCGGATAGAGCGTCATGTCGTGGGACAGCAGGCTGACCAGGCGCGGCGGCGGAAAAATCATATCGGCCATCGCGTAGTTCTGGCGCTCCTGCCCGTTGAGCACGGTGCGCACCGACAACGTCATCGGATCGAGCCCGGTCGCCACCGCCGGGCCGAACACGCCGAAGGTATCGAAGCTCTTGGCCCGGACCCATTGGGCGAAGGTCGAGTCCTTGCTGATCAGCTCGGCCGCGGTCACGTCGTTCACGCAGGTATAGCCGAAGATGTAAGGCGCGATATCGGCCTCCGGCACGTCTTTGCATTCCTTGCCGATGACGATGCCGAGCTCGCCCTCGTAGACCACCTTGCCGTCGTAGGCGCGCGGTCGGCGGATGGTCTCGCCGGCGGCCAGAAAGGAATTTCCCGCCTTGAGAAAATAGAGCGGCTCCGCCGGTTCCGGTACGTTCATCTTGGCGGCCAGCGCGTGGTAGTTGTTCCACAACGCGATCATCTTGCTCGGCTCGGTCGGCGTCAGCAGCCGCACCTCCGATAGCGCCAGGGTTTGCCCGGTCGCCCGGGGGGCTCCGGTGGCGCCGGCGAACATGTCGCCCTCGTGTTCCGTGATGCTGTCGCCCTCGAGCGTGCCGAACCCGGTTCGGCCGCCAACCTCGAATCGAACCCAATGCGCCATGCCTTCCCCCATTTTTATTGGCCCCATTTTTTTTGGCCCGTGACGAGGGTCCCGCGTGGACGCCGCCCGTGGACGCATTTCCGCCGACGCCCCATCGGGACCGCTCGGCCGCGTTGTTGCGATAACGAAAAGGCAATGTCGCGTGAGGTCAAGGGCGGATCACTACAGAGTGACCGACCGGTCTGACAAACAGTCCGAAACGCCGCCGATTTGTCAGCCTACGTTCCTTGTACACCGGCAATGTTCCTGGTATGTTCTAACTAGGAACAAACACCTACTGGTTGCACGAATCATGGCGGGCTTCAAGCGCAGGGAGTTGGCGGAACGGGACCGGCGCCTCGGCGCCGCCACCCTGGGCGACCTCGCCGGCCAGGGGGTCGCGGTGTTCTGCTGGTGCAACCGCTGCGGCCACAATGCCGAGCTCGCCACCGAAACCCTGATCGCGCGCCTCGGACCGACGTTTCCGGTGCCCGATGCCGGCGCCCGTCTGCGCTGCTCGTCCTGCCAAGGCAAGGACGTGGCGACCCGCCCCGCCTGGCCCAGCCTCGGCCAAGTGACGCGCCACGATTAGCGCGTCATGCGCTCTATCGAAACCGCCGCTACTCCCACTCGGCCCCTATTCCCACTCAATCGTGCCGGGGGGTTTGGAGGTGACGTCGTAGACCACCCGGTTGATGCCGCGCACCTCGTTCACGATGCGGGTCGCGACCTGCGCCAGAAAGGCATGATCGAAGGGATAGCTGTCGGCGGTCATGCCGTCGGTCGAGGTCACCGCCCGGAGCGCGCAGACGTGCTCGTAGGAGCGCGCGTCGCCCATGACCCCCACGGTCCGCACCGGCAGCAGCACCGCGAAGGCCTGCCAGATGGCGTCGTAGAGCCCCGCGTTGCGAATCTCCTCCAGATAGATCGCATCCGCCTTGCGCAGGATCTCGCATTTCTCGACCGTGACCGCGCCGGGGATGCGGATCGCCAGGCCGGGGCCGGGAAACGGATGGCGCCCGATCAGGCTGTCGGGCAAGCCGAGCTCGTGGCCGAGCGCCCGGACCTCGTCCTTGAACAGCTCGCGCAGCGGTTCGACCAGATCCATCTTCATGCGCTCGGGCAGACCGCCGACGTTGTGGTGCGACTTGATGGTCACCGAGGGACCGCCGATGAACGAGACCGATTCGATGACGTCGGGATAGAGCGTACCTTGGGCCAAGAACTCGGCACCGCCGAGCTTGTTCGCCTCGTCGTCGAAGACGTCGATGAAGGTGGCGCCGATGATCTTGCGCTTGCGCTCCGGGTCGTCGACGCCCGCGAGCTTGCCGAGGAACAGATCGGCGGCATCGCGGTGCACCAGCGGAATGTTGTAGTGGCCGCGGAACAGCGCGAGCACCTGCTCCGCCTCGTCGGCGCGCAGCAGGCCGTGGTCGACGAAGATGCAGGTCAACTGCTCGCCGATAGCCTCGTGGATGAGCACCGCGGCGACCGAGGAGTCGACCCCGCCGGAAAGCCCGCAGACGACCCGGCCGTCGCCGACTTGAGCCCGGATCTTGGCGATCGCCTGATCGCGGAAGGCGGCCATGGTCCAGTCGCCGGCGCAGCCCGCCACCTTGTGGGTGAAGTTGGCGAGCAGCTTGGCGCCGTCGGGGGTGTGGACCACCTCCGGATGGAACATCACGCCGTAATAGCGCCGCGCGTCGTCGGCGAAGACCGCGAAGGGCGCGCCCTCGGAGGTGCCGACCGGGCGGAAGCCCTCGGGCAGGCGGATCACCCGGTCGCCGTGGCTCATCCAGACCTGATGCCGCTCGCCCTTGCGCCAGACCCCCTCGGTCAGGCCGCAGTCGTCGGTCACCTCGACCGTGGCGCGGCCGAATTCGTGGTGCTCGGAGGGCGCCACCTCGCCGCCGAGATAGTCGCACAGCGCCTGCTGACCGTAGCAGATGCCCAACACCGGCACGCCGAGGTCGAACACGATGCCGGGTGCGCGTGGGGTCTCTTCGGCGGTCACCGAGGCCGGCCCGCCGGACAGGATGATTCCCTGGGCGCCGAACGCGCCGATGCGCTCGGGCGCCACGTTGAAGGGCAGAATCTCGCAGTAGACTCCGCTCTCGCGCACGCGCCGGGCGATCAGCTGGGTAACTTGGGAGCCGAAGTCGAGAACTAGAATACGGTCGCTCATGGCCGTTTTTATAGTGCCGTCAACAGCGAGTCCAGGATTGGCGCGCTGGCCGGTAGAATCGTCCCGCACTTTACCGCGCTGATCATTGGCGGGCCGAACCACTCTTAAGTCGGAAGCAGGGGTTGCCGCCATCCTTGCCGCGATCGCCGATGAAAGGCAGTAGCGATCCCAACACGTTGATTGGACTGAGCAGAACCTTGCCAACCTTTTGAGCAGTGGCGTCAGAGGTGTTGACCTCCACCGAAGGATTCGCCAGCGGTCCTTTGATCCCAAACGGCGTGCTCATCGCGACAAGACTCTTCCGCTTGGCCTGAGGGCTGAAATTCAGATCCATGAATTCTTTACCAAAGTCGATGCTGCCCTCGCCCAGGACCAGGATGTTGGGTGTGTCGAGCAGCACGGTTTGGCTTTGGGCCAGACCGTCCTGGACGTCAAACCGCAGGATCAGGCAGTTGATGTCGGAATAACCCTTACGCGCTGCCTCCGTGAACAGAAAGCTGACAGGATTGGTCGTCGTCAGGCGCAAAAGGCTGGTCAGGACCCGGCCTCGCTCGATGGCCAGGTCGAAATCACCCTTGAGCGAAGAAACCAGCGCTCGTGGCGAGTCGCCGGACGCCTTCAGATCGACGACCAGGTACAGCTCGCCGTCGAGCGGCACGTCGACCCCCGACTGTGACAGTAACTCCCCGAGATCGATACCTTCAGCAACTAGGGTCAGGTGCAGCTCGGGCGACTTTCCACTGGCATCCACGAGAAGGGTCGAATCGATTTGTCCGCCCACAAAGTTGAAGTGGAGCGGATCGACCCGCAGCACGCCGTCGACGATGTCAAGCTCCGCCTCTACTTTGTCGATGTCGAGGTGAATGCCTTCCAGATCTTCGAGCAATACATCGAGATCGAGGTCGATGTTCTTGAGCGCCTCGAACAGGATCGCCGCATCGCCGAACACCATCCGGTGCTCGGCCTGCTGAGCATCGGCCTTGGATGCTCGCTCCGGCAACGCTTCCGGTGCATCGAGTTGAGGCACCAGGCCGAAATCGATCAGGCGAAAGAGTGGGGAATATATTTCGGCGCGCAGCGTCGGCCGTTCGCCCTTCAACGTCCCCGAAAGTTTTACCGGTTACCTCGGTCTCTCCGAATAGGGCCTTGCCCTCCGCACGGAAGCTTTCATCGCTGCCCGAAACCTCACCGGTGAAGGAAAGACTATCCAGCGGCACGGTCTGGAAACCAAGCAACTGGCCCAATTGGGAGGCATCCGGCACCGCCAGCGCTGCCTCCATGCGAAAGTCGTCGCGCCGTTCGATGTCGTCGAACAAGCCATTTATCGAGAGCGAGAAGAGCTTGGTATCCACTATCTCGGCGCTCAGCACTTCGAAACCGAGGCTGCCGTCCCTGTCCGACAGGTCGAACCGGCCGTGGATTTTTCCGAACTCTGCGCCTTTGGGCACCGCGTCTTTATCGAGAAAGGCCGAAGTGGCGACGTCGAATTCTCCGGTTAGCTCGACGCCCTTTAAAGATAGTAGATCGCTGACTTCGCCGGTCACATGGACCGCGGGTGGGTCCGGAGAACCGGCCGCGACATCGATGCCAGTAAGGGTGAAGCCGTCGTCCCGAACCCCCAATGCCGCTCGGGCCCAAACTGGACCGAGCTCCGGCAGGTCTAAGCCCAGGTCGAGGAGCCGAGAAATGCCTTTCGTGTTCGGCCAGCGGGCGTCCAGATCGAGCGCCAGATCCTGCATCCCAAAATCGGTTACGAGCGAGAGCTTGGCGGTCTGACCGGCAACAGTGGCGACCAGGCCGTCGGGACCTTCGGCTGCCATGCGCACATCAGAAATTACCAGCGTCTGGGTCGTGCCTTCGACATTGAAGCGCCCTTTTACGGCTTTGAATTCGGGCGCTTCGGACGGGAGCAAATGCGAAAAGATCTCGCTCGATGGCGCGGCAAAGCTCACTGCCAAAGCGATCCTCTCCAAGGGAACACCGCCCTCCAATTGCAAGGCACCCAGAGTCCCGGTGACCTCGACCCTTAGCGCATCCTTCGTACCAAACGTAATTTTCAGATCATCGAAACGATAGGCGCCGTCCTCAAGGGACAGTCGCGCGGCAGCCGAGACCGGTCCCAGCTCCGGCAGAGATTTGGTAAAGTCGGCGAACCGCGACGGCGTGGCCTCAGTTGCGCTTGAGGTCTCAACGTTGGAGCCCCCCTGGAGCCGACGCAGCAGGTCTTCCGTAGCACGGCCGTCGATGGTCAAGTTATGCTGCGCTTGGTAATTCTCGATCGCGGCACGGGTCCTGGACCCCATCAAACCGTCGAGAGATCCGGGATCTAGACCCACTGATTTGAGCCCGCGCTGAATCAACAAGACCAGGTTGCCGCCAGTGCTTGTTATCTGTTTTTCCACCAAGGGGGCCGGCAAATCGGGCGTCGATTCCGCCTCGTGGAAAAGTCGCTCCAGAAGTTCGATCGACGGCCGACTGGGGTTGGCAGCCACCGAGAGGTTAATTTTCGGATCCAGTTCAAAGGCGAATTCCTGGCCCGAGAGTTTTCCAATTTGGCCATCGGCATTAAGCTGCAATGGTCCCAAATCATTGAACTCTACTTGGGCTGAACGAAGGGTGATCCGGTCATCGGCAAGGGCTAGTTCGAAGTTTGCATGGATGGCACCGAAATCGAGCACCGGCTTACCCAGCACCCCTTCCAGCAGGGCGGGATCGGGAGCTGAAAGCAGTGTCGTGATTTCGAATTCCGAGAGGCCTGTTCGGTGGTCCGAGAAATCCAACAAAGCTTGGCCATTTAGCGACAGGCTCGCGCCCGAGCCGTGCTCCAGCCGCACCTGCAGGTCCTTTGCGACCGGCGTCTTCAGGTCCCCAACCAAGCGTCCCGCGAAGTCCACTTGGGTGATACCGTCGCCAATTCCACCAAATCCGAGCGGCAGGTCGCCAAGCAACCGAAACACCTCCGGGCCTAATTTTCCGGTGAACTGCAGCGTCAGGCCCTGTCCCCGGATCAGGTCGGCAAGCCGCCCCTGCGCGTGAAACTCTTGCCCGGACCGCTCGATGACTTCTACGACGATATCTTCGACGGCGAGGGATTCCAGATTGCCGCGCAGGCGAGCAGAGGCCTCGCCGATCCCGGTCAATGGCACCTCAATTTCCAAGATTTTCGACGCCTCTTTGATCGACGGTGTCCGCAAAACAAGGGTCGCATCGAAACCTTTCGCCTCGCGGAGATTCTCCACCGTACCTTTGAGGTCTATGACCAAGCTCGATGATTGCAGCATGAGCGCCAGGGGATAAGGCGCTGTGGCCGACAACGCCTCTTCGATCGACCCGAGCCGACCCGTGATCTTGAAGCTGTGCCGATTGAAACGGCCTTCTCCCTGAATTTCATAACTCGCACCGCCGGCGAGCTGCTCTGAGCGCAGGAAGTCGAACAAGATTTCCGTGTCGCGGCCGCTTTGGCGATCCTCATACGTGACGTCAATATCCTTCAGAGAGATGAAGTCGAATAGTGGGTAGATCAACCGCCTTTGCGCCGGCTTAATGTCTTTCTCGCCGCTTGCGGCCGAGAACTCCCAATTGTTTTCTCCGTCAGCAGATGTCTCCAGGTCGAGATCGAGATCCGAGACAACCAACCGGGGGATCAGAATGATGCCGGAGAACAGCTCCTTAAGCGCGATCTGGACCTCGACTCGCCCTGCCCGAGCCAACTGTTTCTTGTCGGCCCAGGGCGCGTTCTCAATCGAGACGTCGGTGACAATCAGAGCGGGCTCCAGCCCAACGTCGAAGGAGAAGGATCCGTCCACACGGACCTCGCGGTCTAGTCTTCCCTCGATCGCTTGCTGCATCGCCCAGCGGTAGAAATCATCGCCCGCCGTGGCAAGAAAGATCACGGCGCCCAGTATCGACAGCAGGAAGACTCCCAGCGTCCACAGGGCGATTATTTTGGCTCGGCGCATGAATGCCGCCTCCGTTTCAGGTCAGCCGATTCGAGTTCAACGAGCCGGGTCTGCCGTCAGTGACGCCGATGAGATGCCGTATAATGCTACAACTTGCGACCCACGCCGACCAGCCGTTGCAAATCGGTAGCCAGGCGCAAAATAGATTGGCCGATGCCTCGCCTCGGATCGGTCAGTCTGGTCGACCTGGTGTAGAGTCCGCTGGTGGCTGAGAACGGCTGTTCGGCGGTGTCCCCGCGGACTTCCGCAGTTCCCCAAATAACCGACATGCGAGACCGGTTTGAAATTTCAGTACGTAAAGCTTCAGATCGGGACACCGCCCGAGCCGTGGACCATCGTTGCCCTGCCGACGCGAAAGCTACGCCCGGTCACCCCCGCGCCGCGCGGCGAGCCAGGCGCCGAGATCGCGCCAGGCATAGGCGGCCTCGTCGAGCTCGACGCCGGCGAAACGCTCCTTGCGCTCGGCAACCCGGTGCCCGCCGAGCCCCTCGTAGAAGAAACGCGCCGGATTGTCGCTCAGCACCCAGAGCACCGCCTCGCTCAGGCCGCTCCCGTGCAGCCGCACCAGCAACCCTTCGAGCAGCAGCCGGCCGATACCCCGGCCCTGCCAGTCCGGCGTGACGTATAGCGTGAAGATCTCTCCACTCCCGGGGCCTGTCGCGCCCTGGCCGCGCGTGCGCCCACAACTGCCGAAGCCGACGATGCGGCCGCCCGGCACGTCGGCCGATTCGGCGGCCAGCACCGCCTCGGGCGCAACCGCGCGGCGGATCATATTGTTCCACTGCAGCGCCTGTTTGGACTCGGTCATGGATACCAAGTAGGCGTCAGGCACGATGCCGGCATAGGTCGCGCGCCAGGTCTCGACGTGGATCTTGGCGATCGCCGCGGCGTCGCCCGGGCGCGCCGGGCGCAGGGTAATTGCCGCGGTCACGCCCGCTTGCGCCGCTCGAAGGCGGCGGCGAAAAAACCGTCGCAGCCGTGGCGTGCTGGCGTAAGTTGCAGGAATCGGCCGGAAAACGGCGTCGGCACCGGCGCGGTCGGCCCGCCGAGCGGCACGATGGTCTCGGCCCAGACATCTTCCATCGGCAGCAGGGTAAAGTCCGGGCGCGCGTCGAGGAAGGCCGCGACCTGGGCCTCGTTCTCGCTCGGCAACAGCGAACATGTCGCATAGACCAGGCGCCCGCCGCCGGCCACCGTGGGTGCCGCCTGGGACAGGATGCGCGCCTGGGTCTCCCGGTAACCTTCGAGCTTCTCCGGGCTCAGGCGCCAGCGCGCGTCCGGCTGGCGGCGCCAGGCGCCGGTCCCCGAACAGGGCGCGTCCACTAGCACCCGCGCGAACACCCC
>Ga0255057_10001047_pt1 | contig 15935 bp, 13 predicted proteins | sample Cases_109_6_MG_FD_189022 | JGI IMG/M metagenome (GOLD analysis project Ga0255057, IMG submission 189022) | Seawater microbial communities from Amundsen Gulf, Northwest Territories, Canada - Cases_109_6 | ecosystem: Environmental > Aquatic > Marine > Gulf | place: Canada: Northwest Territories... | reverse complement strand
AACTGGGGCGCAAGATGTTCAGAATCGACTCCACGGACGCAATTCCGGAAGGGGACGTGAAGGTCGTCTACGAGTTTGAGGTGACCGGGGAGCCCGATATTCGCCAAGGCAACGGATCGCCTGGGATAGGCAGGTTATTGCTCAATGGGGAACCCGTAGGTGAGGTCGAGATGGGTGTCACGGTTCCGCTTCTGTTCTCCGCCGAAGGCATGAGCATTGGCTATGACTATGGCGACAGTGTCGACCACGAAAGCTACAAGCCCCCGTTCCGATTCAGTGGCACCATCAAATCGGTCATATTCGACCTGTCGGGTGATGCGATAAGAGACGCGGAGGCCGAGGCTCGACACACCATGTCCAAGCAGTAAGGAAGTTCTCGCCTTTTCTGAAGCCCACCTCGTTTCGTGGTCGGCTTAACGATCGGATTCCGAGCGTGAGTGAAAGTTACGTCGAGTTGATCTGACCGAATCAACCGAGAAGAAGGGCACCGATCCAGAGTGAGGCGATCATCGCACCCGTTGCCAATTCAACCCCGATCGAGATGGCGATTCCGTTGAGGGCAGCCTTCGTTGCCGGCCAAGCAGGTTCGGGTCGCAGGCGCTGCCACTCGAACAAGTAGATCGTCGCAACGAACCCGATAGGTGCACCGATCACAGGGATGGCGAAGAACCCGATGACCGCAACGACGATTGCCGACACGAGTGCGCGGGTGGACACCCTGCTTCTGAGAAGTTGTCTTCGCGGCATCGAATACTTGAGATAGGTGCCGACACCGGCGAGGGCCACGGACACGAGGGCGACGACCCCAGGCGAGAATCCCGCCTTCAAAGAGAGCCCAAACCAGGACCCCACTCACAATCAGGGATAGCCCCGGAAATACCGGCACAACAATGCCGACTACCCCGACCGCTATGACGACGCCGATCAGAACAACACCTGTCGAGCCCATCGTCGGCACCGTAGGGGGTTCCAAGGTGGGCAGACGCTCGTCTTCGTGTCGTGACCATTGAATGTTGGGTAGCTCGGCCGTTGGTTAGCGTTCTCGCACAGCAACCGAGTGCCGTCGAAGGAGAAACGCCGGTGACAGAGACGATCGCCCCCGGACAAGGGGAGGACGTAGTCGAAGGAAGACTCGACGACCTTCTTGTGGGATACGACTCCTCGATGGACCCGAAGGAATTCTGGAGTCGCCAATACGATGCCGGTCTTGCCTGGGTCCAGTTCCCGATTGGCTTCGGTGGGCTGGGGGTCAGTCCGAAGTTCCAGACACTGGTTCAGCGACGCATCGAGGAGGCGGGCGCTCCCACCTCGAATCGAAGCCTCAACCTCATCGGGATTGGGATGGGTGCCGGTGTCATCAGTGCTCACGGGACCGAAGACCAGATTCGGCGGTGGCTGCGTCCGATGTTCACGACCGAGGAGATCTGGTGTCAGCTTTTCAGTGAGCCCGACGCCGGGTCCGATGTTGCCAATCTTTCGACCAGAGCCGTCCAGGACGGCGACGAATGGGTTGTGAACGGGCAGAAGGTGTGGACGACTATCGCCCACGTCGCCAAGTGGGGCATGTTGATCACGAGGACAGACCCTCAAGCGAGGAAACACCGGGGTCTCACCTACTTCATGGTCGACATGTTGGCTGAGGGAGTCGATGTCCGACCTCTCTATCAGATAACGGGCGAGGCAGAGTTCAACGAGGTGTTCTTCCACGATGTCCGCATTCCTGACGAGAACCGAATCGATCAGGTCGGTGCAGGGTGGCGTGTCGCCATGACCACGCTCATGAACGAGCGCGTGGCGATCGGCACCGGCTTCACGCCTCGAGGTGCCGGTCTGATTGCAGAGGCGGTCGACGCTTGGCATGAGTATGGACATGACGATCCGGTTTTACGTGATGAGCTGACGAGGCTTTGGGGGGAGTGGGAAGCGTTGCGGTTGACCGGGGAGCGAGCGTCGCAGATGCGAGATGTGGGCACACCCGGTCCCGAAGGCTCAACGGGCAAACTTGCGTGGGCCGACCTCAACAAGGAGATCAGCGCGTTTACTCTCGAGCTCATGGGTCTGGACGGGACGCTCTATCCGGGTGGGTACTCGCTGCACCGTCCGAATTTCTCAGAAAATCGGACCCCACAGCGAAACTACCTGAGGGCCAGGGCCAACTCCATCGAAGGCGGGACGTCGGAGATCATGCGCAACATCCTCGGAGAGCGTGTGTTGGGCCTGCCCGGCGAACCCAGAGTGGATAAAGACCTGCCGTGGAAAGACGTGCCCCGTGGTTGAGGCACCCAGGGTGGATTTCGCCCAGACAGAAGAACAATCGATGCTGAGGGAGACGACACGGCAGTTCCTTCAGGATCAGGTCTCAGCGGAAGTGATCAGGACCATCGCGGAATCCGACGCGGGGTTTGATGAGAGTCTGTGGAAGTCGGCGGCAGGTCTCGGTTGGCACTCGCTGGCGATTCCGGAGGAATACGGGGGCGCCGGGTATTCCTTCGTGGAGTTGAGCATCGTCCTCGAGGAGATGGGTCGCTCTTTGTATCCCGGTCCCTTCCTTTCGACGGTGGTGATGGCTGTCAACGCCATACTGATGGCTGGGAGTGAATCTCAGAAGCAGATGTTCCTGCCTGCTATTGCCTCTGGCGACACTTTGATGTCGGTGGCCTTTTTCGAGGGGACACATTCGGTTTCGGTGGACGATATTGCCCTGTCTGCCACTCCTGATGGTGATGAATGGATACTCAGTGGAACCAAGACCAATGTGGTCTTCGGCCATGTTGCGGAGACTGTGGTGACTGCTGTGCGGACTCCTGGAGGCCTCAGCCTGTTCCTTGTCTCTACGGGGGCGGAAGGTGTAACCACCGAGCGAGTCGACACCCTCGACGTCACCCGAAGACAGGCGACAATCGACTTCGATGAGGTTCGTGTCGGTCGGGGAGATCTGCTGGGAGAGCAGGGCTCGGCGGACTCCATCATCGAGAATGTTGCTCGACTTGGAGTTGTGGGGCTTGCTTTGGAGGAGGTCGGCGGGGCGCAGTGGTGTCTCGAGACCGCGGTGGATCACGCCAAGACCCGATATCAGTTTGGCCGAGCCATAGGTTCGTTTCAGGCGGTGAAACACAAGTGTGCCGACATGTTGGTGGCTGTGGAGCATGCCAAGTCGACCGCCTATCACGCTGCTCGGGTTGTAGACGACGACGAGGAGATTCTGGTTGCAGCCCCTCTCGCCCAACTGACATGCTCCCAAGCATTCCTTCAAGCAGCGGGAGACGCCATCCAGATCCTCGGCGGCACCGGGTTCACGTGGGAGCACGACGTGCATTTCTATCTGAAGAGGGCCAAGGCCGACTCGTTGATGTTCGGGGGAGCCCGACATCAGCGCCGAATGCTGGGCGATGCCATCGGTCTCTAGTCACAAGTGATCCGTCCACTAGGTTCCACGGCCCAATCCGATGAGGAGTTCTCAGTGACAAAGATTTTTTCTAGTCCCTTGCCCGATGTCCAGATTCCAGATTCTCCGCTCACCCCGGTCGTTTATCGTCACGCTGGGTCCAAGGCCGACAAGCCAGCACTCATCGATGGGCTGTCGGGACGGAGCTACACCTACGGAGAGCTGGCCGGAGCCACGGCAAATGCGGCGGGAGGGTTTTCGGCGCGAGGTTTCGGGAAGGGAGATGTGCTCGGCATCCTCGCCCCAAACCTGCCGGAGTACGCCATTGTCTTTCATGCGGCGGCCACGGTCGGTGGAACGGTCACCACAATCAATCCGACCTATACCGTCGAAGAGGTCCACTTCCAGCTGAAGAACGCTGGAGCCAGGTTTCTGTTGACGGTTCCGATGTTCCTCGAAACGGCTCAGGCTGCAGCGGAGGGCACCGAGGTCGAGGAGATACTCGTTCTCGGAGAGGCTGAAGGGGCGACTTCGTTCACGGAGCTTCTTGATGCCGATCCGTTCTCCGGAGATCCCGGTATCAACCCGGCTGACGATATCGTCGTACTCCCGTACTCCTCGGGCACCACCGGTCTTCCGAAAGGGGTCATGCTGACCCATCGCAACCTGGTTGCAAACCTCGCCCAAGGTGAGCACGCCACGGCGGTTGAGGAGGACGAGATAGTGGTGGCTGTCCTGCCTTTCTTCCACATCTACGGCATGCAAGTCCTGATGAACGGCGTGCTTTACAACGGTGCCACCGTGGTGACCATGCCGAAGTTCGACCTGGCTGAGTTTCTGAGGATCATCCAGGACCACAAGGTGACACGTCTGTACATAGTTCCACCGATCATCCTGGCCCTGGCCAAGCACCCGATGGTGGATGAGTACGACCTTTCGAGTGTGCGACAGATCTTCTCCGGCGCTGCTCCATTGGGTGCCGAAGTAGAGACGGAGGCCGCCGAGCGTGTTGGCGCTGAGGTCGTCCAGGGTTACGGGCTGACCGAGACGAGTCCGGTGACCCATGCGACCGCGCCAGGAACAGGCCGCTCAGGGTCGATCGGTTTCGTCATCTCCAACACCGAGGTCCGGCTTGTCGACCCCGAGTCGGGCACCGACCTCGATGTCGGAGCAGAGGGAGAGCTCTGGATTCGGGGTCCTCAGGTCATGGCCGGCTATCTCAACAACGAGGAGGCAACCAGCGAGACCATCGATGCCGACGGGTGGTTACATACCGGTGACATCGGCCGGGTAGACGAGGACGGGTACTGGTACATCACCGACCGGCTCAAGGAGCTGATCAAGTACAAGGGATTCCAGGTTCCACCCGCCGAGTTGGAGGCTTTGCTTCTGACCCATCCCGCTGTGGCCGATTCGGCTGTTATACCGGTCCCCGACGTTGAGGCCGGTGAGATACCTAAGGCTTTTGTCGTGCTCAAGCCGGATCAGGAGGCCACAGCCGACGAGATCATGGAACACGTCGCAGGGCATGTCGCACACTTCAAACAGATCCGCCTTGTCGAGTTCATCGACGAGATACCGAAGTCCCTAGCCGGCAAGATCCTGCGCAGAGTGCTCCGGGACCGTGAGGCGAACCGCTAGGCGGGCCCAAAGGCGACATTGGAGTAAATCTGCGGTTCCTCCGGTTGTGGTGAAAGAGAACACGACAGCAAGAGGAGTTCGCTATGAGTCCGACCGGAACAGTGAGGCTTCTGGTCGCGGCAAGCGTCGTGACATTGCTCATCGGGTCCGTCGACGCGGGATTCGCAGGTCAGTGGGACTTGTTTGTGTTGTTCGTGATTGGACTGATCCTGAATTTGGCGCTCCTGGTTCGGGTCGAGTCCCGTCGTCCCGCTATTCCGATTCGACGCGACCTGGTTGCATGGCTTCGCGAACGGGCCTCGATCTCGGGGGAGTCGCTCGCCACGGTGACCGATCGGGCGATAGCGACATACGCCGATCGCTACGGGCAGGTCGCTGAAGTCGAGAAAGCCAGACAATGACCGCCTCGACCCTGCTCCTCGATGGCAGCACGGTCGAGGCTGAAGCCATAGGTGGCAAGGGGTTTGCCCTGAACCAGCTGATAAGGATGGGCGCCACCGTCCCCTCGACAGGGTCGATCACGACCGACGCCTACCGCTGGTTTGTCAACGAATCGGGGCTAGATCGTTTCATCGACGACGTTCGTGATGCCGGTCTTCCGGATCAGGCCGATCTCGACGCAGTCGCCGAGAGGGTCGACTCGGCGTTCTTGGAGGCTGCGATGCCCGGGGACCTCATCACCGAGATTCGTAAGCTGGCGGAAGCCGTTGGTGGTGGCGCGCTACTGGCGGTGCGGTCATCAGCGACCGCTGAAGACTTGGCTGATGCGTCTTTTGCCGGTCAGTACCGGTCCTACCTGGAGATCGGTGACGATGAGGCCCTCTTTCGGGCCGTTCGGCTGGTGTGGGCTTCGCTGTGGTTGCCCGCCCCCCGGGCCTATCGGTCGTACACAGGAGTGGCTGAGGACGACCTTGCAATGTCCGTCGTGGTGATGCGTCTTGTCGAAGCGAAACGCGCAGGCGTCGTCTTCACCGTCAACCCGGCCGGATCGGGGAGCGATCTGCGTCTGGAAGCGGTCGACGGCCTGGCCGAGCAACTTGTTTCTGGCGAGGTGACTCCTGACGCATATGTTTTGCCTCGGTCAGCCGCTTACCGGGCTTCGGTTGACGATGTCGTTGACGGGGCGGTCGAAGCTGCGCTGGATCTGGAGCGTGAGTTCGGCCATCCACAGGATGTCGAGTGGGCCCATGACGGGGAGCAGCTGTACATCGTTCAGTCTCGCCCGATAACCACCCTTACGGCAGTGGCCGAGGACGATGGGTTCGACACAGAGATCGGGCATGACGATTCCTATACGACGGCGGGCATAGCCGAGTCGCTCCCAGGGGTGCTCCCGCCTCTGCAGTGGACGACCGCCGGGCCACTGATCGAGAACGGTTTTCGACAGCTCTTCGACCAAATGAACGCCCTTCCCGCGATGGCGGATACAAAGCCGTTTGTTGCGCGTGTTCGAGGTCGAGCCGTTCTCAGCCTCGATCTCATGAAGGCTGCTGCCATCGAGGTTCCGGGGGGTTCGGCGGAAGAGATCGAACATCAGTACTTCGGCCGGGTGATCAGCGAACCCGCCGATCCTGCCCTCCAGTCAGAGACGAAGGGACCGTTCAAAGGCTTGCGAACGATGTTCACAGCTTTCCGCGAGATTCGGGCCCGTAACGTCTTTCGCTTCGAGGCTCTCACGTCGATCGAGGCCACACAGGATCTTCTTCTCAGCCCACCCGATTGTGACATTGCCACCACAAGCCAGCTCCTTGCCTATCGCCACCGAGCCCTGGATCTGGCGGGTCGGCTCATGGCGGCCGAAGTCGCCGTTGCCGCTGCGGCCGCTGCGGCTTACCGTGGAGTGGAGCTCTTTCTCGAGCCCCATGTTGGAGAAGACGCTTCGGGTCTCAGCCAGCAGCTAACCGCGGGCGGCATCGACCCATGTGGTGCCCAGGTCGCCTTGCACACGTGCGACCTTGCCAGCCAGGCCTTGGCCGATGAGAACCTGGCGAAGTCGATCGGAGGGCTCACGGCCCGAGACACAGCTGTGCTCGCTGCCCTGGAGAGAAGCCCGTCCGGGATGGAGTTGCTCGCCGCTTTTGAAGAGGAGCTGGGCCACTCGGGTTCTGCCTCTGTATTCGCAGGTGAGACCTGGGCCGAATCCCGAGACCTCGCCTGGCAGCTCATCAGCCAGGCTGTTCAGGTTGAGCGTTCCGGTCGCCGGCAGATGGTCGATCCCAGTGCCCGAGAAGTCCTTCTTGAAGAGATCGGCTCTCGGTTCGCTACATCGTGGAAGTGGCGGTTCCAACGTGTGATGACCGGCCAGGTGGTCGACGTGAGACGACGCATGCTTGCTCGTCTTGTTGCCGATGCCGTTGAGTTTCTCCATCTGCGCGAGAAGACGAAGTCAGCGGTTCTGGCTCTTGGTGGAGAGGTTCGAAGGGTGCACCTCGCTCTCGGGCACCGACTGTACGCCGCGGGTGTACTTGAGAATCCGTTGGACATCGACCTTTTGGCGGCTCCTGAGCTCGAGCCGGCTTTCGACGGGCATGCGCCCAGTGGGTGGGAATTGAAGAAGCGCCGACGCGTCCTCGATTTTCTCTCGGAGGACGATTCACTTCCGCAGATCTTCATTGGTGACCCGAGCAGACGTCTTGGCGAGACCACAGTTCCCACCGGTGACACTTTTTCCGGCTGGGGCGCGAGTGCCGGTGTTTATGAAGGCATTGCGCGTCTGATCACAAAGGCAACCCAGCCGATCGAACCTGGTGACATTCTGGTGGCCAGGACCACAGACCCGGCTTGGACGCCACTGTTTCTGACTGCGGGCGCAATCGTGGTCGAGGAGGGCGGGCCTCTCTCACACGCTGCGATCATTGCACGCGAATTAGGTCTCCCCGCGGTGCTAAACGTTCCCGGCCTCCTCGAACGGCTTTCCTCTGAAGATTCAATACGTCTTCGCGTGGATGGGGCCAAGGGAACCGTCGAAATCATCGAAGACGAGCCGCCGCCTCAGTCGGAAATAGTGATGGAGACAACCGCATGATCGGCCGCGTTCCCAGACACACCGCTCTCGGTGACGATGTGGATCCGGGAGGCCTCTTTGTCTTCATCCCCGGTGCGCTCGTCAGTGGATTCCTGGTGTCCATGGCACTGTTGATCAGCGATGCCATTCGTAAGGTCAGAGGTGGTCCCGGCAGCGACCGCCGTGTCAAACACACTGCGGTAGCGGTGGCCGACGAAGTCCGCGCCGGTGCCGGCGCATCCCGACAGACGACGGAGGGCTTACGGTCGCGACGGGTGTACGGAGTTGTGAGCGCCGTCTCGTTTGCGCTGGTGGCCATAGTCGTTCCCGGAGCAACCTGGAATTACCTGAACCCTGGTGGATACATCGAAGATATCAGTTGGATCTGGGCGGTCAGCATGATCCTCGTAATCGGGTTCACGGTTCTCGGCGTGCAGACAATCCGGCTCGCTCCGGAGTGGTTACCAGTGATTTTGGGAGTCACCGGAATTGGAATCGCGGTGAGGTTCGCGCTTGGTAGCGAACCGGTGGTCAGCAGAACCGGTCTTGTCGTATTCGGGTTTCTGTTCGCGATCGTCGGCACTGCATCTACGTGGCGTTTGAGAAGGCACCGAGATCACACCAATGTGCCGCCGTCGGCGCGACCCATTCTCACCCGTTCACCTCTGACCCGACCGTGATTCGGAGGGATCGATTGTGTCGAAAGCCACATCTGGTTCCGTGAGTGGGGAATTACCTGGCCCGGTGATCCTCAGTCGCATTCACGAAGGTCTCCCGACCGATACCCCGTGGATCCTCCGTGTCGTCCTGCGCAGTCGCGCCTTTCTCGTCGTTGCGCTCGCAGTCACGTTGTCTCTCACCATCGCTGCGCTTGCAAACCCGGAGTGGTTATTGCGTATCGACCAACCGCTCTCGGATTGGGTCCGGGGAGCCGACGGGCAATTGTGGGTCGCCAAGGCCGTGACCGACCTGGGTTCGCCAACCCTCGCGGTGGCTTTCGGCATTGTTGGCGTGGTCTTCTTCTGGAGTCGATGCCGGGCGTCAGCCATAACGCTGGGTGCACTGGTGGCTTCCGCGCTTGCTGTCGATATTGTGCTCAAACTCATTGTGGATCGGCCCCGGCCCATCAGCCCGGCCGTCGACACCGCACTGGGCTCCTTTCCCAGTGGGCATGTGATCCATGCGGTTGTGATTTTCGGCCTTGTCCCGTTTCTCCTGTGGGTCATGACAGAACGCCGTGCTTTCCTTCGACTGGGTTTCGGCCTTTTCGCAGTTGTCACCCTGTCGGTTGCTGTGAGTCGGGTTCGTCTCGGTGCCCATTGGCCCTCGGATGTGGTTACGAGTTTGTTCATCGGTGCTTCGTTGTTACTTGCCGCAGAGCAGATGATCATCTCGTCTTGGGCCGCCGATCGATGTGTCCAACTCGGCCATCATGAAAGGAAGGAAGCCGCACCCGAATAGTCCAGCTAATCGTGGGTCATCGCTGAGCACTACGATCTCGAATCCGGCGAGACCAGGAGGCACTCGATGAACACCACACAGATCGAAGCGGATCTGGACACACTTTCGGAGAGCAAGGGGCGATGGGCGTCGCTGCCGGTTACCGAGAAGATCGATCTCCTCCACCAGATCGTCGATCTCTCGATCGCCAAGGCGGAGGACTGGGCCGACGACCCGGATCGTTCCAAGATCCTCTGTTAGACCCCTAACCCCTCGGGCCAGTCGGGAGTCTCCAGGGTGTCGTCGATGTGGTGATAGTCAGAGGCGTACTTGGTGAAATAGGCCTTAGTGGTGCTCAGCCCGGTGGGCTTGTCGAGTGTCCCGGCAGTGATCGCCATCGAACCGGGTTGCTCGGAGCAACGCCAGAAGGCGGTGCTACCGCACTCACTGCAGAATCCGTATTGCATCTCATCGGTCGGGTTCCACCAGCGAAGCTTTTCTTCGCTCTCGATCGTCAAGTCATCCAGTGAAGCCCGAGTTGCTGCCATGTGATGACCGGTGGTGCGTCGACACCAGGTGCAATGACAGTTGACCACATCACGGAGACGGCCATCCACCCGGTAGCTAACTGAGCCGCATGCGCACCGCCCGGTGGCGCGAGGACTTGTCCGATCATCTGAGTCTGTGGAGCCCACTCTCACACCCTATCTGAGAGGGTGCACAGGGAATCGGTGCACGAGACTCCCGATGGGCACGTTTGAGCCTTCTGTGTCGAAATACCCGGCTCCAGCTCGGGAGATTCGACACAGAAACGGGCCGTAGCCTATGGCGCGAACTGCTCGGAGCCGCTTCGATTGCCCATAAGCTGTACAATCTGTATTGCTGAGCAGACCGTTCCACTGATCGGAACCTGGTTGGAGCGATGGACCCACGAAGGACGAAAAATGCGTGAAGAAGCACGTTGCGTGATCGTCGGCGGAGGCGCAATGGGAGTGGGGCTCCTCTACCACCTTGCCCACGAAGGATGGGGGGCTGACACCGTTCTCATCGACAAGGATGAGTTGACCTCCGGCTCCACGTGGCATGCGGCAGGGCTGATTCCTCACTTCATCGGCAGCCTCAACATGGCAAAGGTGCATGCCTATGGCGCCGAGCTGTACAAGAACCTCGAGTCCGAGACTGGCCTCCACACGGGCTGGCATGAATGCGGTGCCGTTCGTCTCGCCACCAACCAGGACGAAGCCGATTGGTTCAGATATGTCCATGGGATGCTGTCAGTTGTCGGTGTCGAGTCCCACCTCATTGGCAAATCGGAGATCCTCGAATTGCACCCGCTGGTCGAGTTGGACGACGTGGTCATGGGCATCCACACAACGGGCGACGGATGGACCGATCCTGCCGCTGCCACCAACTCGATGGCAGCCGGTGCTCGCAAGCTGGGCGCTGAGATAGTTCGGCACAACCGCGTACTCGAGATGAACCAACTCCCAGACATGCGGTGGGAGGTCATCACCGAGAAGGGTCGGATTGTGGCCGAACACGTTGTCAATGCTGCGGGTCATTACGGGCCCCAGCTCGGAGCGATGGTCGGTCTGGATCTTCCCATTGTGTCGCTCACCCATCAGTACGTGGTCACGGAGGCCATTGATGAGATGGCATCACTCGATTTCGAGGTTCCGGTGTTGCGGGACCCTCGTGCTTCGTGTTACTCACGCCGCGAGCACGACGGAATGATCGTCGGACCTTACGAGAAGAGTGGCTCTCAGCCCATCGGTCTGGCCGGGTTCAGCTGGGACGAGACCTTCCAACTCTCCAGCCCTGAGATTGACCGCCTTCTGCCGTGGCTCGAGTTGACCGGCCGGCGCATCCCCGCGTTCCGGGACGCCGGGATCAAGCAGGTCATCTCAGGACCGATCACCCACACTCCCGACGGCGGTTATCTCATGGGGCCGGCACCCGGTCTCCGAAACTACTGGTTGTGCGTTGGCGCCTCCATTGGCATCACCCAGGGGCCTGGTGCCGGCAAGCACCTTGCCCAGTGGATGGTCCATGGTCAGACGGAGATCAACGTCGCCGAGATGGATCCAAGACGTTTTGGCCCATACGCACCGGGCGAATACAACCTGGAACGGGCGTTGGACGAGTATCACGAGATGTATCAGGTGAGGATGCCCGGTGAATACCGGCCTGCCGGTCGACCGGTGAAACAGACATCTCTCTATGACACTCTCAACGCCAAAGGCGCCCAGTGGCAAGAGATACACGGATGGGAGCGAGCCCAGTACTTTTCGAAAGACGGCCAGCCTGAGCGCTATTCGTTCCGCAGATCCTCGGCTTTTGATTCCGTTGCCGCTGAGGTTGGGGCGGTGCGCAACGGCGTCGGTGTCGCCGACCTGACTGCTTTCTCCAAGTATGAGGTCAGCGGCTCCGACTCCTCGACATTCCTCAACCGGATCACCGCGAACCGCCTACCCCGGCGTGAGGGTGGGATACGTTTGACCCACCTCCTGACAGAACTGGGTGGCATCGAGTCTGAGATGACGGTTACCCGTCTCGCCCCGGATCGCTTCTATCTCAACTCCGGGATCACCGCCCAGGAGCACGACCTCGACTGGCTCACATTCCACGTTCGCGAAGGTGAGGACGTATCAGTGATCGACGTCACCGACGACCTTGGAATCCTCGCCGTGACTGGGCCGAGTTCACGCGACCTTCTGGAGAAAATCACGAGCGTAGACCTTTCCAATGGAGCGTTTCCCTGGCTGACATCTCAGGAGATCGAGGTCGCCGGTGTCGAATGTCGCGCACTCCGCGTCAGCTACGTCGGTGAGCTTGGCTGGGAGCTTCATCATCCGTCCTCTGCGACACTGGAGCTTTATGTGGCGATCCAGGAGGCCGGTGCCGACTTGAGCCTGGCGGACTTCGGCAGCTACGCCATGAATGTGATGCGCATCGAGAAGGCCTACAAGGCAATGGGCACTGAGCTCACAACTGAGATCACCCCTGTCGAGGCGAGAATTGAGCGGTTCGTTGACTACGGGAAGGCTTTTCAGGGCAAGGAGGCGACGATGTCGCGCCAAGACACGGAGCTCGAGATGGTTTGCGTCTATGGCGAACTCCAGGCCGACGATGCCGACTGTTTGGGTAATGAGCCGATCTTCTCGGGTGGTCGCGTCATCGGGCTGACCACAGCAGGCGCCTTCGGGCACTCTGTCGGAAAGAGCCTCTTTTTCGCTTACGTCGAGCCTGAATTTTGCTCGCCGGGCTCTGAGTTCAAGATACTGGTGATGGACCAGCGTCGACCCGCGATGGTTTTGAAGGACGCGGCATGGGACCCCGCAAACGAGAGGGTGAGGTCCTGATGACGCCCCCGAGCGGCGGTGATACGTCCCCGCGCAGATCCGGAGGCAGGGCGGCGCGGGTGGCGGCACGGTCGGCCGGTCTCGATGAGGCAGATCAGCCGATACGTCCTGGACTCTCTGGCGGTGCATACAAACCGTTGACCGACTCCGAGATGCAGCGGATCTTCACGGCATCCCTTGGCTTGCTCGAGGATGTGGGGATGGCCGACGCCGTGCCCGAGTTCGTTGCCGCTGTCACGTCAGCCGGTGGCCGTCTCGATGACGAAGACAGGCTGCGATACCCGAGATCTGTCGTTGAGGGGGCGATCGAGGTGGCGGCAAAGTCATGGGTTTGGCACGGCATCGACGAGGACCGCAGCATCGAACTGAATGACAACAATGTTCACTTCGGCACCGCAGGGGCGGCGGTACTCGTGCTCGAGCACGAGACGCAGACTTTCCGTCGATCCACGGCGAAGGATCTCTACAACTTCGCACGTCTGGCGGACACCCTCGACAACATTCATTTCTTCGGTCGGACTGTCGTTGCCACCGAGTTGACGGACCTGCGTGAGCTGGATCTCACCACCGCCTACGTCGCGATGATGGGAACCACCAAGCCGATCGCGACTTCCTTCTTCAGGCGGGAACATGTCTATGAGGCGGTGGAGATGTTCGACATGGTGCTCGGCGGTCCGGGGGAGTACCGCAAAAGGCCTTTTGTGTGTTCGCTGAGCACTTTTGTCGTGCCGCCTTTGCGCTTTGTCATCGACACTACGAGCGCCATGGTCGCCCAAATCGAAACCGGAATGCCAATCCACCTCATCTCGGCCGGGCAGGCAGGGGCCACGTCGCCGGCGTCGTTGGCGGGTGCTTTGGTCCAGGCTCTTGCAGAGTGTCTGGCCGTCTTGACAAGCGTGAATCTCCTGTCGCCCGGTCACCCCTGTGTCATGGGAATGTGGCCTTTTGTGTCCGATCTTCGCACCGGGGCCATGAGCGGAGGAAGCGGGGAGGAGGCAGCTCTCTCTGCCGCAGGGTCACAGATCATCAACTGGCTTGGACTCCCGTCGGGGGTACCTGCCGGGATGGCTGACTCCAAGATCCCCGATGCACAGGCGGGTCACGAGAAAGGCCTGACCGTGGGTCTTGCTGCTCAGGCCGGATCCAATCTGGTCTTTGAATCGGCCGGGATGCTCGGCTCGTTGTTGGTTTGCTCGCCTGAGATGATGGTTATCGACAACGACCTCCTGGGGGCCGCCAATCGTTCCTTGCGGGGCATCGATGTGAGTGACGATGCGCTGTCCGTCGATGTGATCAAGGATGTCATCTCCGGGGCAGGGCACTTCCTGGGTCATCCCCAGACTCTCCGCTTGATGGAGAGGGACTATGTCTATCCCGTTGTGGGAGATCGCCTCAGCCCTGACGACTGGACCGACGCCGGCGCCTTGTCGGCGGCGGACAGGGCGCACGCTTGTGTCGAAAAGACGCTGGCAACCTATTTCCCTCGTCATGTGTCGACCGAGGTCGATGATGCGATTCGGGCGAGGTTCCCAATCATGCTTTCCGCCGGGTCAGTCCGAGGGGCGATTGGTTGATCCAGCAATCAGCGCTGACTCTGATCCTGAACAAGTCGGGAGACCTTTCGAACGGCCCGTCCGATACTGTCGGGATCCCGTTCGCCCGGAAAGCGATAACTGGGCCCGTAGACGGATACGGCGCCGACCGCGTAGCCATTGTTGTTTCGCACTGGTGCCGCCACACCATTGATCTCGATGTCGAAGTCGCCGATTGTCCACACGTATCCGTCGCGACTGCCCCGCTCGAGCCGCGACTCGAGCCCCTTCTTCGTGGTGATTGTCTTATCGGAGTAGGTCTCGAGTCCCCGGTCAACGAGCTTGTCGATAGAGATCTCAGACCATGTCGTCAGCATCGCCAGACCACCAGCAACCGTGTGATAGGGAAAGCGCATGCCCGTCCAGTCCCGAGTTCGGACAGAGCTATCAAACGCTACGTGATCCACATAGAGAGCACTCGGTCCATCGGGGACGGTGAGACCTACGCTCTCCGCCAAGCCTTCGGCGAGGTCGCGAAGATGAGGCCGTGCAACCTCTCGAAGAGTCACCATTGACGATGCTCCGCCGGCGAGGGTCACCAACCCCGGCCCGATGGCGTAGGTGCCGACCGGGTCGATGCGTTCGACGACCCCGACGTCTTCGAGACTCGAAAGCAGTCGTGACACGGTGCTCTTGGGAAGCCCGGTGGTTCGAGCGACCGAGCTCACACCGGCGCTACCGTCGGCGGAGCGAAGGGCATGAAGCACAGCGAATGCTCTTTCAATTGCCTGCATGGAGGGTTTTCCGGAAGATGCCTTTGTCTGATTCTACTGAACAGACCGTTCCTGTCATCGGGACACTTCTCGGTCTTGGTGATCGGGCCGTCCGTTGATTCCGGAGAGAGCTCAGGTTGTCGTTGTCGGTGGTGGTATCGCCGGTTGCAGCATTGCCTATCACCTGGCTAAGCGTGACGTCACCGATGTTGTCATTCTCGAGCAGAACCAACTTACGGGTGGCACCACATGGCATGCGGCTGGACTCGTCACACAGCTCAAGGCTTCGCACAGCCTCACACGGCTTGCCACCTACACAACAAGGTTGATCGCCTCGCTAGAGGAGGAGACGGGTCAGGCCACGGGTTACCGCAAGACGGGTTCGATATTGGTTGCGTCCGACTCCGAGCGGTGGGAGGAAATCATGAGGGGCCTCTCGATGGCGCGCACCGTGGGGGTCGAGATGCACGAGATCTCGCTGGGTGAGGCCAAGGAAATGTGGCCTCTGCTCAACACCGATGATCTGATCGGAGCTGCCTACATCCCCGACGACGGGCAGACCAGCCCGGTGGACACCACCATGGCGTTGGCCAAAGGTGCGAGAGATCAGGGCGTGACCATTGTCGAAGGAGTGGCCGTCACGGCGATTCGGACCAAAGGTGAACGTGTCGTCGGTGTCGAGACAGAGCAGGGTTACATAGAGGCCGAAACTGTCGTCCTTGCGGGAGGGATCTGGACACGTCACCTCGCCCAGACCGCCGGGATCAATGTTCCGCTTCAAGCGTGTGAGCATTTCTA
>Ga0255057_10001046_pt1 | contig 15938 bp, 11 predicted proteins | sample Cases_109_6_MG_FD_189022 | JGI IMG/M metagenome (GOLD analysis project Ga0255057, IMG submission 189022) | Seawater microbial communities from Amundsen Gulf, Northwest Territories, Canada - Cases_109_6 | ecosystem: Environmental > Aquatic > Marine > Gulf | place: Canada: Northwest Territories... | reverse complement strand
TGGCGCCGGCGTGGTGGCAAAGGTAATTGCGTAATTGGATCGACGCCCGCGACCGGCATATTCGTCGTCGAAATGGCTCGCTGACGCTGCGCTTTATTTTCGACGCCGAACATCCCGCCCGCGGGCATTGAAATTCATGCTAAACGACTAAGCAGGCGTTTATTAGAACTAGGCCAGTAGCTCAATTGGCAGAGCGGCGGTCTCCAAAACCGCAGGTTGGGGGTTCGATTCCCTCCTGGCCTGCCATAACGTAGGAGGGCCATCAGGCCCGACAACGACGATGAATGCACAGACGGAAACAGGTCAGAGCGGTGTGCTGGACACAATCAAGCTGCTGATATCGGCAGCTGTTCTGGTGGGCGGCCTCTATGGCTATTACTACTATGAGAACGACATGCGGTTGCCGCTTCGCGTGCTCATGGTATTGGGTGGCACCGGCGCGGGTATTGCGGTCGCCATGACCAGCACACAGGGACGAAGGCTGTGGCACTTCATTCAAGGTTCGCGGGTCGAGATTCGCAAGGTTATCTGGCCGACAAGACAGGAAACGACGCAGACGGCGATTGCCGTGTTTGTGTTCACGCTGGTTTTGGCACTGTTCTTCTGGGCGCTCGATTCCGGGCTGTTGTGGGTGACCCGACAGCTGGTCGGTTAAACGCAATTGTCAGAGACTCATAGGGAAAACGCAGTGGCCTTACGGTGGTACATCGTCCATGCCTACTCAAATTTCGAGCACAAGGTGAAGTCCTCATTGGAAGAGCGCATCGAGCGCATGGGGCTTGGCGATAAGTTTGGTGAAATCCTGATCCCGACCGAAGAAGTGGTTGAGATGAAGGAAGGGCAGAAGCGGCGCAGTGAGCGCAAGTTTTTCCCGGGCTACGTGCTCGTACATATGGAAATGGACGACGAGACCTGGCACCTCGTTAAGGAAGTGCCCAAGGTGCTCGGATTTATCGGTGGGTCGAGCGATCGACCGGCAGCGATTTCGGATGCCGAAGCCGATCAGATTTTGCAGCGTGTGCGAGAAGGCGTCGACAAGCCGCGGCCGAAAGTACTTTTCGAGCCAGGCGAAGTCGTACGTGTTACGGACGGACCGTTCAACGACTTTTCGGGAGTCGTGGAACAAGTGAATTACGAAAAGAGCAGATTGCAGGTTGCTGTTCAAATACTCGGCCGGTCTACGCCGGTCGAGCTGGACTTCGGCCAGGTAGAAAAAGGTTAGGTACGATTCTTGGCAATGCACGCGCCGCATGGCGCGCGTGATTGCCCAGGACGGTCAAAGGTTAGGCACGATTTTTGGCAATGCATGCGCCGCATGGCGCGCGTGATTGCCCAGGATGGTCAGAGGCGTTACGTGCACCGCTGCGCGGTCACGTAACTCCCGATCGAAAAAAGACGAGGGGCCAATAGAGGCTGTTTAAGAGCGTCGCGAGCGACGGCAGGACAAGGCGAATTTCGGCGAAAAAGCGCAGTGTACACATAGGCACATGAGCATTTTGAGCCGGGATTCAACGCGGTCATGCCGAGCGCAGCAGATCTTAAGCAGGCTCTACAAGGCGTTTGAACTCGAGAGGAAATTACGATGGCTAAGAAAGTAGCCAGTTATATCAAGCTGCAGGTTCCTGCAGGCCAGGCGAATCCGTCGCCGCCTGTTGGTCCGGCGCTTGGCCAGCACGGCGTCAACATCATGGAGTTCTGCAAGGCATTTAATGCGGCGACCCAGGGCGTTGAGCCGGGTATGCCGATTCCGGTCGTGATCACGGTTTACAGCGACCGCAGTTTCACGTTCATTTCCAAGACTCCGCCTGCCGCCGTGCTGCTGAGAAAAGCCGCCGGCGTCCAGAAGGGCTCGGGCACGCCGAACACAGAGAAGGTTGGCAAGGTAAGCCGTCGGCAACTCGAGGAGATTGCGACGACCAAGATGCCGGATCTGACTGCGGCTGACATGGATGCCGCTGTTCGAACCGTTGCCGGCACGGCCCGCAGCATGGGCATTGAAGTCGAGGGAGTGAACTGATGGCGGCGATGAGCAAACGCAGAAAAGCTGCGCAGGAAAGAATCGACTCGACCAAGGCGTACCCGATCGATGATGCCCTGTCGCTGGTCAAGGAGTTCGCGGCAAAGTTTCCTGAGAGTATCGATGTCGCGGTGAATCTCGGTGTCGATCCGCGTAAGTCAGACCAGGTTGTGCGTGGCTCGACCGTGCTGCCGAATGGCACCGGCAAGACGGTTCGTGTCGCGGTATTCGCGCAGGGCGACAACGCCGATAAAGCGAAGTCGGCGGGCGCCGATATCGTCGGATTCGAAGATCTTGCCGAGACTGTAAAAGCTGGTGAGCTAAATTTTGATGTCGTTATTGCGACGCCGGATGCGATGCGTGTGGTCGGACAGCTTGGCCAGATACTCGGCCCGCGCGGTCTGATGCCGAACCCGAAAGTGGGTACCGTAACAGCAGACGTCGAGACAGCAGTAAAGAATGCCAAGTCCGGTCAGGTCCGTTACCGCACCGACAAGGCGGGCATCATTCATTGCCCGATCGGTCGCATGGACTTCGAAGTTCCCGCGCTGAAGGAAAATCTTGAGGCGTTGCTTGGGGATCTCAAGAAGGCCATGCCGGCGTCGTCGAAGGGCGTGTATGTCAAGAAACTGACCGTCTCGTCGACGATGGGACCAGGTGTCTCGGTGGACCGAGGTTCAGTCGATGCCTAATTGGGCTCTACTGAGGGTGTCAGTGGATCGGGTCTCTGTCGAGGCCTGATCGAAGAATTTGCTGCGGCGTCTTCGGGCGGCGCTGCATCGAGCCGAATGGAATCGGCGATCGTCGAAGACCGTAGGTGATCAGCCTGACCGCTGATCTTAATAGTCGCCTACGTAGATGGTGTTACCGGAGTCAGAAATACTGGCAATGGTTGCCATCCGACACGGAGCACGATGCTCCCAATTGGATCCGGATGTGGTTCGCCTCATCCGGGTGGGTCTGGACGTAGCTTGCTTCGTCCAGTTAGACAAGGGTAACCGAAGGCCAGGAGTAGTAAATGGCACTGAGACTCGAAGACAAGAAAGCTTTTGTCAAAGAGGTAAACGCAGTTGCGGGCGACTCTGTGACGGCTGTTGCGGCCGAGTACAGGGGTTTGTCCGTTGCAGAGATGACGGAGTTGCGCAAAGAAGCGCGCAACGCCGGTGTGTATCTGCGTGTTGTCAAAAACACGCTGGCGCGCCGTGCCGTCGACGGCACCGATTTCGAGTGTATGAAAGACACTTTGAAAGGGCCGATTCTGCTCGCGTTTGCCAAAGATGATCCAGGTGCCGCTGCCAGGCTCATCAAGGATTTCGCCAAGGGGCATGATGCTCTGCAGGCGGTATCGCTGTCGATCGACGGGCAATTGCTGCCGGCATCTGATCTCAAGCGATTGGCAGAGCTGCCAACGCTGGATCAGGCGCACGAAACTTTGCTCGGCGTGATGATGGCGCCGATGAGTAAGCTGGTACGGACTCTTGCCGAACCGCCTGCGATGCTCGTCCGGACTTTGTCTGCGCGCGGCAGCCAGGACTCGGCACAGAGAAAGGCATAGGACTGGATACAACACCTGACTCAGGTACGAAGATTAGAGGAATAGTTGAAATGGCACTGTCAAATGAAGATCTGCTCAAAGAACTGAGCGCAAAGTCAATCATGGACGTCGTTGGACTCGTCAAGATGCTCGAAGACGAGTGGGGCGTTTCTGCCGCTGCACCAGTTGCTGCTGCGGCAGGTCCCGCTGCCGGTGGTGATGCTGGCGATGCGGCCGTTGAAAAGGACGAGTTCAATGTCGTTCTGACCGGATTCGGGGACGCGAAAGTTGGCGTCATCAAGGCGGTCCGCGCGATCACCGGACTGGGTCTCAAGGAGGCCAAGGACGCCGTCGAAGGCACTCCTTCGACGATCAAGGAAGGTGCATCGAAAGCCGAAGCTGCAGAGATCAAGAAGCAGCTTGAGGAAGCCGGCGCAAGCGTCGAACTCAAGTAAGCACTTGGAGCGCTCGCTTTTGATGCAGGACCCGATGGTCCACAAGTCGGGCAAGCAGCTAGCCGCTTTGCGGTTGGCTGCTTGCGCGCAGCTGTAATTCTTGTCTCCGGGATTCGGAAACAATCGTTACAGACAATTTTTGCAAACGTGAGAGTGACGACACGCACATGACGGCACTCTTTCAATTGAGGGTATTCTCGAATGGCTTATTCGTTCACTGAGAAAAAGCGCATCCGCAAGAACTTTGGCAAGCGTCCGACGATTCTTGACGTCCCATATCTGCTGTCGATCCAGGTTAATTCTTACGCCAGGTTCCTGCAGACGGACAAGACAATCGAAGAGCGTGAAGACAGGGGATTGCATGCGGCGTTCAAATCGGTTTTCCCGATCGTCAGCTACTCGGGCAACGCGGCGCTCGAATACGTCAGCTATCGTCTGGGCGAGCCGGTTTTCGACGTCAAGGAATGCCAGATGCGCGGCCTCACCTTCGCGGCGCCGATTCGCGTCAAGGTGCGGTTAGTCATTTATGACAGAGAAGCCAGCGGCAACCCGAAGCCTGTCAAGGACATCCGCGAGCAGGAAGTTTATCTCGGCGAAATGCCGCTGATGACCAAGAACGGCACGTTCGTGATCAATGGCACCGAGCGCGTCGTCGTCTCGCAACTCCACCGGTCACCGGGCGTGTTTTTCGATCACGACAAGGGCAAGACACACAGCTCCGGAAAGCTGTTGTTCTCGGCACGGATTATTCCGTATCGCGGCTCATGGCTGGATTTCGAATTCGACCCCAAAGACTGTGTATTCGCGCGCATCGATCGCCGGCGCAAGCTGCCGGTGACGATCATCCTGCGCGCGCTGGATATGAGCAACGAAGAAATGCTCGACCTGTTCTTCGACACCGACGATATCTATCTCTCGGAGAAGGAATTCAAGATGGGGCTGGTACCTGAACGACTGCGTGGTGACACGGCATCGTTCGAAATCAAGCTCGGGCGCAAGGTGATCGTTGAGGAAGGACGCCGTATTACGGCGAAGCACGTGCGTGACATGTCGAAGTCGACGGTCAACAAACTGACTGTACCGACGGAGTATCTTGAGGGAAGGATTCTCGCCCACGATATTGTCGATACCGAGACCGGCGAGTTGCTGGCGCCGGCCAACGCGGAATTGACTCTCGAATTGATCGAGCAGCTGGTTGCAGCCGGTATCGAGCACATTCGCACTTTATTCGTTAACGATCTCGATCGTGGCCCTTTTATCTCCAGTACCCTGAACATCGATCCGTCGACCACACGTCTCGAGGCGCTGGTCGAGATCTATCGCATGATGCGGCCCGGCGAACCGCCGACGAAAGAAGCGGCTGAGAACCTGTTCCAGAACCTGTTCTTCAATTCTGATCGTTACGATCTGTCGGGTGTTGGACGCATGAAGTTCAACCGTCGTGTCGGCCGTGAGACTTCGGAAGGCGATGGCGTGCTCGTCAAGCAAGATATTCTTGACGTACTGCGCACGCTGATCGACATTCGCAACGGCTATGGCACGGTCGACGATATCGATCATCTCGGCAATCGGCGCGTGCGCAGTGTTGGTGAAATGTCTGAAAACGCATTTCGCGTCGGCCTGGTTCGCGTCGAACGCGCCGTCAAGGAGCGCCTGACGCAGGCCGAGACCGAAGGGTTGATGCCGCAGGAGATGATCAATGCAAAGCCGGTGGCGGCTGCCGTGAAGGAATTCTTTGGCTCGAGCCAGCTGTCGCAGTTCATGGACCAAAACAACCCCTTGTCCGAGGTCACGCACAAACGTCGTGTGTCGGCGCTCGGGCCGGGCGGTCTTACGCGCGAACGAGCCGGCTTCGAGGTTCGCGACGTGCATCCAACCCATTACGGCCGGGTTTGCCCTATCGAAACACCGGAAGGGCCGAACATCGGTCTGATCAATTCGCTCGCGGTTTACGCGCGCACGAATGCATACGGCTTTCTCGAAACGCCATATCGGAAGGTCGTCAATAGCAAGGCAACGTCCGACATCGAGTACCTGTCGGCGATCGAGGAAAGTCAGTTTGTGATTGCACAGGCCAACTCGGAGCTCGATCGGAACGGCAAGTTCGTCGAAGATCTTATTTCGGTTCGTCACAAGAACGAATTCACGCTGGCGAGCCCGGGTGACGTCAATTACATGGACGTCAGTCCGCGACAAATAGTATCGGTAGCGGCATCGTTGATTCCGTTTCTGGAGCACGACGATGCCAACCGCGCCCTCATGGGATCAAACATGCAACGTCAGGCGGTACCGACGCTGCGTTCGGAAGCGCCGCTCGTCGGAACGGGCATCGAACGTGCGGTTGCTATCGATTCCGGCGTTACGGTCATCGCGCGTCGTGGCGGAACCGTTGACTCGGTTGATGCGTCGCGCATTGTCGTGCGCGTGAATGACGACGAGACTGATGCAGCGGAGTCAGGTGTGGATATCTACAACCTGACGAAGTATACCAGGTCGAATCAGAACACTTGCATCAATCAGCGACCGCTGGTCAGGGCCGCCGACAAAATAGCCGCAAGTGACGTGCTTGCTGACGGCCCATCGACGAACATGGGCGAGCTTGCGCTCGGCCAGAACCTGCTCGTCGCGTTCATGCCGTGGAATGGTTACAACTTCGAGGACTCGATTCTGATCTCGGAGCGCGTGGTCAAGGAGGATCGCTTCACGACCATACACATCGAAGAACTGCAGTGCGTCGCGCGCGATACCAAGCTCGGACCCGAGGACATCACATCGGATATTCCGAACGTTGGCGATGCGGCGCTGGCGAAGCTTGATGAATCGGGTATCGCGTTCATCGGCGCCGAAGTGAAGGCAGGCGACATCCTGGTCGGCAAAGTCACGCCAAAGGGCGAGACTCAGTTAACACCAGAGGAAAAGCTGCTGCGCGCAATTTTCGGCGAGAAGGCATCAGACGTAAAAGACACGTCGCTGCGTGTACCGCCCGGCATGGACGGCACGGTTATCGACGTACGCGTCTTCACGCGTGATGGTGTCGAGAAAGACTTGCGTGCGCTGGCGATTGAACGATCTGAACTCGAGAGCGTTCGCAAGGACCTCGATGACACCTTGCGTATTCTCGAAGAGGATATCTACGAGCGTGTAGAGCGCATGCTGACGGGCAAAATGGCTCAGGGCGGCCCAAACAAGCTCAAGTCGGGCTCGAAGATCACGAAGGCGTATCTTGAGGACTTACCGCGCGAGCAGTGGTTCGAGATTCGTCTGAAAAATGACAATGCCAACGAGCAACTGCAAAAGGCTTTCGAACGGCTGAAGAGCCAGCGCGAGGAGTTTGATCGCCGTTTTGAGCAGAAAAGGACGAAGATCACCGCGGGCGACGACCTGGCTCCCGGCGTTCTAAAGATGGTAAAGGTGTATCTGGCAGTAAAACGCCGGATTCAACCTGGCGACAAGATGGCCGGCCGACACGGTAACAAGGGCGTTATTTCGACGATCGTTCCTGTCGAAGACATGCCGTACCTCAATGATGGCACGCCGGTCGATATCGTGCTGAACCCGCTCGGCGTTCCGTCACGCATGAACGTTGGGCAGGTACTCGAGACGCATCTCGGCTGGGCCGCGAAAGGGCTCGGCAAGAAAATCGACGAAATGCTCAAGGCGCAGGAATCGATCGCAAAGATTCGCCAGTTCCTCGATACGATCTACAACAAGACCGGTGGCCGTACCGAAGATATCAAGTCGCTGAGCGACGCAGAGGTACTCGAGTTGGCCGGTAATCTGACCGATGGTGTGCCGACGGCGACGCCGGTATTCGATGGGGCAACTGAGGCGGAGATCAAGACGCTGCTGGAAATAGCGGGCCTCGATACGTCGGGACAGTCGCAACTGGTCGATGGCCGTACCGGTGAGATGTTCGATCGCGAAGTGACCGTTGGCTACATGTACATGCTGAAGCTCAACCATCTCGTTGACGACAAGATGCATGCGCGCTCCACCGGGCCATACAGTCTCGTCACGCAGCAGCCGCTGGGCGGCAAGGCCCAGTTCGGTGGCCAGCGCTTCGGTGAGATGGAGGTCTGGGCGCTGGAAGCGTATGGCGCCGCCTATACCCTGCAGGAAATGTTGACCGTCAAGTCGGACGACGTGCAGGGCCGCACCAAGATGTACAAGAACATCGTCGATGGTGAGCATGAAATGGATGCCGGCATGCCGGAATCGTTCAATGTGCTGGTCAAGGAGATTCGATCTCTGGGCATAAACATTGAGCTGGAGACAGACTGATGAAAGATTTGCTGAGGCTGTTCAAGTACCAGAACCCGGTCGATGACTTCGACGCGATTCGCATTGGCCTGGCGTCGCCGGACATGGTTCGCTCGTGGTCTTTCGGCGAGGTCAAAAAGCCTGAGACGATCAACTACCGTACATTCAAGCCGGAGCGCGATGGACTGTTCTGCGCAAAGATCTTCGGTCCAATCAAGGACTACGAGTGCCTGTGCGGCAAGTACAAACGCCTGAAGCATCGCGGCGTAGTCTGCGAGAAGTGCGGTGTCGAAGTAACACAGACAAAAGTGCGCCGTGAGCGCATGGCGCATATCGAGCTGGCGAGCCCGGTGGCGCACATCTGGTTCCTCAAGTCATTGCCGTCACGCATCGGGCTCATGCTTGACATGACGCTGCGCGAGATTGAGCGTGTGCTGTATTTCGAGGCGTTCGTCGTCGTCGAGCCGGGCATGACAGAGCTTGAGCGCGGTCAACTATTGACCGACGAAATGTACCTTGATGCCCTGGAACAGTACGGTGACGAGTTCGATGCGCGCATGGGCGCCGAAGCCGTACGCGAGATGCTGATGACCATTGATCTGCACCGTGAAGTGCTGAAGGTCCGGGAAGACATCGGCGCAACGCGCTCGGAGACCAAGATCAAGCGTCTTTCGAAGCGGCTCAAGTTACTGGAGTCATTCATCGAGTCGGGCAACAAGCCGGAGTGGATGGTGCTGACTGTATTGCCGGTACTGCCGCCGGATCTGCGTCCGCTCGTACCGCTCGATGGCGGCCGTTTCGCAACATCGGATCTCAACGATCTGTACCGGCGCGTTATCAACCGCAACAATCGTCTGCGCCGCCTGCTCGAACTCAATGCGCCGGACATCATCGTGCGCAACGAAAAACGCATGCTGCAGGAATCGGTTGACGCCCTGCTCGATAACGGCCGCCGCGGCCGCGCGATTACGGGCACGAACAAGCGGCCGTTGAAGTCGCTCGCCGACATGATTAAGGGTAAGCAAGGACGATTTCGTCAGAACCTGCTTGGGAAGCGAGTGGATTACTCGGGTCGCTCGGTGATTGTAGTAGGACCGACCCTGAAACTGCACCAATGTGGCTTGCCAAAGAAAATGGCTCTGGAGCTCTTCAAGCCCTTCATTTTCTCAAAGCTGCAGCTTCGCGGCGAAGCGACGACGATCAAGGCTGCCAAGCGACTCGTCGAGCGTGAGGGCGCTGAGGTCTGGGACATTCTCGAAGAGGTCATTCGCGAGCATCCGGTCCTGCTGAACCGTGCCCCGACACTACACCGTCTTGGCATCCAGGCATTCGAGCCCGTGCTGATCGAAGGCAAAGCGATTCAGCTTCATCCGCTGGTCTGCACAGCGTTCAACGCCGACTTCGACGGCGACCAGATGGCTGTGCACGTGCCGCTGTCGCTGGAGGCGCAGCTCGAGTCTCGCGCGCTGATGATGTCGACGAACAATATCTTGTCGCCGGCCAATGGCGATCCAATCATCGTGCCGTCGCAAGACGTAGTCCTCGGCCTCTATTACATGACGCGATCGCGCGTCAATGCCGTGGGCGAGGGCATGTCTCTTGCTAATGTCGATGAAGCGCGCCGCGCCTATGAAAACGGAGCCGCCCAATTGCAGGCAATGGTCAAAGTTCGTGTCCCGATACAGGAAACGAATGATGACGGCGAAGTCGTAACGGTCGAGAGGCGCATCGAAACCACAATTGGCCGCTCACTGTTGTCGGAAATACTGCCCGCCGGACTCGATTTTGACCTCGTCAACCGCGCAATGACGAAGAGGGCGATTTCCGACGTTATCAATGCGTGTTACCGCAAACTCGGTCTGAAAAAGACGGTCGTGTTTGCTGATCGCCTGATGTACACGGGCTTTCGTTTCGCGACGACGGCCGGTATCTCGATCGGCATCGACGACATGGTTGTGCCCGAGAACAAGCAGGAAATCCTGGCAGTAGCCGAAAGCGAGGTTAAGGAGATTCAGGACCAGTACCGTTCCGGTCTCGTTACCGAGGGCGAGCGCTACAACAAGGTTGTCGATATCTGGTCGCGCACGAATGACCAGGTTGCCAAGGCGATGATGGACAAGCTCGGATCGGAGACTGTCAAGAATTCGAGAGGCAAGTATGTCGAGCAGGAGTCCTTTAACTCTATCTACATGATGGCGGACTCCGGCGCTCGTGGTTCGGCGGCGCAAATCCGGCAGCTGGCCGGTATGCGTGGTCTGATGGCGAAGCCCGACGGCTCAATCATTGAAACGCCAATTACGGCGAACTTCCGCGAGGGGCTCGACGTACTGCAGTATTTCATCTCGACTCATGGCGCGCGCAAAGGCTTGGCCGATACAGCGTTGAAGACGGCGAACTCGGGCTACCTGACACGTCGTCTCGTCGATGTTGCGCAGGACCTGGTCGTTACCGAAGTCGATTGTGAAACGAAGAACGGCGTTGCGATGGCGCCGCTCGTCGAAGGCGGTGACATCGTCGAGCCGCTGCGCGAGCGTGTGCTGGGACGCGTCCTGGCAGAGGCCGTGCTGATTCCGGGCTCGGACAAGGTCGCTTTCGATGCGGGCACGATGCTCGACGAGGCGACGGTTGCCAGGCTTGAAGAGCTGTCAGTCGACCACGCTCTCGTGCGCTCGCCGATCACTTGCGAGGTGCGCTACGGCGTTTGCTCGCAATGTTACGGCCGCGACCTGGCGCGGGGCAAGCGCATCAATATTGGCGAAGCCGTGGGTGTAATAGCAGCGCAGTCAATCGGTGAGCCGGGCACGCAGCTGACAATGCGCACGTTCCACATCGGTGGTGCCGCGTCGCGGTCGGCCGCTGTCAACAACATCGAGATCAAGTCGAAAGGCAGCGTGAAGCTCAACAATATCAAGACGGTTGGGCATCACAAGGGCTACCTTGTTGCTGTTTCCCGCTCGGGCGAGGTTTCCGTGACCGATGACCTTGGCCGTGAGCGTGAACGTTACAAAGTGCCGTATGGTGCGACGATCACGGCGAAGGACGGTGACAAAGTCACGCAAGGGCAGGTTGTTGCGAACTGGGATCCGCATACTCACCCGGTCGTCACCGAAGTTGCCGGTAAACTGAAGTTCGAGGACTTTGTTGACGGTATTACGGTTGACGAGCAGATCGATGACTTCACGGGACTGACAAGCATTGTCGTACTGGATCCGAAGAGCCGTGGCAGCGCGGGTAAGGATCTGCGGCCGGTGGCGAAACTCGTCGACGACAGTGGCACTGAAATTTGTTTCTCGGGTACCGAGATTCCCGCAGTTTATGCATTACCGGTTGGCGCAATCATAAGTATGAGCGATGGTTCCAAAGTAGCCGTCGGCGACGTCATCGCGCGCATTCCGCAGGAATCATCGAAGACGCGCGACATTACCGGTGGTCTGCCGCGTGTTGCCGACCTGTTCGAAGCCAGGAAACCGAAAGAATCGGCGATCATGGCCGAGCACACGGGTACGGTCAGTTTCGGCAAGGAGACCAAGGGTAAGCGCCGGCTTGTAATTACCGACGAAACCGGTACCGCGCATGAAGAGTTGATACCGAAGTGGCGTCACTTGAACGTGTTTGAGGGTGAGCAGGTCGTCAGAGGTGAGGTGATCGCCGATGGTGAGCCGAATCCGCACGATATCCTGCGTCTGCAGGGCGTCGAGCAGCTTTCCGATTACCTCGTTCGCGAAATTCAGGACGTATATCGACTGCAGGGCGTGAAGATCAACGACAAGCACATCGAGGTGATCATCCGCCAGATGCTCAAAAAAGTGCATGTCACTAACGCCGGTGACAGTGTTTATCTTCGTGGTGAACAGATCGACAAGGCGCGCTACCTCGAGGTTTGTGAACAGCTTGAAGCCCAGGGAAAAGTGCCGCTGCAAATCGAGCCGGTTCTGCTCGGCATTACGAAAGCATCCCTCGCAACGGAATCTTTCATCTCGGCGGCGTCTTTTCAGGAAACGACGCGGGTTCTGACCGAGGCCTCTGTGCGCGGCTTGAGAGATGAGCTCCGGGGCCTCAAGGAAAACGTCATCGTTGGCCGGCTGATCCCGGCGGGTACGGGCTTTGCACATCACGCCGAGCGCCGCCGGACGCGAGAGCAGGATTTCGCGGATCAGTTGCGGGAAATCGACGAGGCGCAGCGGGCCGAAGAGCTGCAGGCCGAGGAGAAGCTGGCTGCAGAAGCGGAGGCGGACGCCGGGGCAGAAGCAAAATCGGGCGAGGCTTCACTCGAAGGGGTGGGAAAGGGCGCCGAGGCGCCGGCCGAACTCGCTGCAGCAGCGGAAGCCACGGAGACCTCCGACGGCACTGAGGAAGCGACAACGTAGCGACCTTAAAAAACAAGGGTTTAGCGGTGCCGGCGGCACCGTCAGCGGGCCAGCTTGACAGCGCTTGGCGTGCGTCTCTAAAATGCCCGCCCTCATGACGGGGGCCCGCCAACGGCGGGCCCTGTACATTCGGGGCGGCTGGAATTTTTACAACTAGATAAGAGATCAGGGCCTATGGCCACAGTGAATCAGTTAGTTCGCAATGCGCGCGCTTCGAAGCGCGCAAAAAGCACGGTGCCCGCGCTCGAGGCCTGTCCGCAGCGCCGCGGTGTGTGTACGCGCGTCTACACGACAACGCCGAAAAAGCCGAATTCGGCTATGCGTAAGGTCGCGCGTGTTCGCCTGACCAACGGTTTTGAGGTGACAAGCTACATTGGCGGTGAAGGTCACAACTTGCAGGAGCACTCAGTCGTGTTGATTCGCGGCGGCAGAGTCAAGGACTTGCCGGGTGTGCGCTACCACACGGTGCGCGGCACGCTTGACTGTGCCGGCGTTTCTGATCGCAGGCAAGGTCGTTCGAAGTATGGCGCCAAGCGTCCCAAATCATAGTTCGACGAACAGAGAAAACACAGATGTCCAGAAGATCACAGGCTCCGAAACGAACGATTCTGCCCGATCCGAAGTACGGCAGTAACCTGCTTGCCAAATTCATGAACATGATCATGAACGACGGCAAGAAGTCGGTCGCCGAGCGCATCATTTACGGTGCATTGGATCGTATTTCCGAGCGTGAAACGCAGGGCGACGACAAGGCCCTGGAACTTCTCGAGCAGGCGCTTGAAAACGTCAAACCTATGGTGGAGGTCAAGTCGCGTCGTGTTGGTGGCGCCACATACCAGGTACCGGTCGAAGTGCGACCGGCACGCCGTCAGACACTGGCTATGCGCTGGGTGATCGACGCTGCGCGCAAACGCAGCGAAAAGTCGATGGCGCATCGTCTCGCGCACGAACTCATTGATGCGGCCGACAATCGAGGCACGGCCGTGAAGAAGAAAGAAGACACGCACCGCATGGCGGAAGCCAACAAGGCTTTCTCGCACTACCGCTGGTAAGCCGTTGTCTCCAATAGAGTATCTCAGGATTTTACCGTGGCCCGCACAACTCCCATCGAGCGCTATCGCAATATCGGCATCATGGCCCATATTGACGCGGGCAAGACGACGACAACGGAGCGCATCCTTTTCTATACAGGTGTATCGCACAAGATAGGCGAGGTGCATGACGGTGCGGCCGTCATGGACTGGATGGAACAGGAGCAAGAGCGGGGCATTACGATTACATCGGCGGCGACGACATGCTTCTGGCGGGGCATGGATGAGCAATTCGACGAGCACCGCATCAATATCATCGATACACCGGGACACGTCGACTTCACAATCGAAGTCGAGCGCAGCCTGCGAGTACTTGACGGTGCTGTGACGATATTGTGTTCGGTCGGGGGCGTTGAGCCGCAGACCGAAACAGTCTGGCGGCAGGGCAATAAGTACAACGTGCCGCGCATGATATTCGTCAACAAAATGGATCGTGCCGGCGCCGATTTCTTGCGAGTCGTCGAGCAGGCGCGCGAGCGCCTCGTCACGATTCCCGTTCCGGTTCAGTTGCCGATCGGCGCCGAAGAGAAGTTCAAGGGCGTTATCGACCTGATTCGCATGCGGGCGATTTACTGGGACGACAGCAACATGGGCACGAGCTACGAGGCTCGCGACATACCGAGCGAGCTTCTCGCCGATGCCGAGGCCTGGCGCGAAAAGATGATCGAGGCGGCGGCCGAGGCCAACGAGGAGCTACTCGAAAAGTTCCTCGAAAGCGGCACGCTCGAGCAGGCCGATATCCGCAAGGGTTTGCGCGTGAGGACACTTTCCGGCGAAATTGTCGTCGCGATGTGCGGCTCGGCATTCAAGAATAAGGGAGTGCAGGCGCTGCTTGATGCCATCATCGATTTTATGCCGGCGCCGGTCGATGTGCCGTCGATCAAGGGCATAAACGAGGACGAGAGCCAAGGCGAACGTCACGCGAATGACGACGAGCCGTTTGCAGCGCTCGCGTTCAAGATTGCGACCGATCCGTTCGTCGGCAACCTGACATATTTCCGCGTTTACTCGGGCGTATTGAACTCGGGTGACACGATTTACAATCCGGTCAAGAGCAAGCGTGAACGCATCGGCCGTATCCTGCAGATGCACTCCAACGATCGTAAGGAAATCAAGGAGGTTCGCGCCGGCGATATCGCCGCAGCTGTGGGTCTGAAAGATGTCACGACGGGTGACACGCTGTGTGCCCTGAAGCAAGTCATAACTCTTGAGCGCATGGAATTCCCGGAGCCCGTAATCTCGGTCGCAGCCGAACCGAAAACCAAGGTCGATCAGGAAAAAATGGGTATTGCGCTGCAGAAACTTGCAAAGGAAGATCCGTCATTCCGCGTACACACCGATGAAGAGTCCGGACAGACGATCATTTCAGGTATGGGTGAGCTGCACCTCGAAATCATCGTGGATCGCATGAAGCGAGAATTTAATGTCGAAGCAAACGTTGGCAAACCTCAGGTAGCCTATCGCGAGACGATACGGTCGACCGTAAAGCAGGAAGGCAAGTTCGTACGCCAGTCGGGTGGTCGCGGTCAATATGGCCACGTGTACTTACGCATCGAACCGGCGGCGCCTGGCAGCGGTTACGAATTCGTTAATTCAATCGTAGGCGGTGTCGTACCCAGGGAATATGTTCCGGCAGTCGACAAGGGCGTGCGGGAACAGATGGAAAATGGCGTGATTGCCGGCTACCCTGTCGTGGACTGCAAGGTGACGTTGTACGATGGTTCGTACCACGATGTTGACTCGAGCGAAATAGCGTTCAAAATTGCCGGCTCGATGGGCTTCAGGGATGGTGCGCTGAAGGCCGACCCGGTCTTGCTCGAGCCGATTATGAGAGTCGAAGTTGTAACGCCCGAAGATTACATGGGCGACGTGATGGGCGATTTGAATCGCCGCCGCGGTTTGCCGCAGGGTATGGAAGAATCGCCGTCTGGAAAAGTTATTCGCGCCGAGGTGCCGCTGGCTGAAATGTTCGGTTATGCGACCGACTTGCGCTCGATGAGCCAGGGTCGTGCCGTGTATTCGATGGAATTCGAGAAATACGCAGAAGTGCCAAGAAACGTGGCCGATACTGTAATGAGGAAAGCGTCGTAGGAGGGCCTTTTTGGTCCGGATGACCTTATGTCGCGAAGCACATGGATGTGCGAGAGCGACCAGGCCCGAATTGATTCGCGGCCGAAGCCACGCCTACGGTGAGGTAGATTTTGGATTAGGCAC
>Ga0255057_10001045_pt1 | contig 15941 bp, 14 predicted proteins | sample Cases_109_6_MG_FD_189022 | JGI IMG/M metagenome (GOLD analysis project Ga0255057, IMG submission 189022) | Seawater microbial communities from Amundsen Gulf, Northwest Territories, Canada - Cases_109_6 | ecosystem: Environmental > Aquatic > Marine > Gulf | place: Canada: Northwest Territories... | reverse complement strand
CACTGGCCGAGCAGGGTTTGCGTGTCATTTTGGTCGACGCGGATCTGCGGCGACCTCGAGTTCACGAGCTCTTGCACATGGACGTATCGCCCGGCTTGGCCGACGTTCTGCGCGGTCACGCAGAGCTCGAAGAGGCGGTTCGGAGTTCGGACGTGCTGGACCTACACGTCATGACGGGAGGTCGAGCAAACGGGAACGCTCCCGAACTCATCGGCGGCAAGGGCTTCGCACAGTTGCTGTCCTCGCTGGAAGGGCGCTTTGATGCGGTGGTGATAGACACGGCTCCCGTTCTCGCGTTCACGGATGCGGCACTCATCTCCGTCGTAGCGGACGGAACGTTGGTGGTGGCGCGAGCGAAAAAGACCGACGGCAACAAGCTTCGAGAAGCGGTGGAAAAGCTCCGGCGCGTAGGAGCGCCGCTGGCCGGCATCGTGCTGAACGGCACGGCGATCGACAGCTCTTCTGCCTACTACTACGAGTATTACGACGGAGAGGATCGGGGCCCCGGCCTGACGATGCGCCGGGCCCTCCCCTCGAGATCCTCCGCAAGAGAACGTGCGTAGGGAGAGCTACCTGGCGCCGCCGCAACTACAACTGCGCATCCCAGAGTGACCTGATGGTCGTGCGCTTTCCTCGGCTGGAACCTGATCCCGGGGTTGCCCGCGGACCTGTGCTGTTCTCGCTTCTCTTGCTGGGCTGCCTGTTGGCCGTTGCGGCTGCCGTGCCTGCAGCCGCCCTCCTGCTGGGCGTGCTCCTGGGAGCTGTCGTCGTCGTAAGGCAGCCCTTGATCGGGGTGTTGTTCTTTGCTGCCACGGTCCCGCTCGCGAATCTCTTGGTGTTCCAGGGCGGCACCTTTACACGACTCATCGGGATGGGCGTCTTCGCCGGATGGGGGATTCACAAGATCCTCTACAGAGAGTCCTGGAACAGAGTTTTTCGAAGTCCGCTTGTGCTCCCCGCGACCCTTTTCGTCGCCTGGGTCGCACTCTCGATGCTCTGGGCGTCGTACCCGACACTTACCTATTCGGGCACGATCACGATCGTGCAGCTGTTTGCCCTCGCTCTGCTCCTTATCGATACGCTGGACAGTTGGAAACGTACGGAGTGGTGCATCCGGGTTCTGATCGCAGCGGCGTTGGCGACTTCGATTCTCGTTCTCTGGCAGTACTTCGTCGGCGGCGCGCATCGGGCCGGCGACAATCTGGCGGGAGGCCAGAACGAGACCGCAATGCTGTTGGTCACGTTGCTGCCGTTCGCGTTCTACATGATCCGGTCCGAGCAGTCACATTTCTGGAAACTGCTGGGTATCTCCTACTTTCTCATCGCATCTCTGGCGGTCCTGCTTTCGTTCTCGCGGATGAACATGCTCCTCCTTCCGATTGTGATCCTCAGTCAGTTCTGGCTCACGCTACGGCATGGGAGAGGCCGTCCCTGGCTCGCGATAGCGACGGCAGGCGTGGTGGTCGTCGCTTTGCTGTACGCCCCTTGGCAGCAACTCGAGAGGCGAGCCGAGTCGATTCTCCCGTATCTCCGCGCTAGCGTGGAGAATCCCGGAGGACGGGGCGCAGCAGAATCGAGCGCGAGAGGATACCACCTCAGGGTCGGCTTCGCGATTTTCGCGGACCATCCGGTACTGGGCGTGGGCTACAGGAACTACGGAGAGTACTTTCGGAGACTCTATCAGTTCGAAGTAGAGGGTAACGAGCAGCTCCTGGACACCATCCGGAGCCCCCACAGCAGTACTGTGGGAATCATGGCCGACCTCGGACTCGTAGGGCTCGGTTTGTGGGTCTGGCTGCTGGGACTCGGGATCTACGCCTCTTTCCGGGCCTGGCGCACGCTCCGTCGCATAGCTCATCGGAGCGACAGCTTCTTGCTTGTTCAGGCGGTAACCTCTGCCTACTTGCTGCAGGCGATCGCGTATCCCTGGTACACCCCCAATCAGGACCAAAAACTCTTCTGGATGATCCTGGCGTTGACAATCGTAATCTACCGTCTGTCAGAGGAGTTGGCTGCACGAAGTGGCGCCCGCTCAGCTGGGTTTGCCGTTGCCTCCGCGCGCCCCGCGCCATACGCAGTGCCAGGTGACAGCCTGGCGAGCGTCCGCAGCTGATCGGCTAGACGATTTCGAACGTGTGGTCTGAGCCGAAGCCGCTGCTCGTGCTTATCGGCTCGCTTGTCTCCGGCGGCCAGGAGCGCCAAGCCGCCAGCCTCGCCAACGCGCTGGTAGAACAGGGCATGCCCGTTACTCTGGCCTTGCTGACCGACCGCCACGAGAGCGCCTACGAGATCGACCCGAGGGTACAGCTCTTGGCGCTGGGTCGAGGGGGCGTGATCGGCGCAATGCTGGCCACGGTGCGTCTGTATCACCTGGCCGGCCGCTTCGGTGTCATATACAGCATGTTGGATGTAGCCAACGTGCTCAGCGGGCTGGTTGGGCGCCTCCGCCAAGTCAGAGTTGTCTGGGCCGTGGGGAGCTCCGGCGTCAGTCCTGGATGGGTGCCGAGCTTGGCGTTCGGCATAGCCAAATGGTTGTCGCCTAGGGCCGACTTGATGATCAGCAACGCCCATCGAGTGGAGGCGTTCTACCTGGGCCGCGGGTTTCGTCCCAAGCGCAGCGTGGTAATCACGAATGGCATCGATACCCATCGGTTCCATCCTGAAGGTCCGGAGAATCTTCGCATTGATCTCAGCCTTCCGGCGCCAATTCGCCTGGTCGGCTGCGTGGGTCGGTTGCACCCAGTAAAGCGCATCGATTTGTTGTGCGAGGCCATGGGTGAGGTGTCCAAGCGCCGCGCCGATACCCACCTGGTCCTGATAGGACAGGGAATGACCGCCTCCAGCGCCGAGCTCAAGGGGTGGTTGGACCGGCACGACCTCACCGAGCGGACCCATCTGTTGGGTGAGCGTACCGACATGCCGCCCTTATATCGGGGCCTGGACCTGGTGGTGTGTTCCAGCGATTTCGAAGGGATGTCGAATTCGGTGTTGGAGGCTCTGGCCAGCGGCGTACCCTGCGTGAGCACCGATGTGGGCGACTCGGCGCGGGTGCTGTTGCCGGAGTGTGTGGTGCCGGTCGGTGATGCAAGCGCTCTGGCAACGGCCATTATGCGTGTGCTGGATGACGCATCCTTGGCGGAACACGCCGCAACGTATGGACGAGGCCGAGTGCGTGAACTCTACGCCTTGGAACGATTGGCTTCGGCCACCCTGGAGGCCCTGCAAGGCAGATGAAGGTGCTACACGTGATCAATGGCCTGGGGCGCGGAGGCGCGGAAACCAACTTGCTCCAGCTAGTGGTCTCCATGCGCCCGCACGGGATTGAGAGCGATGTCATGGTGCTACGTTCGGGTGGCAAGCTAACCGACGCGTTCGGGCAGCAACAGATCAAGCTAAGACGGCCTCTTGCGTCTACCCATGGCTACGCACTCCTTCATGGTTGGCTGTACGCAGGCTGCGTGGCCGCCAGTGTGTTCACGCGAGGGACGCCGGTGATTTGGCAGCTGCGTCATGTGCTCACGCCGGGCGTTCCAGAGAGCCTCACGACGCGAACCGCTCTATCGCTGATGCGATATGCTCTGCGCGCGCAAGGGCTACTCACCAACTCCTGGGCAGCGATGGACAGTCATGCCGTGCTGAAGTCCCGCACGAATCACCAGGGCGTCATCGCCAACGGCATCGACGTCGCCAGGTTGGAGGATTCTCCAGAGTTGCGCGCGGCGACGCGTAGGCGATTGGGAGTGCGCCCCGACCAGCTGTTGCTGTTGCAGGTCGCCCGCAATCACCCGCACAAAGGCCATAAACTCCTGCTCGAGGCACTGCCCGAAGTGTTGCGCAGGGATCCGCGACTGCGCGTCCTCTTAGTCGGTGACGGGGTAACGGCGCTGCCGCCAATGGATCGTGTGCGACGCCTCGAAGGAGTGGATGACCCTCGCCCTTATTACGCTGCGGCTGACGCCTTGGTCAGCCCGTCGGTGACCGAAAGCTGCCCGACCGTGGTGCTCGAGGCCATGGCATCGGGCTTGTGCTGCATCGTAACAGATGTCGGAGACTCGGCGCAGATCGTCGGCGAGCTGGGCTGGGTTAGCTCACCCGATGCCGCCGATCTCGCCCGTCAGATCGGTGCCTGTTTTGCGTTGGATCCGGGGCATCGCAAGGCTCGTGGCGAGCAGGCACGGACGAGAGTGGTCGAGCGGTACAGCACGGAGCGACAAGTCCGAAAGTACGTCGATTTCTATCGAATGTTAGTGCCGCAGACCGATCCCATCGAGGTCACCTAGTCGCCAGCGGCTTCCGCCAGGTGAGGCGCACATTGCCGGTGCACAAACTCCAATTGGAATCTCCCGGGGCGGTTCAATAGTCTTTTCGCGGTCTGTACTTTGCAAGCATCTACTTGTTTTCCGGTCTTTGTTGAGCGATCGAAGCTCTGACAAATGCGGGGCACAGGTGATCAGATCGCCCAGTAACAGATCCAATCGTGAGCCCGCGTTTAGGGGTGGACCGCCTTCGGTGATCTGGACAATACGTTGTGTGGGCGCACCAATCTCTAAGCGCACAGGATTCAGCGGAGTCAAATGAAACCAATATTGGTTACCGGCGCGGCCGGCTTCATCGCGTCCAACGTAGTAGAGCTACTGCTGAATGACGGCAAGGAAGTTCTGGGTATCGACAATTTGAACGACGCGTATGATACGCGGCTCAAGACACACCGGCTTTCCAAACTCGAAGGGCGCGAGGGCTTTACCTTCCAACGCCTTGACATCGAAGATCTGGAAGGCCTGCGCAAGGTTTTCGCGAACCACGAATTCCACGCTGTCCTGAACTTGGCGGCCCGCGCGGGAGTTCGTTACAGCATGGAGAACCCGTTCGTCTACCTTACCACAAACGCCCTTGGAACACTCAACATCCTGGAGCTGATGCGGGAGTACGGCGTAACGAAACACGTGCTCGCCTCCACCTCTTCCCTCTATGCCGGTCAGCCGCAGCCCTATACGGAAACAGCGCCCGTGAACACCCCCATTTCCCCGTATGCGGCGTCGAAAAAGGCGGCAGAGGTCATGGCGTACGCCCACAACCACCTGTACGACATCGACACGACTGTGATGCGCTACTTTACCGTCTTCGGGCCCGCGGGTCGCCCCGACATGAGCATCTTTCGCTTCATCCGCTGGATCGATAACGGAGAGCCCATTCAGCTGTTTGGAGATGGAGGGCAGTCGCGCGACTTTACGTATGTTGATGACATCGCCGCGGGAACCATCGCCGCTGTGAGGCCGCTGGGGTATGAGATCATCAACCTGGGCGGAGGTCAGACCCCGATTTCGATGAATGGGATTATCGAACTGCTGGAAGAGCGGCTTGGACGGAAAGCGGTCATCGAATACCATCCGGCTCACATTGCAGATGTTCGCGAGACATCGGCGGACATCAGCAAGGCAAAGAGGCTACTGGACTGGGAACCAAAAATCACACTCGAGGAAGGTCTCGATCGAACGGTTGAATGGTATCGCGAGAACCGAGAGCTGGCCTGCCGAGTGCATCTCTAGGAGCGACAGGTCGAGTCCCTCGATCCTCAGCGCAAGCTGGTCACACGGTCGGGCGCGTACTGGGTCCGGTTCAACAAGGCGAGAGCCAAGCTAGTCCCCGCTCTCCAGATTCCGGATCATGCGTCGTAAGCCCTCCTCCAGCGGTACTCTGGGCTCCAAAGGCATCTCCCCGAAAATGCTCGACTCCACGACGGTCTCCGCCCTGAACTTTCGAATCCGCGGCGCCGTAACCGGCATATTTCGACGGAGCACCCGACCGGCAAGACCGACTGCTTGCCCACCAGCGACGGCCACTGGGTATGGGATCCGGATCCGATCGATGAGCCGATCGACGCCGAGTTCCTCACGAATAAGGTGTACCAAGGCGTCCATCGTGTAGTCTGGCTTGTCCACGGCATTGATCGTGAGCTTGCGCGGAGTTTCCTTTAGCAGGAGCGCCAGCAGTGATACGAGATTCCCAACGTAGCAAAGGGACTTTCGGTTACGCCCTCGGCCCACCATCACGAATCGCCCTTCCTTGATGCTCGCAATCAGCGTTCGGATGTTTCCCTTGCTCCCTTCGCCTAGAACCGCCGTCGGTCTGATTATCACCGCCCGTCGGTCCTCGCGGCGCTTCCTCCACTCTTCGAGTACCTGTTCAGCCAGGAGCTTGCTGCGCCCATAGTGGTTGGTGGGAGCCGGAGTCGTCAGTTCGTCTATTGGGTGCCCGGCGCATAAGTCGTATACGGCCACGCTACTCGTGAAGATGATTCTGCTCACATCGGAGTACTCTGCCGCGCGGCACACGGCCTCCATGCCGTCCACGTTGACCGAGTAGTAACGAGAAGGGTCCGTCACGTCGTCGCGGTGTTCGGCCGCCAGAAGAACCACGGCTTGTGCGCCGGCGAAGACAGGACGAAGCGCATTTTCATCCCTGACATCGGCCTGAATGGATGCCTCGGGCGTAACGCGGGACGGAACGACGTCCACGGCCCGCACATCCTGGCCCACGGCCAGCAGCCTGCGAGTCAGGTGGGTTCCAATGAAGCCGCTTCCCCCCACGATGACGATGGTCACGGTGATCTGCTCATTCTGACTCGTACCTGTCCAAGAGCCGCTGCCTCCAAACCACGCTGGAACCGCCTTCAAAGCGAATGGGAGATCCCACAGTATCGCGTGTCCTGAGCCGCGGCCCCGCTTTGCGCTAGCAGGGGTCCGACGCTCACCTTACCTTAAGAAACATACCCCCGCCCGGGAACGCGAGTCCGCGCAGCCTCTTGGGACCGCGACGCACTAGGACGTTCGACTCAAACGGTGTCAACGCTGACCGGAACGGTCAGCAGCTGGAGCGACAGTTTTGTTCGTGCTCGGGATCGAGGGAACTGAACGACAGATACGACGCAACCAGATTGCCAAGCTCGGGGTCGGTCTTGGAGCATCCAGCGTCGACAACCGTGCTTGGATCAGCGCCATCGGGGGAACCACGATCGTGGTTCGAGAAGCGCCGGGGCCGGGTCAGCACGCATCCTCTCCGAGAACGGGCACCCCTACGAGCTCTTGCTGCAGCTGGAGGAGATCGAGCACCGGACCGCCCGGGTCCGCCGGCCCCAGAGCAACGGCTTCATCGAGCGCTTCCACCGCACGCTCCTGGATAAGCACCGCCGGGTGATGGGTCGGGCCAAGTGGTACGAGTCGGTCGAGCAGATGCAGGCCGACCTCGATCAGTATCTTGACCGATACAACCGTAAACTATCTGGCGATCGGCCAATTTCTTGTTTCGCGATCGGCTTCGTAATGGTGCTTCAGGCCGCGCAGGACAGGGACCGCGAAGCCCAAGACGTGCCTCCACAACCGCTCCTTACCAGCGTGGGTGAACATCTGGGCTGCGGTCGAAAACCTCGTGATCCGGTACGAGTTTCCTCGTACCCAGCCCGCGAGCTGCGCCAACTGCGGTTCTGTCATGATGTTGGGGTGGACGCAGATCGTGTAGACGCCAAACCCAAAGTGAATCGGGCTCGCGAACAGCTGCGGAACGAACACCAGGCCTTGATACCGGTAAGGGTACAGCCCATAGCCGTCTGTCACGTAGTCGTAGCCCAGGTCGACGAGGGCGCGAACCGTCGTTTCGTCCAGCGAGTGGTGTGGCGCCATGAAAACGTCTGTGGCAAGTCCCTCGTCCGCGAGGATCGCGCGACCCTGGCGCAAGGACTCTACCTGTCGGTCAAAGGGGAGGCCAGCAAACTCGGCTCGAGGGTTGAGTCTGAAGATCCCCGGGTCGTCACTGATCCTCGTGTGCTGATACCCGTGCTGGGCGACTTCCCATCCTTGCTGCCGAAGCTCCCGCATGGTCTCCCAGAAGTCCTCTCGGGCACCGTCCACAACGAGCCGCTCGTCGCGATTGTCCGGAACGATTCCGATCAGGGGCAGTACGCCGTGCTCCGCGAACAGCCGGCGAAGCACGGAGAAGTTCTCCCAGTGCATGGTGGGACAGATGTCATCCAGTCGAATGACAAAGCGGCTCATCCGGGCCCCTCGGTCTGGGTGACGGGCATGGCAATCTCCATCCCTGCATCATACGACAGGGAGAGCTTTAGGAATCGCGTCAATCGAATCCAGGAGCGCGGGGAGCAGTTCCGATGATCAACCGCATTCACGCTCAACTCTACCGCCCGGAGAATGGATGGGATCCGATACCACGCGACTATGCCGAGACCTATGCCCAGGCGGAATGGGACCAACTCGACCACACCTGGATCGAACAGGTGGAGTCACGAGTCGGACCCCTCAAAGGAAAGCACGTCCTGGACCTCGGGGCGGGACCGGGCAGCTGGTCCTACCTGATGGCTTCACGGGGCGCGCGTGTCATCTGGCACGACGTCAGCGCCAACTACCTCACGTTCTTTCGAGAGCGTCTCACCGAACTGGACGCGGAACACAAGCTAGACATTACGTTCTCCCTCGGGTACATGGAGGATGTGGTTCACCGGGGCGAGAAGTACGACCTCATATTAAGTAGGCTGTCCTGGAGCTACTGTCAGGACGACTTCAGATTTGCGGAGATGATTCGGAGCCTTCTGGTCGAAGGGGGCGCGGCGTACGTCATCGCCAACCACGAGGGGTTCCCGAACCGGAAGACGTTGCCGGTCCGAGCCCGGGTCTTTCGGTGGTGCAATGAGGTTCTTGGCGTGAAGATCGGACATCCCTTCCCCTCAAAGCGCCACCTTCAACGCGTCATTGCGAGTCAACCGTTCTCGCAGACCGAATTTGAGTTTGACGACGAGTGCACCTATGCGTGGCTGTTCGCATGAGAGATGTCGGTTTTAAGCCGGGATTTCCCTGATGACCGCCACCTCGTGACGCTCCTAGCCCTGGTCAGCATCATGATACGAGGATTCTGACACGGATGCGGGGATTCGGCAAAGGATCCGCGACCCGATGGATGGCCAGCGGCCATCATGAGCCGAATCCCTTCGTGCTCCTGGCTGTTGCGAGAGCCTGAGGAGCCGTTCGCGCAGACCCCTGCCAAGGTCCCAGACACCTGGCCGCGGTTCGGCGAACGGCAGCCTTCATCCCGGCACCCACATAGGCGGCGACCATGTAGCGCTTCAGAGCCTTTCCGACTCTTCGGCTGTTTCTTGTATGTTACACCTCTCCGGTGATCTACGCCGCGGCCTGAAGCCGCCCTCGGTTGATTTGCTCTCGTCTCTTCCGCGCCCGCTCAAGCTTCTCGCGCCGCTCGGTGAGCCGTGCCTCAGGGTCACCCCGGTAGTACTCCTCGGGCGGCAGGTAATGAAGCGCCGCGTGTAGCCGCTCCGCGTTGTAATGCTCCACCCAGCACCCGATGAGCGCCCGGGCCCGGCTCAGTCTGAAGCTCGACCTCATCCAGCGCCTCACGGGTCGAACGGTGGAACCGCTCCAGCACGCCATTGGATGGACAGACCGGACTGTTCCAGCTAACCTTCTCGCTGCGCCGCTGAGTCTCTATAGGCAGTCGTCCGAGGGAACCCGAGGGATGAAGGTACTTCACGTCTGCAACACGGACTTCTACGCGCGCAAGTTCCTCGCGCCGTTGATACGTGAGCAGCAGTACCGGGGACTTGAGGTTGAAGTCCTTTGCTCCATCGATCTGAGTAACTTCAAGCCAGATGATTTTGGCTGCACGGTCCATGATTTCGACTTTCCGCGATCGTCAAGTCCTTTTGCTTTTTTTCGTTCGATTCGTCACTTGGTACGCTTCCTCAAGTGCCAAAACTTCGATGGCGTTATCAGCCACAACCGGAACGCCTCGATCGTAGCCCGCATCGCTGCCAGACAAGCTGGAATCGGGGCAAACGTGTACACTGCACACGGCGCCTACTTTCATGACGGGCAATCCCGAGTGAGCCGGCGAGTGGCGATGTCGATTGAACGCTTGCTGGCCCCGATCACGACGCACTGTCTCTCGCAGAGCGGCGAAGACGCAGACCTCTTCATTCGAAAGGGCTATTACGATGTCTCTCGGGTCACGGTTATCTGGAACGGGATAGACACCGACCACTTCTCGCCCGACTCCGTCGAGCCCGTGAATCTGCCATTCTCAGCCCGCTCGCTTCGTCTTTGCACAACCGGCCGACTCGTATCGGGCAAGGGATTGGAGGACCTGATCGAGGCCGCCAGGATACTGCGAGACGCCGGGATCGACTGCCGTCTCCTCATTATTGGCGGGAATATCAAGCAGGACAGGGACGTGGCCGCCGATAGCATTTCCACCCTGATTCGGCGTTATGGCTTCGAGAGCGTGGTCCATGTCACCGGTGTGGTCGATAACGTGCATGGAAACCTGGCGGCCGCCGACATCTTCGTGCTCCCTTCGTACCGTGAGGGTATGCCGCGATCTCTGCTTGAGGCGATGAGCATGGGCTTGCCGTGCATCGCCACCCGCATTCGCGGATGCCGGGAAATCATCACCGATGGTGAGAACGGTCTCTTGTACGAACCTCGACAAGTTGGACAACTGGTCGACCGGATTCGACGGTTACAGGATGCAAGCTCGAGGCGGCGGCTCGGCTCTAAGGCCCGAGAGACTGTGCTGACACGTTTCACGGAAAGAAGGTACGTTGAGCTGCAAACGGACGTTACGCTGGGCCTGTTATCGTTGAGCGAAGGCAGCTAGGGATCGATATGCAAACCGAGAGTGGGAAGGTTGCCAGGTTCTTCCAAGGATATGCCGGCGGCTTCGACTCTATCTACGATACGGGCGACAAATCGCCGATACGCCACTTCGTCGACCGCCGCTTCCGAGACAGCATGCTGCGGCGGTTTGAAGAAACCGCTCGACTCATCGACGAGGTTAACGCGAGAACGGTCCTCGATGTCGGTTGCGGGCCAGGAAGGCAGGCGGTCTGGCTCGCCCGAAATCTAGGCTGTTCCTTACATGGGATCGATCTGGCGCCGGCGATGATCGATCTCGCAAGGCAGGCGGCGAAGGACGCCGGCGTGGACGTCGAGTTCGCAGCGCGTGACTTCATGGAGGTGCCCCTTCACGAAGAGGCCTTCGACGCAGTCTTCAGTCTCGGTGTCGTGGAATACGTTCGGGATGCCGAAGCGTTCATCAAAAGGATGATCGTCACTAGCCGGAAGCTGGTCGCCTTCAGCGTACCGGTTCGATGGCACTGGCTGACGCCGCAGCGACGCATCCGATACTGGCTGCGCGATTGCCCGCTGTATTTCTACGACGAAGCATCGATCTCGAAGTTGCTCCGAAACCTGACTGCTGGGCAGTTCAAGATAACCAGGCTGGCCCGTGATTATGTCGTCTCGATATATCTGTGACCGCTAAACAGTCGGCGAGTCACGTGCGAGCAGTGGCACCGATCATTCACTTTCTTTCCTTCGATATCGAGGAGTGGTTTCATCTCCATTACCCAGGTGTACCTAACGACCCAGACCGCTGGTCGGCGCTCCCGGCGCGCTCAGAAGCTTACATCGACATGATCCTCGACCTCCTAGAAACACGCAGTGTCCACGCAACCTTCTTTGTAGTTGGCTGGTATGCCGAGAAGCACACCGATGTGGTTCGGCGCATTTGCGAGGCCGGCCACTCGATTGGCTGCCACTCTTACCTGCATGACCGCGTCGATGGAATGACGGCACGGTCATTCAGAGGCGATTTGAAGCGATCGCTCGATGTGCTTGCGCATATAGCTGGTGAGGAGATCACCGCCTATCGGGCGCCGGCCTTTTCGGTTCCAGCCGACTCGGGATGGTTCTTCGAAGTCTTGGCCGAGAACGGCATCACGACGGATTCTTCGATTTTTCCGGCCCGGAGACCCGACGGCGGAGTGCCCTCGTATCCTGCGGAACCGTTCGTCGTTAAGACGGCGTCGGGCGACATTCGCGAGATCCCGATTTCTACTGTCTCCCTGTTGGGCAAGCCGGTCGTGATTTCGGGCGGCGGGTATTTCCGCATTACGCCGTTGAGGTGGCAGAGGCGATATGTCCGAAAGATGGAACGCGCGGCACGACCGGTAGTCACGTATCTTCACGCGCGCGATTTCGACCCGGATGTGCCGGTGGACGGGCTGTCGCCCTTGTACCGTTTCATGGTCCGTACCGGCACCCGCGCTACCAGAAACAAGGTTTCCGCATTGCTCGAGGAGTTCCAGTGGGGCTCCCATGAGGACATCATCCGATCGACAAACTGGACGAATGCACCGGTGATCTCTCGACAGCCTTAGGCGACCTTGCCCGGCTTTTTGCTGTCTAGTTTGGTGCAGTGCCGTTGAGGTATTCTTCCAGGTTGGTGTAGCCGTCCCCGTCGGCATCGAGCCGGTTGTCGTTGGCGAGCTGGGGATCCAATCCATAGCGCGTCTCGAAGGCGTCGGGCATCCCGTCCTGATCGGTGTCCGCGCACGCCGTTCCGGACGCCAGGACCGGATATCCGCCGTAGTCGTCGGGGTATTCGGCCTCCGAGCGGGACGCAGGCCCGGTCCTAGCGCTGACGTCGCCGACGAGGTCAAGATCCACCGCGTCAGCGTTAGAGACCCACCGGCCCTCGCAGTCCAGCCGGGCGTTGGCCCCTACGTCCCCCAAGACCGAAGCGTAGGCGGCCTCGGCCGACTGCACCGTGATGGGAACCGGACCCGACGCGATCGGACCATTCCGAAACGCCTCGTCCGGTAGCGGTTCGTTCGGGTGGTCGGGCGATCTCTCGTCGTATCGGATCAGGTCCCGATTATCCGTCACCGTCTTCCAGTCAGCGATGTTGCCCGCGATATAGACGGAGGGAAGCAGGTACGGCGGGTCATCCTGATGCTGCAGTACATTCGACCCACCCCAGGGGCCCTTCCGGAAGTAGTTATTGATGAAGTCGACCTCCGCGTCGTGCGCCGTCCGGCCGACTCGACTCAACGAGTTGTACACCACGTTGTTGACGACCTTGATCCCCTTGTGGTGATTCACCTTCGGATTCCGGTGCGCGTTATGCGCGAACAGGTTGTGATGCATGTCGAGCTGGAACAGCGGGGGACGGCTGTCGTCCGGAACCCCACCGATCAGCAGCCCCACGTTATGGGGAGCCAGCGTCTCGGCGATGATCAAACGCTGCAGCGTCACATCACGGATCTCCACGCCACTGCTGAGCGTCACGATCCCGATGGCTTCGTCGTTGGCCCACTGGAGCGACAGGTGGTCGAGGATGATGTCGTGACCACCCAGCATCGTGATGTTGTCGCCCTCGCCGGACTCGCCCTTCCCGCTCCGGATGCGCAGGTAACGCATGACCACGTTGTGGGCTCTGCCGTTACGAGCAAACTCGAACATCGTGTGCCCCTGCCCCTCGGGACGCCGAATCTGAATCCCGCCACCAGGCGCTGTCTGGCCCGCCACGTACAGGCAGCTGTTCTCTAGCCTGATCATGCCACCCGTCACGATCGTCCCACCCGTCCGGAACACCACGACCGACAGACGCGTCGGATCCGCACGACCCAGCGCATCCCGCAAGCTCCCCGCCCCGTCACCGTTCAGGTTCGTGACGAACAACACCTCCAGGTTCGACCGGTCACAATCGCTCAACGCCGATGCCCCGTACCCCTCCGCTCCCGGAAACGCCGGAAGCGAGCGGCGAGCAGCAGGAGCAGGAGTGGACAACGGATCATCTTGACCCGGCTGATCTCCGAGACCAGCAGCCTGGTCGCAGCCTGGCAGGGTAAGCACCACGGCCAGGATCTCCAGCATTCGCCGTATCATCCCTCGGGGATCCCCTTTTGCTCATAGCGTTGGAAGATCTCCAAGGGAACTCTTATTCGTTAACGTCACAATAGCGCCGCCGCACCGACGGCCTCGCTTTCGGTACACGGTGCGCGATATGGAAAGGCCTCGGCCGCCAACATCGGCGGTCCGAGGCCCGGTATCGGTGAAGTTGACGCGGTGTCTTACACTCCACCTACCATAGCTTGCTGCTGTCTAGTTCGGCGTAGTGCCGTTGAGGTATTCTTCCAGGTTGGTGTAGCCGTCCCCGTCGGCATCGAGCCGGTTGTCGTTGGCGAGCTGGGGATCCAATCCATAGCGCGTCTCGAAGGCGTCGGGCATCCCGTCCTGATCGGTGTCCGCGCACGCCGTTCCGGACGCCAGGACCGGATATCCGCCGTAGTCGTCGGGGTATTCGGCCTCCGAGCGGGACGCAGGCCCGGTCCTAGCGCTGACGTCGCCGACGAGGTCAAGATCCACCGCGTCAGCGTTAGAGACCCACCGGCCCTCGCAGTCCAGCCGGGCGTTGGCCCCTACGTCCCCCAAGACCGAAGCGTAGGCGGCCTCGGCCGACTGCACCGTGATGGGAACCGGACCCGACGCGATCGGACCATTCCGAAACGCCTCGTCCGGTAGCGGTTCGTTCGGGTGGTCGGGCGATCTCTCGTCGTATCGGATCAGGTCCCGATTATCCGTCACCGTCTTCCAGTCAGCGATGTTGCCCGCGATATAGACGGAGGGAAGCAGGTACGGCGGGTCATCCTGATGCTGCAGTACATTCGACCCACCCCAGGGGCCCTTCCGGAAGTAGTTATTGATGAAGTCGACCTCCGCGTCGTGCGCCGTCCGGCCGACTCGACTCAACGAGTTGTACACCACGTTGTTGACGACCTTGATCCCCTTGTGGTGATTCACCTTCGGATTCCGGTGCGCGTTATGCGCGAACAGGTTGTGATGCATGTCGAGCTGGAACAGCGGGGGACGGCTGTCGTCCGGAACCCCACCGATCAGCAGCCCCACGTTATGGGGAGCCAGCGTCTCGGCGATGATCAAACGCTGCAGCGTCACATCACGGATCTCCACGCCACTGCTGAGCGTCACGATCCCGATGGCTTCGTCGTTGGCCCACTGGAGCGAGACGTGGTCGAGGATGATGTCGTGACCACCCAGCATCGTGATGTTGTCGCCCTTACCGGGCTCGCCCTTCCCACTCCGAACGCGCAGGTAACGCATGACCACGTTGTGGGCTCTGCCGTTACGAGCAAACTCGAATACCGTGTGCCCCTGCCCCTCGGGGCGCCGAATCTGAATCCCGCCACCAGGAGCCGTCTGGCCCGCCACGTACAGGCAGCTCGTCTCTAGCCTGATCATGCCCGTCACGATCGTCCCACCCGTCCGGAACACCACGACCGACAGACGCGTCGGATCCGCACGACCCAGCGCATCGCGCAGGCTTCCCGCTCCGCTACCGTTCAGGTTCGTGACAAACAACACCTCCACGTTCGATCGGTCGCAATCGCTCAACGCCAACGCTCCGTACCCCTCCGCTCCCGGAAACGCCGGAAGGGATCCCGAGAAGACTGGAGGCGGTGGCGTCGTATCCGGACAGCCGTCGTTGCTTGGGGAACCCGGTTCGTCCGGGCAGCTGTCGTCTGCATCAGCGACTCCATCGCCGTCCCGATCCGAAGAGTCAGTGGTCGTCGGTTGCGTGGCGAGGTTCGAGGCCTCGAAGCTCGCGGACACCGACGTGCCTTCGAACTCAGCGCGGAGGATGTGCGTGCCGTCGGCGAGGTCTGAGGCGTCATAGGGGCTTGCTGCATCCCCGGTACCACCGGCCAAGTCCCACGGAGCGAAGTTCTCTTCCTTCGCTTTCTCTCCGTCGAGGTAGAACACGACGGGTGGTGTCACCCCAATCGGATCATCCAGATAGACATACACCTTACCCAAAAGCACTGCCCCCTCGAGGGGCTCGCCATCCGAACGGTCCGCTGACAGGCTGACTTTGAGGGACGGCTGCGGCGCAGAACCGCCGGAGCCGCCGTCCGAGGTTCCACCTGAACCGCCGTCGGTCCCAGAGCCGCCATCCGTGGGGATCTCTTCGACCGTGATGGCAGCCTCATCGCTAGCACCCGTGATGGCAGCCTGGATGGACGCATTGCCGGCCAACCTCGCCGTTGCTGTCCCGGTTTG
>Ga0255057_10001044_pt1 | contig 15942 bp, 11 predicted proteins | sample Cases_109_6_MG_FD_189022 | JGI IMG/M metagenome (GOLD analysis project Ga0255057, IMG submission 189022) | Seawater microbial communities from Amundsen Gulf, Northwest Territories, Canada - Cases_109_6 | ecosystem: Environmental > Aquatic > Marine > Gulf | place: Canada: Northwest Territories... | reverse complement strand
ACGGCCCCGATCAGCGCCCAGATCGACCGCCGGCTGATCTGGAAGGTGACAACTGGTGCGGTCGCATCCTCGCTTGCCGGAAGAAGACCGCGCGTTGGATCGGACTCAGCCACATCGACCTCCCGTGGACTCCCGTGGGATCATTCGACATACCAATCTAGGACGCAGGTCTGCTGGTTGCCGGTCTTATGCGGTCAGGCGGCGGTGACTTCCACCGTGACGGTGTGGTAGCCGGTGGCTCCATCGGGACGGGGTGGCTGCTCCTGCTCGGTCTGGGTCTCCCCGGTCCCGTCGGTGGCGCGGACCCGCAGCCGGTGTGCTCCGGGTTCCGCTTCCCACAGGTACACCCACTGCCGCCAGGCATGTTCGGAGATGCGCTCGCTCAGTGTTGCGTCGACCCACCCGAGGTCGTCGACCTGGACTTCGACCCTGACGATGTCCCGGCTCTGCGCCCAGGCCACGCCGGCGATGGGGATGATTCCCTGGGCGACCGGGCGGCGCGGGGTGTCGATCCTGGACTGGGTCTTGATCGGTGCCTCCTTGGCCCAACCCCGCGGGATCCAGTAGGCGTCGTAGCCCTCGAGCGTGGTCATCTCGACCTCGGTGAGCCATTTCGTTGCAGAGACGTAGCCGTAGAGGCCGGAGACGACGAGGCGGGCAGGAAAGCCGTGGTCGGCCGGAAGGGGTTCTCCGTTCATCCCAACCGCCACCAGAGCGGGTCGATCACCATCGAGCGTGCTCGTCGGGAAGCCAACCGTGAAGTCGTCGACGGATCGCCCCACGATCTGGGTGGCTCCTGGCTGCACGCCGGCCTCGTCGAGCAGATTCCGGAGCGGTACCCCGAGCCAGCGGGCGTTGCCGATGAGCCGGCCCCCGACCTTGTTGGAGACGCAGGCGATGGTGATGGTCTGTTCGACCATGGGCATGGCGAGGAGCTCGTCGAAGGTCAGCTCGAACGGGTTATCCACCATCCCGGTGAAACGGAGCTTCCAGTTCGCAGGGTCGACCTGGGGCGTCATGAGCGCGGTATCGATCCGGTAGAAGATCTCATTCGGTGTGTACAGCGGTGACAGCCCGGGATAGCTGGCGGTAGAGAGCCCAGCCGTCACCGTCTCCGTGACTTCTGCACCAGATGCCAGCTCCACACTGGAGCGAGCCGCCTCAACGATGCTGCGGGCCCCGAGCACCCGGCCGGCCACGGCGGCCACTACGGCGGCGACAGCGAACGCGGCGGCACTGATGATGAACCGCCGGCGATCTTCTGCATAGACCTGCTGGTCATCGGCGGTCTCGGCGGCCTCGACTGCGCCGAGCAGCCAGAACAGGACGGCAATACCGGTGGCGCTGGCCACGCTGGCGGCGATCACCGCAGCAAGGTCAGACACCAGCGGGTCGCGAGTGCCGGCCCACGCTCCGAGGACACCGAAGACAATGAATCCGGCGGCGCCGATCCAGCGGCGGGATGCGGAGAGCACCCCGAGAACGCTGCCGATCAGGAGTGCGGTAACCACGATCCCGATGAGCAGGGCCGGCTTGTCGTTGGCGCCGAAGACCTGGACCGAGGCACGGACGATCGACAGGGGGGTGAAGTCCACGATGATGCCACCAACCGCCACGATCAGAGACGGAATGCGGAGGCTGAGCCCGGCGAGCAGTTGGCTCACTGCGAGCGCAGAGCCGACCGCCACCATCCCGGAAAGGGCAGCCCAGCCCCGGTGCCGGCTCGGCTGCTCCGGCGTGGTCGCTTGAAGCGGTTCAGTCGTATCGGTCATGGCTGTCTCAGTTGTCGAGGTGATCGTATATCCGGGTCATCTTCCTCCCACTGCACCGCTTCAACGGCGTCGGTACGGCGCAAGTTTCTTAAGAAGTGGTGAACAACGTGCCGGGGGGCTGGGTAGGTTGCTGCGCTCGACTCTAAGAACCAGTGTGGAGCCAGCGCGAAGATGAGCATCAACCCTCGCCAAGTCCTTGCCTTGTTCGGTGATGAGGTCGTGGCGAGCGGGCATGCACTCGTCCAGGTGCTGCGCGCCCCGGATCTTCGCAGGATTCAGCTGGCGTTCGTCGGCTATAGCCTCGCCGAGTGGGCGTCGTTCATTGCCATCGCCGTCTACGCATTCCAGATCGGAGGGGCCGGCGCGGTGGGTGTCGTGGCGGTGGTGCAACTGGTGCCGGCTGCGCTCGTCGCCCCGTTCGCTGCGGTGTTCGGTGACCGGTTCCGCAGGGAGAAGGTGCTCCGGGTTGCCTATGTCATAGAGGTGTTGGCCGTGACCGGCCTCGCAGCGGTACTGCTTGCCGGGGCCGAGGCATGGGCGGTGTACACCATGGCTGCGCTCGCCGCGGTGAGCTTCACCCTGGTGCGTCCGATCCATGCCTCGTTGGTACCGCTGCTGGCTCGGTCACCGGCTGAGACCACGGCCGGCTATGTGGTCGTCGGGATGATCGAGAGCTCGAGCGCCGTGATCGGGCCGTTGCTGGCGGCCGGCGTCCTGGCCTTGGCAGGTCCCGGCGAGGTTTTTGTGGTCCTGGCCGGGGTACTGGTCATCGCCACCGTGTTGGTCGCACGGGTGGAGACCCGGACCAAGCGCCCGACCGACTCCGGCAGCGGAAGGCGTGCGGTGTCTGAGGCTTTGCGCGGGTTCGAGCTCCTGATCAAGGACGGCAACCAGCGTGTGATCGTCGCCATGTTGGGCGGGGCCAGCGTGGTTCTTGGCCTTCTCGACGTGCTGCTGGTCGTGCTTGCCTTTGACGTCTTTGGAACCGGGGAGGCCGGGACCGGCGTGTTGAACGCCGCTCTTGGCATCGGCGGCGTCATCGGCGCAATCGGCACCGTGTCGCTCATCGGACGCAATCAGCTGGCACCGTCGGCGCGCAACGGCATGTTGCTGTATGGGTTTCCGATCGCATTGATCGCGCTCGCCGCCTTTCAATGGATGGCGCTCGCCGCGCTTATCGCAGCCGGGATCGGATACGCAGTGATTGGGGTGACGGGCCCGACGATGTTGCAGCGGGTGGCGCCAAACGACTCCCTCTCCCGGCTCTTTGGCATCGTCGAGGGCTCCTACATGGCCGGAGAAGCACTCGGCGCCGTGCTTGGTGCGTTGCTCGTTGCCACCGTCGGGGTCAACGTTGCGCTGCTCGTCGCCGGGTTGTTCCTGCCGGCGCTGTGGGTGGCACGGCGCGGCGCCCTCCAGCGAGCGGACGTCGGGATCCAATGCGACATCGAAGATCTCATGGTCTTGCACTCGGTTGCCATGTTCGACGCCATGGGACCGGCGGAGATCGAGCGGATCGCCGGCCTGGCTCTGCGGGTCTCAGTGGATGCGGAAGCCGAGATCGTGATCCAGGGCGAGATCGCCGACCGCTTCTACGTCATCAAGGAAGGAACGGTCCAGGTCACAAAGGACGGCAAGCTGCTGGGCACGCTGGGCAGGGACGACTACTTCGGCGAGATCGCGCTGCTTCGCGACCGACCGAGAACCGCCACCGTCACCGCAGTGACCGACCTCAGCCTCTTGGCCCTCGACCGGCGACACTTCATCGACGCGGTCGTCCCGTTCACCGCCAGTGCCAGGACAACCGACGAACTGATCGACCAGCGCCTCGCCGCTCACGACGCCTGACCGGTGTCGACCTCGCTGCAGGCGCTGCCGAATCCCGACGATCTCCAGCACCGCTTCGACGAGATGCTCGACGGTTTCGGGCTCTCGGTGAAGTACCTGGTGTGCCCGATGGGCCTCATCTGATGGAGCGCCGGGTGGGTCTCTCTGCTCGTCAAGGCCTGACCCGTGATCACCAGATCGTCGACAGTGATCGATCCGAACCCCAGCTCGGCGGCGACGGCACGTCCGAGCGAGGTCTTGCCCGCGCCCGGTGGGCCACCGATCAGGAGGACCTTGAGTTCGCTGATCAGGTATCCAGCTGTGATATCTGCTGGTTGGCCTTCTCGATGAGCTCGAGGAGCACGTCGATATTGATATCATCGATGGACTTGAAGCCGATGCTGGCCTTGCCGATCTTTGCCTTGCCGAGCTTGTCTGCGTACCGCTCGACCAGGTATCCGTCAGTGTCGGAGGCGTTGACATACACGCTCAGGTAGTTCTTTTGCGGTGCCAGACCGATGATGAACCATTCGACGGAATCTCCGCCCGACCGCTCGTAGCTGTAGTCCCCGTACCCGATGATGTTTTGATCGCTTCCGCCCCAGAACTTGCCCTCCCACATCGTCTTGGGGTGGCCCGACATCACCCTGCTGATCTCGGCGTCGAGCTGTTCGATATCGGCGCGCACGTCGATGGGCAGCGACTCGATGAACTCGGCCGGTGTCGTGGCTGATTTCTCCATGCCGCACCTCCCGCGACCGATCGTAGCCCTGGGCCGGCCGGCGCAGGGCGTCTGTACGACGCGGATGTCCCTGGTGAACTCCGGTCTTGTGGGTTGACGCCCGGGATCGTGGCCCCTGGATAGGTGACGCCCGCCGATTTGCCAGATGAAGGGAAGGCAATCATGCGGGTGATCGGACAGGCCTATGAGGTGAGCGACGTTTCGGAGACGCCGCCCATGAGCTCCTTGGCGGCGATGTCATAGGGCCGCGAGGTCCCGGCGGCGTGGGCAGCATCGAACTCGGCGGGATCGAGGTCCTTACGCAGCTCATCGAGCGCGGCGGTGGCGCTGTCGCTGGTCAGGGATTCGTCGAATACCGCCTGCTGGGCGCTGGCGGGCTCGGCGAGAACGGTGGCGAGCAGCTCGACGGCTTCGCGTTGCCGACCGGTGGCCGCCCGGACCTCGGCAAGCCTTCTGAGAACGCTCAGCATCTCCCGGTTCATGCCGATCTGCTGGGAGGTGATGAGGCTGTCGATGTAGGCCCGCTCGGCGCCTTCGTAGTCCTCGGCGGCGAAGTAGGCATCGCCGAGGCCCGTCGCCGACATCTGCAGCACGCGCACCGTCCCGATCTCCTGTGCCTTGTCCGCCGATGCGACGAACCAGTCGATGGCATCCTGAATACGGCCTTCGGCGATGGCGATCTGCGCCTGATGTTGCAGGTTCGCCGACAGCCAGTATCGCTCGTCGAGTTCCTCGTACACCTCCATGCCCTCGAGGAGCACCCGCTTGCCCGTGGCGAAATCACCGGACATCATTGCGGCGCCTCCTCGCCAGTTCTTGAAGGCGGCCGCCCAGAAGGGCCCATCGAGCGTTTCGCCCACCGCAATGCCCTGGACGGCGACCTCCGTCCAGTCTTGACCGGTGTAGGCGAGATTGAGCGCCTGCGGTATCAGCGCCAGCCACAGGGCTTCGCGGTCGCCGGAGGCTTGGAGCGTCTCGGTTGCCTTTGCCGTGGCGGCTATACCCTCGACCTGACGGCCCAAGAGGCCCAGGAACCATGCCCGGGATGCGCTCGACAGCGCCCGCGCCACGACCGTTGGCTGATCTTCTGAGCCTTCATCGAATGCCTCGAGGGCCTCGTCGAACAGCGCCATCCCCGGCGGGTACCAGCCGCGCACCTCGTACAACGCCCACAGCGCCCCGATGAGCTTGCGCGCTTCCACCGCGTTCTCGGTGGCAAGACAATGTCGCCAGGCCAGCCTGATGTTGTCGATGTCCTCTTCGAGCGTCGCCAGCTCGTCGCCCGTGGTGAGCACCGGGAAGGCATCACCGGCGAGATTGGCGTAGAAGGCGGCATGCCGCTCCCGGACCCGGAGGTACTCGTCGGGGTCGGTTTCGAGCTCGGCCTCTGCATACTGGCGGAGCAGCTCGTGGACGATGTACCGACCGGTGTCGGGGTGGGGGGTGAGCAGTGACTTGTTGGACAGGCTTGCCAGGTCGCGCAGAGAGGCGCCCGCCACTACTTCGGCAGCCCGGCGCGTGAACCCATCGCGGAAGACCGACAACGCGGCAAAGATGCTCCGCTCCTCCGCACCGAGCAGCTCCCAGGTGTAGTCGAACACGGCGCGAACGCTGCGGTGCCGGTCGGGAGCGTCTCCGACGTCGGCCTCGAGGAAGTCGAGGCTCTTGGCGATCTCGGCGGCGATCTCTTCGATCGAGAGTATCGCCACCCAGGCGGCGGCGAGGATGATGCCGAGGGGCATGCCGTCGGTGAGGCGGAGGATCCCGGCCAGTGGATCCAGATCCTCTGGGGTGAGGGCGAACCCCGGCTTGGCCCTCTGTGCGGCGTCGATGAACAGATCGACCCCGCTCGTCTGCAGGGCCTCGTCCGCTGCCTTCCATCCCGACTCGAGGCCCTCCAAGGCGAACACGGTCTCGCCGGTGACCTTGAGGGTGGCACGGCTCGTGGCGATCACGGTTATGCGAGGGGCTGCCCTCAGTATTTCCGGGACGATGGGGGCACCGTCGGCCAGATGCTCGAAGTTGTCGAAGACGAGCAGCTGATTCTTGGTGGCGAGGTAGCTGAGCAACTGAATCTGGACGTCCTCGTCGGAGGAGAGGCCGAGCCCGAGAGACTCGGCAACGGTCTGGATGATGTGGTCCGGCGCGCTGATGGGAGCGAGATCGATGAAGAAGACACCGTCGGGGTAGTCGGCGGTGACGTCGGCGGCGATCTGGATTGCCAGCCGGGTCTTTCCGGTGCCCCCCGGGGCGAGGATGGTGAGCAGCCTGGTCTCGGTCAGGAGCCGTTTGGTCTCGGTCAGCTCGGACTGCCGCCCGATGAAGTCGGTGAGCTGGACCGGCAGGTTGTTGGGAACGGCATCGAGGGACGCCAGGGGTGGGAAGGTGCTGTCGAGGCCCTCAACGATGAGCTGATAGACATGCTCGGGCCGGGTCAGGTCCTTGAGGCGGTGCCGGCCCATGTCGATGATCGAAACCCCGGGGGGCAGCTCATCCTGGACCAGCTCCCAGGTCGAGCCGGATATGAGTGTTTGGCCGCCATGGGCCACGCCGCGGAGCCGGGCGGCGCGGTTGACCGCCGAGCCGTAGTAGTCGCCGAGCTGGAGGTCGGCATCACCGGTGTGCAGGGATGCCCGGACCCGTAACGGTCGGGGCGTCGCCCAGTCGATCGCCGCCAGTCGCCGCTGCATATCGGCTGCGGCGGCCACCGCACCCGATGCGCTCGAGAAGACGACGAATCGGCTGTCTCCCTCACCACGGGGACGCACCGGGACCCCGTTGTGGGAAGCGGCGGCGTCTTCGATGGCCTGGTCGTGCTGGCGAAGCGCATCCATCATCGAATCGGGAGCGTCCTCCCACAGGCGGGTGCTGCCTTCGACGTCAGTGAAGAGAAACGTGACCACACCATCGGGGAGTGCCTGCATCGCTTTGGACTCTATCAGCGGGTTTCGGGGCTAGGAGGTGCGCTGGTATTCGGCGGGCAGCTCGTAGCCGACGAGGGCTCCGCCGTAGGTGGTGTCGAGCCGGACGGTGACTTTCGGGCCGTCGGAGGGAAGCTCGGCGCCGTCATCGAGCCGGATCTCGACCGCTGATGACTTGGTGTTCTCGGTGACCTCCACGTCCCAGTCCTTGGCAACCAGCACCGCAACGCCGCCCAATGTGGTGCCGACATCGACGGTGAGGCCTTCGGGAGCCGGTTTGGCCTCACGCAGGTCGACGGAGGCTCCCCCCATCAGAATCCGCGCTTTCACCCGGCGCAGCGACTCGGATCGAACGATGAACTCGGCTCCGTTCCAGAAGGTGTACAACTCGACGTCGTCGGCGGTGAGGTCGGGAGATGTCTTGGAACGCGTGATGGCCTGGCTCACGACCCAAACAAGGCTGTTGACGATGAGGAAGCCAAGCGTCCACTTGAGAATGCGCTTCATGGAAACGCAACCTACCGATTGCCGCCGTAACAGCCGAATCGGCGAGGGAGGGGAGCACCAAAAGCGAAACCCCGTGGCTTCCCGGCCTCGGGGTCTCTGCTGATTGGGCGGTTTTGCGTCATGCCCGGGACTGGGTTGTGCAGCCGTCCGAACAATGGGCGACGCGTGGGATGGTGAATCGCTTCATTTCTCTCTCCTTGCTACATAGGTTCGTTGGTCTCTCCGATGACTTCTTTGGCCTTCTCCTCGAGCCGTTTCTTCGCCTCGCCTACCTCGTTGAGGGCCTCGCGCAGCTCATCGAGCTCGCCGGCTCGTACCTTGATTCCTTCCCGAATGAACAGTGCAGCGGCCTGGGAGCGGCTCTTTACGGCCCCGGTCTCAACCCAGGCATCAAGGTCGGTCTTGGTCTCCTCGTCGATGCGCACCATAACGACCTGGTCGCGCGCTGCCCGGCCCATCTCGGCCACGGTGGTCTTCATGTCCCCGGTGAGACACATCACCGTGCAGTTGGCGAGGTCGTCACCGGCCAGCGCGATGCGAAAGTCGATGCCGTGGTCCTCGAGGGTCTTGCTGATCTGATCGATGATCTCGGTCATAGACCTCATTGTAATACAATTACATATTACACGCAAGCCGTAATCTCTTGTGATATACCGCCGGAACTCCACACGGCGCACGGCGCAAAGAGTGACGTACTAGCTGCTAGCCCAGGGCCTGCACGGACTCGCAGACAGAGTCGAGGAACTCGAATTCGGACTGGTCGCAGCCCATCGTCACCGAGCGCACCAGGAAAAATACGCCGACAACCGCCATCCCGAACCAGATCAGCGCAACGAGGAGTGTCCAGGTCGGGCTTCTGGCCTGCAGCGCGATCTCGGCAACCTGAGGTCGACCCGAGTCGATCCGAAGCCGGATCGTCGTGCCACCGTGCTTGTCCCACCACTCCTGGGGAATCGTGAACTTCCGCTGGTGGGAATTCCCCTGCCACTCCCATTGGGTGGTGATCTCGCACCCCGCGGTATCGCCCTCGGCGGGCACCCTGCTCAGTACCTCAGCATCGACCGTGACCCCGCGTTGTTCGAGCCGCCACCAGCGGATTCCGACCCGGGCACGACTCACCCCGCCGGACAGTCCGGCCAAGAGAAACACCAGACCGAGGAAGAACCCCGCCAAAACCAACATATGGAAGATATCGACCCAGTTTGACCCAGTGATAAGGGTGCTGATAGGCGGTGCGTGTGGTGGTTTCCGCGTCCATGCCGTGACTAGTCACCTCACCGACCCGGTCGCCATTGCTCAGCGGGGAAACCGGCCGACCGCATCCAGGGACTCGATGACGACAACAAGCAGGATGATCAGCGCGTTGATCACGAGAAAACCTCGAGTCGTCCGCTTGAAACCGGCGCCCTCTCGGTCGCGGTCATCCGGATACTGGCGACGGTGCCTCCGCATGAGCGGGAGGGTGAAGCCGGCGGCGGGAAGGACGATCAGGGCGTACAGGTACACGCCAACGAGAACGACCAGCATGGCGATCTGTCCGGCGCTGGGTGGAGCAGCCTCGGTACCCGCGCGTTCGACGATGAAGATCGCGATCCACACGGCACCGGCCACTACGGCCACGGTGTAGGCGGTGACGGCAGCCCAGCCGAGAGCTTCGAGGATCGTGGGCCTGCCGCGCTGGGGCGCCCGGTACCCCCGGGGGAAGCGGTTGCGGCGTCGCTGGCGATCTGCGATATAGATCACGCCGGCGAGCACGGTTACCACGAAGGCGGCAGCGGCGATCGCGAACCAGGCAAGATCCTTGCTCTCGCGCAACGTGAGCTCGGTGGCCCCCGGAACGTAGTCCAACGTGCGGGCCAGGGCTGCGAGCAACGAGATCCATACGATGCTGCTGGCGAGGAAGGCAGCGGCAGGATCGGAGAGACTGGGGCCGTTTCGGCCGCGCCGGGGAGCGTCGCCTTTCGGAGCCTCCCGGGGAGCCTCAACGATCGGAGCATCGTCAAAGGCGGCGTCGGCTAGTTCGCTGCTCATTCGTGATCTTCCTCGGGCAAATCGTCACTCCATCGCCGCAAAAAGGCTGCGTATCGTCGTAACGGCGGGCAGACCCCCGGACTTGAGCAGTCGCGTCGTTTGTGTCGAGGTCTCGTCCAATCGGATGTGCCTCGGGGTTGGGGCCGCGGCACCTCAGCCGATCCTGGTTGCGGGTGGGGGTGGGGTTAACCACACCCCCAATTTGGCGCCTGCACCATGGACCGCGTCGGGTCATCGCGCCATAGTTGAGGGCATATCACAACGGAGGGTTGCAGTGCCGATCTCGGTGTTCCTGGCCGACGACAATCTCATCGTGCGCGAGGGCGTCAAGGCGCTCCTCGAGCTGGAAGACGACCTCGATGTGATCGGAGTCGCAGCCGACTACGACGAGCTCATCGCCGGCGCTGAGGCAGCAAACCCGCAGGTGGTGGTGACCGACATCCGGATGCCCCCCAACTTCACCAGGGAGGGCATCGAGGCGGCCAAGGTGGTGCGCAAGCGGCACCCCGGTACCGGCATCGTGATCCTCTCCCAATACGACGACCCCGAGTACGCGGTGTCATTGCTCTCCGACGGTGCCGCCGGATATGCGTACATGCTCAAAGATCGCGTCGGCGAGGGCAACCAGCTCGCCAACGCGATCCGGGAGGTGGCGGCAGGCGGATCGGTCCTTGACCCCAAGATCGTGGAGTTGCTGGCGGCGCCGCTGCGCTCTGATGGGGAGCTGACGGCCGATGAGGAGGAGTTGCTCCAGCAGGTCGCAGCCGGGACCCCGATCAACGCTATTGCGGTCGCCCGACACACCACCCCAGCCGATGTCGATGCCGCGATCGAGAAGCTCTTTGTCACCCTCGCAGCAGGACTGTCCGCCGGTCAGGAAGGGAGCCTGGATCGGTTGAAGCGGCTGCACCGGGCGATCATGGACCGCAAGGAGCAGGGGGACAGCCTGGGCCGGCTGTTGCCGGGCGGCGTCGCCGAGAAGCTCCGCGAGGAGGGCCGGGGCATCGGTGAGACCGAAGAGCTCGAGGTCACCGTGCTGATGTCCGACATCCGCGGCTTCACCACCATCGCCGAGCGCGCCGACCCCAGCAAACTGGCCGGACAGCTCAATGAGCATCGGGCCGCCATGAATAGGCCGATCATCGACGAGGGGGGCACGGTGATGCAGTTCGCCGGGGATTCGGTGATGGCGGTCTTCGGTGCCCCCTTCCCCATGGCGGACCACGCCGACCGGGCGCTGGCCGCCGCACGCGGCATGCACGCCGCCCAGGCCGAGGTGAACGAGAGTTGGGACAACCAGGGCCTGGAGCACTTCGGGCTCGGGATCGGGATCTCGACCGGACCGGTGGCAGCCGCACTCATCGGCTCCGAGGAGCGTGTGGAGTACACGGTGGTCGGCGACATCGTCAACCTGACCCAGCGCCTCCAACAATGGGGAGAGGCGGGGGAAACCGTGGTCAGCGATCCGACGTGGGAGGCGCTGACCGAGAAACCGGATAGCGACGTGCTAGAACCGGCCCTAGTCAAGGGTCGGGTAACGCCGGTCGGGGCGCACCGCTTCCCGAGGAGATCGGACTGAACGTGGACGATCCGACCCGAATCCTTTTGGGAAGGCTCCTTGCCGGGGCGGCGGTTGTCGGTGCGGCGATCAGCGTCCTGATCCTCGGAGTGCTCGGCCGCTGGGATTTCCTCGTCGAGGAATTTGGGTTGCACAACGCAATCCCAGCGATCGGGCTCGGTTTGATCGTCTGGGTGGCGTTGAGCACACAGCCTCGGAATGGGGCGATCTGGGCACTGGCGTGGTCCGCCTTCTTTGGGATGCTCCAAGCCGTCGGAGTGGCCGTTACCGCGCTCTATTTGGAAGGCGATCCGGGGTTGCTCGCGGCGGGCCTCAGCCCGTCCGAGATGCCACTCGGGGCGGCGCTCGCACAACAGACGGTGGACTGGACCTGGATCCCGTCGGTGTTCATCCTGATCACGATCTGGTTGCTGCTCTTCCCTGATGGCAAGCCGTTGTCGCCCCGGTGGCGGTTGGTGGGCTGGTTCAGCGCAGCACTGATCACATTGGCCGCGCTCTCATTCGCATGGGCCGCGCGACCGTCCAGCACGGAAACGTTCGACAACGAAGTGGGCATTCTGTTTGGGATCGGGCTCTTGGCCTTGTTCCTTCTCCTCCCCACCTCTGCGGTGTCGGCGTCGTCGCTGATTCTTCGCTACCGACGAGTTACCGGGATTGCGCGTCAACAGATCCGATGGATCATGTGGGGCGGGTCGATCATGGTGGTGGTGATCATCTGGCTGATCATCGGCGACCCATCCGGCAGCAGCACCGCAGGGCTGGTCTCGCTGCTGGGAGAGGTGGTGTTGATCGGATCGATCGCGATCGCCATGACTCGATACCGCCTGTATGACATCGACGTCGTGATCTCCCGGACGGTGACATACGGAGCGCTGGCTCTGTTCATCACTGCGGTGTATGTGGTGATCGTGGTCGGCATCGGCACGTTGTTCGGCCAGGGTGCCGAGCCCAACCTGGCACTGGCGATCGCCGCCACCGCGGTGGTGGCGCTGTTGTTCGAGCCAATCCGATCCCGGGTGCAACGCTGGGCGAACCGGCTCGTCTACGGCGAACGAGCCTCACCGTATGCGGTGCTCTCCGAGCTGACCGCTCGTCTCTCCGAAGCCGGCACGAATGAACAAGCCTTGGAGCGGCTCGCTGAGCTCATCGCATCCGGCACCGGAGCCAAGGAGGCGATCGTCTGGCTGCGGATCGGAGACCATTTCCGCCCAGAGGCCACCTCAGGTGAAGTGCCGGAGGTGGATCCGCTCAACGGCGATGCGCACCCGTTCATGTTTCGCGACACCCTCGTCACGGAACTGACCGCCGTCCCCGGCGACGCCGCCGAGTCGATCCACCACGGCGGCGAGTTGTTGGGAGTCTTGTCGATCCGAAAGGGCAAGGCCGATCCGGTCACGCGTGCCGATCATGATCTGCTGAAAGACGCTGCCGCCGGGACCGGGTTGCTGCTGCGCAATATCCAGCTCAACGCCGAGCTCGCCGATCGGGCCGAGGAGCTGCGCTCATCGCGGAGGCGGCTGGTTGCGGCGCAGGATTCGGAGCGCAGAAGGCTGGAGCGGAACCTTCACGACGGCGCCCAGCAGCAAGTGGTCGCCCTCAAGGTCAAGCTCGGGCTGGCGAAGACGCTGGCGCAACGAGAGGAAGTCAACGAGGTCGCCGACGCGGTCGGCGACCTGGCCGACGACACCCAGCGCGCCGTCGACGGCATGCGGGCGGCCGCTCGCGGCATCTACCCACCGCTGCTCGAGGCCGAAGGGCTGCGCGCGGCGCTCGTCGCCATGGCGCGTGAGGCTTCGATCGCCGTCGACATCGACGCCGACGGTATCGGCCGCTATCCGCCGGAGATCGAGGCCACCATCTACTTTTCCGTTTTGGAGGCAATCGGTCAGTCGAGCGGCGGCGGCCGGGTGTCGGTCGGCGAGGACGCCGGGGCGTTGACGTTCACGATCCATGGTGCGAATGTCGGGGCAGACCTGGCTGCCGTCGCCGATCGAATGGACGCGCTCGAGGGAACGTTGAATGTCGAGTCATCCCCGAGCGGTGAGACGGTGGTTACCGGTCGACTCCCGGCAAGAGCCCTCGAGCCGTCGTGAGTACGCTCGACACCCCCTCCGATCGAGTCTTCGTAAGAGCCGGCCGATTGCTCTCCGGCATAGCGGTTGTCGGCGGCGCGCTCGGCTTGGGCACCCTTGCGGTGCAGGGCACTTGGGACCTCATCATCGAGGCTGCTGCCGGGCACCTGGGCCTGTGGGCCATCGGCATCGGATCCCTGGCCTGGGTGACGATCAGCAAACAGCCCCGCAACGCCATGGTGTGGGCTCTTGCTTTGGCCGCGTTCTTCGCGGCGCTATCCGTCATAGGAGTCGCGATCTTCAGCCTCACTGCTCCGACGTCCATCCTCGAGCTTCCTTTTGCGGAGGTCATGAGCTCGAGCCCGTCTGAGCTTCCCCGGGCGGTAGCGATCTCCTTGAATCCGCTTATCTGGGCGTGGATCCCGGCGTTCTTCTTGGTGCTGACCCTGGTCCTGTTGTTGTTCCCCGATGGCCACCCCCCTTCGCCCAGATGGCGCTGGGTGGGTTGGCTCAGTGTCGGAGTGATCGCGCTGGCGGTCCTCGCCACGGCCTGGTCGTTTCGACCCGCCGGCACCACCGCGTACGAGGCGCCGAGCGACGGCCCGGACGACGCCGTGGTGGTACTTCTAGCCCTGGCTGCCGTCGTGGCATCGGTATCGGCGGTCATCGTCCGGTATCGACGCAGCTCCGGGACTACCCGACATCAGATCCGCTGGATCGCGTGGGGCGGGGCGGTTTTGGCTGCGACCATGTTCGTCGTCCTCTTGGAGCAAGAAGTCGCGGCCGTCGACCTCAGCGAAGCGCTGGTCCTTCTCCTCCTCGCAGCCGCCGAGATCGTGCTCATCCTGACCTTCTGGGTAGCGATCACGAAATACCGGCTCTACGACATTGACGTCGTCGTCTCGAAGACGGTCACGTACGGCGCCCTCGCCGTCTTTATCACCGCGGTGTATGTGGCGATCGTGGTCGGTCTGAGCAGCTTGTTTGGCGGCGGCGACGAGCCGAACCTGGGTCTTGCGATCGCCGCCACTGCCGCCGTGGCGCTCATGTTCGAGCCGATCCGGTCACGGTTGCAGCGCTGGGCTAACCGGTTGGTATACGGGGAACGGGCCACGCCGTACGAGGTCTTGGCCCGTTTCTCCAAGCGCGCGGCAACCGCCCAGGGTGATGAGGAGATGCTGGCGCGAATCCCGCGCCTGATCGTCGATGGCACCGGCGCATCCGAGGCGACGCTGTGGATCGCCGATGAGGGGGATTTGGAACCAGCGGCGTGGTGGCCGGACGACGAATCTGCGTCGACGCCGGTATCAACGGTGGCCGACGGACCATGGACCGATCCTGCGGCCGACTACTCGGTTCCCGTCGAACACGATGGGGAACTGCTGGGTGGGTTGTCGCTGGTAGCCACCCGCGGTGTCACTATTGCGCCCGCCGAGGAGGAACTCGTCCAGAACCTGGCAGGTGGTCTGGGCCTTGCCCTGAGGAACGCCCGACTCACCGACGATCTGCGGGACCAGGTCGAGGAATTGGCCGCCTCGCGGGAGCGGATCCTCAGCGCTGCCGACGAGGCCAGGCGTGGCCTGGAGCAGGACCTCGACATGGGCCCACAACAGGAATTGGTGGCCGTCAAGGTCAAGCTCGGTGTGGTGAAGTCTCAGGCCCAATCGGCAAACGCTCCCAAGACCGCCGAGGTGCTCGCACAGCTCGAACAGGACACGGGAACCGCCATCGAGTCGGTGCGGGACTTTGCCCGTGGGGTGTATCCGCCGCTGCTGGAAGCCGAGGGCCTTGCGGCGGCGGTCTCCGCCGAGGGGCCAAGTCGGCGCTGCCGGTCACCATCCACGCCGGAGAAATTGGTCGTTATCCCCGAGAGATCGAAACCGCGGTCTTCTTCTCGATCCTCGAGTCTCTTCAAAACGCCGCCAAGTACTCGGACGCCGCCTCCGCAACGGTGACCCTCGACGACGATGGTGAGCGACTGCGATTCGCGGTGAGCGACGATGGGCGCGGTTTCAACCCGGGGGCGGTTGATGGTGGCAGCGGCATTCCCGGCATGGCCGATCGGCTCGACGCCGCCGGGGGCACGCTGATGATCGAGTCGGCGCCCGGCGGCGGAACCTCTGTCGTCGGGTTGGTTCCTACGAGCTAGTCGCCGGCTCGATCCCAGGCGTCGGCCAGCTCGTCCATCCCGAACTGCGACTTGGGGATGAAGGCGATGGCACCAGCCGCCAGGGCGGCCTGGGCGAACTCCACCGACTCGTGTGTGGACATGACCAGGACTCTGGGCGGATCGTCGGCAGAGGTGATCCGGCGGGTGGCCTCCATCCCATCGATGCCCGGCAAATAGACGTCCATCAGGACCAGATCGGGCTGCAGCTCGGCAGCGAGCTCGACGCCCTCCTCTCCTGATTCGGCCTCACCGACGACCTCGAAGCCGTCGGACATCTCCACCACCATGCGGGCAGCCGAGCGAAACGGCTCCTGGTCGTCG
>Ga0255057_10001043_pt1 | contig 15945 bp, 13 predicted proteins | sample Cases_109_6_MG_FD_189022 | JGI IMG/M metagenome (GOLD analysis project Ga0255057, IMG submission 189022) | Seawater microbial communities from Amundsen Gulf, Northwest Territories, Canada - Cases_109_6 | ecosystem: Environmental > Aquatic > Marine > Gulf | place: Canada: Northwest Territories... | reverse complement strand
GCAACTCTTCCAGTATCACGGCGTCGGAAACGCCGGAGTCCACCGAGCCGGGGTCACCAGCCGCGGCAGTGGAAACCGTTGCACCAGCCCCACCAACCGTTTGGTCCGTAGACAACGGGTTGCCATCGGAGTCGCCACACGCGGCGAGCAACAGCAAGAAAACAAACAAAATCGGAAGTCGGCGCATCGTTACTTTCTCTGGTCGTCCGAACCGAACAATACGCCGCACGCCTGAGAAGGGTCGGACAGCCTCGGACACCCCAGCGACGGAGTGAGTTGCCCATTCCCTCCTCAAGGATCGCGCTCAGACGGCCCGATAAGCACGTCATGGCACCGACCGCCCCGTCCCCAGGTTCGGACACCGACACGAGCACCCCGGCCCCGGCCGATCCCTGGTCGGCGGATTGGGTCGCTCCGACCAGCGCCGAATTCGCAGCCCGTTATGGCAAACGGCAGCGCCGACTGCGAGAGCTAGGAATGAGCGTCAAGACATTCCGACGAAGACGCATAGGACGCTGAAAAGCCTCGGACACCCCCAGACGCGTATGCTTTGGACCGTACGAACGGGAGGGGCCGCATGCCACCGGACGACACTGGCGAGTGGGACGACGCGGATCTTCCCGGTCTCGACGACTCGGCACCCGACGACGCGGATCTTCCCGGTCTCGACGACTCTCCGCCCTCCAAGCCCGATGTTCCAACCGACACGGAGCCCTCGGGTCCCGAGGAACCGAGCATTAGGTGGACCAACAAAGAGTTGGACGATTGGTTCGAATCCGATTTCGGCGGCTCGGAGGTATTCAAGAAGATCAAGGAGACCTTTGAAGGTGCAAGCGAGGACCGCACCCACCCAGAAGGGTGGGTGCCACCAGCCAAAACCGAGCAGGCTCGCCGGTTCGACGAAATAGGCCGCGAGGAATTGGCCCAAGATGCATATCGTGATCGGCGGAACGCATGGGACCGATTGAGTCACGAAGCCAAGACGCAGCTTCGGCGGGACTGGGAGGACCCTCAGCAAGCAACGGCGAGTGCGACGGCGCCGGACGACGAGGGGTCCTCGCTGCTTGACGACTTGCCACCAATCGTCGTCGATCCCGGCTCAGGACGGTTCAGCAGACAACCAATTCGGCATGATGACCCCCTCCCCCGATGGATTTTCATTGGCGGAGGTGTTGGGATTCTCGGACTCGTCCTTGCCGTGGGTATTTTCGTGTTCGGCGGGCCGGAGAGCAGCGATACCGAATCCGCCCCCTTGACTAGGGAGGCCACCGCTCAGGATTTGGACGAACCCGCATCGGACGCAGCTGTCGCGGAGACCGCCCCGCGGGAAACGGCCGAGGACACAGCCGCAGCCGCCCCAGAGCCGATGGAGGTAACGATCGGACCCTCGCGCTTCGTCGTGACAGTGCCACAAATGGCCAGCGGCCAAATGCCGTTCACCGTTTGCTCTTACGACACCACGGGCGCCCCACGAGTGGGCGCGATGGGGTTCCTCAGCATCGGCCGGGACCCGGCCGGGCCCGAAGCCTCACATGCCAGCGGAGTGTTCGGAGCCAATGGGTGCTTCTCGGGCGAAGTAGAGGTCAAGGAATCCCCAGGTATGACCAACGTGCTGACCTCCGACGGCAGCGAATCAGTCGTTGTCGGTGAAGTCCTCATCGTTGCGGCCGTAGGTGGCTAGCGAGCAACCAGACCCCGATCACTTCGGTCACAACAATCACAGCAAGTGATCAAAGTGAGCGATGTGAGGAGGTCGGACAGCCTCAGACACCCGCAGACGCGTAGGGTTCGACCGTACGAACAAGAGGGCCCGGCATGCCACCCGACGATCCTTCCGATCTCGAACCCGATGATCTTCCCGGTCTCGAACCCGATGATCTTCCCGGTCTCGAACCCGATGATCTTCCCGGCCTCGATGATCCCACCGAGCCAGCCGAGGCGGAGCCCTCGACCGCCCCCTCAGAGGGGATCGACAAGGTCACTGATCAGGCCGAAGGCGAGATTGGGATCGAGGCCCAAGGCCAGTGGACAGAGGCGGAGTTGGACGAGTGGTTCGAGAACGACTTCGTTGGCCCCGACGAGTTCCTGAGGTCCTTCGTGGCGGAAGAGGAAGCCACGTCCTCCGCGGAAGGGCCTTCAGCACACCCGCGGGACTTTCATATCGAAGTCGAGGACCCTTTGACCGAGGGAATAGAAGGCATAGTGGATCCGGTCCGTTATTGGCCCTTTATCAGGCCGAAACGTGTCAATCGCCGCCGGGCGAAGATCGAGCGTGAAGCCTGGCGTGAACTTGAGGCTCAGTATCCGCCCGGATGGAGCGCTCTGAACTATGGGGCCAAGTTGCGGTTTCGCCGTCGCTGGGGGGAATGGATTGCGGCGATCGCTGAGGACGATGAGAATTTCAAGAAAACCGATATGAGTCGGTTCGCGGTCCCGGGTGATGTTCCGGAACAATACGAAGTCCAAGAGGCTCCTATACCGGAAGACGCTGGTGCGCTCGGTGCGGTCGATCCAGAGGAGCGCCTCGAGCCTGCTGAACCCGACAGTGCCGGTCCGACATTTCGATGGATCTTTGTAGGTGGAGGCTTTGGGGTTATCGGGCTGGTTCTCGTGGGGAGCCTCTTCGTGTTCGGCGGGTCCGAGAGCACCGACCCTGACGCAGCCTCTACTCCGGCCCAGGATCTTGAGGAGCAGGCCGCGGCCGTGCCAGATGCCCAGGCGCCGACCACCGACGAACTCGCCCTGGATGCTCCCGGTACCGAGATCGCTCCTCCCGATTACACCACCGACGAGGTCATGATCGACCTGGTGATGCTGAGGTTCCTCGGCATCAGTCTGTTCCATGAGGACTTCATCCCGTTCCTGAACGATCCCACGCTGCCCGACAACTTCGCTCTGCCTGAGGCTGATCCGCTGTTACGTACGTCGTTCTTCGCCGAAACCCTTGAGGAACTCGGCCTGGAAACCAACCTCGGGCCGGTGCCCGCACTCACCCACGTCGGCAGCGCCTGGCTGACCTTCGATGAGCCTGTCGAGGACCCCCAGGCCCTGATCTTCGATCAGTACGCACCGATGGCAAACATCGTGTTCCCGCCCGACGCGCCGAGATCCATCCCCTCCCAGAACATGCTGGTCGTCGGCGTGGAGATCGCCGCCGACCTGACCAGTCCGGCTGTGTGCGCTGGCAAGGAGCTGGTCCTGATCCTGAGCATCCACAATCCGGAATGGGGCGACCAATACGTGGCCAATCCGAGCTTCCCAGGCGAGTACTACGCCGGCGGCAACTTCTTCCCCAACTTCAACCTCAACGACTGCACACCGACGAGCTACGCCGACACCTACCTCAGCGGCAAAATCCTCGCCGGGCTCGCCAATTCCGGCGCGGCACTGTTCACCGTCAACGACGGTGTGACCCGCGGAGTCGTCCTGTTGTCGGATGAGACCGTGAACGCAGACGCGTCGTTGCGCACGATCCTGTTCGAGCACCCGACAGGCGAGACGTTCTTCCCTGAGAACACCCGGTACCAGTCGGTGCCCGACATCTTCGATCCAGCCGGCTTCATCAGCGACGGCATCACCACCGCTCAGTACGACTTCACCCTCGTCCCGATGGAGCCCGATCCCCAGGAAACGGTCGAGGACAACACCCAGGCCTCCCCGACGATCGATCTAGAAGCCAAAGTCGAAGCGTTCGTCGCCGAGTTCGCAGCAGCGGCGACATCCGACGACAGCGACTTCCTGCTCGCCCGCCTCCATCCACTCGTGGTTGAGTTGTCCGACGAAGAAACATGCTCGGCCTTCGTCTCGAGAGAAATCGCCGCCCTCGAGCAATACCGGGCGACCGGACCCGCCCAACAGACGGTGTTCGAGTTCGTGATCAACGACCAGGCGGTCACCGTCGATCCCGCCTTCGAGATTCCGGTCGCGTTCACCTTCAGCGGGCAGGAGTTCACCGACAATGCACAGATCGCCCCAGTGGACGGGGTGATGCACTACTTCGCGACGTGCCGCTGATCATTCAGCCTGAGATCCAACCCGCACGGTAAGTGCCGGTCGAGCGCAATGATCGCTCCGTACGAGGTATCGGGAGGGGTCCTCTCGAACTCCTCAAAACGGTTATCACAAGGGGACCCACCCCCCTACAACTCTTGCAAACCCAAGGGACCAGTCGTAAGCCCAGCATCCCCATTGGAGAGGGTGAAACTACGGTCCATTCGCTCGCAATTTTCTTCACCTTTTGGAGGCAGGAATGGCTTGCTGGCTGGGGAAACGCTCGTTGGCGAGTGTTACATGAGGTTGAGGGTTTAGTTGGTGCTTATACGCACCCCACGGCCATAAGGCGCCGCACTCGCCCGTCGAAGGGATAACGGCCACCACATTTCCGCACAAAAACGCCTAGTAATGGGTCAGTTTGCTGGGTGGCAAATGTGTATGCGTATGGGGGGTGTACCTAGTGCAAGGATGTACTCATTGCGGGGGTGCAAGTTGGTACCCGAAGGTTGACTACGGGTGTTCGACCGCGATATCGACTTCGGCGGTGTCGTGGAGTTCCTGCACGGTGTCGATCGTTCCGTCACCGATGCCTTCGATCTGCACGTTGGAGCCGTCGTCGTTCATGGTGACAGTGACATCTGTGCCGTCGTCTGTGACGGTGGCTATGGCTTCTAGGTCGGCGATGTCGTCGCCTGCGGTGTCGGGGACGTTGGTGAATTTCAGGGTGTCGGTTGTCCCGCCCGCTCCTGGGTCTTTGATCTCATCGCCGGTGGCGGTGGAGAAGGCGGTGTCGGTATCGAAGACGAACGTGTCGGCCCCGCCGGTCCCATCAACCACAGGGGCGTCGCCCCACATGTCGTCGTCGCCGGTTCCGCCGGTGATGGTGTCGTCACCGCCGGTCGCGTCGACGGTGATGACACCGCTGAGGGCGTCGCCCGCGAGCGAGTCGTCGCCGGCGTCGCCGTTGATGGTGTCGTCGCCGCCTTGAGCGTTGCCGCTCACGCTTCCGAGGAAGGCGTCGCCCGCGAGCGAGTCCTCGCCGGCGCCGCCGTTCAGGATGTCGTCGCCGCCTTGAGCATTACCGGTCAGGTCCGCGAAGTATGTGTCGCCGCCGATTTCGTCGTTGGAGCCGCCGACGTTGATGGTGTCGTTGCATCCTCGACCGGTGAGATCACCCGCCACATCTCCGCCGATCGAGTCAAAGGAGTCGGTGCCGTTGATGATGTCGGCGAGTGGGGTACCAACAAACACGCCCCCAGGGGCTGAGAGAGGAACGCCTAGCGGCACCAGGCAGGGATCGGGTGGCGGTGGAGGCGGAGGAGGCGGAGGAGGCGGAGGAGGCGGAGGAGGCGGAGGAGGCGAGCAGGGGCTGGTATCGAACTCGAACCCGACCGTTGCTGGGTCCACATCCTGCAACGTCACCACCGCGCCAGGCATCTCATCCATCATAAAAGAGGCAGTGAGGTCGGTCTCGCCACCAAACATCGGCTCGGGATCGGGATCATCACTGGGGTCGTCGTCCATCGGAGGGAATGCAAACCGGTCTATACCTGGCTGGTAGTCAGTTATCAGCAGCGAGCCCGCCGCATACGGATCAAACGCAAACACATCACAACCAGGCCCACCCGTAGACGTGTTGTCACCCAGTCCGCCGAACAGGAAATCGTTACCAGCCAACCCGTCGAGGGAGTCGTCGCCGTCGAGACCAAACAGACCATCAGGACCGCCAGTACCAACAAGCGTGTCATCACCGTCAGTACCCACCCCGGTGGCATCGGCGTCACACAAGTCACCTATGCCGTCGGAATCGGAGTCGTGTTGAAACGGATTGAACACCCCAACACAGTTATCCACCGCGTCCTCGACGAAATCGGTGTCGCTATCAGCGAACCACACCGACGCCGAGGCCGCACCAGCCAGCAGCATCACCCACAGCAGGGATAACGCAGACCCGCCGACCAGACGCCGCAACCTCATATAGAGACCCCTCGCTCCCACGTCCCTCAGAGGAACGTACACAAGTAGGCAACCGGATGCGGCTCGCAACCAACCTTCAATCCATAGTCGAGACCTACAGCCGTGGAAGCGTCAACCAAAGCCTCCGACCCCATCACTTCCATCACAACGATCACAACAAGTGACCGAAGTGAGTGATGTGAGGAGGGCCGGACAGCCTCGGACACCCCCAGTCTTTTGATCGCACACCGCACACCAGTGGCCGTACCTCGCCAACTGGGCAACTAGGGGGATTCGTGGCGATGTGGCGATGTATGGCGATCAGGGCAGTACCCACTCGCTGTACGACCCCGCACCGATCCCGACCCTCTTTGACACAACCTCTACAGCCTTCTTGGCCCTTTCGAGAGTGCGGCTGGAAATGCCTCGTTCTGCGGCGAGCCGGTACACCTCTGTTGCCCTCACTGGGTCACCAGCCAACAAGTCGAGGAGGAACTCCGACGCGTCATCTCGCGCAGTCGGAACAGACGGAAGTGATAGGAGATCCTGCGCCGTAAGTTCGGATTCGCCTGTCCACATGAAGGTGCCGGTGGCGTCCACGGTGAATGCCAGGGACACCCCTCTTGGGGCGAGATTCGCTTTGGTGTGTGAGCCATCACCCGCGTCTGGTCGTTGCTGGGGTCGAAGCCCACCAGAAGTGCTGAGCGGACCGCGGCGATGAAGTCGATCGACCCAAGACCTGCATAGATCGCCTTCGTACGGCCCTTGGCGAGGTGGCGAACTACGCAGATCGCCACATTATGTGTCTCTGCCAGGTTGGCGAGGGGGGCGAGGTGCGCACGGGTCTCGTTGGCTCGATGGATGTCAACCCCACTCCCGATGAACGCAACCAGCGGGTCGATAACAACCAGCTTCGCCCGTGTTTCCGTGATCGCCTCATCGATCCTGGCGAGGCCCGGCTCATCGAGCATCACCAGTTCGTCGAGGACCACAATCCCGTGGGGGTCGGCACCCATCCGATCGACTCGGGGACGGAGTGTGTCGGCGAGTCCATCCTCAGCGGTCAGTATCAGGCTGGTGAAGAGCCCACCGCCGTTGGCGTGACCGGGGAGAGGTTGGCCACGAGAACCCGCTGACGCGATCGCCAACGTCAAGAACGACTTTCCGACTCCAGGGTCCCCTTCGATGATCGTGAGTTTCCCCAGCGGGATTGGTCGTGGCGCGCAACGTAGCCGATCTAGCGACGCCACCGCGGCACCGCGCATCGGCATCGAAGGAGATGCAGACGTGGTCTGCGAAAGAAGTCTCGGCGTTCCTGGTCCACACCTCACAGGATCGGCTCTCAGCCATCTGGGTGCTTGCGGTAACGACCGGCATGCGGAGGGGCGAACTGTTGGGTTTGAAGTGGAAAGACATCGACTTCAACCGAAGCGCGCTCTCGGTACGCAGATCGTTGGTCTCCGTCGAATACGAATTGGCGTTCTCAACGCCCAAGACCGAGAAAAGTCGTCGAGTAATAGCTCTCGACACGACGACCCTGGGTGCGCTCGCCAAGCACCGACGATCCCAGGCCGCTGAGAAGCTCGCCTTTGGGCCCGGCTATGACAACTCGGATCTCGTGTTCTGCCAGGAGAACGGGGAGCCGTTTCACCCTGATCGCCTAACCAAGGTGTTCAGAGCAACGGTTCAGCAGACTGAACTGCCGGTGATCCGCCTGCATGACCTCCGCCACACTCACGCGACCCTGGCTCTTCAGGCGGGCATCCACCCGAAGGTCGTATCCGAAAGGCTTGGTCACTCAACCGTCGCAATGACGCTCGACACATACAGCCACACCGTTCCCAGCATGCAATCGGACGCCGCCGAACGTATCGCAGAACTCGTGTTCGGGGTGAGCCGGTAGAAGATCGGTAGAAGAAACGGGCTATTCGGACACTCGGCCGAATACACAAATCGCCGAAACCCGTTGATGCTCAAGGATTTCTCTGGCACGCCCGGAGGGACTCGAACCCCCAACCTTCTGATCCGTAATCAGACACTCTATCCAATTGAGCTACGGGCGCAACGGACGGCACGGTACTCCGACGATCGCATAACCGAAAGCCCATGAAGCGACCGTTATCGTGCAGCCTCGCTGTTCTTCGAGGAGGCTGAGTGCACGAGCAACTGAACGCTCTAGCCGAGCAATTTTGGGATCGGGCGATGGAGGAGTCGCCGTCGTGGGCGACGATCCTGGGGGATCACCGGTTCGATGCGGAAGTAGAGGACCTCACCGCCGAGCACGAGCAGCAGACGATCGTCGACTTCACCTCATTTCGTGACGAAGCCGAAGCGATCGATCCCACCTCCTTGGCGAAGGACGACAGGATTACCCGACATGTTCTGATTTCGGAGGTCGACGGATACATCAGGGCGATGCAGTCGCGACAACACGAGTATCTGGTCGACCCGATGCTCGGTCTCCACATGGACATCGTCCAGGGGATCTCGCAGTTCCGCGCCAACGAGGACGCCCACGCTTGGGCGTTCGTCGACAAGGCGTCCAAGGTTGGCCGGCAGTTCGACCAGCTGATGGAGCGTCACCGCCAGGGTGTGGCCAACGGCCGCACCCCGCCGCAGATCTCGGTCGAGAAGGTGGTCGCGCAGCTCGAATCACTGGTGGCGACACCAGCCGAGGCCAGCCCGTTCCTTCAAATCGCGCTCCCCGAGAAGATGACCGAATCCGAGCAGGCGCGCTGGCGTGAAGCCATGACCGAACAAGTGCGGACCGTCGTCAACCCGGCCTTCGAGCGCTACCGCACGATGATCTCCGACGAGGTGCTCCCCCATGCCAGACCGGAAGACAAGTCTGGGGTCTGTTGGCTGCCCGACGGCGAAGAGGTCTACAGCCGGGCCGTGGCCCGCTTCACATCGCTCGACCTGGAGCCGAGTCAGATCCACCAGATCGGATTGGATGAGATCGCTTCGATAGAGGACGAGTACCGACAGCTCGGCGAAGGGGTGCTGGGGACCACGGACCTCGGCGACATCTACGAGCGACTCCGCCGCGATCCGGCACTCCGGTTCGAGACATCCGAGCAGATCCAAGAACAAGCGGAGCGCGCCACCGCCCGGGCCAATGAGGCGACGCCCGACTGGTTCGGTCGACTACCGGTCGCCGATTGCATCGTCCAGCCGATTCCCGAGCCTGGCGCTAAGGACGCCCCACTCGCCTACTACCTGCCACCGGCCGACGACGGCTCACGGCCGGGGATCTTCTTCATCAATCTGACCGACCCGACCAGCCGGACCCGGTACGAATCCGAGGCTCTCGCCTTCCACGAGGGCGTTCCCGGACACCACTTCCAACTGACGCTCGCGCAGGAACTCGACGGAGTACCCACCTTTCGACGCAACGGCCTGGTGACGGTCTATGTGGAAGGCTGGGGCTTGTACTGCGAACGGCTCGGTGACGAGATGGGTCTGTACAGCGGCGACCTGGAGCGTTTCGGCATCCTGTCGTTCGACTCATGGCGGGCCGGCCGGCTGGTGGTCGATACCGGACTGCACGCCCTGGGCTGGAGCCGTCAGCAGGCCATCGACTACTTCCTGGAGAACTCACCACAGGCTCGGAACAACATCGAAAACGAAGTGGACCGCTACATCGGCTACACCGGCCAGGCCCTTGCCTACAAGCTCGGCCAGAGGGAGATCTTCAGGCTGCGTGACACGGCGAAGCAGAGAATGGGCACTCGCTTCGACATCAAGGGGTTTCACGACACCGTGCTCGAATCGGGGCCGGTGCCGCTGGACCTTCTAGGTGACCGCGTGATGGAGTGGGCAACGAGCTGAGGAGCGCAACATATCGCCCGGAGCCAGGCGGAAGCATCTGTAGAAGGCCTAGCTGGGGCGTACCCCGAGAACCACCTCGAAGCGCATCTCCGTTCCGCCACGCATCACAACCACCTCGATCGCCTTGCCGGCGCCGGCGTCGCTGACCGCGCTGATGAGGCCATTGATGTTGTCGACGGCGAAACCGTCGGCTGAAACCACCACGTCACCTACCTCGATGCCACCATCGGCGGCCGGCGAACCCGGGAACAACTCGGCCACAACGACCCCGTCGGGACCTGATATCACTGCCACCCCAAGGAAGCCCGGCGCGGCGGGTACTTCATCGGCGGGCGGGCGGGCATCCGGGGGCAATTCGTCACCTGAGAACGGGCCACCCGGGAAGGGGAACTCGGGAAAGGAGAACTCGCAGTGGAAACCACCACGGACCGAGTCACTCGGGAAGCAATCAAACCCAAGGCCGAAGGCGCCGTTACCGGGGACTTCGAAACGCTCCGGGAGCTCAAAGTCGAAGTCGAACCCGCGGCGCCGACCGGGAAATTCGAAGCCCTCCGGAAACTCGAACCCGTCGGAGAACTCAAAGTCCTTGGGAAAATCGAAGTGACCGCGCGGACCGGGGAACTCCAAGCCCTCCGGAAAGTCGAACCCGCCGGGACCGGGAACGCGGTCGTTGGGGCGATGATCAGAGGGTGGGCGCCGATCCTCCGACTCACCGAACACCGCTTCAGATCCGATCAAAGAGCCGTCGTCGCCGGAATTGCCCACGGCGTAGCCACCGACGAACAGAGCAATGGCGGCGAGCGCGGCACCGGCGCCGATCAGCCTCTTGCGCTCAGTCGCCTTGCGGTGTGTCTCTACTCGGACCGCGGCTTCTGCAGCTGCCTTCTTCTCGGCAGCGGTCATCTTCTTTTCAGCCATCTTTGCTCCTGGTCACGCCGACTGTCGGTTCCTCCCCCACAGGTTCTCACGCCCACATGAATAGTGGATGAGAGCCGGGTGTGAATTCGTAGAGAAGTGACGCCAAGAAGGCGCGCCGATGAGCGGGCACGGCAGGTCTCATCTCACAGAAGGTTTACGCCTCGAAGATTCTGGATCACCACCGTTACCAAGGCCGCACCGCCGACCAAAACTCCGACAGCCAGGGAGAGCCGGCGCAGGCTCCACCGCTGAATCGCGATTGGGGAATGATCGGGTGCCAACTCACGGAACGCCTCGATCAAGTCGGCACCCCCATCCTTGGTATGCGACCTGAGATGAGCCCGGAGTTGAGAAGGGATGGTGAGGCCACGTGATGCTGCAAATGCCTCGCTGATGTCGGACTCAGAAAACAGGGTCAGTGCCCGCTCGTACACCACCTCCGGTCCGACATGGAGCGCCAGGATCAGCATCATGTTGGAAAGGTCTACCGACCGTCTCCAACGGCTGGGACGGATCTCACCGAAGGCGACGTCGATCAGGATCAGGTGGCCACCCTGCACCAGAAGATTGGCCGGCTTCAGATCGCGATGGGCCAGCCCGGCGTCCCACAGCCGACGGACGATTCCCAGCCCCTCGTCGACAATCGACGGCCCCACTTCCGCTTGATCGATTTCCACCGAATCGTCGAAGAACTCGGTGACAATCATGTACTCGCGACCGGGCATGATCTGTACGATGCCGAGCGGCGTCGGAGAGGGAAGGCCGGCATCGCGCATGATGCGCAGCATGTAGTCCTCATACTCCACGAGCCGTCGCACCGACGAGAACGAACGTTCATCCTCGAGGCGTCCGTACAAGATGGCGCGACTCAGCTTGTACCAACGATCTGATCGAAGATGATTCGTGGAGTAAAGCTTGGCGAACACATCGCCCCGGATCTGACCCTGCACCGAAATCCGCAGCGGCGTCGATCCCGCCGACCCGGCCTGGCCGAACGGCTTCAGGTCTATCAGCTCGCAGTGGACGATGTCGCAACCCAGCTGGTCGCGCAGCGCCCCACGCAGCGCCGTCGCCTCGGGACCATCCATCGCCAGAAGCTGCGCCTCGAGAGCCTCGCGCAACAGCAGTCCCCTCTTACCCGACACCGGGAGGTGCGCCGAGCGACGTCGCCGGTAGTCGACCGGGAAAGACTCGTCGGGAACGAACAGGGTGAAGGCACCCACCGCCAACGCGGCACCACCGAGCGCGCCCAACACCAAGTCCGATAGGTGACTCACACCCAAGTAGAGCCGAGCCGCGGAGGCCACGACCACCACAATTGCCGACGCCCGGAACCACATCCGGCGACGTGGACCGTTGGGAACGAGGGCGTAGCCAAGACCCACCAGCACAACCGCCAAACCCGCCATACCTATCGAGGGATGAGAGAAGCCGTCGATCATCTCCAAAGCAATGGTTGGGCGCGGTCTCTCGATACCGGTTGAAAGCTGTTCGGTGACCCACTCCACGGCCACCACCACGGTCCCGAGGGTGAACAGCTGGAGCCAGCGCCGGTACACCAGGAGAATCGCGACACCACCCCACAGCCCGATTCGGAGCGACCATGGCGATCCGAGCCATTCGATGCCGTCGGCGATGTCGGCCACCCAGGCGGTTCGAGCCGACTCGATCCACCCGGTCACGGCTTCATCCAGCTCGAACCACGGCGGCTCGGGACTGAAGACGAGTGCCCATACGACGGCGGAGGTGACGCCGGCCAACACCACCGCCCAGGCGTACGTCGACAGCTTGATCTCAGTTCGAAGAGACACCGGATCACCCGACGGGCGTCGAGCACGCGTACGCGATCTGACTGGTTGGCGATCCGTCATGCCAGGATCATGTCGTTGACCACCATCGGCGGCGCGGCGGCGTGTGCCCTCCCGATCGCCAATCGACAACGCTTGGCCGGGTGTCGGTTCTTGCCTTCAATCACTAGTTGGTCAACCTTCCGACAGTGTTGCCCCACCCCGAGATCGTCGGGGGTTTGACAGTCTCATGGCCCACCGCTCCCTATTTTTCGCCGGGCTCATCGGCATTCTGATACTTGCGATCACCTCGGTCGCAGCCCTTCCCGACGATGTCACCCCATTCGAAGAGTGGGGCTTTCGGGTGTTGAACGATCTACCCGATTGGATCGAGTACCCCGGTTGGCCGGTGATGCAAGTGGGATCCATTCTGGCTGTTCCCATCCTGGCGATCGGGTACGCGGTCTACTTCCGCGGGTGGCAAGTGCCGACCCGCCTCGCGCTGGCAGGAACTACGGCCTGGATCCTGGCAAAGGTCGTAAAGAGCCTGGTCGAACGGGGTCGCCCCGACGTCTTCCTCTCCAATGTCAATCTGCGACCGGCCTGGAACGGGCTCGGGTTTCCGTCGGGTCACACCGCTGTCGCCTTCGCCATCGCCGTTGTTCTCACTTCGGCACTCTCCCGGCGTTGGCGCATCGCGGTCTGGGTAGTCGCCATCGCCGCCGGACTGCTTCGCATGTATACCGCGGCACACCTTCCACTCGACGTGATCGGCGGCTGGGGGCTCGGGATCGCCGTCGGATCGATCGTCGAAATCGGATGGCGCCGCCTCGCTCGACCGGCCGCGAAACGGCCGGATGAAGGTGTTCTGGCTGCCTGATCAGCCCGCCCGCTCACCGCTACCTTCTTCACTCGATAAGTGATCACTCGAGGCCCGAACCGCACTATCTGCCGGCAGATCTCCCGGTTGGTTTCGGCAACATCCTCGGAGGTGCCCTGCTCGTCGCTCTCCCCTTCTGGTACGCCTCCGCAAGAGCGAGGGGTAGACCCAGGACCCGCTCATAGCCCACGGATCTCGGATAGGTGAACGAGTCGCCAGAGGCCTGATCGAAAGGGACTCCTGACAGAGGTGTCAATGCTTATTCAAGGCACCACCCCAAAGACCCGATGCAGGAGTATGTCCACCGAGGCATCTTTGCGTCGAAACACGCGCTCTGACGGCTTCACCCTGATCGAGCTCATGGTCGTGGTGATGATCATCGCGGTGCTGATCGCCATCGCCATCCCCTCTTTCCTGGGATTCCGCGGTGGCGCCCAGGATCGGGCAGTCCAGGCGACGCTGACGACGGCCGAAAAGGTCGCTCACCTGGTGCTCATCGATGAGGGGACATTCCCCAGCAAGGCCACTCTCCTCGTCCTCCTCCCAACCATCGAAACCTCGATCGAATGGATCGACCACGTCGATTCGTCCACGGGACCTTCGCAGGTCTCACTCGACGACGACAATGCCGGTCAGGACTTGGTGTTGGCGACGCTATCCGAGTCCGGGGCTTGCTTCTACCTCCGAGTGATCAACGGCTCACCGCCAGCCAGAAAAGTGGTTCAAGCTGCAGCCACCTGTGCATCTCACGACTACCAGGACGGTGTCGACACAGGCTGGTAGGCGCCGGTCATCACTCCAACTCAGGAGACCGGATCCGATCACCCGGCCGGACAGGACAGGGGACCCGGCGTGTACCGGCGTCCACCGCAAGTGATCGCTACCAGCTCGTATCGGTTCCGGCCGTGGCGAGTGCACCCAGGCGGTCACAGGCAGCACCTCCGTATGCCTCACAGGCCAAGGTGTCGGAATCGAGTATGGAATCTGAACCCAACAGTCCCGGGTAGCGCTCCCCGCTGCCGGAAGCAGCGGCGCAGCCTCCGGGAGGTGATTCCTCAAGCCTGGCGCCGCACGAACTGGCAAACATCTTCGACGGGCTCCCATCGGCAGCCGCCCAACCGAGATCGTTGCAGGCCGCAAAATCGCCGGCGCCGCAGGCGAACGTGTAGAGCTCGGTCCATGCGTTGTGGATGGACATCCATTCGGCCAGTTGCGGCACATCGGCGACGATATCGACGCACCACCGTCCCACGTCCGTCGCCCAGCCGTTGCATGAGTCTCCGAGAGTCGCCGCCGGACTGTCGTAAGGAGCCAACCGCCACAGATCGTCGCAGGCAACAGCATCGTCGAGGCGACAAGCGTCCCACAAGCGGTCGAGGGCGCCGTCAGATCCGTAGGCCCCTCCGTTCTGGACTGAGGGCCATCTCTCATCGTTGAAACACCACCTGGGCTGTGCGTTGCGATTGACGCGACATGCTTGGCTTTCGAATGACTAGTCAAACCAAGGAATCTCCAATGATCATTGGGTTTCGTTAGCCCCGAGGCCGATGTAGTCAGTGATGACATCAACCAAGCGCCGGCTGCTGCTCACCTCCGTATTTCTCCTCGTGGGAGCACTGACCCTGCTCCCCATCAGCGTGAGCGCGGCGCCCAGCCAGAGCGATGGCGACAACAGCATCAATGCCCACGGCAACGAAAACAGCAACTCCGGCGACAACGAAAACAGCAACTCCGGCGACAACGAAAACAGCAACTCCGGCGACAACGAAAACTCCAACTCCGGCGACAACTCCGGCTCCGGTGGCAACGGCAACGCCTTCGGCGGCGAAGGCAACAACGGTCAGAGCATTGGCAACGGTGGGCCCCCCAACATCACTCCTTCCGGAACGATTCCGAATCAGGGCCTCCCGGCCAGCATCACACCCTCCGGGGTTGTTCCTGCTGACGGCGGGGTCGGATCGGTGAATGCTCAGCAGCAGGTTCCTCCGCATGTCGCGGCCGCGATCGTCATGTTCCGACCGCAGGCCGAGGGCGGCGCCCCAGTAGTGCTCTTGGTAGAGGCACCGCCGGCCTCGACGCCGATAGTGTCGGGGAGCATCATCCGTGTTCTGGCACCGGTAATTTCTCCGGCGGTGGCCAACGTGGTTGCAGCACCGATCGTGGTGATCGAGGCCCTCATCGATGCGATGGCCGCGGCAAGCCAAGCCATCGTGATTCCCTTCATGGCCGGCGCCGTCGTCCTCATGGCACCGGGTCTGCGCCGCAGGAGCCTCCTCGACAAAGCACTAGATGGAGACTCCAAGAAGAGTGACCACTCAAAGGCCGCACAAGAGATCGCAAGATTCGAATCACTAGGTCGATACGGTCCCACGAGACCGCGTCAATACTTGGTGAGATAGATACTGAGGCCTCGAGAACCTCGACCTCAGACCTCAGACCTCAGACTCCCATTGATGGCGGAGAGGGAGGGATTTGAACCTGATGCGCCCAACACCAGGCACGCGCAGCAGACCACCCGAACCGCTACAGCCGGACAGTTCGTAGGCAGACGATTTCGCAACACGCGCCTCGCGCAACCTC
>Ga0255057_10001042_pt1 | contig 15955 bp, 15 predicted proteins | sample Cases_109_6_MG_FD_189022 | JGI IMG/M metagenome (GOLD analysis project Ga0255057, IMG submission 189022) | Seawater microbial communities from Amundsen Gulf, Northwest Territories, Canada - Cases_109_6 | ecosystem: Environmental > Aquatic > Marine > Gulf | place: Canada: Northwest Territories... | reverse complement strand
GGCGTTTTTCGCTGTGCTCTATGGCCTGTCGACGGCGATGATGATCTCATTGGTCGACCCCGTCCTGGGAGAGGTTTTGCTGGCCGACGGCGTGACGCCGAGTGTCGTCTCGACGCTGACCAATGGACCCAACAACGGCGGTGGGATGCCGGCCGATTCTGCACCAGACCTCGAAGCAAAGGTGCGTGCGCCAATCAGGGGGCTCAACCTCAAGGCCCGTCTCGACGAGGCCTACTCTCGCCTCAAGGCAACGTTCGGCGTTACCGATCAGACGGTCGTCTACTTCCTGCCGATACTGGTCGTAATGGTCTTCTTGGGCCGGGGCCTCACCGGTTTTCTGAGCGCTTACGCTTTCCAGCAGATCGGCCTGCGGGTGACCACCGACATTCGTAACGATTTGTACTCGGTCATTCTCAGTCAGTCGAGTCGATTTCATGCTGAGCATCCTTCCGGTGAGCTCATCAGCAGGATCGTCAGCGATGTAGGGATGATTCAGACTGTCGTTTCCTATCGCGTCATCGACCTGGTGCAGCAGTCCTTGACGCTGGCTTTTCTGGTGGCGCTGCTCCTGTCGACGCATCTGCAGCTGGCCCTGATCTGTCTGATTCTCACCCCCATGTTTGTTTTTCCCATTATTCGCTTCGGCAAGGGTATGCGTAAGAGCAGCCACCGCAGCCAGGAGCGAATGGCCGACCTGGCCAATCTTGTAGCCGAGAGTGTTCGCGGCCACCGCGTGGTCAAGGCCTTCAACATGGAGGACTTCGAGTACGACAGGTTCAAACAGGTGACGCGACGGCATCTCCGGATCAATCTCTGGGCGCAGTTTCTCTCGACTCTGTCCAGTCCGGTCGTCGAGTCGCTCGGGGTTGTCGGCATGGCCGCGATGCTGGTCTACGCCGGCAAACAGATCCGTGCCGGCGAGCTGTCGACCTCCCTGTTTGTCGCCTTTCTCGTCAACTTGATCTGGATGTACGAGCCGATCCGCAAGCTCAACAAGGTAAACCTCGTCCTGCAGCAATCCCTGGCTGCAGCGGGAAGAGTCTTCGACGTCATGGAGATTCCTAGCGAGATCGAAGAAAAGCCGGATGCGCTGGAGCTCCAGGGGGTCGAACAAGGAATCGTCTTTGACAAGGTCTCTTTCGCCTACGATGCGCCACGGGTCCTGCACGAGGTCGATCTCACTATTCGCAAGGGTGAGACCGTGGCCCTGGTCGGTCCGTCGGGGGCTGGCAAGTCGACCCTGATCAATCTGCTGCCGAGGTTCTTTGATCCCGACGCAGGTCGAGTGACCATCGACGGTATCGACATCCGGGATGTGACGCTCGACAGCCTTCACGCGGTCATAGGTATGGTCACCCAAGTAACGGTGCTGTTCGACGACACGATTCGCAATAATATCGCCTATGGCCGGCGCGAGATGCCACTGGTGATGGTTCGAGAGGCCGCCGCCGCGGCCTATGCCGACAAGTTCATCATGGAGATGCCCGACGGCTATGAGACCGTGATCGGGGAGTCGGGCCTGCGCCTGTCCAGCGGTCAGCGCCAGAGATTGGCCATAGCGCGCGCGCTGCTCAAGAACGCGCCCATGTTGATTCTCGACGAGGCAACGTCCCATCTCGACTCGGAGTCCGAGTACCTTGTCCAGAAGGCCTTGCACAACCTCATGCAGGGTCGAACCACGCTGGTAATCGCACACCGCTTGTCGACGGTTATGAAAGCGGATCGCATCGTGGTTCTGGATGACGGTCGCATTGTCGAAGGTGGGGCCCACGATGAGCTGCTGAAGATGGAGGGGCTCTACCGGCGCCTCTACGATCTGCAGTTCGATGTCTAAGGACGGGTAGCAATGCGCAGCATGACCGGCTACGGGCAGGCGACAGGTGAGAACTCCACCTATCGCATCGCGGTCACGGTGCGGAGCGTCAACCACCGATATCTCGATCTGGTCATCCGACTCAGAGACGAGCACCGCCATCTCGAACCCACTCTGAGAGAGTTGGTCGGAGAACGGCTGGCACGGGGGCGGGTGGAGATCCGGGTGGATATCGAAGCGCTCGCCAGCCCGGAGGTCAGCATCGACTTGCGGGCTGATGCGGTCGAAGCCCTCGAGCGAGCCGTTCGGGATTTGGCGAAGAGAGGCCTGGTTTCTCAGGTCATTTCGCTCGGCGATCTCTTGCGCATCCCCGACGTCGTCCGTGTCACCTCCACGCCGGCCGCCTGGACCGAGGAGGATCGGGTACTCTTCGAAGAGACAACCAGAGAGGCCTTGGAGGAGGTAGTGGACCTGCGTGCGCAAGAGGGGAAGGATCTCGCCGACTACTTGCGCGGACACCTCGAGAAGTTCTCTGGATTAGCGGCGGAGATCGAGGCCAGGCGGCCGGTATTTCAGCAAGAGCTCGCCGCCAGGCTGGAAGAACGGATCGGGGAAATGACCGAGGTGGACAAGCTGCCGGCGGATAGGCTGGCTCAGGAGGTCGCCTTTCTGGTGGATCGGAGCGATGTCCAAGAGGAGTTGGACCGACTCGATTCTCACCTATCGCACTTCCGCAAGTTGCTGCAAGAGGAGGGAGTGGTGGGGAAGCGACTGGACTTTCTCTCGCAGGAGCTCCTCCGAGAGCTGAACACGCTCGGGTCCAAGGGTCGGGACGTGGAGACGATCCGCCTTGTTATCGACGCCAAGCTACTCTGCGAGCAACTCCGCGAACAGGTGCAGAACATCGAGTGAGAGGGCGGACATTCTGATGGCGAGGGGCGAGCTCTTTATCCTTTCGGCACCTTCCGGCGCCGGCAAGTCGACACTCATCCGCAAGGTGCTCGAGGAAGGTCTGGCCGGGCACCGGGGGGTGACCTTTTCCGTCAGTCACACGACGCGAAGGCCACGCAGCGGAGAGATCGATGGTAGGGACTACCATTTCGTCGATGCAGAGACCTTCCAGAGGATGGTGGACGAGGATAAGTTTCTCGAATGGGCGGAAGTGCACAACCATCTCTATGGCACGTCCATTGCCGAGGTCCTGCCCAGACTCGACCAGGGAGTGGATGTCATCCTCGAAATCGATGTTCAGGGCGCGGAGCAGGTGCTGGAGCGGATGCCGGAATCGATCGGCGTATTCATTCTGCCTCCCAGCCCACAGGACCTCAGCCAGCGTCTCCACCACCGGGGCCTCGACGACGACGAGGAGATTGCCCGCCGGCTGACCGTATCTCTTTGGGAAATCAGGCGTTATACGCAATATCAGTATGTTATTATCAACGACGATCTGGACCGGGCCAGTGAGTACCTGACCGCCATCATCCTCGAAAAGCGCCCGCGGCTCGAACGCCAGGAGGAAAGGGTCGAGCAGGTCCTGCGAGCTTTCGAAGCTGCTGATGGTGGAGATTGACGTCGGCGGCGCCCGGTAGCGGACCGAAACAGCAATGAACGCAAGGAGAAGGTTGAGATTATGGACAGAATGCCCGAAAAAATCGACAGCAAGTTTCGCTATGTCCTGCTGGCCTCCCAGCGCGCCGAGCAGATGATGCGTGGAGGGCGGCCGAAGATCGATATGGGAGTCAAGAAGTCCACACGAGTGGCCATGGAGGAGATCTCCAACGATCTCGTGGACTGGGAGATGGGGCCAGCCGAAGAGCCGCTGGTCGAGGAAGAGGAGCTCGAAGCCGAGGTATGATTCCGGTTTCTAGCATCCTTCTCGGCGTCACCGGTGGAATCGCCGCCTTCAAGGCGGCCGATCTGGTTCGCTGTCTGCAGGAGCGAGGGCACGATGTGCGCTGTGCCATGACCCGCAGCGCCGAGGCATTCATCACGCCCTTGACGCTCGAGGTTTTGAGCGGTCACCCCGTCTATCGGGAGCAGTACCTACAACCCGACAACAGCGGGGAAGAGCTTCACATCAGTGCGGCCGGATGGGCCGACGTTCTGTGTGTGGCGCCGGTGACCGCCCATACCCTGGCCCGTCTGGCTCTGGGTCTGGCGGACGATTTTCTGACCACCACCGCTCTGGCCTTCTCGGGCCCGGTGGTGTTGGCTCCGGCCATGCACACCGGGATGTGGCTCCAGGAGTCGGTTCAAGACCACTTGGGCGTATTGAAGAGCCGTGGTGCCCACCTGGTGGGACCGGTCGTCGGCCCGTTGGCCTCCGGGGAGACGGGTATGGGCAGAATGGCGGACCTGGAGGCGATTGTTCTCGAGGTCGAGCTGGCCCTGGCCGACCGGGATCTGGTCGGCAAGATGGTCCTGGTCTCTGCCGGACCGACCCAAGAGCCCCTGGACCCGGTGCGCTACTTGTCGAACCGCTCTAGCGGCCGGATGGGATTCGCGCTCGCCGAGGCGGCGGCCCGGCGTGGGGCGCGGGTGGTGCTGGTGGCTGGGCCGGTTGTTTTGGACACCCCTCCAGGAGTCTCCCGAGTCGATGTGGTGACCGCCCGCGAGATGCGCGACACCATCAACCAGCTGGCACCGGATGCCGATGTCATTATCATGGCGGCAGCCGTTGCGGATTTCCGCCCCAGCGACGTGAGCGACAACAAAATAAAGAAGAGCGCGGGCACGCCGCAACTGTCCCTGATCAGCAATCCCGATATTGTGGCTGGCCTGGCGGAGCTGGCGCCGGACACCTTGCGGATCGGTTTCGCGGCCGAGACGGGGGAGATTGTCGAAGAGGCCCGCGGCAAGCTCGAAGCCAAGAATCTTCACTTCATCATCGCCAACGATGTCTCCCGCAATGACATCGGCTTTGACAGCGAGCATAACGAGGTCACCGTTCTCGCACCGGCCCAGGCGCCCATCTTCTTCTCCCGGGAATCGAAGCGCGCTCTGGCTGTCAAGCTCATGGACCTCTTCAGCGAGGAATTGAAAAAGCGTGAGAGGGCCCCTGCACCCACCCATAGCTGAGCTTCTCGACTACCTGCAGGCAATCGGGTTCGAGGATCTCTATCTTCCCCAGCCGGCCAATTCTACGAATCGGGTCGAAGAGGTGGAATCGACTCGGCGTCTGGGTACTGACGAGCGGGGGCGCGAGCTCGAAGCGCTCGCCACCCGGGCAGCCGGCTGTACGCTGTGCCCTCTGAGTGAGCAACGCAACAAGGTCGTATTCGGGTCCGGAGATCCGAATGCCGATCTCATGTTCATCGGTGAAGGGCCGGGCGCCGAAGAGGATCGCCAGGGTCTGCCTTTCGTGGGCCGGGCTGGTGAGCTGCTGACCAAGATCATCGAGGCCATCGACCTGACCAGGGAGCAGGTCTACATCGCCAACATTGTCAAATGTCGTCCCCCGGGGAATCGCGATCCCCAGCCCGAAGAGGTGGCGGCGTGCCGCCCCTATCTGGAGGGACAAATCGACCACATCCAGCCCAAGGTGATCGTGCTGCTCGGCAAGGTGGCGGCGCAGACCCTGCTGGGGACCGACTACACGCTGGGCCGGATGAGGGGGCAGTGGTACCACGTACGTGGGGTCGAGACCCGGGTGACCTATCACCCCGCGGCGCTGCTGCGAAATGCCTCTTTCAAGCGTCCGACCTGGGAAGACATGCAGATCATTCGTGACCGGCTTCGCGAGCAGAGCTGATCTTGCAAGATTGCTAGGATTACGGTGATGGATCCCCAGACAGCTTCTTCTTCCAGCGTGATCGTCTCCGAGCCGTCCGAGCAGAGAGCGGAGATCAGCGTCCTGGTTCCGGTCCTCGACGAGGCCGAGACGGTGAAACCGCTGGCCTCCCAGGTAGCCGAGGTGCTTGAGCGGATGGGGCGCAGGTTCGAGATTATCTTTGTCGATGACGGCTCGACCGACAAGACTTCGGTGCGGATCAAGGAGGCCCACGAGACCGATCCCCGGGTCAAGTTGGTGAGGCTGCGGCGCAACTTCGGCAAGGCAGCCGCCCTCTGCGCCGGGCTGGAGATCGCCACCGGCGACATCATCGTGACCATGGATGGGGATCTCCAGGACGATCCTCAGGAGATTCCGAGCTTTATTCAGCAGCTCGAGGAGCGAGACCTGGATCTGGTTTCGGGTTGGAAGAAGAATCGCCAGGATCCGATTTCCAAGCGGTATCCGTCGAAACTGTTCAACTGGGCCACGCGAAAGCTGGCGCAGGTGGATCTCCACGACTTCAACTGCGGATTCAAGGCCTACCGAAGGGAGGTTCTGGAGCAGATCGCGCTCTACGGAGAGCTGCACCGGTACATCCCGGTGCTGGCGAGCCGCAAGGGGTTTGCGGTCGGGGAGATCCCGGTAGTCCACCACGCTCGCCAACATGGCGAAAGCAAGTATGGATGGGACCGCTTCTACAAAGGTCTGCTGGACCTCATTACGGTCCTCTTTATCACCAAGTACACGCGGAGACCCCTCCATCTATTCGGGGCCATCGGACTCGGGGCGCTGTTCGTCGGCTTTGGCATCAACCTATATCTCGCCATTCTCTGGTTCAACGGGGAATCGCTGTCGAATCGGCCGCTGTTGCTGCTTGGTGTGCTGCTGATGCTTCTCGGGATACAGGTCGTGACCACGGGTCTGATCGGGGAGATGATTACGCTCAAGAACTTCCGTGGCTCCGACAGCTATTCGGTCAAGGAACGGGTGCTCTAACCTGAACATTCTCTTCCTTACGCAAACCTACCCTCGGCATCCAGACGACACCTCCGGACCCTTTATTCGGGATCTGGCGCGGGGTCTGGTGCGGGCCGGCGACTCGGTGACGGTGTTGACTCCCCATGCACCGGGTGTTCGGCAGCGCTGGCAGGAGGAGGGAGTCCAGGCGATCAGTTTTCGGTATGCCCCCGAGAACTACGAGGTTTTGGGTTACAGCCGGAGCTTGAGCTCCGACGAGACCATTAGGGTCGGAGCCGGATTGGTGACTCCGCTCTATGTCGCCGCGGCCCGGCGGGCACTGAATCGGTTGCTGTCAGGGAACAGATTCGATCTGCTCCACGCCCACTGGGTGGTGCCCAACGGCTTGGTGTCCGCGCCGCTGGCAACCAGGGTGCCGCTGGCCATCGGTCTGCACGGCAGCGATGTTTTTCTCGCCGAGCGTCCCCTGATCCGTCGGTTTGTCGGTCGGGCGCTCGGCCGCTCACGGCTGTTGACCGGTTGCTCGCCCGAGTTGGTCGACCGGGTCTGCGCTTTGGGTTTCGAGCGCGAGCGGTCCCGGGTCATCCCCTATGGGGTCGACACCGAAAAATTCTCGCCGGGAGATGACCGGCAGACCTCTTGGCGGGACCAACTGGAGATCCCAGTCGAAGCGGTGGTCGGTCTGTCGGTGGGGCGGATGGTCACCAAGAAGGGCTACCATATCCTGATGGAGACGCTGGCCGAGGTGATGGCCCTCGACCCGGACTTCCATCTCGTGCTGGCGGGTGGTGGCGACCGCCTCGAGGAGCTCGAGAGCGCCGCGTCGCCGTGGCGTGATCGGGTGCACTTCCCGGGGGCGGTGCTCCGGGACGCGTTACCGGATCTCTACCGGGCCGCTGATTTCTTTTTGCTGCCGGCGGTCCACGACGCCAAGGGCAATGTGGATGGGCTTCCAAATGTAATTCTCGAGGCCATGGCGAGCGGTCTGCCGGTGGTGGCCTCCAGAATCTCCGGCATTCCATTGGCCATCACCGACGGGATCGAGGGTCTGCTGGTGGAAGAGAAGGACCCGGCCCGACTGCTGGAGGCGGTCTCGCGGCTGGTGGGCAACCGGGATCGGCGGCTGCAGATGGGAGGCGCGGCCAGGGCTCGGGCGGAGAGCGAGTTGACCTGGACGGCGGTAGCCGGCCGCTACCGAAAGGCCTACGATGAGGCTCTGTCGGGGCCGGAGGTATCGTGACTACGAATGAATCGACTTGGGCACGTCGTCTTGTCTGTTCGGCTACCGGCGTCACCGCCGACATGGATCATCCGACTTTTCTGTCTCCGGCCAATGCTCCATGGCTGGTGGAGTACGAGCTCGATGCCGCCCGCGGGGTGGCCTGGAAGGAGTCACTTGCCAAGCGACCTTGGACTCTGTGGCGCTATCGGGAGCTCCTCCCGCTCATCGACTTCGAGTCGCGCGTCGACCTCGGCGAAGGGGGGACGCCCATCATCCCCCTGCACCGATTGCGGCCCGATGGGATCGAGGTCTGGCTCAAGGAGGAGGGGGGAAACCCCACCGGCTCGTTCAAGGCGCGGGGTCTTTCGCTAGCCGTGAATCGCGCCCGCGAACTGGGGGCAACCGGTCTTCAGCTCCCCAGCGCCGGGAATGCCGCCATCGCGCTGGCGGCCTACGCCGCCGCGGCCGAGCTCCCGGCCCGGGTGGCGGTACCCGACGACACGCCGGCCGAGGTGGTCCGACGGTGCCGGCTGCATGGCGCCGAAGTGTTGACGGGTGGCAAGACGCTGGTGGAATCGGCGGCGCGGCTGGCGGAGATGGGCGGCGGGTATTGGAATCTGTCGACGCTCAAGGAGCCCTATCGGGTGGAAGGCAAAAAGACGATGGGCCTGGAGCTGGCGGAGCAGTTCAACTGGCAGCTGCCCGACTGGATCATCTATCCGACCGGAGGCGGGACCGGCATCGTGGGGATGCACAAGGCCTTCGCCGAGCTCGAAGAGCTGGGGCTGCTGAGCGGTCCCCGGCCGCGGTTTGCCGTGGTGCAGATGAGCGGTTGTGCGCCCATCGTCAAAGCCTTCGAGGCCGGAGCCGAGAAGGCGGAGCCCTGGGAGAATCCGGAAACCAAGGTCTGGGGACTAAGGGTTCCCCAGGCCATCGGTGACTTTCTCATCCTCAGGGCGTTGCGGCAGACAGACGGTGCGGCGGTGACCGTTTCCGAACAGGAGATCGAGGAGTTGCAGACTCGCGCCGGCAGGGAGGAGGGGCTGTTGGTGGGACCGGAAGGCGCCGCAGCTCTGGCCGCGCTCTTCTGGCTGGCCGCAGAAGGGGCGATCCAGGAGGGGCAGCGGGTCGTGGTCTTTCAGACCGGTCATCCGGCCAACTATGGATGAGCTCTCACATCGGCTGCGCACATTTGTCGAGCGGCTGGTGGCAGAGGAGCCGGTTTCGGCTGTCGCGGTGCTGGTCGGCAGCGCCGATCGGGTCGCAGGCGAGGCCTCGGCGGGGAGATTACGATCGGAGTCTCCGGCAGAGCCCGATCGGCACACGCTTTTCGATCTGGCATCACTGACCAAGCCCTGGATGGCGTCGTTGGCCCTTTATCTGGAAGGGCAGGGTCTCTGTTCATTGGAGCAGACCCTCGGCGACATCTGGTCCCAGGCGAGTCCGCAACTGGCTCGCAGGACACTGGCCGACCTGCTCCGCCACCGCGCTGGCTTCCAATCCTGGGCGCCGCTCTATCAGCTTTGCGAGCAACCCGAGGAGGTCGAGGAGCTACTGCTCGATGGTCGACTCCTCACCGGTGAGTCAGGCCGGTACAGCGACCTGGACTACATCCTCTGGGGCTTGGCGGCAGAGACCTGTCTGGGTCGGCCGCTCGCCGATCTCGTTGTGGCCCATCTGACTGAGCTGCTCGACCCCGGGACACTGGTGGTCGGACCGGGTGCCGATCAGCCGGTCGCCGAGTGCTTGCTGGACACCTCACGCGAGGTCGAGCTGGCCGCCGGTCAGGGCATCGAGCTCGAGCTCCGCCCCTCGCCGGAGCTGGGAGAGCCGCAGGACGGCAATGCCAGGTTCCTTGGTGGTCTTGGTGGCCACGCCGGGCTGTTTGCCACCGCCAGGGCGGTCTGGGGGCTGGCTCGAGAATGGCTACGGCCGCGGGTGTTGGCCGCAGAGGCGGTCGAGAAAGCACTATCCGATCCCGGTCCCTTTCTTCTGGGCTGGCGCCGAGCGCGGGAGAATGGCGGCGCCGGCAAGGCCCTGGGACCGGAAGCGTTCGGACACACCGGCTTTACCGGCGGCAGCGTTTGGATCGATAGAGGGCCTGGCAGGATCTATGTGCTGCTGGCCCACCGGACGGTAGTGACCGCCGATCTCGACCCTTGGCGTCGGGAGCTGCATGAGCTAGCGTTCTAGCTTAGTCGAGAGGAGGTCGAATCTCATGGACAGAGAGCAGCTGGTACTGATTGACGGGGTGAGAACACCCATGGCCGAATTCACCGGCTCGTTTGCCAGTGTCTCCGCGATCGATCTGGGAGCACATGCGGCAAAGGCGGTGCTGGAGCGCACCGGGATCAAGCCCGAGGAGATCGATCAGGTCATGGTCGGCAACGCGCTCCAGACCTCCCCCGACGCCATCTACGGGGCCCGTCATGTGGCGCTCGTGGCCGGAATACCCGAAGAGGTGCCGGCCCTGACGGTGAATCGTCTCTGCGGGTCGGGCATCCAGTCGATTATCAGCGGTGCCCACACCATCTGGGCGGGTGAGGCGCAGACCTGTCTGGTGGGAGGCATGGAGAACATGTCCCAGTCACCTCATTGCATCTGGGGTGCTCGGCGCGGATTTCGAGGGCTCGGACAGGGCAAGCTCGAAGATCTGCTGATGATTTCTCTCTTGGACAGCTATTGTGGTCTGTATATGGCGCAGACCAGCAACATCCTCGCCCGGGAGTTCGACATCAGCCGCGAGCAGCAGGACGAGTTCGCGGTCATGAGCCAGCAACGCGCGGAGGCGGCCTGGGAGGCCGGCCGCCTGGCGGAGGAGGTGGTGCCGGTGGCGGTGGGGAAGGGCCGCAGGAAGAAGACCATCGACAGGGACGAGCATATGCGTCCGGGGACCGAGCTCGAGACGCTAGCCGCGCTGCCGCCGGTATTTGGAGAGGACAGTTTTGTCACTGCGGGTAATGCCTCGGGCATCGTCGACGGGGCGGCGATGATGGTGCTGACCACCGCGGAGGCGGCCAAGGAGCGGGGAGTCACGCCGCTCGGCCGGATCCTCTCCTGGGCGGTGGTGGGGGTGGAGCCGTCGCGGATGGGAATCGGTCCGGTGCCGGCGATCCAGGGTGCCCTCGACCGGGCCGGTCTGACGCTCGCGGATATGGATCTCATCGAGATCAACGAGGCCTTTGCCGGTCAGATCCTGGCCGTGATCAAGGCGCTCGAGTTGGATGTGGAGAAGCTCAATGTCAATGGTGGTGCGATTGCTCTCGGGCATCCGTTGGGGGCCACCGGCACGCGTATCGTGCTGACGCTGCTCAAGGAGCTTCGCCGTCGCGGTGGGGGTGTCGGTGTGGCCTCGGCGTGTATCGGCGGCGGCCAGGGCATAGCCATGGTGGTAGAGGCAGCGTGATCGATCTCAGCGATCGACGGGTATTGATCACCGGTGGTAGCCGGGGGATCGGTGCCGCCTGCGCCCGCTCCTTCGCCCACGCCGGCTCCCTCCTGGAGCGCATCCGCGCCGAGTGGGGAGGCCTTCTATAGCCCCTACGCGGCCAGCAAGGGAGCGATCATCGCCGCCACCAAATCCTGGTCGACCGAGCTGGCGCCCGATGTCCGGGTCAATGCGGTGGCCCCCGGCTGGGTGGACACCGACATGTGCATCGAGCCCTTTGCCGACGGTGGCAGTGTCCTGGCCGGCTGACTGCATTCCGTAACCCCTTTTCGAGTGTTTGCCCGCGGGGGTGAAAGATCACCCGCCGTTTTTTCGTCTAGGGAGGGTGTGGGGCTCACCTCGAGCCCGTCAACGAGTAGGGGAGGCATGAGACCGGACTCCGGACAGCTGGTGAGAGATCTACCACTCGACGAGAGGCCGCGAGAGCGTCTGCTGCGCAACGGCAGCTCCGGTCTCTCCGACACCGAGCTGGTGGCCATACTGCTGCGGACCGGGCGACCGGGGCTGTCGGTTTTGGACCTGGCTCGCGAGGTCTTGAGAGGCAGCGGTGGTCTGGGCGGGCTGCTGGGCTCGAGCTCGCAAGAGCTGCGGCGGATGGGTGTGGGGCCGGCCAAGGCTGCATCGCTGCTCGCCACGGTCGAGCTCGCCCGCCGGATCGCCCGTGCCGAGCTTCCCGAGCGGGATCTGCTGACCCATCCCGAGGCCGTCGCTACCTTTCTGGCGCTGCGCTACGGTCTCCAGGGCCAAGAGGTGATGGGGGCCCTCTTTCTGGACACCCGCAATCGACTGATCCAGGACAATGAGATCTTTCGCGGCACCCTCAACCGGGCGGCGGTCGAGCCGCGGGCCATCCTCAAGCAGGGCCTGCTGCGCAACGCAGCCGGCTTCGTCCTCTTCCACACCCACCCCAGCGGCGATCCGTCACCAAGCGCCGAAGACCTCGCCTTTACCCGCAGAATGGCCAACGCGGGCGAGGTCGTGGGTCTCCGCCTGGTCGATCACCTCATCATCGGTGGCGGTGGCCGGTGGGTTTCGCTGAAAAAGCGGGGAGGGTGGTAGCGTCTTTGTTCTGCTGCGCCAAGGGTGGGTTATCGAGGGATGCGCATAATTAAATAGGAGTCTTTCAGTGATCCAGGTCATTGACCGGCCACCTCGGTTCGGTGATACTTTAGTTCTTTCGGGCGTCTCGTCATGTGTTCAAAGCTGACCCGTTTGTTGCTCCTGGTGGTTGTGTCTGCGATCTTCAGTGTTGTCGTGGGTTGCGCCACGCAAGAGCCGCCCGAGGTACCAGAAGAGCTGATAGGAGTGTGGATCACCGATGACCCTAGGTTCCAGGATCGCTTCCTAAAACTCGAGAAGCAGGCAATACACTTCGGGTTGGGAGGTGATAAGGCGAGTGAGAATCCTGTGGTGGGAGTTGAGATGGAGCTCGAGGAGGCGGGCAAGGCAGTCTATCGAATCAGGTTTCTCTCGCCGGAGGGCGTAGAGTTCAGAAAGACGCTGTCATACGATCCAAACCAGGATGTGATCCGTTACAAGAGCCGGCCAAGTGTTGTTTGGAAGCGGTCCAATGTCGAAATAAGGCCGGCCACTGAGATTTCGATGGATCTATCGAGACGACAGGAGGCCAGACACCCCGCAGAAACTGACAGCGAGACGCCCATTGAAGCCGAAGTAGGAAGTTGAGTGGACGACGATGAGGATTCCGCTGATCATCTCGGGGAACAGCAATCATGGCGACCGCCGTAGTTGGCCTCTAACTTGGTCCCGTGGGTCACCGACGAGGCATCGGAGACGGGCGGGTCTCACTATCTTTGAAGTCTTAATCGTCTCTGCCCTGATGGGGACCGTCACGGTGATGGCGGTGCCGACTTTTTTTCGATCGATACAGGAAACGGCCATCAAGAGGGTGATTGTCGATTTGCAGACGCTTCAGTTTCAAATAGACGTATACGAGAGGCTTCACGAGCGTCTGCCAGACACGCTCGACGATATCCAAGGTGGTAACCGCTTCGATCACTGGGGACACCCTTATGAGTATCTTCCCAATACCTCCAAGAGCTGGAACGGGAAAAGCCGCAAGGATCATAACCTCGTGCCACTCAACTCGGACTACGATCTCTACAGCGTTGGTCCTGACGGTGAAAGCAGGCCACCCCTCACTGCCAAGGCCAGCAGAGACGACATTGTTCGGTCCGATGATGGTCGCTATATCGGTCCTGTTCTAGAGAACTGATAGCCTCGCCAGCGTGAGAATAGACTCAGCCTTTCTCCGTAGCAAGGTCGGGCGACGCATCTTCTTCCTCTTCGTTGGCTGCGCTCTGCTTCCAATCATCGCCTTGGCGGCCGTTTCCTACCGCTCTGTGACCAGGGATCTGCGAGCCCAGAGTGAGGAACGACTCCGGCAACTCGGCAAGGCACAGGGGATGGCCATTCTGGAGCGGCTCGTCCTCTTGAGCTCAGAGCTGGAGTTAGTGGCGAGGCGCGTCTCCGGGGGGCAAGCCCCGCCCACTCTGAATAGACCCAGTGAGGCTGGGGAACAAGATTCAGTAGATCGCTTTACCGGTTTCACTGTGAGTTGGGATTCTGGCCAAGTCGAGTCCCTAGTGGGAAGCCCGTTGGAGATTCCCGAGCTTGGTGACCAGGAAGTGGAGCATCTTGCAAAAGGCCGAGCTGTCCTTTACTTACTCCAAACTGATCAGCAGCAGGCGAGGGTGCTCATGGCCCGGGCGATCGATCCGGACAGCCTGGCAGCCGGGATCGTGATTGGTGAAGTCGACGCCCCTTACCTTTGGTGGGGTCCATTACGAAGCAATAACCTCCCAGCTCTGATGGAGCTTTGTATATACGATCATGTCGGGCACAACGAGCTCTATTGCTCTCCCTCGTCAGCGGTCACATTGCCACCGGCTGCGATTGCCCAAATGGGCTCCGAGTCCAGGGGGTTCTTTTCCTGGAACGATGGAGATACCGAGTATCTGGCATGTCATCGTCTCTTCGTCCTTCGTCACGGGTTTCTCGACCCTGGATTGACGGTAGTACTGAGCGAGTCGACCGAAAATATGCTCGAGCCGCTAAAGGACTTCAAGCGCACGTTCCCCCTCATTCTCCTGACAACTCTCTGGGTCGTTCTGCTGCTGGCCACCAGCCAGATTCGGCGTAGCCTGGTGCCGCTGGAAAAACTCCAGGAAGGCACCCACCGCATTGCCGGGCGAGAGTTCGATACCCGGGTCGAGATCGACAGTGGTGACGAGTTCGAAGAGCTGGCCGACTCCTTCAATGCCATGGCCGGCGATCTTGGCCGTCAGTTCAATGCTTTGGCGACGATGAACGAGATTGTCCAGGCGGTGCTCTCGGCCCTCGACACCGAGACCATTGTGGGGACGACCTTGGCCAATGTGAACAAGATCCTCCCGTGCTCACACGTCAGCATCACCCTGCTCGATGTCGACTCCGGGATCACGGGGCGGACCTTCGATTGGGGTGTCGGTGTCAAGATCGATGGCGAGCCGACGGCGACCGATCTGAGCTCGGAGGACCTCTCTAGGCTGCAGACGGACCGCGACTACCTCCTCCTGGACCTGGGTGCCGACTGCCCGGCCTATCTGCGGGGGCTACGTGACCGAGGTGAGCGCTCGGCCCTGGTCCTGCCTATTTTTCTGAAGGGGGAGCTGGCGGCAATTCTGGCGGCGGGGTTCAAGAAGACGCCGCAATTGACCCAGGATACCCTGGAGCAGGCACGACAGTTGGCCGACCAGGTGGCCGTCGCCCTCTCTAATGCGCGGCTCATCGAGGAGCTCGATCGGCTGAGCTGGGGAACCCTCACCGCCCTGGCCCGTGCCATCGACGCCAAGTCGCACTGGACGATGGGTCATTCGGAGAGGGTGACGGCCATGGCCTTGAGAATCGGCCGCGCCATGGACCTCTCCGAAGAAGAGCTCGGCGTTCTTCATCAGGGGAGTCTTCTCCACGACATCGGCAAGATCGGCATCGGCTCCAAGATGCTCGACAAGCCGTCCCGGTTGTCGAATGCCGAGATGGATGTGGTGCGCGGTCACGTCGAGATGGGGGCGCGGATCCTGGAGCCCGTTCCTGCCTTGGCGGCCGCCCTCCCCATCGTGCTTCAGCATCACGAGCAGTACGACGGCAAGGGGTACCCGCAGGGATTGGTGGGCGAGGAGATCCATCTTGGCGCCCGTATCCTGATGGTGGCCGACTACTACGACGCCATGAGATCCGCCCGTCCTTACCGTCCACCGGCCGGCCGGCAGGAGGTCGTCAACGGCATCGCGAAAGAGGCGGGGAAGAAATTCGATCCCCAGGTGGTGGGTGTCTTTCTGCATCTGATACGGGAAGAAGGGGAGAGGGGTGAAGACAAGCAGGACCGAGCGGCCTGGTCTGGGAGTTCGGTCCTGTCCCCGGGCTGAGCCGCTCCCAGAATCCGGCGTTCTCTCTTTGGCGGTCTGGTAGAATCACGCGCTCCGGAGCCGGGCCGTCATGTCCAATTTCTACGTCACCACGCCGATCTACTACGTCAACGATCTGCCCCACATCGGGCATATCTACACCACGGTCGTGGCCGACGTGGTGGCCCGTTATCAACGACTGTCGGGCCAACGTGTCCATTTTCTGACCGGCACCGACGAGCATGGCCAGAAGATCGAGCGGGCGGCCGAGGAGGAAGGGGTCGAGCCGATCGAATTGGCCGACCGCGTCGTCTCG
>Ga0255057_10001040_pt1 | contig 15959 bp, 13 predicted proteins | sample Cases_109_6_MG_FD_189022 | JGI IMG/M metagenome (GOLD analysis project Ga0255057, IMG submission 189022) | Seawater microbial communities from Amundsen Gulf, Northwest Territories, Canada - Cases_109_6 | ecosystem: Environmental > Aquatic > Marine > Gulf | place: Canada: Northwest Territories... | reverse complement strand
TTCGTGTGTCAGGTCGCCGAAGCACCGCGCGCACCTTGTTGTGCTTGGTGCGGATGAACTGCTGGGCCGCCGCCACGTCGACCGCTTGGTCCCCTGACTCCCCGGGCGCGGGCCTCTCGGCAAGCGCCGGCCCCGTGGTCAGAAAAAGCGCAAAGATTACGAGTGAAATAGTCCTGAAACGCCTCATGTGTCTCATTGGGACGACTATAGTCGAGGATTTATTCCTCGCAGCCCGGCGGTCGCCAGTCCTTGGGGTTGACCAGCGGCACGCCGGTCGCCTTCTCCAACCCCGCAATCGCGAGATTGTATTCGGCGATCGCCATCAGATGTTTCGAGCGGGCGCTCAAATATCCTTCGATCGAGTCTTCGAGGTCCTTCGCGCTCATGGTGCCGACCTCGTAGCCCTGGCCAGTCGAGACGAACCACTTTCGGGTCTCCTTTTCGGCACGGGCCCAGGAGTTCATCCTGCGCTTTGCGTCTTGTAGATGCTCGAAGAGAGCGCTCACCTCGAGCTCGATGCCCTGGTGGGCCTCTTCGGTCTTGGCCTTCAACGACGCTATCTCGGCCTTGGCCGCTTTGACACGGGCGTTGGTCCCGGCGAAGTCGAGCTCCCACTTCGCCACGAGACCGGCAAACGCGCCCCTGAAGTTGCCGCGATCGATGATGAACGGGTTGTCGATGTCGGTGACGATAGGCGTGCTGGCGAAGGTTGCGGCCAGGGCGAGAATGATGTCGGGGAGGTAACCTGCTCGCTTGACGACCAGGTTCGCTTCTCGCGCGGACTTGGCTGCCTTGAGCTGCTCGATCTCGGGCCGGTTGGTGAGCGCGTGATCGAGATGCTCGCTGAGCTCGAGGACTTCGCTCTTCACCGGTTCGAGCGCACATTCGGGAACGATAGCTGGCTTGATTCCGGACAGGATTTCGAGTGCAACGCGCGCCGACGCCTCGAGCCGCAGCGCCTCGGACTCCCGCGACTCGATCTCGGACAACGTCGAGAGCAAGCGCCAATAGTCGGCTTGCTTGACCCGTGGGTCGTCGGCATTGAGACGCGCCTCGAGCTTCTCGACAGCGTTGGCGAGCTTCCCCTTGCCGTCTGAGATCATCGACTGCAGGTCGAGCGAAAGCTGCGTGCCAAAGTACGCGCGTCGCACGTCGAAAACGACCTGGTTGAGCGTCTTCAGCTGGTCTTGCTCCGCTGTCTTGATCCCCGCCCTTGCAGCGGTCTTGCCCGCGCGATACTTGCCGAACGTATAGATGGGGATGCCGCCCTCGACCGCGAGCTCGACACCCGGGCCCCAGGGGTTGTTGAACTGGATCTGACTATCGGGGCTGAAGACAGGCGTACCCGATGCCTTGGGTCGGACGAAGAACGCGGCCCTCCCGTGGAACTGGAAAAACGGCGACAGCTTCGCCTCGTTCAGGCGGGCGTGCGCGAGCTCGATATCGGCTTTCGCCGCCTTGAGCGACGGGTAGTGTTGGATCGCTGCTGCGGTGTACTCGTCGAGGTGATAGGCCCGCGCGTTCGGCGTCCCTTCCGCGTTCACGCGCACCGGGCCGCCCAGCGTCGCTACCCCGATCACGGCGAATGCGCAGAACCTGACCATGGGGTTTTTGTACCCGGAAAAGGTCGACCGGGCCACGAATGCGCGATTCTCGCTACTTCTTCTTACCGCCGCCGCCGCTCTTCTTGGCTTGGGAGTTGTAGCGCTGAATCAGCACATCGGTGAGGTCCAGGTTGGTAGGCACCCAGACGACGCCACCCTCGTTGGCCTCGATGATCATCGTGTATCCCTCGGTCTGGCCGATACGGCGGAGAATCCCCTGCATCTTGTCGAGAATCTTCTTAGTCAGCTCGGCTTCGGCCGTCGAGAGCTCGCGCTGGTAGTCGACGTACTCGGTCTGCAGGGCCATCAGGTCTTCCTGATATTTCTCGACCTTCTTTTTGAGCGCGTCCTCGCTGAGCACATCCTGCTGTCGTTCGATGCTCGCTTTTTGCGCTTTGAGGGATTCCTGCGCGGCATCGAGCTTCTTCTGGCGTTCCTCGAAGAGCTTCGTCAGCCTTCGCTTCGCCTGCCGTCCGTCCTCGGTTTCGTTGATTGCTCGCTGGAGATCCACAACGCCGATCTTCACTTGCGCGACCACCGTCGAGGCGGTGTTGGCCAACACGAACGCCGCAAGTGCGACAATTACGATTCTGCTGAAACCCATCGGAGCATCCTTTCGAGCCCGGCCTAGCTAGCCGTTCGGCGGTGGCCGGTCAAGCCGCAGGGGTTATACGCGACCGCGCCGGCAAAGATTCTCAGAATGATTGTCCGATCGTGAATTCGAAGCGAACCGCGCTGTCTTGAGGGCGTCGGTTGATCGGAATGCCCCACTCGAAACGCAGCGGACCAAGCGGGGAGAACCATCGAACACCAAAACCGACCGAGTACCTCAGGAAGGGATTGATGCCGCAGGGCTGGGATGATCGATCGTTCTCGGGTGCAATGGGCGCTTGGCAATTGCCAAACTGATCGCGAAACGCGAAGAGGTTCCATGTATTGCCACCGTCGGAGAAGATCACGCCTCGGATGCCGACCGCTTCGATGAGGGGAAACTCGAGCTCGACGTTGTAGAAGGCCTGAAAATCGCCCCCGATCGGTCGACCTTCGGCGATGATGGGAAGGTTCGGGTCGCCCGCCGACGCGATGCCTGCCTGAGGTCCTACCGACTGGAGTCGGTAGCCGCGAATGGTGAAGATGCCACCGAGGTAGAAGCGCTCGAAGACGGGCACGATTTTTCGAGAGGTGATCAACCCGATTTCGGTGTTGACCTTGAACACCACCGGCCCGAAGACCTTCTTGTAGAAGCGTGCAAATGCCGTCTGGCGAACGAACGTGTTGTCGGAGCCGAGATATTGATCGGCCACTTGGACGGCATAGTTGGCGAAGATGCCGCCGGTTGTGGCCAGGCGATTGTCTCGGCTATCCCAGTTGATCGTGAAACGGAGCGAGCTGGTGATGCCGTCTCGGAATGCGTTGGCGATGAAGATGTTGGAGAAGGTATTTTGAAGGTCACCGCCCACGCCGCCGATGAGGTTTCCTCGCGGCTGCGAGATGTTCACGTTCTCGAACTCGTACCTGACGAAAAGTCGAAACCTCGGATTGAAGAGGGGATGACCGGTGGTGACGTTCGCGCCGGTCGCGTCCTGTCGGAAGTCGACGAAGTCTCGGATCCGTTTGAAGAAACCGACGCCGAGGCTCCACTCCGACCCGAGGAACCACGGCTCGATGAAGTTCAAATCGATCTGCTGGCGGATTCCGGACAGCTGCAGGTTGAGCCCGAGCGTTTGACCGCGTCCGAACAGGTTTTGCTGTTGGACCTGCGCGGTGATGATGAAGCTCTCGAGGGACGAAAAGCCGGCGCCGACTTGGAAGGTGCCGGTAGCCTTCTCGGCAACTTCGACGTTGATCACCATCTGGTCTCGGGCGCTGCCTTGCTCCTCGGAGACGTCGACCCGCTCGAAGAACCCGAGCTGGGTCGCCAGTGCACGGCCGTCCTCAATCTTGCTCTGGCTGTAGAGGTCGCCCTCGCTGATGCGGAACTCGCGTCGAATGACGGCGTCTCGGGTCTTGGTGTTGCCGCGCACGTGAACGCGTTCGATGTAGACGAGCGGACCTCGCAGGATGTTGATGCTCACGTCGACCAAATGGTTGACCTCGTCGAGGTCGGTCCCCGGGATCATCTCCACGAGCGCATAGCCTTGGTCGCGATACGTGCGGCTGATCTGTTCGATGCCTCCGGCGATTTTGCTCCGGCTGAACCAGTCGCCCGACTGGAGCTTGATATCGCCTCGAAGCTGGTCTTTCGGCACGATGGTTTCGACCTCATTGCCCGCTCCGTCGGTCTCGACCACCTCGAGGTTGCGAACGCGGAAACGCGGCCCTTCTTCGACCGGGATGGTGATGTCGACGTACGTCCGGTCGGCCGTGAGCTCCACGCTAGGGCGGCCGGGGCGCATCATCAGGAAGCCCTTGTCGTAGTACCAGGCCTGGACCCGTGTCAGGTCCTCGTTGAAGGCTTCCTGGTTGAATTTGTTCCGGTCGCTCAGAAACGAGAACATGCCTGTTTCGTCGGTCTGCATGATCTTGAGGAGCTCTTCAGAGGGGAGCTGGTCGTTCCCGACGAAGCTCACCCGACGGACATCGACTTCTGCGCCCTCGTCGATCTTGAAAAAGACGTCGATTTGGTTGGTGTCACCTGCGACTCGTTTGAGCTCGTACATGACTTCCGCGAGGAAAAAGCCGCCCTCCGAATAGAGAGCGCGAATCTGCTCGGCACTCTCCTCGACTTTCGGGACCGCTAGAATCGTCCCGGCCTCGAGTGTGATGGCCTCGTCGATGTCGTCTTCGTCGATCTCGTCGTTGCCCTCGTAGGTGATCTTGCGGATCGCGGGGCGCTCGAGGACCCGAATGGTGAGCTTGATCCCATCGCCGACCGGGTCCGATTCGATGGCGAGATCGTCGAAGTACCCCATGTTCCAAAGGGCGCGCGCGTCCCGAGTGACCTCCGGGTCAGTGCAAACCTTGCCGCGACCGAGTTTCATCGTGGCGCGCACGTCGTCCGGGTCGACTCGTCGAGCGCCGACAACGGCGATGCGGCGAATGGTCTTGCCATGGCAGCTCGTCCGAGGGACCTTAATCGCCACATCGGGGTCCTCGACAGGTTCGTAGTCTTCGCCTTCCGGTTCCGCCTCGGAAAGAGGTGCGGGTGGCGGTTGAGGTCGAGGCGAGGTTCGAATCGGACGGGTCGCAGGGGGCGGCGGCACCGGGATGTTGTCCTCACTCTGAGCGCCCGCCGCGGAAGCGAGCCCTGCAACGAGCGTCAGGGCTATGGCAGGGGCGGAAAGGCGCATTGTCAGGGCTTGCGATCCGGGCGGCTATAGCCGTGGGCTAGAGGGGGGTCAAGTTGGTTTTCCTTGATTTTCAAGGGGTTGAGCCCCATCGCGGGGCTTTTCGTCGGCGTCGTTTGTCGACGACAGGGGCCTTCGTTCGTCGGAGTCGATCCGGCCGTCTTTCATCGCGACCTGCCTTGGCATCATCGCGGCGAAGTCGCGGCTGTGGGTCACGATGAGAAACGTGGTCCCATGGCGGCGGTTGAGATCGAAGATGAGTTTTTGGACCGAAGCACTACTTTGGCTGTCGAGATTACCGGTCGGCTCGTCCGCGAGAATCAGCTTCGGCTCCATGAGGAGCGCGCGGGCAAGGGCGACCCGCTGTTGCTCGCCGCCAGAGAGCTCCCCCGGCCGATGGGTCAGTCGGTGGGAGAGCCGGACCTCGTCGAGCAGCAGCCGGGCCCGGTCCTCGAGGCGCCGGCTCCCCTGGATCAGCCCGGGCATCATCACGTTCTCCAAAGCCGTGAACTCCGGAAGCAGATGGTGAAATTGAAAAACAAATCCGATACTTCGGTTTCGAAATTCCGCGAGCTCAGAGCTTCCGAGGCGAGTCACGTCCTGGCCCTGGTATCGAATCGTTCCGCGAGTCGGAAGGTCGAGGGTCCCAATGAGGTGCAGGAGGGTGCTCTTTCCGGCGCCGGAGGGCCCAATGATGGTCACCATCTCGCCGTCGCGGACCTCCAGGTCGATGCCTTTGAGGACTTCGAGCGACCGACCTTCGTGTTCGAAGGTTTTGGCCACGTTTTCGACGGTGACGAGTGGGTCGGACATCGAGAATGCGAGATGATCAATCGTACCGAAGTGCGTCGACGGGTCGCACGCGACTGGCTTGATACGCTGGAAAGAGTGTTGCCGCCAGGCATACCACCACGGTCGCTGCACCGACTAGGGCGAACTCGGTCGGGTCGAGGTTCACCGGAAGCTTGTCGATATAGTAGACCTCAGGATTCATGCGGATTCCAAAGTGTTCGGCGGCGAATGTCATGATGAAGCCAAGACCGAGACCCAATAGACCACCGGCCGCGCCGATGAGAAGGCCTTCGATCACGAAGATCCGAATCACTCCGCGTGCCGAGGCGCCCATCGCCTTGAGGATCCCCACCTCGCGCCGCTTCTCCTGGACGAGGAGGGTCAGGGTGCCGAAGACCGAAAACCCCGCGATCAGAATTGCGATCCCCAGCGTGATGAACATGGCGAGCTTCTCGAGGGCGAGCGCGCCGAACAGCTGTTGATTCATCATCTTCCAGTCGCGGACTCGGAGCCCGTCGCGACCTAACATCGACGAGAGCTCGGCCGCCATTGCTGGGGCCTTTTCGACGTCTTCCACTTTGATTTCGATACCGCTTGCTGCATCGCCGGCCTTCAAGAAGCGTTGGGCGACGCCGAGGGCTACATAGGCGTGCTTCATGTCGTACTCGTACATGCCGCTGTAGAAGATGCCGGCGATCCGGAATGGCCTGGTCCGTGGGATGGGGCCGGTGGGGCCGAGCTCTCCGCGGGGAGACACGACCGTGACCCGGTCACCCACCACCAGCCGGAGCGCTCGCGCCAGCTCTTGACCGACGATCAGCCCGGGCATCGCTTCGGGCTCCGGCTCGGCGGCGGCGTCATCTTCGCCCGGCTCGGTTGGAGGGTCCTCGAGCATCGCGTCGATCGGGCTCTTTCGCGAGGTGCCAACCGAGGAGTCGAGGATCTGCTCCGGGTGCTCGAGGTACTCCAGCTTTCCGTGGGTCATATTCGTGGCGAGGTCGGTGACTTCAGTGACGGACCCGGGATCGATCCCGCGCAGGATGGCGCCAGCCCGATTCGAGAGGCTCGACACCATCACCTCGGTTTGAAGGTAGGGCGTGGCGCCAATCACGCCTTCGGTGGTGCGCGCCTGTTCGAGGATGGGCTGCCAATCTGCGAGCTCCTCGAAGGCCTGGTCGATGACGATGTGGGCGTGGTTGCCGAGGATCTTTTTCGTGAGGTCTGCCCGAAACCCGCCCATGACGCTCAGCACCGAGATCAACATGCAGGATGAGACGGCGACTGCGAGCACCGAGAGGGTGCTGCTTGCCGCGAGGAAGCCCGTCTTCTTGGCGCGCAGGTGACGTGCTGCCACCATCGATCGGAACCCGATGCGCTCGAACGCGGAAAGAAGCGGGCCCACCAGCCGCAGCGCGACCCGGGTCGCGAAAAGGGTCGTGACCGTCACCCGCACGACGGCGCCTGCCAGGCTCGTGTCATCTCCTTCAACCGGGGAGAGGGGAAGCGTGAAGCTGACGCCGAGGAAGGCCAGGACCAGGGCGGCGTCGAAGACCCACCAGAACCGCTCGCGCTTTGGTATGGGCAGCAGAAACCAGCACGACGTGGAAAGGATGACGAGGGTGGTGGCAGTCGCGACCTGAAGGCTTGCGGCGGTCTGGTAGAGCGTCCGGACCCACTCGAGATCGAGGTTTGCGTACGCGAGGTGGGTCAGGCCGAACAACAGGCTCGCAGTCGTGCCGCCGAGCACGTGGCCTAGGGACGCGCGTGCCCCCCACAGAATGATCCCGATCGAAGCGGTGGTGATCAAGGTGTGAAGCCCGGCGACGACAGAAAGGCTCAGGGTGCGCGCTCGCCCCAATGTGCCGCGCGGCATGTGACGGGCGCGGCGTGCGACGGCCAAGCTGAGGAGGCCGAGAGTCAGTTGCGCGGTGGTCCAGCCGATCGCGAGCCGAATCCAAATGAGCTCATCGACCAGCATCGCCTGAAACCATTGGGTGCTGGCGCCGAGGAAAACGAGCGTGGCTACGGCGTGCAGGACGGACAGGCCACAGAGGACCGCCGTCCAGAAGCCGAGGGGCCGCCCGCTCGTCATTCGCTTTCCGGTCTGAGCAAGGGGAACAGCAGCACGTCGCGAATCGACGGCTGATTGCACAGAAGCATGACCAATCGGTCTACGCCGAGCCCGAAACCAGCGGCAGGGGGCATGCCGTGGGACAGCGCGCGAATGTAGTCTGCGTCGAAGTCCATCGCCTCGTCATCACCGCGTTCGCGGTTGCGCAACTGGTCTTCGAAGCGGGATGCCTGATCGTCGGGGTCGTTGAGCTCGCTGAAGGCATTGCTGATTTCGCGCCCATCGATGAAGAGCTCGAACCGATCGACGAACGCGGGGTGGACGTCGCTGCGCCGCGCCAACGGCGAAACTTCGATCGGGTACTCGGTGATGAAGACCGGGACGGATTGGTCGCCATCCGGCGTACGGTAAAGGGCCGTGAGGTCCGGTTCGACCAGCTGCTCGAAGACCGCATAGAGGCGCTCGCCGTGGGTCTCACAGTGCTCGAGCTGCTTTCGGGCAGCGGGGTCGAGCTTGGAAAGTATGGCCTTGCACGCGTTCGCCAGCGTCTCCGCATCGTCGATCGCTTCGCGTGAGAGCGTGTCGGTCCACGAGGTCTTCGGCACGTCTCCCTGACCCGCGCGCTCGAGCCGTTCCGCGATGGAGTCGCGCAAGGTCACGCGCTGCCATTCGACTCGCAGGTCGAACGCGCGTTCTTCGGTGAGCACGGGGAAGCGCGCGTAGAGGTCGGCGTCGACCGCACGGATCATGTCGACAGCCAGGTCCATCAGGTCCTCGTACGTGCTGTACGCCATGTAGAACTCGAGGATGGTGAACTCTGGGTTGTGCTTCGTGCTGATGCCCTCGTTGCGAAAGGTGCGGCCGAGTTCGTAGACACGGTCGAAGCCGCCGACCAGCAGGCGCTTGAGATAGAGCTCCGGCGCGATGCGGAGGAGCAACTCGAGATCGAGCGCGTTGTGGTGCGTCTCGAAGGGCTTGGCAGTTGCCCCACTGCGGATCGCATGGAGCAGCGGGGTTTCGACCTCCAAGAAGCCGAGGCCATCGAGGAAGCGGCGCAGGGACTGGATCACGAGGGTGCGCGCGCGGAACACCTCGGCGACGGCGGGATTTGCGAAGAGGTCGACGTATCGCTCCCGGTAGCGCTTTTCGACGTCCTTGAGACCGTGCCACTTGGCCGGCGGCGGCAGCAGGGCCTTGCCGAGGTGCTCGTAGCGCCGGGCGCTCACCGCGAGGGCGCCTGTCTTTGTCCGGATCGCGGGACCTTCGACCATCACGTGGTCGGCGAGATCGACGAGCTTGAGGAGGGCGGCGTCTCGTTCGCTCAGTTTCGCCGGCCGCACCAACGCTTGTGCGTCTCCGTGCGGCGTCCGAATGACTAGGAACGGGCCCCGCTTGGCGATCACGCGCCCGAAGAGCGGAACCTGCGGGGCGTCTTCGGTCAGCTTGTCCTCGAGTGGGAGGTTGGCCCGCGCCGACTCGTCCGCGGCCAGCTCGATGACCCGGCGGCGCTTGTCCTCGAGCTCGGGATTGGTGCGCCAGCCGTTCGGGTAGGGCAGGACCCCCACCTCGCGCAGTCGCTCGGCCTTGCTGAGGCGTGTTTGTCGAAGCTCGTCTTCGGTCGCCATCGGCTCTTGTCCCTTAGTCCTCTTGGTGTCCTTGGGCGTCGCCCGCCTTCTTGCGTCGTTGCTGCTTGTCCGCGTTCATCAATAGGTAGGTTTCGATGAACTCGTCTAGGTCCCCGTCGAGCACAGCATCGGCATTGTTCACCTTATGATCGGTGCGCTCGTCTTTGACCATCGTGTACGGCTGCAGCGTGTAGGTGCGGACCTGAGACCCAAACGCGATGTCCGCTCGGTCACTGAGAAACGCCTCTTCGAACGCTTCCTCCTGCTCGCGGCGTGCTTTCTCGAAAAGCAGACCCCGAAGCATTTTCATCGCGGTGTCACGGTTCTGGTGCTGGGACCGCTCCGCTTCACATCGCACCGTGAAGCCGGTCGGGACATGCTTGATGCGAATCGCGGATTCGGTTCGATTGACATGCTGGCCGCCAGCACCGCCTGAGCGCATCGTGCTGACCTCGAGGTCTTCGTCGCGGATTTCGATCTCGCCCTCGGTGAGCTCGTCGTCGAGGTCCGGTACGACACTGACACCCGCGAACGAGGTATGCCGGCGCTTGTTGGCGTCGAACGGGCTGATCCGGATCAGCCGGTGCACGCCGTTTTCGGAACGGAGATACCCGTAGGCGTTCGGGCCACGAGCCACGAAGGTCGCGTCCTTGATCCCGGCTTCGTCCCCCGGCTGCTTGCTCAGGAGCTCGGTCTTGTAGCCTCGACGCTCACACCACCGGAGATACATCCGAAGAAGGATCTCCGCCCAGTCCTGCGCTTCGGTGCCACCCGCTCCCGGGTTGATGGTCACGATTGCGTCGGTGTCGTCGTCCTTGGTCAGCATCCGCTCGAGCTCCAGGCTCCGCACCTCGTGCTCGAGCGACGGAAGCTGCTCTGCGACGTCTCGCAGGACTCCCTCGTCACCCTCGCTTGCGGCCAGCTCTAGCAACTCCAAAAGGTCCCGAGCTTCGCTGTCTACACGCTCGAATTCCTTGAGTGTTTCCTCTGCAGATGCGCGCTCCCGCATCATCTTTTGAGCCTTGTGCCGATCGTCCCAGAAGCCCTCGGCAAGGCTCAGGTTGGTCAGCCGGTCGATGGTGTGACCCAGGCCTTCGAGGTCAAAGATACCTCCCCAGCGCTGCCATGCGCTGTACGAGGTCTTGGAGTTGTTCTCGAGATTCCCCTGGTGTCATGTCTCTGCGCGCGGACTAACCCGCCGCCCGACCCGTGTCAAAGGGCAGAAAGAGCTTGTGTTGGCGGGCGCTTTCCGGTTCACTTTCGCGCGATGCCCGGTTCGAGAGGTTTAGGGCTAGGTGTGCTCATCGTCGGGCTGGTCTCGCTCACGGCGTGCGACACGGCGAAGTTCGCGGCGGAGTCGACCTCCGGGCTGTTCCAACGGGCAGCGCCGGGTATCGAGCAGTACTGGGACTACGAGACCGCCGGGGCTGCGTTTCCAGCTGCCATCATCCAACTCGAAGGGATCATGCGCGTCGTTCCCGACAATGAAGTCGTCGTGATGTCGGCGATCGGGGCCTACATCGGCTACGGGAACGGCTGGATCGAGGATCGGGTGGAAGTCGCCGATGCGAAGGACGACTGGGAAGAGGCCGAAGAGCTCCGTGCCCGCGCCTTGATCATGTACGAGCGTGCCTGGGATCTCTCGAAGCACCTAATGCGTCTAAGAGACGAGAACTTCGACGCAGCCCTCTCGCTGGGCATCGACGGGCTCGACATCTGGCTTAAGGCGGTATTGACCGAACCCGAGGACGCGGCATTGGCCTTTTGGGCGGGGGCCTCGCTCGGGGCCCGCATCAACATGGGTATGGAAGACATAGATACCGTGGCGGATCTTCCGCTCGCCAAGGTGCTTCTCGCCCGCTCAGTCGAGCTCGACCCCGACTGGCTCTTCATGACCCCCATGATGACCCTCGGCGTCCTTGCGGCATCCGAGTTTCCGCCGGACATGGACCGCGCGAAAACCATCTTCGACGAGGTCCTGGAGGGCACGGAACGGCGGAACTTGATGGTCCAACTGAATATGGCGAGGTACTACGCTGTCAACAAGGGTGACTCCAAGCTCTTCAAGGAGTTGCTTACCGAAGTGCTCGAGGCGGGGGATGTGCTACCTGAAGCACGGTTGACCAACGTTCTCGCGAGGCGTCGAGCACAGCGGTACATGGACCGAATCGAGTTTTTCTTTAGTGACCTCAGCGAGTAGCCCATGCTCAAAATAAAGACCCTGTTCGTGGCAATCCTTGCCGCGGGCGCTTTCTTGTTGCCTGGCAGCGTCGCGGTGCCGAGCGCCAATGCCGAGGCGGCGACCGTGATCCGCTTCGCCTCTCTTGCTCCAGCCGGATCCGCGTTCATGAAGGTCATGAAGGCCTGGAACCGTAGCTTGAAGAAGCAAACGGAGAACCGCGTCGAGCTCCGCTTCTACTCGGGCGGTAGCCAGGGCGACGAGCGCGACTTCATCCGGAAGGTGCGCGCGGGGCAGATGGACGCAGCCGGCGTGTCGACGACCGGGCTCGGCATGGTCGCGCGGCCGGTGCTGGTGCTTACGGCGCCGGGGTTGATCACCGAATATGACCAACTCGAGCGAGCGCGCGTCCAGCTCAACGACCGATTCGCAAAGATGTTCGCGGATGCGGGCTTCAAGCTTCTTGCCTGGGGCGAGGCAGGCAAGAACCGCATCTTCGCGGTCAACGAGTTTTCGAAGCCCTCCGACCTCAAGTCCGGTCGCCCGTGGGCCTGGAAGGACGACCCGGTGTTTGCGGAGTTCATCAGCGTCATCGGTGCCAATCCCGTTCGATTGGGCCTGCCCGAGGTCTACCCTGGACTTCAGACCCGGATGGTCGACATCGTTCCGGCCTCGGCCATCGCGGCGGTTGCGCTTCAGTGGTACACGCGACTCAACTACCTGGCCAAGGACAACTTCGGGATCATCGTCGGCGGCTCGATCATCAAGCAGGAGACGTTCGACGAGCTTTCCGAGGGCGATCAGCAAGTGTTGATCGACACCAGTGAAAGAGCGGCTCGTGCGCTAGACACGCTGGTGCGTCGGGACGACGCTCGTGCCTATAAGTCCTTGGTGAGTCGAGGGATGACCGAGGTCGATACGTCCGCCCACAAGGCCGAATGGGACGCGGTGGCCGCGAAGACCCGCAAGAACCTGACTGGGCGTGTTTACAGCAAGAGCCTGCTCGACGCTGTGGAAGCGATCGTCGCCGGCAAGTAGCTCATGCTCATCGCCCTGAACACGCTCGTTTCGGCGCTGGTCATCGGTGTCGCGGCATGGCTTTCGAGGCGCTATCCGAGTACGGCTGGTTTCCTCATCGCGTTGCCATTGGCGACGATGTTGGTACTCCCGCTCGCGTATCTTCAGCACCGAGATGCGGCGAGCGTGTTCGACATGGCGCGCAGCATCCTGGTGGCGCTGCCGATCACCCTCTTGTTCTTCATCCCGTTCTTGTTGCGGGACCGCTTTTCGTTTTGGGGAGCGTACGCGCTCGGGTGCGCGCTTCTGCCCGTTGGATACTTCGTGCACCGTGCCGTGATGCGTGCGCTCGGCTAGGTGCGGTTTACAGGTAGGCCCCGCCGTGCACGTCGATCGTCTCGCCCGTGAAGTAGTCACAGTCGACGATGAATTTCACCGCGCGCCAGATATCCTCGGGCAGCGCCATCCGGCCCAACGGGATGGACGCCCTCATCATGTCCAGGGCCTTCTGGTTCATTCCGGCGGTCATCGGGGTCTCGACGGCGCCAGGGGCGACGGCCGCCACGCGAATGCCGAACGGGGAAAACTCCTTCATCCAGGTTCGTGTGTTGGCGGCCAGCGCAGCCTTGGCCGCAACATAGTTTGTCTGGCCTCGGTTTCCATGGCGAGCTACCGATGAGACATTCACGATCACGCCCTGGGCGCCCTGCTTGACCATGTGGGCGACGACCTCCTGCACCATGAGGACCGCCCCAGTCAGGTTAATCGCGATGACCGCGTCCCAATCCTCGCGCGACATCCGGCGAATCTCGCCTGTCTTCCGGCTCTTTCCGACCCAGAGCCCATCACGGATGATCCCGGCGTTGTTGATCAGCGCGTTGAGCCCACCCATCTGCTCGGCTGCCCAGGGCACGAAGCTCGCAATGTCCTCCTGATCGGCGACGTCGAGGCGACCTCGGTGGATTCCGTCGGGCAGGGCGGCGAGGGCTTCTTCATTGATGTCGCCTACCGCGACTTGGGCCCCCGCTTCGTGAAGGCGTTTGGCGAAGTGCTCTCCGAGACCGGAGGCCCCGCCGGTGATGATGACTTTGAGTTGATCGAGGTCCATGGGAAGGCTTCCTAACTGCTTCGATGGTTCTGGCGCAAGCCGCTTGGGCTAGAAGGTGCCGCTCATACCCATGCCGAAGCCGCGGCGCGATACGGAGGGTGAAAGCCGAAAGCTGACCTGTTGGCCAGCGCTCGTGATCTTCTTGGCCTGATACTCGTTCCACGCCGCCTCGCTCGGGGTCGGACGGAACGACAGTCCGAAGGCGGCGAAGCCGGTGGCAATGAAGATCCCGCCGATCACCCAGGCGTTGATCCTGTCGGTCTGACTATTGTCCGGCACAGGCGACAAACCCAGCACGACCATCCCGGCCAGCGCATGGGTCAGGCCGTTCCAACGGATCAAGAGTCGCTGGCCTTCACGGGTCTCAGCCGACGACAGGAGCTCCCCCTCGGTGCGAGCCAGCTCGAGGTCGGTGATGCCGTCCTTTTTTGCCTTGCGCCAACGCTCGAGCCTGCGCTTCTCGTGCGAGATGCGGGTTGCCGCGAAGATGCCGGTGGTGAGGTCTACTGCGCCCAGGGTCATGAACATGATCCCCAGGCCGCGGCTGAACTGACTCTGTGGCGGGTCTTCAGACAGTCGCCAGCCGCCGATACCGAGAAGGATCGAGCCGCCGACGATCCCGGCCGCCGCGGTGAACTTCTGTTCACGGACGGTCTTTTCCGTGGCCGTGATCAGCAGCCGATCCATGAGCTGGGCGTTGGCCGAGAGTGCCGCAGGGGTCGGGCTCGGTGCGGGGCCCTCGGTGTCGATGACGACGGCGGCCGGCGGCTGCGGGGTGACCGGAGGCATCCCTTGGAGCTCGATGTCTTCCTCCTCGGGCACCATGTCTTGGGCCAACGCAACGCCGGCGGGCAATGCGCCGGCTGCAAGTGCACAGGTCACAATCCAAACCGAGGCGTCGCGCATTGCCGGAGCCGACATAGCAGCCGGAGAGTGCTGGGGCCACCGTAGACGACGTGCTAGCGTCGGCCGTCGATGGGACGTTTCCTTCTACGCTTGTTGATCGGCCTCGTCCTGGTCGTCGTCGCGCTCGCGGTGGTTCTGAACGCTCGCTACGGGGGCGGCGAACCGTATCCCGACCTGAGCCGGACGCCGACTTTCGACGAGAGTGCCCTCGAGGTCGTGGTGACCAGCCCTGAGCCGATCGGGAATGTGGCGGTGTCCGCCGACGGACGGGTGTTCTACACGATCCACCCGGAAAGCCGTCCGACCGGTGCCAAGGTTATCGAGTGGGTCGATGGTGCGCCGAAGCCGTTTCCGAGCGAGGCTGCGCAGACTCTCTTCGAGACGCCCTTGGGGATCGTCGTCGATCGACAGAACCGGCTCTGGACGATCGACCACGGGAACCATGGGACGGGGCAGCCTCGGCTCTTGGCTTTTGACCTCGCGACCGGCGCCGTTGTGCACGAGCACGTGTTCGATTCGTCGGTCGCTCAATTGGGATCGTTTCTCCAGGACCTGCAGGTCGACTCGAGCGGGAAGCATGTCTTCATCGCGGACGTGAGCTTCTGGAGGAAGAACCCGGGTCTGATCGTGTATGACGTCGAGCGCAGCAAGGCGCTACGCGTGTTGAATAGCGATCCCTCGGTGTCCGCCCAGGATTGGTTGATCCGCAATCCGACCAAGGACATGAAGTTCTTCGGTGGGCTCGTGGTGCTCAAGCCAGGCGTCGACGGCATTGCCATCGATCGCGACGACGAATGGCTCTACTACGGCGCGATGACCCATGACACGATGTATCGGGTCAGGGTGGCCGATCTCCTCGATGCTTCCTTGCGCGACGGGGCGCTTGCCGCGCGTGTACAAGCTGTCGGTGCAAAACCACTCAACGACGGCCTCAGCACGGACAACGACGGAAATCTTCTGATTACCGACGTCGAGCACGGTGCCGTGATTCTCATGACTCCTGAGGGCGCGCTCACCACCCTCGTGCAAAGCGACCGGATTCGATGGGCCGACGCGTTGAGTTACGGGCCCGATGGCTGGCTCTACGTGGCCGACAGCGCCATTCCTGACCAAATGCTTCAGTCGAAGGCGCACATCGCGGCGAACGCCCCGTATCACATTTTCCGGTTCAAGCCGGACGTCGACGGCGTTCCGGGCCAGTAAGCAGCCAATTGCCGTCGCTCAGGACTCGTCTTGAGTCTGGAGCAGGTGCTCGTGGGCGGCGCTGACGAGGTCCACATACTTTTGCGGGTCTTGACGTTTGAGTTGCCACGCGTCTCGGCCGTCGGCCATCGGTTGCACGTAGAGCTCCCCCTCGCGAAGCGCGTCGA
>Ga0255057_10001039_pt1 | contig 15968 bp, 16 predicted proteins | sample Cases_109_6_MG_FD_189022 | JGI IMG/M metagenome (GOLD analysis project Ga0255057, IMG submission 189022) | Seawater microbial communities from Amundsen Gulf, Northwest Territories, Canada - Cases_109_6 | ecosystem: Environmental > Aquatic > Marine > Gulf | place: Canada: Northwest Territories... | reverse complement strand
GCAACGACGCGATCGGCAACTTGGCGGTGTTGGCCGCCGCCGCCGGCGTGGTCTTGAGCGGCACCGCCTGGCCCGACCTGGCGGTCGGCCTGGCGATGGCGGCGCTCGCGGTCTGGGCCGGGCTCTCGGTCATGCGCCAGGCCCGCGACGAATTGGAGGGTGCCCGGCCCGCCGCGGCGGAATGAGCGTAAAAGCCTAGTTGAATTTTTCGCCGGGATAGGCGCCGTAAATCTCGTTTTGGCGCAGCCAGCCCTCGAGGTTACTGGCCTCGATCCGGCACCAGGCGTCGCGGCACTGGTGCAGGCGGCCGACCACCTGAATCTCGATCTCGGCGATGGCCGGGGCCCCGGGCTCCGGCGCGCGCCGCAGCAGCCGGACCGCGCCGACCACCATGGCGCCGCGCTGGCCGCTCAGCATGGTCTGGTGGACCCAACCCTCGCTGCCCTGCCAGTCGCGGATGTGGCGCCAGGTCTCGAATTCGTCGATGATCTCGACCGGCAAGCCCCTGCGCGTGAACACCCATTCGATGGGATAGCCGACACCCGGACCGCTGCGCAGATTCACCTCGGCGGCGCGCAGGGTCACGAAGCGCGGCAGCGGCAGGCCGCTGGGTCCGAGCCCCAGCTTGACCGCGCCGCCACCCTGGGCCAAGGCGGCTTGCCCGGGTGCAAACGCAACCAGGGCGCCGACCAGGGCGCCGATCAGGACGGCGAGCAGACAGGTGGATCGAAATGGCGCGGACATCGCGGCGGCCGGTGTGGTCATGACCGGGTACTAGCCGCGCGCGCGGGCAGGGTCAAGCACCGCCATGCGGGCCGCGGCCCCGGGGCGTCGCGGCGCCCTGGACAAGGGCGCCCGCGTCCTGCTATGGCAGTTGGCGATATCCGGTCCGCCCCGGGCTTCCTTGGAAAGGCGCGCATGCCCAATAAGAAACCCCAGGTTATCGTCACCCGGCGCCTGCCGGATGCCATCGAGACGCGCATGATGGAGCTGTTCGACTGCCGCCTGCGCGACGGCGACCAGCCGATGGATCAGGCCGAGATGGTCCAGGCGAGCCAGGAATGCGATGTTCTGGTGCCGACCGTGACCGACCGCATCGACGCCGCCATCCTGTCCCAGGCCGGGCCGGATCTGAAGCTGATCGCCTCCTTCGGCACCGGCGTCGACCACATCGATCTCAAGACCGCGCGGGAGCGCGGCATCACGGTCACCAACACGCCGGGCGTGCTGACCGAAGACACCGCCGATATGACCATGGCCATGCTCTTGGCCTTGCCGCGCCGGTTGAGCGAGGGCGAGCGCCTGGTCCGCGCCGAGGCCTGGACCGGTTGGGGGCCGACCTCCATGCTCGGCCAACGCATCTGGGGCAAGCGCCTGGGCATTATCGGCATGGGCCGGATCGGCCAGGCGGTGGCGCGGCGCGCCCGCGGCTTCGGCCTCGCGATCCACTATCACAACCGGCGCCGGGTGCACCCGGACATCGAGTCCGAGCTCGAGGCGACCTATTGGGAGAGCCTCGATCAAATGCTCACCCGCATGGACATCATCTCGACCCACTGCCCCCATACGCCGGCGACCTACCACCTGCTCTCCGCGCGCCGGCTCAAGCTGATGCCGGCCCACGCCTACATCGTCAACACCAGCCGCGGCGAGGTGATCGACGAGAACGCATTGGCGCGCCTGATCGAGGCGGGGGAGATCGCCGGCGCCGCGCTCGACGTCTTCGAGCACGAGCCCGCGATCAACCCGAAGCTGCTCAAGATGGAGAACGTTGTGCTGCTGCCGCACATGGGCTCGGCGACCATCGAGGGCCGTATTGCCATGGGCGAGAAGGTGATTATCAACATCAAGACCTTCGCCGACGGCCACACCCCGCCCGACCGCGTGCTCGAGACCATGTTTTAGGCGGCGGTCCGACCGCCGATATTCGGCTCCGGACCGGTATCGGTGGGGCACAACCGTGGGCTGGGCGGCATTGACGTGGTACGGCGCAGGCCGCTTAATCTAGATGACAGTTTCATCGTGATTTGGTAAGTCAGACTTAGATCAAAAACCAAGCACGCAACAGGGAGAAAGTTCTATGAAAAACATGAGCTTGACGGCTCTTACCGTGATCGCCGGCGCAATGCTCGCGACCACGGCCCGGGCCGAACCGCAGGTCGAAGTGCTCCATTGGTGGACCTCGGGCGGCGAGGCCCGGGCCATCCAGGTGCTGGTCGACGACTTCAAGTCGGCCGGCGGCACCTGGACCGACATGCCGGTGGCCGGCGGCGGTGGCGACGCGGCGCGCGTCGCGCTCAAGGCGCGGGTCCTGTCCGGTAATCCGCCGACCGCCTTCCAGATGAAGGGGCCGAGCATCCAGGAATGGTACGAAGAGGGCGCCCTGACCACCAGCATCGACGCAATCGCCAAAGAGGAAAACTGGGACGGCGTGTTGCCGGCGGCGATCGCCAACCACATGAAGTGCGAAGGCATGTATTGCGCGGCCCCGGTCAACGTCCATCGGATCGACTGGTTCTGGGCCAATCCGGCGGTCTTGGCCAAGGCCGGCGTCGCCATGCCGACCACCTGGGACCAGTTCAATGCCGCGGCTGACAAGTTGCAGGCTATGGGCATCACGCCGCTGGCCCACGGCGGCCAGTCGTGGCAAGACGCCACGGTGTTCGAGGCCGTGGCGCTCGGCGTCGGCGGCAACGACTTCTACCGCAAGGCTTTCGTCGATCTCGATATGGCCACCCTGGGCGGCGCCACTATGGCCAAGGTGTTCGATCAAATGCGCAAGCTGCGCGGCTACGTCGATGCCAACTTCTCGGGCCGGGATTGGAACCTGGCGACCGCCATGGTGATGAACGGCGAAGCCGCGTTCCAGATCATGGGCGACTGGGCCAAGGGCGAATTCACCGCCGCCGGCAAGGTTGCGGGCAAGGATTACCTCTGCGCCCCGACACCGGGCAGTGGCTATCTCTACAACGTCGACAGCTTCGCCATGTTCGACGTCAAGGGCGACGACAAGGTGACCGGGCAGAACCTGCTCGCCAAGCTGATCTTGGACAAGAAGTTCCAGAAGGTCTTCAACCTGGCCAAGGGATCGATTCCGGCCCGCGTCGACGTTGATCTGGGCGAATTCGATTATTGCGCCCGGCGCTCGGCCTACGACATGGAGGTGACCAGCGGTTCCGGCGGCTTGCTGCCGAGCTTTGCTCACGGCATGGCCATGCGCAATGCCCAGGCCGGCGCCATTATCGATGTGGTAACCGCGCACTTTAACTCCGATCAGTCTTCGGCCGAGGCAGCCAAGATGCTCGCCGATGCGGTGAAGAACTCTCTGTAAGCGGACGACGTTTCCCGGGTCCGGTCCCGACCAACGGACCGGATCCGGGTCGTCCATTTCCGCCGCCCGCCGCGTTCGAGCGCGAACGGGCGTGTGTCAGAGGACGCCGTGAAAAACCTGCTCGATAGACATCTGCCGAAAATTGTGGTCGCGCCGTCTTTCGCGGCCGTGTTGTTTTTCGTTTACGGATTCATCGGCTGGACCTTGTACGTGTCGTTCACCAAGTCGCGTATCCTGCCGAAGTACGATCTGGTCGGATGGCTGCAGTACGACAAGCTGTTCGCGACGCCACGCTGGCACGTGGCGCTCGAAAACCTGTTTGTCTTCACGGGGTTGTTCGTCACTATCGCAATTCTAATCGGCCTTTTATTGGCGATCCTGCTGGACCAGAAAATCCGCGCCGAGGGCGTCATCCGCACCATCTATCTGTACCCCATGGCGCTCAGCTTCATCGTCACTGGCACCGCCTGGAAGTGGCTTCTCAATCCGGGCTTGGGCATCCAAAAGGCGGTTCAGGACCTGGGGTTTCCCGACTTTAAGTTCGACTGGCTGGTCGATCCGGAGATGGCCATCTATACCGTTGTAATGGCCGGAGTCTGGCAGTCGTCGGGCTTCGTCATGGCCTTGTTTCTGGCCGGCTTGCGCTCGATCAACGAAGAGATCATCAGGGCCGCCCAGGTCGATGGCGTCGGCCCGTTCCGGCTCTACTTCCATATCATCATCCCGTCGCTGCGGCCGGTGTTCGTCAGCGCGGTCATCGTGCTCTCGCACTTGGCGATCAAGAGTTTCGATTTGGTCATCGCGCTGACCCACGGCGGCCCCGGTTATGCCACGGACATGCCCGCCACATTCATGTACGCCATGGCATTCAGCCGCGGCCAGTTGGGCCAGGCCGCGGCCAGCGCCACCGTCATGCTGGCCACGGTTTCGGCGGTGATCATCCCTTATCTCTATTCCGAATTGCGGCGCAGGCATGACTAGCGGCAACGCGGATACCAAAGCCGTCCTCATGCGCCCGGCCCCGGACCGCCAGACCGGCCGGGCGTGGACACCGGCGTTGCTGCGCGCGCTGTTGTTTCTGATCCTCGGCTTGTTCGTCTTGTATTATTCGCTGCCGCTGTTCGTGATGATCGTCACCTCGCTCAAGTCGCTCGAGGAAATTCGCGCGGGCTCGCTTTTGGGCTTGCCCCAGGCGATCGAGCTGACGTCGTGGAAAACCGCCTGGGAGAGTGCTTGCACCGGGGTCAGCTGTCTCGGCCTCAAGCCCTATTTCTGGAACTCGATATTGCTGGTGGTGCCGGCGGTGGTAATTTCGACGGCGCTCGGGGCGATCAACGGTTACGCCATTTCCAAATGGCGTTTTCCCGGCTCTAACGTGATCTTCGGATTGATGCTGTTCGGATGTTTCATTCCGTTCCAAGTGATCCTTCTGCCCATGGCGATCACGCTGGGCGTCATCAACTTGGCGGGCAGCGTCGCCGGCCTGATTTTGGTTCATGTGGTTTACGGCATCGGCTTCACGACGCTGTTTTTCCGCAACTACTACGTGACCGTGCCGGATGAGTTGGTCAAGGCGGCAAAGGTCGACGGGGCCGGTTTCTTCGCCATCTTCACACGTATTTTCCTGCCGCTGTCGGCCCCGGTGATCGTGGTCACGGTAATCTGGCAGTTCACCAATATCTGGAACGATTTCCTGTTCGGCGTGTCGTTTTCGCAGGGTGGTTCGCAACCGATTACCGTGGCCCTGAACAATATCGTCAACTCCACCACCGGGGTGAAGGAATACAACGTGGATATGGCCGCGGCGATCATCGCGGCGATCCCGACGCTGCTGGTCTATGTCGTTGCCGGAAAGTATTTCATCCGCGGTCTCACCGCTGGTTCCGTGAAGGGTTAGAGTCCAATGGCGGTGTTGCAAACAAGTAAACTTTACAAAGATTTCGGACCGGTCGAAGTGCTGAAGGACATCAACGTCAGCATCGAGGAGGGGGAGTTTCTGGTGCTTGTCGGGCCGTCGGGCTGTGGCAAATCGACCCTGCTCAATATCGTCGCCGGATTGGAGAAGGCCTCGGCCGGCGACGTCCTGATCGACGATCGGGTGGTCAACGAGGTGGCGCCCAAGGACCGCGACATCGCCATGGTGTTCCAGTCCTACGCGCTCTACCCGACCATGACCGTGGAAAAGAACATCACCTTCGGCATGCGGGTACGCAACGTGCCGCGCGAGGAGCGTGAGGAAGCCCTGCAGCGGGTCGCCAAGCTCTTGCATATCGAGCCTTTGTTGCGGCGTAAGCCGAGTCAACTATCGGGCGGTCAGCGCCAGCGCGTCGCCATGGGCCGGGCCCTGGTCCGGCGGCCGAAACTGTTCCTGTTCGACGAGCCGCTGTCCAACCTCGATGCCAAGCTCCGCTCTCGGATGCGCAGCGAAATCAAGCAGCTTCATCAGCAATTCGGCGCCACCATCGTTTACGTCACCCACGACCAGACCGAGGCCATGAGCCTGGCCACCAAAATCGCGGTGATGTCGGAGGGTGAAATTATCCAGCTGGGCGCGCCGCAGGAACTTTACGACCGTCCAAACAGCGTCTTCGTCGCCGATTTCATCGGCTCGCCGGCCATGAACCTCATTCGCGGCCGGATTGAGGCTCGAGACGCGAAACCGCATTTCGTCGCCGACCACGGAGGGGCGCAAGTCGTCCTGCCGATCGATCACTACGACTTCGAGCGCGATCTCCGCGCCGACCAAGAGTTGATTCTGGGCATCCGCCCGGAATATATCACCAGCGGTATCGCCAACCATTCTGGCACGGTATCCGTGGATATCGAACTGGTGCCGTTGCTGATGGAGACCAACGGGTTCGATCAATACGTCATGTTCGAATTTTGCGGCGGCGAGCTGGTCGGGCGGTTTTCCTCAAAGGAATCGGTCGACGTCGGCCGGCCGCACCGGGTCCAACTGGATCTCTCTGAAATTTCCTTGTTCGACGCCGAGGCAGAATCCCGGATCTGACGCCGCCCGGCCATCGCGCCTCAGGCCGCGCAGAAGGGATCGCGCTCGCGGTAGGAGACCGCCTTTAGATCTTTTATTGTCGCCTGCGGGCCGCAGAGATCGCAGGCCGGATCGGCCTTGATCTTGACCTTGCGGAAAGTGGTGCCGAGCGCGTCGTAGAGCAACAGTGAGCCCGACAGGCTGTCGCCGACATCGAGTAGCTCCTTGACCACCTCGATGGCTTGCAGCGAGCCGAGCGCGCCGGCCAGCGCGCCGAGCACGCCGACATCGGCGCAGCTCTCCTTGGTGTCCGGCGGCTGGTTGCCGAACAGGCAGCGATAGCAGGGATGGGCGTCCGGCGCGTGCGCCTCGCGCCGGTGCGCCTTGAAGGTGGCGAGCTGGCCGTCGAAGCGCAGGATCGCCGCCGAGACCAAGGTCCGGCCCGCCAGGTAGCTGGCGTCGTTGACCAGGTAGCGGGTCGGGAAGTTGTCGGAACCATCGGCGACCAGGTCGTAGCCCGATACCAGCTCCATCGCCGTCGCTCCGGTGAGGCGGACCTGGTGGGTCTCGACCACGACCTCCGGGTTGATTTCGGCCAGGCGCGCCTTGGCGCTTTCGACCTTGCTCATGCCGACGTTCGAGCTGTCGTGCACTACTTGGCGCTGCAGGTTGGAGAGGTCGACCGCGTCGTCGTCCACGACGCCAATGCGCCCGACCCCGGCGGCGGCCAGATAGAGCAACAGCGGCGAGCCGAGTCCGCCGGCGCCGATCACCAGCACGCTGGAGTCGAGCAGCCTGGCCTGACCCTCGTCGCCGATTTCGGGCAGCACCAGGTGCCGGGCGTAGCGTTCGATCTGGGCGTCGCTGAAGTCGATCATGGGATTATCCTGAATGGATCGGGCCTTGCCATTAGAGGCCTTCGAACAGGTCGGTGGTCAGGTAGCGCTCGGAATGGGACGGCAGGATCGCTACCACGGTCTTGCCTTTCATCTCCGGCCGGCCGCCGATCTCCAGCGCCGCTGCCAGCGCCGCGCCCGAGGAAATGCCGACCGGCAGGCCCTCCAGCGCCGCCGCCTCGCGCGCGGTCGCGAAGGCGGTGTCGTTGCCGATGCACAGCACCTCGTCGATGCACTTGGTGTCCAGGACCGCCGGGATGAAGCCGGCGCCGATGCCCTGGATGCAGTGCGGCCCAGGCGGTCCGCCGGATAGCACCGGGCTGTCCTCCGGTTCCACCGCGATCATGCGGACCTCGGGCTTGTAGGCCTTGAGCGCGCAAGCGACCCCGGTCAGGGTGCCGCCGGTGCCGACTCCGCTGATCACCGCGTCGACCGCGCCCCCGGTGTCCTTCCAAATTTCCTCGGCCGTGGTCAGACGGTGGATTTCCGGATTGGCCGGATTGTTGAACTGCTGCGGCATGACCGCGTGCGGCAACTCCTCGATCAGCCTCTCCGCCATGGCGACCGCGCCGCGCATGCCCTCCGCGCCGTCGGTCAGCACCAATTCGGCGCCCAGCAGGCGCAGCATCTTGCGGCGCTCCACCGACATGGTCTCGGGCATGGTCAGCATCAGGCGGTAGCCCTTGGCGGCGCAGACGAAGGCCAGTGCGATCCCGGTGTTGCCGCTGGTCGGTTCGACGATGACCGTGTCGGGACCGATTTTTCCCTCGGCTTCCAACGCCTCGATCATGGCGTAGCCGATGCGGTCCTTGACCGAGGATAGCGGGTTGAAGAACTCGCATTTTCCCAGGATCTCGGCGTCCACGGCGTGCGCCTTGGCCAGCTTGGACAGGCGCACCAGGGGGGTCGCGCCGATGGTTTCCAGGATCGAATCGTAGACCCGGCCACGGAACTCGCCGGTCGTCTGCAGGGGTGGCGCGCGTAGCGGCTCAGCCATGCGCGCCCGCCGTCATCCCGCGCGTGCCGCCGCCGGTGCGAGTTGCGGCGCTCATATGCTGAAATCCGGCACCCGGGCAGCCTCGCTCTCGATCCGCGCGGCACGCGCCCGGTTGCACAACTCCTCGACGGTGAGCCCATCGAAGCGCGTCATCAACTCGTCCTGCGCCTCGGTCCAAATCGGCCGCACCACCTTGACGCCGATTTCCGAGCCGTTGGGTTCCTCCACCGGATCGTTCGCGCTTTCGAGCTCGCGCACGACGCGGACGATTTCGCCGACGGTGATGCGCCGGCGCTCGCGCGCCAAGCGATAGCCGCCGCGCGGGCCGCGCTGGCCCGAGAGCACGCCCTTGCGCACCAGCTCCTGCAGGACCTGTTCCAGGTAGCGCCGCGGGATGCCCTGGCGCCGCGAGATGTCGGTCGAGCGCACCGGTCCGGGCCCGGCATGGTAGGCGATGTCGACCACCGCCTCGATCGCGAACAGCAATTTCTTGGACAGCCGCAGCATGCCGGTCACGCGCCTCCTGTACCGCCCGTTGCGCCGCCCGTTGCGCCGCCCGTTGCGCCGCCGGTCGCGCCGGTCGAGCCGAAGCCGCCCGCGCCGCGGGCACTGTCGTCCAGGGCCTCGACCACCTGCCAGCGCGCCTGGGTGTAAGCGGCGATCACCAGTTGGGCGATGCGATCGCCCCGGTTGATGGTAAAGGGCTCCTGGCCCAGGTTGATCAGAATTACTCCGACCTCGCCGCGGTAGTCGGCGTCGATCGTGCCCGGCGCGTTGAGGACCGTGATGCCGTGTTTGAGCGCGAGGCCCGAGCGCGGCCGTACCTGGGCCTCGGTGCCGGCGGGCAGCGCGATGGCGATGCCGCTGGGGATCAGCCGGCGCTCGCCGGGCGTCAACACCACCGCGGTCTCGACCGCCGCCAAGAGGTCCATGCCGGCGCTCATCTCGGTGGCGTAGCCGGGCAGCGCCAGGTCCGCGCCGTGTGGCAGGCGCAGGAGCGCGACCTCGCCGGCACTCATGCCAAAGGACCTTTGGTAGGAGCCGCGCCGCTAAAATAATCGGCGATGCGCAGGGCGAGCCGCTCGGCCACCGCCTCCTTGGTCATGCGCGGCCACGCGTCGACGCCGCCGGCCTCGACCAAATGGATTTGGTTCTCCGTACCGCCGAAGGTACCGGTCCCGGCGGAGACGTCGTTGGCCAGAATCCAGTCGCAACCCTTTTTCTCGAGCTTGGCCTGGGCGTGGGCGACCAGGTTCTCGGTCTCGGCCGCGAAGCCGATCACCAGTCGCGGCCGGGCATTGCCGGCGCCGGCCAGGCTGGCCAGGATGTCCGGATTGGTGATGAGTTCCAGATGCGGCGGCTCCCCGCCATTCTTCTTGAGCTTCTGTTCGCTGATCCCGGCGGCCCGCCAGTCCGAAACCGCGGCGGCGCAGACCGCCACGTCCACCGGCAGCGCCGTCTGGCTGGCGGACAGCATGTCTTCGGCGGTTTCGATGTGGACCACCGAGACCCCGGCCGGATCGGCCAATTGGGTTGGCCCGGTCACCAGCGTGGTCTCGGCGCCGAGCCGCGTGAGCGCCGCCGCGATGGCGTGGCCTTGGCGGCCGGAGGAGCGGTTGGCGAGGTAGCGCACCGGGTCGAGCGCCTCGAAGGTCGGGCCGCTGGTGACCAGGGCGCGGCGGCCACTGAGCCGTGCCTCGGCCGCGAAGAAGGTCTCGATAGCGGCCAGGATCTCCCCGGGCTCGGCCATGCGCCCAAAGCCGTACTCGCCGCAGGCCATGTCGCCCTCGTTGGGGCCGACCCGGCGCACGCCCCGCGCCGCCAAGGTCGCGATATTGGCTTGGGTCGCCGCATGCTCCCACATGCGGACGTTCATGGCCGGCGCGGCCAGGACCGGCTTGTCGGTCGCCAGCAGCACGGTCGTGGCCAGGTCGTCGGCGCGGCCCTGGGCCATCTTGGCCAGCAGATCGGCGCTGGCCGGCGCGATCACCACCAGATCGGCGGCGCGCGACAGCTCGATGTGGCCCATCTCCGATTCCTCGGTCAGCGAGAACAGCGCGCTATGCACCGGGTTGCCGCTGAGCGCCGAAAGCGAAAGCGGCGTCACGAACTGGGCGCCGCCCGCGGTCAGCACGCAACGCACCTCCGCCGCCCGCTCGCGCAGGCGCCGGATCAAATCGAGGGTCTTGTAAGCCGCGATCCCACCGGAGACCACCAGCAGGACCCGTTTTCCCGCAAGTACTGTCATTTGGCCCTATTTCACGCTGCATTGATGTAGATAACGTAAGCGTCCCGGCACGTTCTGACAAGACTTCGCCGTTAGCCCGGGGGGGCCTAAACCGCCAGCAGGGCGACGGCGAGCGCCAGGAGGGCGATCCAGAAGGCCCAGCGGGCGTTGCGCCCGGCGCTTTCGCCGCCGAGGGACTTCAGGCTGTCCGGATGCAGGCGCAGGCCGCCTGACGCCAAGTCGGAGGCCAGGCTTTCGGCGTCGGCGACCAACATCGGCAAGCGTTCCAAGGTCCGTCCCAGGTCCTGGATTGCGCCGCGCGCCCGGGCCTCGGGGCCGCGGTTTTCGACCATCCAGGCCTCGATCAGGGGTTCGGCCAGGGTCCAGATGTTGAGCTTGGGATCGAGCCGGCGGCTGACGCCTTCGGCCATCATCATGTTTTTCTGCAGCACCAGGAGCTGCGGCTGCACCGGCATGTCGAAGGACTCGCTTAGCTGCAGCATGCGCGCGAGCAGGCGGGCGAAGGAAATTTCCTGCAGCGGCCGGTCGAAGATCGGCTCCGAGACCGAGCGCAGCGCCTGGGCGAAAACGTCGCGCGATTGCCCCGCGGGCAGGAAGCCGGCTTCGAAGTGAATCTCGGCCAGGCGCCGGTAGTCGCGCGCCAACAGCGCCAGCAGCATCTCGGCCAGAAAAGTCCGGGTCTTGCGGTCGAGCCGGCCCATGATGCCGAAGTCGACCGCGACGATGTTGCCTTGGGCATCGACGAACATGTTGCCCGGGTGCTGGTCGCCGTGGAAAAAGCCGTCGCGGAACACCTGGGTGAAGAAGATCGTGGCGGCCTTGGTCAGCACCTCGGTGAGGTCGTGGCCGGCGGCGAGCAAGGCGTCCCGGTCGTCGAGCGGGATGCCGCCGACCCGGCTCATGGTCAGCACCCGGCGCGAGGTGCGCTGCCAGTCCACCGAGGGCACGTGGTAGCTCGGGTCGTCGGCGAAGTTTTCCGCCAATTCGGTGGCGGCCGCCGCTTCCATGCGCAGGTCCATCTCGATGCGCACCGTATCTTCGAACATGCGTACCGAGGCGACCGGCTTGAAGCGGCGCAGCCGGGGCTGGGTGCGTTCGACCAGCCCGGCGACCCAGTAGAGCAGCTCCAAATCGCGTTCGAAGGCGCGCTCGATACCCGGGCGCAGGACCTTGATCGCAACCTCTACGTCCGGCGCGCCGCCCTTTCCCGCCTCTGGCCCCGCCTCTGGTCCGGCAACTGTGGCCAGGTGCACCTGGGCGATCGAGGCGGCGGAGATCGGGATGTCGTCGAAGCTCCGGAACAGCTCGCTCACGGGGCGTCCCAGTTCCGCCTCGATGGTCTTCCGCGCGGCCCGGCTCTCGAACGGCGGCAGGCGGTCCTGCAGGTCCGAGAGGTCGGCCGCCAACTGCTCGCCCAGAAGGTCGGCGCGGGTCGAGAGGAACTGGCCCAGCTTGATGAAGCTCGGCCCCAGGTCGGTGAGTGCGCGCGCCAATTTCTGTCCGGGCCGGTCCCCAGGGAGGCTCGCGGCGCGGCGCCGGTAGACGCGCCGTATCAGCCACAGGACACCGGGCGCGACGCGCAACTCCTCAAGCGCGCCGAGCACGTCGTGGCGGGCCAGGGTGCGCGCGATCACCAACAGGCGCAGCAAAGAGCGGAGCGTACGAAGCATGGCGGTTACAGCCGCCAGCCGGAATGGAGCGCGGCGATCCCGCCCGACAGGTTGCGATAGCGTACTTGGTCCAGTCCCGCCGTCGACATCAACTCGGCGAGCGCGTCCTGGGCCGGGAAGCGGCGGATGCTTTCGGCCAGGTAGAGGTAGGCCTCGCGATCGCCGGTCACCAGCCCGCCAAGCGCCGGCAACACCGAAAAGGAATAACGGTCGTAGAGCTCGGACAAGAGCGGCACCGCGATCCGGCTGAACTCCAGGCACAGGAAGCGGCCGCCGGGCCTGAGCACGCGCCGCGCCTCCGCCAAGGCGGGCTCGATCCGGGTCACGTTGCGCAGTCCGAAGGCGATGGTCACGGCGTCCATGGAGCGGTCCGGCAGCGGCAGGCGTTCGGCGTCGGCGCAGACCCAATAGGGCCCAGCCAGGGACCGGCCCGGCAGCAAGCCGCGGTCGATCGTCCGGTCGCGGCCCCGGGCAATCATTTCGGGCGTCAGGTCGCAGACCACGATCGGCCCGCACCGCGCCGCCCCGACCCGCTCGACCACCCGCAGCGCGATGTCGCCGGTGCCGCCGGCCACGTCGACCAGGCACTGGCCGGGCCGCGGATTGAGCCAGTCGATCATGGCCGCCTTCCACAGCCGGTGCACGCCGCCCGACATCAGGTCGTTCATCAGATCGTAGCGGCTGGCCACGCTTTCGAAGACGCCGCGCACGCGCGCGCCCTTCTCCGCTTCCGGCACCTCTTGGTAGCCGAAGTGGGTGGTCGCGGCACCGTCGCGCGGCGCTTCGTGGTCGGGCTTGTCGGGCATCGCGCCGGACCATAGCGCGGCCCCCGCCTTCGCGCTACTCTGGCTGCTCCGCCGTCCCGCAAATTCGGCGCGGCCCCGATTCGGAGCCCGATCCCGCTAAAATCAAGGATCCTTGGTATTATGCCCGAGCTGCCCGAAGTCGAGACCGTGGTCCGGGGCCTGCGCCCCTGTCTGGAAGGCCATCGCCTGGCGCGGGTCGACCAGCGCCGCGCGAACCTGCGGTTTCCCTTCCCCGAGAACTTCGTTCAGCGCCTCGAGGGCCGCCGGGTGACCCGCATCGGCCGCCGCGCCAAGTATATCCTGATGTATTTGGACGACGGCCAGGTGCTGCTTTGTCACCTCGGCATGTCGGGGCGGATGACGGTGACCGACGGCGACGGCGCGCCGCCGGACAAACACGACCACGTGATCCTGACCACGGACGAGGGCCGGGAGGTGCGCTTCAACGACGCGCGCCGCTTCGGAATGATGGATCTGGTGCCCGAAGCGGGGCTCGCCGACCATCCGCTGCTCGCCGGGCTGGGGCCGGAACCGCTGGGCAACGACTTCAACGGCCCGGAATTGGCGCGCCGCCTGGTCGGCAAGCGCAGCCCGATCAAGGCGGCGTTGTTGGACCAATGGGTGGTCGCGGGCCTGGGCAACATTTACGTCTGCGAGAGCCTGTTCCTGGCCGGCCTGTCGCCGCGGCGCAAGGCCTATACCGTTCAGGGCGGCCGCGCCGAACGTCTGGTCCATGCGGTGCGCGAAGTGCTGACCCGCGCGATCGCGGCCGGCGGCTCGTCCCTGCGCGATTACGTGCAGGCCACGGGCGAACTCGGTTATTTCCAGCATTCCTGGGCGGTCTACGGCCGCGAGGGCGTGCGTTGCCCGGGCTGCGACTGCGATTTCGCGGCGACCGGCGGCATCCGCCGCATGGTCCAGTCGAACCGCTCGACTTTCTATTGTGCAGTGCGGCAACGCTAGGGTAGAGAATGCTACAGACCGCGGCCATTTCGCCGCGGCATTTCCGGCGACGATGGCGCGCCGCCCGCAGCCTGAACAGATATACCAAATCGGAGGACGAGGCCGATGGCCTACGAGCATGTAATTGTTGAAATAAAGAACAAGGTCGGCGTTATCACGCTGAACCGGCCGAAAGCACTCAACGCGCTCTGCGGTGCGCTGATGGACGAGCTCGAAACGGCGCTCGACGAACTCGAGGCCAACGACGACATCGGCTGCATCGTCGTGACCGGTTCGGAAAAGGCCTTCGCCGCGGGCGCGGACATTGCCGAGATGAAGGACATGTCCTACATGGACGCCTACAAGGCCGACTTCATCACCCGCAACTGGGAACGGCTGGCGCGCGCGCGCAAACCGACCATTGCGGCGGTCGCGGGCTTCGCGCTCGGCGGCGGATGCGAGGTCGCCTTGATGTGCGACATCATTATCGCCGCGGAGACCGCGAAATTCGGCCAGCCGGAGATCACGCTCGGCGTTCCGCCCGGCGCCGGCGGCACGCAACGCCTGGCGCGCTCCATCGGCAAGGCAAAGACCATGGACATGTGTTTGACCGGCCGCATGATGGGCGCGGAAGAAGCCGAGCGCGCCGGCATGGTCGCGCGCGTCGTGCCCGCCGATCGCCTGCTCGACGAGGCGCTGGAGGCCGCAAACAAGATCGCCGCGCTATCCGGGCCGGCCACAATGATGGTCAAGGAAGCAGTCAACCGCGGCTTTGAAACCACGCTCGCCGAGGGCGTCCGTTTCGAACGCCGCCTGTTCCACGCCGCCTTCGCCACCGAGGACCAGAAGGAAGGTATGGCCGCGTTCGTGGAGAAACGTGCCGCGAAGTGGAAAGACAATTGAATTACAATAGCTTATTGGATTGGCCCACCGGGTCTATCGTGGCCGCGGCGGGCCGGATCCCGGGTGGTTCGCCCGGCTTGACGCCGCCGCGTCCCGGGGCTATAACCCCGCCCTTCCAGGGTTTCATGAACATATAGGTCGAGCCAATGGCCCACCATGCCTCCGCCAAGAAGCGGATTCGTCGGAACGCGCGCCGCGCCGTGATCAACGGTGCGCGCGTGAGTCGTTTGCGGACCTTCGTCAAGAAGGTCGAGCTTGCAATCGCGAACGGCGACAAGAGCGCGGCGCAGAGCGCGTTCAAGGACGCGCAACCGGAACTTCATCGCAGCGCCCGCGTCGGTGTGATGAACCGTAACACCGCCGCGCGTAAACTCTCGCGCCTGTCTACGCGCATCAAGGCGATGGCGTAAACGCGCGACGCGCGCAAACACCACGCGCCGCTAAATCGCGAATCGGCCGCGCCCGTTCTTACGCGGGTGCGGTTTTCTTTTTCAGAATCAATACGTCGCGGTCAATTTTTCAGAATCGATTCGGCGCGCTCGAATGGTATGAATTTGCATGCCTATGGGGCCGCGTCGATTATGTCAGCGCAATGGATTCAATACATTGAGCGCCGTCTTGCATGCGTATGTTTGGAATCGCGTGGCCGGCAGGCGTCGGTCGTGCCGGCTTTACACGAACCGGCTTTGGAAAGCCAAATCGGGGCAAAAAAAATCGGCGTTCTCTTTTCGGACCGCTTGTCACGGAACCATGCTACGGGTACATTCGAATGAACGGTCCTTGGGCCGCTCGGGCAAATAAATCCGAGTAAAAATCAAATAATAACATTCCCATACCGACGGCCTCTTAATGGCTGTTTTAGAATGTGGGGGCGACAAGCGGGGAAAGATAATAAATACAGGCGCGCTCCGCGGGAAGGTTGAAAAATCTCATCCGTGAAAAGTAGCCTGTTCGTCGGCTTCGGTTTGTTGGGGACCTGTCGTAAATCATGTTCTCTTCCCGCGCCCTTGCAGCGTTACTCGCATCGAATGGGAAAAAGAATTTTCACACCGTGTATGGGTGCGTGGGTATTGCGGCGATCCCCGGCGGTGAGACTGCGAAGATAGAGTCGAACGTGCCGTGGCCGTGGCCCGGCGCTCATAAGAGCAATGCGTTTCGAATTGCGGCGGGCCGGTTGGGGCGGGCC
>Ga0255057_10001038_pt1 | contig 15969 bp, 15 predicted proteins | sample Cases_109_6_MG_FD_189022 | JGI IMG/M metagenome (GOLD analysis project Ga0255057, IMG submission 189022) | Seawater microbial communities from Amundsen Gulf, Northwest Territories, Canada - Cases_109_6 | ecosystem: Environmental > Aquatic > Marine > Gulf | place: Canada: Northwest Territories... | reverse complement strand
TGCCGATATTATCAACGGAATGGAACTGGTCATCGCGGCCAATGCAGGCAGCGAAGAGAAGCTGTTTGGCTCCGTCGGACCGGTTGATATAACAGAAGCGTTCGCAGCCGTTCAGGTCGAGGTTCAACGCAGTGAAGTGCGTATGCCCGATGGCCCGATTCACGAACTGGGGGACTTCCAGATCGGCGTGCATCTGCACCCGGAAGTGAATGCCGAAGTCACCGTCAAGGTCGTTGCAGGCGAATAGGAGCTGTTGAGCTCGGTATTTCTTTGTTAAAAAACGGCTCAAAATGCTCATGTACGTCGTTGTACATTCCGCCTTTTCGCCGTTTTTCGCCTCAAACTACCTTCGTTCGCCAAGCTCCTAATGACAGCGAATGCGTGTTACTTTAATGACGGGACGTACAGTGACCGACTGAGGAAGAAAAATGGTTCGAGCATTCGGGGAGGGATTGGACGCTGGCTCTGTCGAGCAGCGCCTGAAGGTGCCACCCAACTCCATTGAAGCCGAGCAATCGCTGGTCGGTGGATTAATGCTCAACAAGACGGCCTGGGACAAGGTCGCCGATGTCGTCACGGTGGAAGATTTCTACCGCAACGATCACCGCATAATATTTTCCGCGATTGCGCAGCTCGTCGATGACGGCAATCCCTGCGACGTTGTTACGGTATCGGAGTTCCTGGAGCAGCGTAGCGAGCTCGACAAGGCTGGCGGCCTTGAATATCTTGCGGCGCTGGCAAACGAGACTCCCGGGGCGGCGAACGCGCGTGCCTATGCCAACATTGTCCGGGAACGGTCGATGTTGCGTTCGCTAATTAACGCTGGCAATGAAATCTCCGGCAGCGCTTTCGCCACGGACGGGCGATCCGCGACGGACCTCGTCGATGAGGCGGAGCGCCGGGTGTTCGAGATTGCGGAGAAGGGCGCGCGATCGAAAGCCGGTTTCAAGACGCTTAAACAGATTCTTCCGGATGCCGTGGATCGCATTGATTTGTTGCATCAATCCGATGGCGACATCACCGGCATCTCAACGGGCTACAGTGAATTTGACAAGCTAACCGCCGGTCTGCAGGGCGGAGATATGGTGATAATTGCCGGCCGCCCATCGATGGGCAAGACAACGCTTGCGCTTAATATCGCCGAGAACGCCGCGATCGGCAGCAAAGTGCCAACGGCCATTTTCTCAATGGAAATGCCGTCGCAGCAACTCGCGTTTCGAATGATTTCGTCCTTAGGTCGCGTCGATCAGACGCACCTTCGAACGGGACGTTTTCCCGACGAGGACTGGTCACGAATCAATACCGCTGTGCAACTCATGTCGGATGCACCGATTTATATTGATGACTCGGCAGGTCTCTCACCAACGGATATTCGTGCGCGTTCGCGGCGATTGCATCGCGAACACGGCCTCGGTTTGATTGTCATCGACTACCTGCAGCTCATGCAGGTGCCAGGCAATAAGGAAAATCGCGCAACGGAAATTTCGGAAATTTCGCGTTCGCTGAAAGCGCTGGCGAAAGAACTCGATCTCCCGGTGATTGCGTTGTCGCAGCTCAATCGTAGTGTTGAGCAGCGCACCGACAAACGTCCGGTCATGTCGGATCTGCGCGAATCCGGCGCCATTGAGCAGGATGCCGATCTCATTGTCTTTATTTATCGCGAGGAAGTTTATAACCAGGAAACGCCTCGCAAGGGAATTGCTAACATATCCATCGCGAAGCAGCGCAATGGCCCAATTGGCGAATTCCCGCTGACCTTCGTTGGGCGTTATACGAAGTTCGAAAATTGGGTCCCCGAGACGTACGGCGAGGAGCCGTATCCGTGAGTTTCGGAGCACGGGCACTGATTCGGCTCGGCGCACTGGGACACAACCTCAAGCTTTTACGTAGCGCCGCCCCTGGCGCTAAAGTCATGGCCGTCATTAAGGCCAATGCCTACGGGCACGGTATGGAAGCGGTCGCCAGGCAGCTGGCGGACGTGGATGCCTTCGCGGTGGCAAGGTTGCCTGAGGCACTGCGTCTTCGCGAGGCGGGTATCGACAAACCGATCGTGTTGTTGGCTGGCGTGTTGTCAAACGACGAGTTGTTGCTCTCCACTGAGCAGGGCTTCGAGGTCGTTGTTCATTGTCGTGAGCAAATCGACGTACTGGCGGCCTACCGTGGAGCGCCCGCAATTGTGTGGCTTAAGTTTGATACCGGAATGAACCGGCTTGGCTTTCATCCTGATGACACGCCTGCATTGATTTCCACGCTAAATGCTAACGAGTCAATCGCCGATCTGCGATTGATGACGCACCTCGCAAACGCCGACGATCAGACTAATGCCGTTACGCAGGAGCAAACGAATCAGTTTCGTAAGATTACCGACGGGTTCTCAGGCGCCGTTAGTTTCGCCAATTCACCCGCGATTCTCACCTTGCCGGAGGTGGCAAACGCGTCTGCGGTTTTTGGCTTTTCCGGGGATCACTGGATTCGTCCCGGTATCGCGCTGTTCGGCATCTCACCTTTTAGCGACCGCAATTCGGCGGACTTCGGCTTGAAGGCGGCAATGCAGTTCGAAGCCCGATTGCTCTCCAAAAAGCCGCTGTCGGCCGGCGCTCGCGTTGGCTATAAGGGACGCTACACCAGCGACGCAGACACCACGCTGGGAATCATTGCGGCGGGCTATGGTGATGGCTATTCACGCCACTTCCGTGACGGCACGCCGGTATTGATCAACGGTCGGCGCGTGCCGCTCATTGGCAACGTCTCAATGGACATGATCGCAGTCGACCTGGGCGCGGATGCGCAGGATGCGGTCGGAGATATTGCCACCTTGTGGGGTGACGGCTTGCCAGTTGAGGAAGTCGCGCCATGGGCTGACGCGATTGCATACGAACTGGTAAGCGGGGTAATGAACCGCGAGGCGTCCGAACTGGTTCTGTAGGAGCGGGGGGCCTCCCCTTTGGGGACCCCAGCCCGCGATCAAGACTTGAAGAATCCCATCTTCACGCCGGCCAATTGCACGACATCATTGTCGTTCAATCGCTTTGCCTGTGCACCGATCGGTTGGCCGTTAACCAACGGGAAGTCGCCTTCTTCGCCAGACTCAACGTGTACGATGTAATAACCTTCTGCCCGGCGCGTGACTGCCGCAACCTGAACCCCGGGACGACCCAACGTTGTGAGTGCTTTGGTGAGTTCAAGTTCACGTCCCGCGAAGGCTCCGCTCAGAACCTGTAGTTTAGCCAGCGGCAGCGCGCTCGGTGCCGAACTCGGATCGATTCCGGCCGCTGTCGCCGTGTGCGATACGGGTTTGGGCTCCGGTTTAGTTGCCGACTCGTTAAGGCCTGCGGCCTCTTCGTCATCCAGTTTGACGCCGGCATCGACTTGTGGCGCCGGCGTTCCCCGGTCGTTCGCTCTCGCTGCCTCTTCGGCGGCTTTCTCGGCCTTCGCAAGCTGGTCGGCGCTTTGCTGACCGGCCGGAATAACCATGGTCTTCTCGAATTCGTCTTGCTCGGTCTCGCTGGTTTGCTGGTCGGAGAAGCGCAACTGATGGTGACCGATTGTAATCACGTCACCATGTTGCAAGGCGTGTTTCTTGATCAGCTTGCCATTGACGTAGGTGCCATTGGTACTGTTCAGGTCTTCAAGAAAGGAATCATTGAGAATGTTGATGATCAGCGAGTGGTGTCCACTGACGGCGGGGTTGTCTATACGCACATCATTGTCAGGGAGGCGTCCAACGGTGTAACGCTCTTTGGTCATGTTGTATTCAGCCAGGACTTGGTTGTCCAAGCTTAGAATTAGTCGTGCCATTTTTCCCCAACCCTTAGTTCTTCAATCAACGGAACAAGCCAGCAATTTTCCTGAACAGGCCTCGCCTTGCAGCAAATGAATCCAGTACCTGAGCCAACATTACTGACACGTTATCGCGCCCGCCGTGGTCGTTCGCCAGCTCCACCAGCTGCTGACTAACGACGTCAAGACTAGCATTAAAAGTACTGATAGTTAAGTGAATATCCTCATCTTCGACCATGTCTGGCAAGCCGTCTGAGCACAGCAAATAAACGTCGTCCGGCAGCACTTCATGCTCGTGAACTTCGACTTCAACGGTCGGTTCAACGCCGAGCGCCCGGGTCACGTAGTTGCGATTCGTGGAACGCTGAGCCTCTTCCTCGGAGTAGAAACCGCGATCAACAAGTTCCTGTAGCAGCGAGTGGTCGAGCGTGATTTGTTCAAACACGCCGCCACGCAGACGATACGCTCGCGAATCTCCGACGTGGGCGACAGATACTTTGTTGTCGTAAAACATGCAGGCCACGATGGTCGTACCCATGCCTTCGCAATAGGTTTGGCTTTGTGCAGTTTGGAAGATAATTTTGTTGGCACGATAAACGGCGTCTCGGAGGATGATCGACTGTCGCATCAATCCACTGTGCGGATCGATGTCGTGACGATCCTCACGCGCGGCCGCTTCGGTTGCCAAATCGCTGACAATCTGCACCGCGATGCCGCTCGCGACTTCGCCGGCGTTGTAACCGCCCATTCCATCAGCCAGCACCATGAGCCCGATGTCTCCATCGGAGCCGATCGCATCCTCGTTGTGCTCGCGAACCCGTCCTGTATCGGTCAGTTCGGCAAAGGCTATTTTTCCCCTCAGGTTCATCGTTTGTGTGCTACCGCTCTAATGGTCTGTCTACGAATATCGGGCGCAGTTTCTCAGCGCAATGGCCATTTCGGTGCCACATGAGAAACGGTCTTCAGGTCGCTTGGCAAGGGCTTTCGCCAGAACCGCGTCCAGGCTCGGTGGAATTCCGGCGCGTCGGTTCGAGACCGCCGCGGCGTCTTCCGTGGTAATTTTCGTCATTAGCACTGCGATGTTCGTCGCCTTGAATGGCACCTCGCCAATCAAAAGCTCGTACAGGGTAACACCAAGCGAAAACAAGTCCGAGAGTCCCGTCAGTGGTTCTGCACCGAGCTGCTCCGGAGACATGTACATCGGCGTGCCCAGTACGATGCCGGTTTTTGTTCGATTGTTGTCAGTTAGTCTCGCAACGCCAAAGTCGCTGATCTTGAGTGTTCCATCCTTAGGGTTGTACAACAGGTTAGCGGGCTTGATATCGCGATGAATCACGCCCTGATTGTGAGCATAGTCGAGTGCTTCAGCCGTCGCCGCAGCAAGCTCAAGGGCGCGCTTGGGCGCGAGCAGTTTTTTCGGATCCGTAAATTCTTTGAGGGCGATTCCCGGCACATACTCCATCGCGATATAGGCGAGGCCTTTGTCCTCGCCTGCGTCGAAAACGGTGACGATGTTCGGGTGCGTCAATCGACCTGCTGATTCTGCTTCCCGATAAAAACGCAGACGTGCTTCCTTAAGTTCCTCGTCTTCGAATTCCTTTTCGATCGGGATCGCCTTGACGGCCACAGCGCGATTGATACGCGGATCTTTGCCAAGGTAGACAGCACCCATCGCGCCGCGTCCGATACGTCGTTCAATAACGTAGCGTCCGAGGCGCTGCGGTGCGCCATTCGTATTCTTGTTGACGTTGGGTCTGTTACCGACGCCACTGTGAGTGCGCTTCATCCATTCCAGCACAGCTTCTGCGCGTTCGGGCTTTGCTTGTTCCTCGAATGCGAGCGACAGTTTGTACATGATGGTTGCGAGCGTTTCCGAAGGAGGGCATTGCCGGAACTCGGCAAACGCCGGTTCCAGCCTGCCAGCCGAAAGAAAATCGGAGCCACGCTTGAACGTGTCCTTCGACACCTTCGTCACGTCAACGACGAGCCAGATACTGAGTATCGCGACTCCGATGTATATGATGATCGGCCGCCCAAGATCGAGTCGCGTATGCAGTACAAACAGGACCATTGCTTCCAGCAGCAACAGGCCAACCACGACAGCCACAGCAAGAACAGCAATGTCGTGCCGGTTTCGGTCAGGCATGAACAATACGGCGACGATAGCGAGCAGCACCGGCGCCAGCCATTCCAGCGCTTTTACCCACGCAGGGGAGATGACTGATTTGCCCTGTTCAACGTTCGCCAGGAGCGCGGCGGTGATCTCAGAATAGGTCACCAATTGCCCTGACGGCAGGCGCGCCTCGGCGTCGACGAGTTCAATGTCTGAATCCAGGAATACCGTGTAGCCGACAAGGCCGCGGCTGTTAATCCGTCCGTCGATCAGGTCGTTGACGTTGAGTCTGCGAAGTTTTCGATAATTTGAATGGTAGATCGCGTCTTCGGCGCTCGAAATGTCATGAGTTGCCTGCGCTTCCTGATTTGCAAACGCGATCGCTAATGGGAGCGACGGCGTTTTTACACCTTCGTTGAGTTGCCACAGTTCCGAACGTCGCAATACGTCATCCGAATCCGCGTGCACTTCCACGAATCCATTGTGAGACGCGAGATCCGCCAATCGATGTCGTGTTGGAACAAACACGGGTATTCCTGAACCCAGCGACATCGCCCATCCTGGCACTGGATCTTCCGCCGCAATTTCGGGTGGATTCGCCATGATGATGCGTTTCACTTCTGCCTGACGCAGGCGTTCGAGAACCAGGCCATATTGCTCCAAAACATCTTCCGCATCGGTTCTCGATGCGTCTATGCTGACGATCACCGCTTTATCGAGAGACGGGCTGGGCAGGTGCGACGCCATCAGGTCGTAGATGATTCGATCGGCCGCGATGAACCACTGCGCGAGCGGTCCATAGATCAACAAAAGGAGCACGCTCGCGAAGCTGAGCGCAATCAGACGGTTCCGTTTTTGCTTGTTGCCTGTGTCCAACGTGGTCAGGTCCCTGTTTTAGGGGGAAAATTTTAGCGAAACAGACGCATCCGTAATGAGAATGGGTTGGCATTTTTATGTAATAAAGCCATTGAATGCGCTGTTATTATTGGGCATTGCGGACCGATTCAGGCCGATTTTAACGCCAATAGGCCACTCGACGTCAAATAATTCAGAAAAGTATCTTTTAAATCAAATAGTTAAAGGGATTTATTCATGGCTCGGCTGAAGACTGCCTTCGTTTGCGATGATTGCGGCGCTCACAGCGTCAAATGGGCTGGCCAATGTCCGGAATGCTCGGCCTGGAACACCATGTCGAAGACGCAAATCGCGGCGCCGTCAGCCCCGTCGCAAGGCCAGCAGGCGGTCGATCTCAAGACCGTATTGGACGATCTCGGCGAGCGTTATCCGACCGGATTCGACGAATTTGATCGGGTTTTGGGTGGCGGTCTCGTTCCCGGCGCGGTGGTATTGCTGGGCGGCGATCCTGGTGTCGGAAAGTCTACTTTGTTGCAGCAGGTGTCGGCCGGTCTGCCGGATGAGTTGTCCGTCTGCTACGCGACAGGTGAAGAGTCGCTTCGCCAGATCGGACAGCGTTCACAACGATTGGGTTTAGATCGTCCGTTGCTGAAATTGCTCGCCGAAACGTCTCTGGAACATGTACTCGACCAGGCAACGCAGACGTCGGCGCGAGTCCTCATCATTGATTCAATTCAAACGATGACCAGCACCGCGTTGCCGTCGGCGCCGGGATCGGTAGTTCAACTGCGGGAATGTGTTGGACGAGTCGTTCAATTCGCGAAACAACACGACGTATCAGTGTTCCTGATTGGCCACGTAACCAAAGAAGGCGCAATCGCCGGGCCCCGTGTTGTCGAACACATGGTGGACACGGTCCTCTATTTCGAAAACGACCCGTCGAGTCGTTACACATTAATTCGATCTGTCAAAAATCGCTTCGGTGCGAGCGGAGAAATGGGTGTGTTTGCGATGACGGAGACAGGTTTTCGCGAGGTGAGTAATCCGTCAGCGATTTTCCTGTCGCGGGAGTCTGTTTCGGAACCGGGCAGTGTTGTGTCAGTCGCATGGGAAGGAAGTCGACCGCTGCTTGTGGAAATTCAAGCGCTGGTGGCAGATGGCACAAGCAACTACCCCAAACGACTTTCGCAAGGCGCCGATAACAATCGTCTCACATTGCTGCTTGCGGTTCTGCAACGCCACGGTGACATCGTCCTGGGCGCCGAAGATATTTTTGTAAACGTCGTTGGTGGATTGCGGATCACTGAGACCTCGGTCGATTTAGCGTCGGTCCTCGCGATCGCCTCGAGTTTTCGCGACAAGCCGACGCACGAAAGACTAATGAGTTTCGGTGAGATTGGGCTTGCCGGCGAAGTGCGGCCAGTGCGTTTTGGCGAAGAACGAATTGCCGCGGCGGCGAAGCAAGGGTTTTCAGTGGCTATCGTTCCGCAGGGAAATGTGCCGAAAAAGGCGCCGAAAGACATTGAGATCATTGGCGTCAGGCGATTGCAGGACGCTCTCGACGCTGCGTTCTAGGCGTCTTCTTTAGCCGCAATTCGCTTGCTGATACGTACGCTGCGTATACGATTCTCGTCCGATGCAATAATCTCTATCGGATAGCCTGCGATTTTCAGGCAGGTCGAAGGCTCGGGAATGTTTTCGAGTTGTTCGACAATGAGACCATTGATCGTCTTTGGGCCACCTGTTGGAAGTTCCCAGTTTTGCGCTCGGTTTAATTCGCGAATGTTGGCTGTGCCGCTGACAACCCAGGTATCGATGCCGTCGCGTACGGCATCGACTTCGTCGTCGGCCGGATCGGTCGTGAATTCACCAACGATCTCTTCAAGGATATCTTCGAGCGTCACAATTCCCTGAATGTCGCCATACTCGTCGACGACGAGCGCTATGCGGAGGCGGCGCCGCTGAAACTGCACAAGTTGCACGCTTAGAGCGGTGCCTTCCGGAACGAAGTAGGGTTCCTCGAGTAATTTCTTGAGTGCTTCTTTGTCGAATGATCGCTTCGCCAGATTGGCAAGCTTGCGCAAATGCAAAATTCCGATGACATTGTCGATACTATCCTGGAAGACGGGCAAGCGTGTGTGCTGACTCTCGTAAATCGTCTTCTCGATGATGCCGGGATCATCGTCAAGGTCTATGCCGACGATCTCATTGTGCGGGACCATCACATCGTCAACGGTCACTTTTTCGAGATCAAGAATCCCGATTAACATCTGTTGGTAGCGACTGGATATTCGCTTACCGGCTTCGTGTACGACGGTACGCAATTCTTCGCGAGTCAGCGACTGCAATTCGTTGTCGCCACGCCTGACGCCGAACAGGAAAAGCACGCCATTCGAACAGGCGTTGATAAGCCAGATGATGGGGTAGGTGATTTTCAAGAGCGGGTAAAAAATAAAGGCGGCCGGAAAAGCAACGCGGTCCGGATGCAGCGCGGCCAGTGTTTTGGGTGCGGCTTCGGCGAAAATAAGAATGACCAAGGCCATGATCAGGGAGCTGAGCGCGACGGCCGGTTCGCCGCCCATTTCCATTGCAACGACGGCGACCAGCGAGGCTGCCAGGATATTCACAAGAATATTGCCGAGCAGGATGAGGCCAAGTACCCGGTCCGGCCGTTTGAGAAGTTGTTCTGCGAGTCTGGCGCCGCGGTGACCCTGGCGGGCTTTGTGGCGCAGCTGATAGCGATTCAGGCTCATCAGAGCCGTTTCCGATCCAGAAAAGAAGGCGGAAAGAAAAAGAAGCAGGAACAGGACGCCGATTAACGCCCCTGGTGGCAAGTCATTGCCCAACGAAAGAGGACCTCCTCAATTATTGAAACAGGGTTAGTTGAGCAGGCGTGCGTGGGGCTGTCAAGGAAGTGTCACTCAGCCCCAACTACGCCCGAGTATTTCCTCAAGGATGTAGCGGCTGCCAAAGTACGCCAGGCTCAATACGACGAAGCTCGCGAGGTAGAGATAGACGGCGCGTCTGCCGCGCCAGCCGGCGAAATGTCGGCCCAATAGCAGGATGCCAAACAGCACGAGTGCCATGATGGACAGTCCGGTCTTGTGCACGAGGTGTTGTGCAAATAGGTCTTCGATAAACGTGATGCCGGATACGACCGACAACGCGAGTACGGTGAAGCCGGTGGCGGTAACCGCATAGAGCATTTTCTCAGTCGTCTCAAGCGGTGCGAACAGGTGATTGATCGATGACAAGCGGCCGCTGCTTAGCCGACGGTCCTGCACCAGTGCATAAATCGCAACGATCGCGCCGACCGTCAAGAGGCCGTAGGCAAACATTGATGTCATCACGTGCGCGCGCAATTGCCAGCTAAGATCGACTGCCGCCGCGTCGATTGTCTGGCCACCACCGAGCGAGGTGAGCGCTGCAAGCAAGAGAAGCCCGGCCGACAGCCCGCGTAGCGTCGATTCAACGGCGCCGAGCAATCCAATCAAGGCAAGTTGCAATCCGATCAGGGACGCGGCAGTGGCGAGTGTCAGGCCAATGCCGCCCGGTATGAGTGCGGCATATAACATTTGCCCATGGATTACGACACCGGTAATGCAACAGAAAAAGGCCACAAGCACGAGCGTTGGCGCGCGCTCGGAATATTGCGGAAAGCGGCTCAGCGCAAAGGCAAGAGCAGCGACCAGGTACAAAAAAAGAATTGTGATTTGAGACACAGAAACTCGTGGTTGATTGACCTACCGTTTCGTCGAATGAATCATCCCATACGGCGATTCTCAATAGAACCCTTTAGCGTCAATGGGGTCGTGAACCCGCCAGGTCGGTAGCACTATGCGAATCAGAATTCTCGGTTGTAGCGGCGGAATTGGCGCCGGATCACGGACGTCAGCAATGCTGATCGACGACGACGTGCTGATCGACGCGGGCACCGGCATCGGCGATCTTGCGCTGAGCGATTTGAAGACGATACGCCACGTATTTCTGACTCACGCGCATCTCGATCATATCGCCGGATTACCGATGCTTGTCGATTGCATGTTCGACGAAAACTTCGAGACACCGCTATCGGTTTATGCGCGCGAGGAGACATTGCGTGCACTACAGACTCATCTGTTCAACGATGTCATCTGGCCGGATTTCGCTCAGCTCCCGACCCCGTCAAATCCGATGTTGCGTTACGAAGTCTGCAGTCCCGGTGATACCGTGACGATCGATCATCGCGAATTCTATGCGATCGATGTCATGCACAGTGTTCCTTCGCTTGGATACACCGTGCAAAACTCGGGTGGCGTATTCGCCGTTAGCGGCGATACCAGGACCAACCAGACCTTGTGGCCTGTACTCAACAATTGTGATGACCTGCGGATCCTGGTGATAGAAGTTTCGTTTCCGGACGAAATGGAAGGTCTGGCGACGCAATCGGGGCACTACTGCCCGAAGACGATGACCGATGACCTCAAGCGCCTGAAGCATGATCCGGAAATCTGGTTAACGGGCATGAAACCAGGACAGGAAGATCGAATTCTCGAGCAGGTGATTCAGGCTGCTCCCGGCAAGAATATTCGAATGCTGTCTCGCGGGACGGTTCTGACAGTCTGATACACTTCCTGCCCGGGTACTCACGGGCCTTCAAAGTATGTTCGATAATCTCAGCGGTCGCTTGCGCGATGCCGCGCGCGGCCTGACCGGCAAAGGCCGGCTGACCGAATCCAATATCAAGGACACTCTGCGGCAGGTGCGTCTGGCATTGCTTGAGGCTGATGTTGCCTTGCCCGTCGTCAAGACCTTTATTGAGCGAATTCGCGAACGTGCGGTCGGCGAAGAAGTCAGCAAGAGCCTCACACCGGGCCAGGCGCTGATAAAGATAATTCATGGCGAACTGGTCGATATACTCGGCACGACCAATACGCCGCTGGACCTCAAGTCCCAGCCGCCAGTGGTCATATTGCTCGCCGGTCTCCAGGGCGCGGGCAAGACGACGACGGCAGCAAAACTCGCCAAGCGACTCATCGACAAAGAACGTAAGAAAGTCATGCTGGTCAGCGTTGATGTGTATCGTCCAGCCGCGATCCTGCAACTCAAGACACTGGCAGCCGAGGTCGGCGCGTTGCATTGCGACAGCGAAGCAAGCGAAGAGCCGACCAAAATCGTCAGCCGGTCGATTGATGAGGCGAAACGCTCGCACGCGGATGTTCTGATCGTCGATACTGCTGGCCGGCTGCATGTTGATAGCGAAATGATGCAGGAAGTGGTGGCTATTCACGACAAGGCGGCGCCACGTGAAACGCTGTTCGTGGTTGACAGCATGGCCGGTCAGGATGCAGTTAATGCCGCAACCGCGTTCGACCAAAGTCTGCCGCTGACCGGCGTAATCCTTACCAAGGCCGATGGTGATGCCAAAGGTGGTGCAGCGCTGTCGGTGCGCGAGGTCACGGGTAAGGAAATTCGCTTTATCGGAGTGGGCGAAAAGATCGATGCGCTGGAAGTTTTTCATCCGGACCGAATGGCGTCCCGCATTCTGGGTATGGGCGATGTCCTGTCGCTGGTCGAGGAGATTGAAGACAAAGTTGAAAAAGACAAAGCGGAAAAGCTCGCGAAAAAGCTCCGCAAGGGGCGTGGCTTTGACCTCTCGGATCTCCGCGACCAACTCGAGCAAATGACGAATATGGGGGGCTTAAGCGCCATGCTCGAGAAGCTGCCGATCCCGGGCAATGTGAATCCGGCGGCGCTCAAGGACGGCGCGAACGAAAAGCGGCTCAAACGCCAGATTGCGGTCATCAACTCGATGACCCCCGGGGAGCGGCAGTTTCCGAAGATAATCAACGGCTCGCGAAAAAAGCGAATTGCGGCGGGCAGCGGGCAGCAAATTCAGGACGTAAACCGGCTACTCAAGCAGCACAGCCAGATGGAAAAAATGATGAAAAAAATGTCCAAAGGGGGCATGAAAAAGATGCTGCGCGGGATGCCCGGCGGGGGTCTTCCGCCCGGATTTCGGCCCTAAAGCGATCCTGGGCCGTGCCGGGCCGCTAAGTGCCCGGAATTATTGAAAGTTTTCGGTCCAAAAACACTTCACATTTTGAATTATGTCGGTACAATGCGCGCTCTACTCGGGTCCGCCCGGGACCGTGCATGTCTGCACTCAACACAGTTTTAACGGAAATGAGATGGTTAGTATTCGTCTTTCGCGCGCGGGCGCGAAGAAACGTCCTTTTTATCACCTGGTAGTCACCGACAGCCGCAACCGTCGGGACGGCCGGTACATCGAACGTGTGGGTTACTTCAATCCGGTTGGCAAAGATCATGAGGAGAACTTGCGTATCGACGTCGAGCGGATCGACTATTGGGTCGGTCAGGGCGCACAGCCTTCCGAGCGGGTCGCATCGCTGCTGAAGTCGCACCGCAAGGCGGTCGAGGTAAACTGACACAGCAAGCGGAAGAAGCCGTTGTTCTGGGCCGTATTTCGGGCCTGTTTGGAGTCAAAGGCTGGGTCAAGGTGTTTTCGTACACCGAACCGCGTGAAGCGCTACTTGATTACGGCGACTGGCTGATTCGACGTACTGAGGAATGGCAATCGGTCGCTTTGGCGGAAGGAAAACGGCATAGCAAGACGGTCGTTGTTCGCCTTGAAGGCATCAATGATCGCGACCAGGCGGCAAAACTGATCGGCTGCGACATCGGCGTCGCGAGAGCCGGATTGCCCGAACCTGAGGCTGGCCATTACTACTTTCGCGATCTTGAGGGAATGAAGGTCATGAATCGCGACGGTACGGAACTCGGTACCGTGGCGTACGTGATGGAGACCGGGGCGAACGATGTCCTGGTGACAGAGGGAGAGCGAGAGCGGTTGATACCGTTCATCGCAAACGAGGTTATTCTCGATGTTGATCTGGCCAGTGGCGTGATCAGCGTTGATTGGGAGTGGGACTGACGACATGAAGTGCTGTGTGGTCAGCTTGTTTCCGGAAATGGTCGCTCAGGTGGCCGAACACGGCGTCGTCGGACGTGCAGCAGAGCGCGGTTTGCTCGAGTTGACGTTCGAAAATCCACGTGAATACGCGGATGACGTGCACCGCACGGTTGATGATCGGCCGTATGGTGGCGGGCCCGGGATGGTAATGAAGGTTGAGCCCGCGGCCAGTGCGATACAGGCAGCACGTGCAGGATTGCCGGAAGGCAGCCCGGTCGTTTGTTTGTCGCCGCAAGGGCAAGTGTTCGACCAGTCGATCGCGCGTCGTTATGCCGTGTTGCCTGGCCTGATTTTGCTGGCCGGACGTTACGAGGGCATTGACGAGCGACTGATAGAGCAGGAAGTGGATGAAGAATTATCGCTCGGCGATTTTGTATTGTCGGGCGGCGAGATTGCCGCGATGGCGGTGATCGATGCGGTAACGCGATTGATGCCGGGCGTGCTCGGCGATGCGGAATCAGCGGCGCAGGATTCGTTTATGGAAGGCCTGCTCGATCATCCGCACTACACACGTCCCGAGGACGTTGATGGCCGACGAGTGCCGGAGGTCTTGCTCTCGGGAGACCACGCGCAAATAGCGCGATGGCGGTACAAGCAGGCTTTGGGTCGCAGTTATTTGCGGCGGCCGGACCTGGTAGCAGAATTGAATTTGGATCGTGGGCAACAAGCGTTGCTGGACGAATTTTTGAAAGAATCCGGAATTTAAGACATGAGCAAAATCATACAAGCGATCGAAAAAGAGCAAATGGGCAAGGACATTCCGGAGTTTTCGCCGGGCGACACCATTGTTGTTCAGGTGAAGGTTAAGGAAGGCACGCGTGAGCGTCTGCAGGCGTTTGAGGGCGTGGTGATTGCCAAGCGCAATCGTGGCCTTAATTCGTCATTTACCGTTCGGAAAATTTCGCACGGCGAGGGCGTCGAGCGCGTCTTCCAGACCTACAGCAAGTCTGTCAGTTCGATCGAGGTCAAACGTCGCGGAGACGTACGACGCGCCAAGCTTTACTACCTGCGCGGACGCACCGGCAAGGCTGCCAGGATCAAGGAAAAGATCTAAAATTGAGACTTGGGTCAGTACAAAACGCTGAACCATTTCATGGCAGCGGGGTCTTTTGTGGCATGACATACAGAACACGTCGTTTTCTGCTCGAGACCCTGCCATTGCTGGTTTTGCTGGCTCTGACCAGCGGCTGTGCATCGCTGATGTCCTCGGCCGCGACCGGGCTGGCTGAAAATCTTTCAGACGCGGTGCTCAATCAGAATGATCCGGAAACCGCACGCGCGGCTATTCCCGCCTACATGGTGCTCCTCGATAGTATTCTTGAGAGCAACCCCGATGATCCGGAGTTGCTATCGGCGGCCGCGACGATGTATGCGACCTATGGTGCGGTATTCGCGGACGATGAGATTCGTGCCTCGCGCCTGACGACGCGGGCCCGCTCTTACGCGTTGCGGGCAATGTGCAATACCCACAAAGACGCCTGCGCCTGGCCTGAACTTAACTACGACGATTTCGTCGTGAGCGTCCGTTCCGTGCCTGCAAAACACGCCGACATTCTGTATAGCTACGGTTTCGCCTCGCTGGTATTCCTGCGCGCGCACGCCTCCGACTGGAATTCGCTTGCCGAATTGCCGGAAATCGAAGCGCTGTTTTATCACTACCTGGATATCGCGGCCGATCAGGTTACGCCGTCGACGCATGTTTATATGGGTATCATGTTGACCTTGCGGCCACCGGCTCTGGGCGGAAAACCCGAAGAAGCCCGCGAGCACTTCGAAAAAGCCATCGAGCTGACCGAAGGACGCGACCTGAGCGCGAAAGTCGAGTTCGCCAGAGGCTATGCGATGCTTTTGTACGATCGTGAATTGCACGATCAATTACTGAACGAAGTAATGGCCGCCGATCCGGAGGTTCATGGCCTGACACTGAGCAACATACTGGCCCAGGAAGATGCCGCAATCATGCTGGAAGAAGCAGATGACTATTTCTTCTAACCGGGTTATCGCGTCACTGACGCTGTTCGCTTTACTTTTCAGCGGAGTAGCAAGCGCTGCGACGACGCTGAAGATTGCGACGATCACACCGGAAGGATCCCAGTGGATGACCGAAATGCGTGTCGGCGCCGCGGAAATCAAGGAACGCACCGAAGGTCGCGTCGAGGTCAAGTACTTCGGCGGCGGCATCATGGGAAATGACACAAAGGTTCTTGGCCAGATTCGAATCGGTCGTTTGCAGGGTGGGGCTCTCACG
>Ga0255057_10001037_pt1 | contig 15988 bp, 12 predicted proteins | sample Cases_109_6_MG_FD_189022 | JGI IMG/M metagenome (GOLD analysis project Ga0255057, IMG submission 189022) | Seawater microbial communities from Amundsen Gulf, Northwest Territories, Canada - Cases_109_6 | ecosystem: Environmental > Aquatic > Marine > Gulf | place: Canada: Northwest Territories... | reverse complement strand
GCTGCCATTCGGCTCGGACAGCTCAAGGTGAAAACCCTGTGCGTCGAAAAGGAAGCCATGGGCGGGGTCTGCCTCAACTGGGGATGCATTCCGTCGAAGGCCCTCATCGCTGCCGCGAACCTCGCGAACAAAGTTCGTAACGCCGAGCACATGGGCATCACCGTCAAAGACCTCGAGATCGACGTCGCCAAGATGCAGCAGTGGAAGGAAGGCATCGTCAAGAAGCTCACGAGCGGCGTCGCGAGCTTGGTCAAAGGCAACGGTGGCGACATCGAGATGGGTACCGCAGTGATCACCGACCCGAACAGCGTCGAGGTGACCGGCGCGGACGGAAAGAAGAAAACCTACAAGGCCACGAAGGGGATCATCGTCGCGACGGGCACGGAGATGATTCAAATTCCGGGGTTCGAGCCTGATAGCGACGTGGTGATCACGGCTCGCGAAGCGGTCAGCCTCCAGGAAGCCCCAGCGAGCATGATCTTGATCGGCGGAGGGGTGATTGGCCTCGAGCTCGGAATGGTCTACCAAAAGCTCGGCACGAAGATCACGGTCGTCGAGCTCCTGGACCAGCTTCTCCCCGGTACCGACCCCGACCTGGTCCGCGTCGTTCAAAAGCATCTGAAGAAGGGCGAGCCCGCGGATATCCACTTGAAGACCAAGGCCGTGGGTCTCGATAGGTCCGGTGGGAAAGCCAAGGTCACCATCGACACCGAAGGCAAGCAGCAAGTCATCGAGGCCGAGAAGGTTCTGGTCGCCGTGGGATTCAAGCCGAACTCAGGAGGCCTCGGGCTCGACGAGGTCGGGGTCAAGCTCGACGAAACCGGCCACATCGTCGTGGACGAGCAGTTCCGCACCAACGTACCGACCATCTTCGCGATCGGAGACGTCGCCGGTCCGCCCTACCTCGCCCACAAGGCATCGAAGGAAGGCGAAATCGCGGCTGAGGTGATCGCCGGCCACAAAGCTGCCCGCGACTGGCGTGGCATGCCGGCCGCGATTTTCACCGACCCCGAAATCGCGACCGTCGGCCTCACCGAGACCGAAGCGAAGGCCCAAGGCAAGAAGGTCAAGATCGGGAAGTTCCCGTTTGCCGCGTCGGGCCGGGCGATGGCGGTCAGCGAGACCGACGGTTTCATCAAAGTGATTATCGACGAAACCGACCATCAGTTACTCGGCGTGGCCATCGTCGGTCCAGAGGCGAGCGACCTGATCAGCGAGTCGGCGCTCGCCATGGAGATGTGTGCGTTCGGCGAAGACGTGGCCCTCACGGTTCATCCGCACCCTACCCTTGGCGAAGGCGTGATGGAGTCGTTCAAGAGCGCGCTCGGCGAAGCCATCCATATCATGAATCGGTAGGACGGCCGCGCGCATGCTCTTCTGCAAGCTTGGGACCATCGGCTACGAAGAAGCACACGCACTGCAAAAGGAGCTTCAGGCCAAACGGATCACGGGAGAGATCGGCGACACTGTTCTGTTGCTCGAGCACTACCCCGTTCTGACATTGGGGCGTTCCTCGAAGGAGCAACACGTGCTGGCGTCACGAGAAACGCTCGAGGCGCACGGCGTCACCGTCCACGAAGTCGGTCGTGGAGGGGACGTGACGTACCACGGCCCGGGCCAGTTGGTGGCGTACCCAATCATCGACCTCAATCCGGATCGTCGTGACGTTCGCAAATACGTTTGGTCTCTCGAAGAGACGATGATCCGGACGTGCGCGGACTTTGGTCTCGACGCGTCGCGTATCGAAGGACTGAATGGAGCGTGGATCGGGGACCGCAAGGTCGGCGCAGTTGGTGTCCGAATCAGTCGCTGGGTCACGATGCACGGCCTCGCTCTCAACGCGAACACCGACCTCTCCCACTTCGACCTAATCGTGCCGTGTGGGATTCAGGACAAGGAAGTGACCTCGATCTCGACGGAGCTCGGCCGAAAGGTGGGGGTCGATCAAGTCATGGAGCCACTCGCCCGACACTTCGCCGCACTCTACGACGCGGACATCGTCTGGCAAAACGGGCCGCCCGCATAGTCAGTCACGCAAGAAGTACTTGATCGCGCTTTGGCCCATCGCCGTCGTACCAGCGCCGGCGACGCCAGCGGATACCGCGTTCCCCGCGCCAGGGAAGAACTTGGCAATCGTCTGCGCCGAGAATCGAAGCCCCATACCGATGCCTCCGACCACGCCTAAGCTCGCCAGCCACTCGGCGACGGTCTTGCGACCCCAGGTGCGTCCGCTCAAATAAGCGAGTGAGCTCACCATCATCGCTTGTAGCGGAGCCAGGAGCACCATGTCAGAAAACGGAATCGGTGTGACTCCGACGGTCACCGACACAGCGGTGCAGGCCTGGACGATCTCATTACCAATGCGGATCCGCGTCTCTCGCGCGCGGGTCAACGCACGGGCCGCCTCGAGTCGCGCCTCTTCGGGCAGCGCCAACACGATGGCCTCCGACAACCCCTCCAAGCCGTGACCCGAAACCGCGGACACCGCGCGGGGCGGGTCGGCCGAGAGCGCAGTGGCGCGGAGCTTTCCTGCTAGCTCACGACGTACGGCCTCCACATCCCTCTCATGGCGGCCGACCAGATCGGAATGCGTGAGCAACGGAAACACGCGCGCCGAGGTCTCGGTGTCAGGAATGCTACACAGCAGGCTCTTGCAGCGCTCGATGACCGCAGACGCTTTGTCCATCCTCGCGGGCTCGATCATGATCAGCACCAGATCGGGCTTCTGTTCGTCGAGCGCTGCTTCCCACCGGGAGCGGGCGTCCGGATCGTCCACGTCGAGCTCGATCCAATCGATTTTCGCGCCCACGTGCTCGATGTGAACCCACTGGCCATGGTCCGCATGGAAAGCCTCCTGGCCTGCTTCGCGCTCGATCAGCGCACGCAAAAGCGAGGACCGTCCACTGCTCGGGAGCCCGAGGGCCGCAATGCGAGGCGGCCGACGATTGTAGAGGAGCGCGCGGAGCCCACTCAGGTCGGCTTTGACCCCCGACACGATGGGCACCCGGTCGAGCACCTTGACCAGCTGGTCGAGAGCGACCTTCTTCACCGCACGCGCCATTACTCAATTCATTCGTCGTGCGCTCTATGCGCGCAACCCGAGTCATGTTAATGTTCATTCGGGGTTCAGTGTGGGGGCGAGCTGGGTCGAGGCTATAGAGGACGTCGGGGGCCGTCTCGTGCCGGCCGCGTTGAATTTCATGAAAACCGAGGGGTCCGCGCTACCGGATGCCGGCGTCACGGGAGTTCGGTGGCTCGCCGATCGCGTCGAGCGATTCCTAGAGCAAGAGGGAGACCCCATCGAAGACGATCGCTTCGTCGAGGGGGCAGGAGCCTTGCTTGGCCTCCTGTTGATCGAACACCTCGGCGGCCGCACGCGGGAGCGGGCTGGTATGCACCGAGTTCAGCTTGGACGCTTTGGCTGGTTCGACCCGTTCGGCGCGATCGAGCAAGCACTCGATGCTGAAGACCCGCGGCATTGCTTGTCCGAGTATCTCGCCATCGCTGAACGGGAGGCGGGCGAAGCAGGCCCGATCTCACGCGTCGTCTCTATCTTCGCCGATGTCCTCGGTGAGGAGCGGCAGGACCTGAGGATCGAGTCGCAGTTCGAGCTGATTGTCGAGCTAGACAACGGCGCCACCGTGGACCTCACCCGGCTCGAGAAAGTCGCCCGTGACCAGGACCAGGAGGCTACGGCAGAAGCGGCACGTCGCATCGCCAGCATGTTGCCCGGCGATGATCGCCCGCGTGAGACGCAATGGGCAGAGGCGGCCGCGCGCCTCTTCCCGCGACTCGTGTCCGAAAAATTCCTCGGTTCACTACCCAACGACGATGTCCTCTATCGCCAAGAAGTGGGGCACGACGTGCACGTGACGCTGCAACTGCGCTATGGGCCTCGCGCGCGCTACGTCCGTCAGGCCGAGGTGGAGCAGTGGGCCGACAACGGCGATGCCTTCCACCAGGCGGTCCGCAATCTCGCCTCCCACTCTCGCGAGCTGAGGCTCGAGCCGATTGAAGACGGCCTGCTGCGCGTACGCCAGGGAGACGGCCTAGACGCCGCACGACTGGTTCTCCCTGACCTCGCGGTGCGTTTGAGACAGCTCTCGACCGAGTGCTGGATCGCCGCGGCGCCACACCGAGATGTCTTGCTGGTAGCGCCGCTCGACGGCGCACCTCTACTCGCCAAGCACGCCAACGATGCAGCCGAGCGCGCTCCACACTCGATTTCAGGCGCTCTCTTTTCGGTGACCGAGGAGGGACTCTTCCCGGTTCACCCATAAAAGCCCGACGGGCGTTCGGGGTAGCGCGCGACCGTGCAAACTCCTTGGAACGCGTCACACTGGGCCGTGCTCGATACACGACCAATCCGAGAACACCCCTACGCGCAGTTCATCGACCGTGTGCACAGACCCGCCCAGTACCTCGGCGGTGAGCAGGGAGAGATCCGCAAGTCATGGGAGGACGTCCGATGTCGGATCTGCCTCGCGTTCCCCGACCTCTACGAAATCGGCATGAGCCACCTTGGCTACAAGATCCTCTACGACATCGTCAATCAGAGCCCAGATTTGCTCGCCGAACGGGCCTACGCGACCTGGCCTGACATGGAAGCGGAGCTTCGCTCCCACGGGCAGCCACTCTGCTCGCTCGAAAGCGCTCGAGGCTTACACGAGTTCGACATCGTGGGCTTCTCACTCCAGTACGAGCTCACCTACACCAACGTTCTCCAGATTCTCGAGCTCGGGCACATTCCTGTTTTCGCGGACCAGCGGGGCGACGACGACCCACTGATCGTTGCAGGCGGCCCGACGGCGACACACGCCGAACCGATGTCCCCGTTCATCGACGCATTCCTGATCGGCGACGGGGAGCGAAAAGTGCCCGAGTTGATGAACGCGTGGGCGGCGATGAAGGAAGAGGGGCTTCCACGCGTGGAGCGGCTACGGCGCATTGCCGGGCTTGGTGCGTTCTACGTGCCATCGCTCTACCAAACGACCTTGTGTCCGGACACCCAAGTGCACGTAGTCGAGCCGAAGGATCCTATCGCCCCGTTCCCCATCCAACGCGAGATCGTCCCCGACCTCAACGAGTACCCGTTTCCCGTCGACGGACCGATCGCCAACTGCCAAACCGTGTTCGATCGGGCCTCGATCGAAATCGCACGCGGCTGCACCGAAGGCTGTCGGTTTTGCCAGGCTGGGATGATCTACCGGCCGGTACGCGAGCGGGACCCCAATGCCATCGTGGACGCCATGATGCGCTCGGTCTCGGAGGCGGGATACGACGAAGCCTCCCTCACTTCCCTTTCTACGGCGGACTACAGCGCGATCGCTCCGCTGGTGCGGAAGTCCGTCGAGTCCTTGGCCTCGCGCCAGGTTTCCCTCAGCGTCTCCTCCCTCCGCGCGTACGGGCTCAGCGAGGATGTGCTCGATGACATGAAAACGCAGCGCGCCGGCGGTCTGACGTTTGCCCCGGAGGCCGGCAGTCAACGGATGCGCGATGTCGTCAACAAGAACGTGACGGACGATCAACTGATGGAAACCGCGGAGCGCGTGTTCTCGCGTGGTTGGAGCAAGATGAAGCTCTATTTCATGATCGGGCTTCCGACCGAGGAAGACGAGGACGTTCGGGACATTGTGCGCACCGGGGCTCGTGCGCTCGACGTCGCACGCAAGGTGCAGGGCAACAAGCGTGCGCGCGTCACGGTCAGCGTGTCGACGCACGTGCCGAAGCCGCATACGCCTTTTCAGTGGTGTGCCATGGACTCCCACGAAGAGATCGTCCGGAAACAGTCGGCGCTTCGCGACGAGGCGGCGGCTACTCGCGTCAAGCTCAAGATGCACGGCTCGAACGGGTCTTGGTTGGAGGGGATACTTGCTCGCGGCGACCGGCGCCTGGGGGCAGTCATCCACGGGGCTTATAGGCGGGGGGCGCGCTTCGACTCGTGGGACGAGCGGCTCGATCTCGACGCGTGGTCGGCGTCCATCGAGGAGGCGGGAGTAGACGCAGGGTTGTTTCTCGGGACCATTCCGGTCGACGCGCGACTGCCCTGGGACCACATCGACGTGGGGCTCGAGCCGGGGTTCCTGGCGCGCGAGTATCGTAAGTCACTCCGCAATCGGTTGAGCCCCCCATGCGGAAAAACCATCGGCAACTTCGTGCACCATACCAACGTGCAAGATGCTGAAACCGACAAACGTCGACTTGTCTGCTACGACTGCGGTGTCGCCTGCGACCTCACCCAAATGCGAGAAGAGCGCGTCGAATTCCTGAAGAGCATGGACGCGCTCGAACCTCGACTTCCGCCGCCCCCTCGAGTGGAGCCTGAGGAAAAAATCGACCGGCGACCGTTCCACGGCGTCGACCAGGGCCCCGCTATGCGAGTGCGAATCGGTTACCGAAAGCTCGGTCGAGTTGCGTATGCCTCGCACCTCGATCTCGTCCGAAGTTTCCCGCGCATGCTCCGAAGGGTGGGGCTTCCCCTCTACTACAGCGAGGGTTTTCATCCCCTCCCGAAGTTGACCTTCGGCCCAGCGCTGCCCGTCGGCTACTCGAGCCTGTCTGAGCACGTCGACGTCCGACTGCGAGCAGCGGAAATGCCTTCGATCGACGACCTGTGCACCGAGCTGAATCGAGTGGCGATCGATGGGATCGAGTTCTTCGGCCACGCAGAGCTCGGGCCACACGACACAGCGCTCAATCGCGTGCTCGACGAAGTGGAGTACGTTGTCGCGCTCTCGCGGAGCGACCTCGGGGATCTCGGGGTCCTGGACGGGGACGCACTTCGAGAAAAGCTCAGCGAGCCCCACGATGAGCTCTCGGTCTGGCGCGATATCCACGGGATTGGCAAACGCGTCGACGTAGGAGCGGCACTGCTCAGCACAGTGGTGGGCGATGGTCGCGACGAGCTCGATCGTGCGGGCCTTGCAGGCGACCTATTGCCGATTCGGATCACACTCCGCCTCGGCGGGAAGACCACGCCAAGGCCAGCCGAGGTGCTCCGCGCGTTAACCGATGTTTCGGTCGAACCTCGGGTCGTGCGAACGGGCTTTTTCGCGCGACGAGCTTCCGGACGAGTCAGGCCTCTGGACCTCGAAGCCCTTCGGGACAAGCCCGAGCTGGAGGCAGCCGAATGAGCGATCGTTTGGACATCCTCCGAAGCTGGATTCGAACCGCTGCCGACCGGGCCGTCGAGAAAGCCACTGGGACTCGCTTGGCCACGACCACGAGACGAATCCTCGAGCGCCTCACCCAACAGCTCTGGCGTTTGAGTGATGACGCGCTGACGACAGCGGTAGCACACGCCGAAGGCGTAGACTCGGCCATGGTGGCTTGCCGGCGTGGGCGCATCTTCGTCGATGCGTCACTGACCAGCGGGCGAGAAGTCCAGTTCAGCCTCGCGCCGCTGTCGGTGCGGTTCGCCCCGCGGGGAGCCAAAGAGATCTCCTTCGATGTCGAGCCCCCGGGCGCTTTCGATCAGTCGATCGTGGGCGCCCTCGCCGCGTGCATTGCAAGGGCGACCTGGCCGATGATCCTTCCCCAAGGCATCGAGGAGGCGGGAAGCGCCATCGTGGAGAGAGAGTCCGCCGATCGGGTCCGTGTCGATCTACGGACCGTCCCAGCCGTTCGCCGTTTCGCATCGCATGGCACCGCCGCGATGATTTTCGATATATTGGAGCTCGAGTCGATTCGAGTGGAGCCAGGCGCGCTCGCGCTCAAATTGAAACTTCCGCAGTTGGCCCCTTAGGCGACGCGGCTTCGAGCTCGTCTCGCCATCGTCGCGACAGGCCGACCCGCGCCCGGTAGTGCTCGATGTGGCGCTGCTTTTCCTCGTCGCTCCAACCGATGAGGGTCGCCATGCGTGTGGCCACCTTGTCGCTGGCCCCAAGGCCCTGGTCGTAATCCCGGTAGAATATCTGCGTTCGGCGGATCATGATGTCGGCGACGCTCGCGGCGAGCTCCTCTTGTACGCCCCAGTCGACCTGCCCCATGATCTCTGGGCGCCCCTCGATAATCGGCTCGCGCTGAGAAGAGTCTTTGGCGCATCGTTTGGCGATCTCGAGCGCTCGCATCCCGTAGTTGTCCGTCAAACTCCGGCACACCGCGTCGGAAAGGGTGCCTTCGGCCATCTTCCCGACCTCGACCGCGACCTTATTGTGGTCGTCGTCTTCCGGCCAGCCAACCGCGCCGGGAAGCGGATACTTGAAAGTCTGCCCGGAGTGCAGGTCCCGAGGAAGCTTGTCGGTAAGCTTCAGCAGTTGAACAGCCGTATCGACGGCCTCTTTGGCCATCTTGCGATACGTCGTCAGCTTTCCACCAGCGATGGTGATCAGACCATCCTGGCCGACGACGATCTGATGCTCACGGCTGACCCTAGACTCCGAGACGTCGCCGATATCCGCTTCGGGAGCGACGAGCGGCCGAAGGCCCGCCCAGGTGGAAATGACGTCGTGGCGGGAAATCTGGTGATCGGGGAAGTAGTGATTCGACGCAGCGATCAGGTAATCGACGTCGGTAAGAGTTGCGTGCTCCTGATCGACGGCGCCGTCGTAGTCCGTGTCGGTGGTTCCGACGTAGGTGCGCTCGCCCCACGGCAAAGCAAACAGGGCTCGATCATCGGCGGGGTGGAACAGGGCGACCGCATGCTTCACGGGAAGTTTGTCAGCCTCGACGACGATGTGAATGCCCTTTGTGACCCGGAGGAGCCTTCCCGTTCGGGGCCCGCTCATCGCCAAGACCTCGTCGGTCCAGGGCCCGGTGGCGTTAATGACGGCATGGGCCGCGACCTCTTTGAGGCTGCCATCCCGACCGTTCTTGACGACGACACCAGAAACCCGACCATGGTCGTCTTTCATGAACGCGTCGACACGCGCCCAGCTGACCACGGCCGCGCCCTGGTCGGCCGCATCGAGCACTGTCTCGAGCGTCAGGCGGGCATCGTCGGTCGAGCAGTCGTAGTACATCGGGGCGCCCTGCAAACCATCCTGCTTGAGGATGGGCTCTTCTTGGGCGACCTCTTTTGGCTTCAGCGTTCGGCTCCTCTTGGGAGACCGAAACAACGAGAGCCCGTCATAGAGCCACATGCCGGCGTTGATCATCCACAGGTCCTTCCGCGCGCCCTCATAGACCGGAAAGATGAACGCGCGTGGATTCACCAGATGAGGCGCTAGCTCCATCACGATGCGGCGCTCGCTCACCGACTCGAAGACCAAGCTGAACTCGTAACTTTCGAGGTATCGAAGACCGCCATGAATGAGTTTGCTCGATCGAGAGCTCGTCCCGAATGCGATGTCGTTCTGGTCGAAGAGGGCCACGCTCAGACCTCGCCGCGCCGCGTCACGTGCGATCCCGGCACCAGTGATCCCGCCACCGACCACCACGAGGTCCACCTGGTCAGGAACTTGGTCCCACATTTCTTCGCGAGAAGGCATCAGGAGTCTCCTAGGATGCCGCAGGTTGCGAGATATTCGACCACGCGCGCGGCAGCATCGTCGACGCCCAGGTCGGCTGTTTCCAAGTGCACCTCAGGAGACTCGGGCGCCTCGTAGGGCGCGTCGAGGCCGGTGAAATTCGAGATTTCGCCGGCCCTGGCCTTCTTGTAGAGGCCTTTGGGATCGCGCGCCTCGCAAACCTCTAGCGGGGTATCGACGAAGACTTCGACGAACTCGCCCTCCCCCAGCAAACCGCGAACCCGATCTCGATCACGTCGGTACGGGGAGATGAACGCGGACAGGACCACCGCCCCCGAATCCGCAAAGAGGTACGCCACCTCGCCGATGCGACGGATGTTCTCTTCGCGCTCCTCCGGAGAGAACCCGAGGTCACTGTTGATCCCGTAACGAATGTTATCTCCGTCGAGGACGTACGCGAAGACGCCTCGATCGATCAACATGCTCTCGACGCGATGCGCGATCGTGCTCTTGCCGGAGCCGGAAAGCCCCGTGAACCAAAGCACCGCACCCCGGTGTCCATGCGCCGCAGTGCGCGCGTCGCGGTCGACCTCGCCGATGTGCCAGGTAATGTTGTCAGCTTTGGGCCCGCTCATGGCGATCACCATAGCCGGGCTCCTGCCCCGAGCAAGCTACCTTGCGAGCAGGGTCTGCTTCATTGCTGGTCGTTACGCCGCACCGCGATGTTGTGCTGCCGGAGGGTCTTGCTGAACTGGTGCCGCCCACGTCCCCGAGCAACGAAGTAGTAGTAATCGTGATCCTCCGGGTCGATGACCGCCACGAGCGCCGCTTTCCCGGGGTTGGTGATCGGCCCAGGCGGCAGGCCGGAGTGACGGTATGTGTTGTAGGGGTTCTCGGGATCGACGAGCATCTCCCGAGTGATTTCCCCGTTGTATTCGTCGCACGAGGGCGCGGCCTCTGGCTCGGCGACGCACCCGTAAGAGACGGTCGGATCAGCTTGGAGCCTTCCGCGGGGCAGGAACTTCCTCGAGCTCAGACGGTTTCTGAAGACCCCGGCAATCCTGGGTCGTTCGGCGGGCACAGCTGCCTCTTCTTCGACGATCGACGCCAGGGTGACGATGTCGTGCGTGGACCAACCGTCGAGCTTCGCGAGCGCCTTCTCGTGATCTCGCTCGATTTCTTCGTAGCGCCGCGTCCAGTTGGCGAGCATTCGCTCGACCACGCGTCTCGGCTTGGTTTGGTCGTCGAACTCGTAGGTATCGGGAAACAAGTACCCTTCGGCGTTGTTGGCCTCGACTCCGTAACTCGCGAGTAGAGACGTGTCTCCTGTCGCGTCGAGAAACTCCTCGGCCGAGCATATTCCGAAGTCCTCGAGCCGCGCCGCGATTTCAAACCGGTTGAATCCTTCGGGGATCGTGATTCGGACTTGGATTCGACCAAGCCGCGTCGTTGCGTGCCGCGCAACCTCCTCCGGCGTCATCGGGGATCGAAGCCGAATCTTCCCTTGCCTCAGATGTCGATCGAGCCCGCGCATACGCATGTACAGGACCCAGACCTCGGGGCGATCGATTACTCCCGCGCCCTTCAGCTCGGCTGCGAGTTGCCGAAGACTCATCCCCTCCGGCACTTCGATCACGATTTCCTCCGCGTCGGTGCGCGGGCCATCACTGTCGGGATAGATCACGAACAGCCAGCCGAGCGCCAGGAGCACGCCCATCACCGCCAGCAACGTCGAGACGCTCAGCAGGCGCGCGAGGCTCCGCCGTACACCACCGTCCAGGCTTATCCGCTGGGGTCTATCTCTGTCCACGCTCCCCCCCTTGTGGCGTCTAAATAGCCCTGGAGCAAGATCGTCGCGGCGGATTGGTCGACGACCTCACGTCGTCGCGACCCCCGCCTGCCCATCTCCCGCAGCGAGCGCTCGGCCGCGACCGTCGTCATTCGCTCGTCCCAATAGACGACCTCGGCGTCGAGTACCGTACGCAAAGCCTCGCCCAGAACCCTCGCGCGCCGAGCCGCCTCCCCCTCCGTCCCATCCAGACGGAGCGGCAGCCCGACGATGGCCATTTCGACGTCTTCGTCGGCAAGGGCTCGTTGAACGTTCCGCGCGCTTTCTTCCGCGCCCCCTCCGGCGGTAACCGTCGCCCTCGGAAAAGCGATCGATTGCTCCTCATCGGAAATAGCGAGGCCGATTCGAACCTCCCCGGGATCGATTCCTACGATGCGCGACATGTCATCCTCCGCTTGCAGCCGGTTGCGCTGGCGAGTCTGGTGGACGTGACGGCCGCGTAGATTGGAGCCGCGCACTCAATAGAGGAAGCACGTAGGGGAACCCCACCTGCACCTGGTCGAGGTCGGGCGCGATTTGACCCGCAAGCCAGAACATCATGACCGAGGCTCGCTCGACGTAGAACCAGCCCTCTGGGTAGTGTACCGACCGCATGAGCGTGCGAAGCTCGCGCCGCTCAACCTCGGGATCTGCCAAGGCCTCGAGCTCCTTGGAGTTCGCGCTCATCAACGCCGCGGGCGTGCGAGCCTCGAGCTTCAGGAGCTTCCGAAAATAGGTTTTCACCGTCTGCTCGAGAAGCCCCCGGTCGGCACCGTCGGCGACGAAGCCCATCGCTTCGATGCCCTCGAGGACCAGCTGGTCGTTCTGTTCGAAAAAGCCTCTGAGCACGTCGACCATCCCGAAGACCGTGACCTTCGAAACTTCGCTGATCGCGCCGAAGTCGAGGACGACGATTTTGGCGTCGTCGGACCCCTCGACGGGCTGGACCAGGAAGTTTCCCGGGTGCGGGTCCGCGTGAAAAAACCGGTCGACGAAGACCTGCTTGTAGAAGCTCTTCACCAGCCGTTCGGCGAGCTTCCGGAGGTCGACGCCCTCGGCCTTGATGTCGTCCAGTCGCGTGATCTTGATGCCCTCCATGAACGTCATCGTGAGCACATCACGCGTGGTGACTTCGTCGACCACTTCGGGAAAGAGCATGTGATCGTCGTCCGCAAAGTTGGCCGACATCCGGCGCATGCACTCGGCCTCGTGGATGTAGTTCGTCTCGCGGCGCAAGAGGTCCACCAGCGATTCATGTACCACTTCGATGTTCTCCACCGGGAAGAACCACTTGTAGATCCGAATCATCAGCTTCACGACTCGGAGATCGGTGCGAACGATCCCGCGGATCCCCGGGTACAACACCTTGACGGCGACTTTGCGGCCATCCGGCATGTACGCGACGTGCACCTGGCCGAGGGACGCAGCCGCTACCGGCTCCCGGTCGATGCTTTCGAAGAATGTTTCCGGCCGTGCCTCGAGGCTCTCGACGAAGACGCGCTCGATGTCGTCGAATGGGTGTGGGGGCACCGCATCCTGAAGAGACTCGAGCTCCTTCGTGTACGCCGCGGGCAAGAAGCCACCCATGATCGACAGCACCTGGCCGAGCTTTATGTAGACCCCCCCAAGCTTGAGCATCCCGGCCAGGAGCCGGCTGGCGTTCTTCTGATCGACCCGCTCCTGGCGGCGGACAAGCCACCCCGGCATGACTGATTCTTCGCGGTTTGCTTCGGGGTCGTTACGCCATCGCCGGAAGACCTTGACGAGGCCCAATTGGACCATGTAGCTGGCGAAAATCACGCCAAACGTGAACACGGCGCGAACGAGGCGAACAAAAAGGCTCATGCGGATGTTGGTACCGATCAGGATAGCAGCGATCAGGCCCGGGCCCACTCCCCTTTAGACCTCGCCTCAATGGGTATAGAGTTGAAGAGACGTGACTGGTAGGCGCAGTAGAAAGCTTCGAGACAAGCTTCAACAGGCCCTCTGGAAGGAGCGCCTCGACGAAGCCCTGGGCATTTACGAGGCTTTGGAGTCCGTCGAGCCAAACGAACCCCGTTGGCCGCACCGCAAGGGTGACTTGCTCAAGCGTATAGGACGAAAACAAGCAGCGGTGAGCTCGTACGAAACCGCAGTCGATCTCTACGCAACGCTGGGGTTCCTGGCGCGAGCCGCGGCGATGGCCAAAGTCGTCATGGGTATCGATCCGACGCGCTCCGACGTCCTCGAACGGGTGAACCTCGATCCCGCGCGAAAGCTTCACCGATCGGCACGCGGTGCCGTCGTCTCCGCCGCCGACAACGGGGTCGACGGGGACGAGCCGGTGACGCAAACCAAACGCATCACGACGGGCGCCGTCCCGTTGGTTAGGGACGAGTCAGTCGCTGACGGTGAGCTCCGCTTCACCAAGCCTCCCATGTCTGCGCGCCAACCGATGGATCTCGACGTCTCGTCGGCCGAGGTCGGTGACCGCTCCTTGGTCAACAGCGGCATGATGAGCGAGCGACCCACGGCTCAGCATCTGGCTCTACTTCCGTCAGCGCCGCTGTTCGCCGAGATACCCAAACCAATGTTGGAGCGCCTCGTCATGGAGTCGCGGTTGATCGACCTCGAAGACGGCGAACGTCTCATCGAGAAGGGCACCACGGCGGACTCGCTTTACACACTGGTCGAAGGGACGGTCGAGCTTCAGCGCACACCGGACGAAGAACCCGTTCTCCTTTCCGAGGGCGACGTGGTGGGTATCTCGTGCCTGCTCGAACAGGCCAGCTACGGAGCCGACGTGACGGCCCAGGGCAAAGTTCGTGCGATGCGGATCAGCAAGCTTTTACTCGACCGACTGGTCGCCGAGCACCCGCCGTTCGGCGAGGTGTTGCTCGAGGTCGTGGGGCGTCGCTTGGTGGCCACGCTGGTGCGCACCTCTCCGTTGTTCGCCGGCTTCGACGACAAGGGACGCTCGCGGGTCGCGCGAATGTTCGAAGTTCGCATGGCCAACAAAGGGACGACAATTCTCCAAGCGGGGAAGCGCTCGGACGGGCTCTACATCCCAATGCTCGGGGAGCTCATCGCCAAGGGCCCGAATGGCGAGGAGCTCGGCGAGCTCAAGCTCGGACGGGCGCTCGGCCAGCATTCGGTGCTCACTCAAGGCGCGTCGCCCGTCACCGTGGAAGCTTTGTCGGACGTCTTGGTTCTTCGAATGCCGGCCACCCGCTTCAATAAGCTGGTTTCGAGGAACCCGAAGATGATCGCGCACCTCGAAGCACTCGCCCGACGCCCGAGCGCGCCGACCTTCTCGTTGGTGCCCGGGCCTCGCAAAAAAGAGGCTTGAGCGCGGGGCTCGGTGTGCGCCTAGGGACGAACCGCTTATACTGCGGCTCCCATGAGCTACAGCGCGTCATTCCGTTGCATCGCCGGATGCCACGGCACGTACCCTCTGGACCAAGTTATCTACAACTGCCCTGAGTGCGGGCACCTGCTCGAAGTGCACCACGATCTCGACGCGTTGCGTGACCGGAGTGGATCGGCGTGGATCAAGCTGTTCGACCAGCGGTGGATGACCCGCGATTGGCCGCACGGAAGCGGCGTCTGGGGCAAGAAGGAATGGGTCCAACCGATGCTGCGCGAAGAGAACGTAGTGTCGACCGCCGAGGGAGGCTCGAATCTATTTTGGGCCGAACGCTACGGCAAGACCCTTGGGCTCGACGACGTTTGGATCAAGAACTGCGGCAATAGTCACACCGGCTCTTTCAAGGACCTGGGGATGACCGTGCTCGTGAGCACCGTCAAACAGATGATCGAGGACGGGAAGCCGATCCGCGCCATCGTCTGTGCGTCGACCGGCGACACATCGGCGGCGCTGGCCGCATACTGCGCAAACGCGGCGATCCCATCGGTCGTGTTGCTGCCCAAAGGCAAGGTCACCACGGCGCAGCTGGTTCAGCCGCTCGCCAATGGTGCGCTTGTCTGCGCGCTCGACAACGACTTCGACGGATGCATGACCATCGTGCAGAAGCTTTCGGAAGAAGAAGGAATCTACCTAGCGAACTCGAAAAATTCTCTGCGGCTCGAAGGTCAGAAAACGGTCGGTATCGAGATCGTGCAGCAGTTCGATTGGCAGGTGCCCGACTGGATCATCATTCCCGGAGGCAACCTCGGAAACGTGGCGGCGCTCGGGGCGGGCTTCGACATGATGTACGAGCTCGGCGTCATCTCGAAACGGCCCCGGATCTGTCTGGCGCAGGCCGAGAAGGCGAACCCCCTCTATCGCGCCTACAAAGAGGGGTGGGACAGCTTCGAGCCCATGACAGCCGGCGCCACCGAAGCGAGCGCGATCCGGATCGGCAACCCCGTGAGCGTCCACCGCGCCATCCGAGCGCTCAAAGCGTTTGACGGGATCGTCGAGCAAGCGAGCGAGGCAGAACTCGCCGAGGCATCGGCCTCCGCCGATCGCGCGGGGAGTTACACCTGTCCGCACACCGGGGTGGCTCTGGCTGCCCTCGAGAAGCTCCGCGCACGCGGCGAGATCGAGCCCGGCCAGCGTGTCGTCGTGATTTCGACCGCCAATGGCCTCAAGTTCACCCAGTTCAAGATCCGCTACCACGAGGACGCGATCGAAGGGGTCGAAAGCAAATACCCCAACCGCCCCGTCGAGCTCGCCAGCGACTTCGAGACCGTCAAGAAGTCCGTCTTCGATGCTTTGGACCAACGCACGTCGTAACATTCTCGCCTCCCGTACGGTCGTGATCGTGGTCGT
>Ga0255057_10001036_pt1 | contig 16011 bp, 18 predicted proteins | sample Cases_109_6_MG_FD_189022 | JGI IMG/M metagenome (GOLD analysis project Ga0255057, IMG submission 189022) | Seawater microbial communities from Amundsen Gulf, Northwest Territories, Canada - Cases_109_6 | ecosystem: Environmental > Aquatic > Marine > Gulf | place: Canada: Northwest Territories... | reverse complement strand
TTCTTGCTTAGCTAGAATCGGAACTAAAGCTTTAATTAACAAGATGGGGGCAACTAAATTAATATTAACTTGTTGCACAACATCTTGTTCAGATATGTCTGTGATCGATGAAAACTGATTGCTGCCAGCACAGTTAATTAACACATTCACCTTGCTGTTTGCTGCGGCAAGTGCATCAACTATTTTACTGCGCCCAGATTGGGTAGTCATGTCAGCCTCAATATTTATTAGATAATTATTTGTGTGACTGAATAAGTTATCTAATTTCTTGTTATCTCGAGAGACTGCAAAAACAGTAGCCTGTTGTTCGAGTAATTGCTTACATACTTCAGAGCCAATTCCGCCAGTTGCGCCTGTTAATAAAACTCTTGCCTCATCTAATTTCATGTTCTATGCAACCTGTTCAAGTTTTGCATCTGATGCGAGAGGTAATGAGCGAAAAATATTAGCATATAGAATGAATACAGCTTTAGCGCAATGTATAACAGCTTGTTTGTCATCATCATTGTCTAACTTGTTCATTAAGTTTTCATAAAACTCAACATGTTTTAAATCCAGACTGCCATGGGAGTTTAGATAACTGAATGCGCGATCATCTAAATTTAATTTATCTTGGATAATGGAAGCAGCATTGGTAGCCAGGACAATACTGGTGCCTTCAAGAACATTCACCATGCCGAAGAAACCGACCGGATTTTTCCTTGCAACAGTATCATAGGCATAGCTGATCATAAGTTCGGTTTCAAAATTAGGTTCAGAGTTGCGTATTTTTTCTTTGTCTACTCCGCAAGCTTGTAGGTCATTAAGAATCCATTCCTGGTGACCCACTTCTTCTTCAATATACTCTGCAACCCCTTCACGTAGCCATTCAAGTCGTTCAGGCAGTCGAGATCCGCAGGACATAAGTAAGGGCACCGTGTGCTTAACATGATGATAGGCTTGAGTGAGAAACGCTATGTAACTATCTAGAGACATTTGCCCCTGCATACACTGAGTGATAATAGGGGAGCTCATTAAGTATCCTTGTTCTTCCTGAGTTTCTTGTTGAAGTAGTTTAAAAAATTCCATCTCTTATCTCCTATACTGCGGCAGTTTTTCTGCTATATGATTCTTCTGTACTAGTGAGTGCTTGAATTTGTTTAGAGTGTAATTCATATACTTTAGTTCGCTTAACTCTTCCATTTGAAGTTAACGTGTCTGTATCAAAGCTAAATGGTTCATCAGCAATAATATATCGCGAAACTTTTGCGTAATCGGGCAAGGACTCATTTGAGCGATCAATTAGTTCTTCTATTTCGTTAGCTTCTATACTAGTGTCTGATAAAACAATTACCGCAATATTAAACGGCAAACTTTCGCCATACACGACGGCTTGAGAAATCTTCTTATGCTCAAGTAATGTTTCCTCAACCCATTCGGGGCTCACTTGCCGGCCAAATGAGGTGATAAACATATTTTTTTTACGCCCATGAATCGTAATGTAGCCTTCGTCATCAATTTCGCCTAAATCCCCAGTGGGATAAAACTCGGGCATTTCATCTTCTTGATGTAGATAGCCGAGCATATTGCTACCTGACACTTCAATCTCATTATTACTAGAGGTTCGAATTTGGATGTGGGGTAATGCTTGGCCAGAGCTTCCTACTTTGTTGTGGCCTGGTCTATTCAATGTTGTAACTGAACAACCCTCAGATAAACCATAACCCTCATATACAGGAAGTCCTAGTTCATGAGCGCGCTGTAATAGTGAGTTACCCACTTTTGCACCACCCACAGCAATAAATTTGAGATTAGATGGCTTAGAGAATCCTGCTTCATAACCCGATATCATTACATTCAAAAGTTCCGGTACTAGAATAATGCTTTCAGGGTTGTATTTAGCAACTGTATTCAAGAATTTTTGTGGATCTAAATCACTCGCACCACCAAATCCAAGTTCGATTAACGAAGGTAGTGCAACAGATGCTCCTATTGATAGAGGTGACCAAACACCAGCAATATTTTCCAGTAGCGTGCTTAAAGGTAGTACACAAAGGTGTTTTTCAATTGCAAGAGGCTTAAGTACTGCGCTTAAGCTATCTGTAACGTCTAGTTGCGCACGAGCATTTAGGCATACACCTTTAGGTGTGCCCGTAGAGCCTGATGTATAGGTAATTTTTGCAAGTTCACTTGGGTAACACACATCATTGGAAACACTTCTTTGGTACATTTCAAAGCCATGGGCATTTTTTTCGATGAGCCGTTCTTGGAAAAGACTAAGTATCGGTTGTTCTCTTAGTGAGCGATGAGTAATCAGAAGATCTGCACCTACGTCTTCAATAATATGGCTCAATTGTGATTGTGAAAAAAAGGTTGGTAAGGGAACAATTGGTGTTTCACACAAGTTTGCAGCTAAATCTGCAATTACCCATTGAAAACAATTGTCTAAATACAATGCTACACAATGAGGAGCATACTTATTTATGAAGTTTGCGAAGTGTTCTACATTTTTATACAACTCCTCATAACTCAAAACACCACAGCTTGAAACGAGCGCAGGTTTCACGCTAATTGGGGTCTTTAATGCTTCTAAAATATTCATCAGTGTAATATTTATTAATAACTATAAGAATTTTTCATCTTTTAGCTTGTTGAAACCCCATTCGATGCTGCCAAACATCACTTGAGGGCTGTTATCGTAATAGGTGCCCCAGTCGTTATTAGAACTGTACAAACGTGAAATATCAGCAGGCGCGATAGTGTGTGGAGTAAGCCCTAAACGTAAAAAAGAGTTATAAAGCCCTTGAGTTGCTGTAAAACCAACCCATCTAAAGCCACTTTCATGCAGCATCTCAGTTAAGCGAATAATTGCCAGTCGTGCGTAGCCATTTGCTGCACAAGTTAGGTTTCCTACTTCAATAATTTGATCTCTGGGTACTTTGAAACCGCAGTGCTCAGAAATATATGTATCTAGTGGCTGATCTAGATACTGTTCGAGAAATAATGTTCCACTGTCCGCAGTTCTATAGCCGACAACTGCACGCACTTTTTTCTCTCTGTTGATAATAGAAACAAGACTCGGCATAAACTCAGTGATGTGTGCGTTGTGGCGCTTAAGAAATTCTGCTTTTACAAACTCTTTTGTGGCATTAGAGCTTGGGTCATTGCTGTTATGTATTAGAGTAAAAAACTGAGTCTTATCTCGTGCCAATGACTGAATAGGATTTTCAAACTGTAGCTCAGTTACCGATTGCATAGTGTTAGATTGCATATTGTATTTACCTGTTAGTACATCCATGAGGGCCTATTGGTTCAAATATTCGATAAATATGTAAATTCTGAAGAAATAGGATATACAAGTGGATGTGTGCCACGTGTAAATAATTTGTAGGCAATATGTATACGGCAACAAATAAGGTTACCGTTGAAGAGAATTTTTAGAACTGTTATCTAGAAGCTAACCGATGCTGTGCTGCCTATATTCGCGTTTCTGAATATAGAGATAGTCCAACCGTAACGGTCACAAATGCGTTTACATATATATAAACCGAATCCATGTCCGCTACTTTCCTCACCTTTAAATCCACGCTCAAAAGCACGGGTTATGGTTTCTTGATCAATACCATTTCCCGTGTCAACAACCTCAAGTTTATTATTGCTTAGCTTAATTTGGACATTGCCATGTTGTGTATGTCGTAGTGCATTATTCAATAAATTGCTGAGGACAATCTGCACATGGCTTTTTGGAGCATTAACTTGGATTTGCTGATCTACTGATACTGTGAGTTTTATGTCTTTACTTTGTTCGGCATATTTATAAGTATCAACAATGTTATAAGCTAATTGAGCAAGGTCGGTTTTCTGAGTAGGATTATAATTATTCGGCACGTCTTCTCGTGCTAAAAACAACAAAGCGCTAATAAGGTTTGTCATTTCATTAGCACTTTTCTTAATTTGATCAACATACCTCTTTGCACTACTAGGAAAATCTTTATTTGATTCTAATAATTCGGCTGAAGTAGAAATAACTGAAAGTGGCGTCCGTAATTCATGACTTACTGTGGAAGTAAAAGATTGCTCGCGCTCAACAAAACCGTCGAGTCGTTCCATATAACGGTCAAAAGATCTGGCAATTAAACCAACTTCAACGTCGCTATAGTCTTCAGCTATGCGAATATTTCTCATATTAGGATCTAAATTACCTACTTGTTTAGCAAAATCTCGAACCGGACGGATTACTTTTCTTGAAAGCCAGTACGTCACCCAAGCGGCTATAACTAATACGCTTGCTATTGAAAGCAGAATAATCCTGCTTAATATATGTTCTTGAGTTTCAATATCCGTAATATCAAAAACTAAATATTTTTTTATTCCTTCAAATTCTTTAATCGCAACATGATAGCTTCGTTCATTGAATTTAACATCATGATGAAAACCTACGTTTAAATTCTTAATTTCATCTGGAATATTGTCGGAAGATGAGAACCTAGCAAACGAATGATCTTTAATTAAAGCTGAATCACCATTCGAAAAAATATTCTCATGTTCAGCATCATCAAGATTTTGAGTAGCGTAACTATCAAGCATCTCTAGGAGCTTGTGCTCCATATGATCAAAAGTGAAAAAGAAAACAATGCCAAGGATAAAAACTCCAATCGTAATTACGCTTAACATTGCCAGTGCAATGCGCGCTTCTAATGTATTGACGTTACTCATCGCTGCCAGAAATTCTATACCCAATTCCATGCACAGTATGCACTAGCTTTTTATCAAACGGCTTATCCAAGGAATTACGAATATTGTAAATATGTGCACGTAAAGGATCGCCATCGGGAGGTGTGTCGCCCCAAATTTCGGTTTCTAACTCTTGTCTGGTCACAACACGATGAGAATTACGCATTAGATACACCAAGATACGCATTGTTGTGGGTTTAAGTTTAATAATATTGTTTGCGCGTTTAACAGTATATGTCTCGAGGTTAACTTCCATGTCTTCTATAGAGAGCACTGGATTATCGAACTGTCGACTTGTACGTCGGTGTAAAGCCACTAATCTCACTTCAAGTTCTTGTAGTGAAAATGGCTTGATTAAGTAGTCATCCGTACCGGCTTCAAAACCCTCTACAACATCTTCTAAGGTATCTCTGGCAGTAAGCATAAGAACAGGTATGTGCTCTAAGGCCGATTCACGTATCTTGCGGCAAACTTTAAGTCCATTCATGCCTGGTAGCATTAAATCAAGGACAATTACGCTATAGCTATTGGTAACCGCTAAATGTAACGCAGTTAAACCATCCGCAGCGAAATCAACAGTATGATTTTTTGTTTCTAAATAAGTCCCAATATTGGTCGCTATTTCAGAGTTATCTTCAACAATTAAGACATGCATGGTACATTTTGTTCATGTTTAAGGCCCCTAAGTCTACCTACAAAAATGTAGATAATATGTAAACAGATCATCTATTTGTTTGTAAATCCCTATCGATTCATATACATAATTGTATACGTATTGTTTACATTTAATCATTTATATTAAACGTGTTTTAAGACTTTAAAGAACACTGAGATGCGTATAATTATTTTGTTGTTTGTCTTTTCATGCCTATTTCCTATCCAATCCTATTCAAGAGAAAAAGAATTATTAGATTTTAGCGGTGATGTGAGATTTGGTGCATTTGGCAGAGATCGTGATGAGAGAGGTGGCGAGGATTCGCGTAGAGATGAGCTAAGAATACGCGCTCGTGCGGGAGTGCAGGTTAATTTTACTGATTCCTTTACTGGAAAATTACGATTTGCCGGACGTTATAGCGGGGATGATCGTTTTAATACCTACCACTTTGAAATTTTCGAAGCTATTCCAAGTGAGAATGGATTACGTTTGGGTGATTCGACTATCGATGAATTTTATTTACGCTACGCGCCTAATGAAAAATTTGATATTCGACTAGGACGGTTTCAAACTAAATTTGAATTAGAAGGTGTTGCTAAAAAGTCATTCTCTAGAAATGACAGTCCCAATACAGATATCACTTGGACCGATGGTGTGCATGTGAAATACACTATTCCTAGTGGTTGGGATCTGCATGCAATTTTGCAACGCAGCACAGATGAAGGTCCTACTACAGTTCGTCGAAGTCCGCTCAATTTTGAAGAAGAAGATAGTCATATCACGTATTACTTGGGTGTTGAAAAAAAAGATAAAGACAAAACCATCGTTCAGAAAGCTATCGATATCACCCATATTCCCGATGCACTGCAACGCGATGGAAATGCTACGGGTAGTATTGAGGATTACACTACAGTAAGTAGTCGACTAGCGATGCAATGGCCATTAGGTAAGTCGGGAACTAAATTTCTTTGGGGTAATGAAGTGGGCTATGCGTTTAACACACCACGAAAATCAGCAATTAATACCGGTGGAGAAAAAGATACTAGCGGCTTAGCTTTTCAGACAACCTTCAATTTTATAGACATTTGGCCTAAACATAGTGTGGGTGTGGTATATGCGCAAATTCACGGAGGCTGGTTAATTTCTGGCGATTTTGGAAATAACCAGGAACTTGTTGAAACGAGATATAAATGGCAAGTTACTAAAAACCAAAAACTTGAAGCACGCATTCGTAATAGAGAGGATATCGATAAACGCACTAATGCGGAACGAAAACGTAGAGAGTGGGATTACTATTTACGCTACACAATTAAATTTAATTAGATTAGTAAATTGAAAAGTCTGCTTATACTTATCACCTTTGCTGGTCTAGGAGTACTTGTTGGATGTGCCTCCTCAGACTATAAGCCAATAGAGAATCCTTCTGAGCTAAAAGTATCTTTTGTAGATTCAAGCTTGGCTGGAAAAGAGATCTTGCTGTGAGTAAAGCTTAAAGCTTAATACCTGTTAAGCGTTCACAGGCTTCAAGATATTTCGCACTGGTATTGTCGATAATCTCTTGTGGCAGCTTTGGTCCGGGTGCTTGTTTGTTCCAGTCCAAAGTTTCTAAATAGTCACGCACATATTGTTTGTCGTAACTTTTTGGACTTTCGCCAGGTTTGTAAGTGTCTTGAGGCCAGAAGCGGGATGAGTCTGGAGTTAGGGCTTCGTCTATTAAGACTATATTTTCGTTTTCATCTAAGCCAAATTCGAATTTAGTATCTGCAATGATAATACCGCTTTCTAATGCGTATTCTGCAGCATCTTCATAGATTCCTATACTTAGGTCTCGCACTGATTCAGCAATTTCTTTTCCAACTAAATTTATTATTTTGTCAAAGCTTACGTTTTCATCATGATCGCCTACTGCGGCTTTAGTAGATGGAGTAAATATCGGAGATTCTAGTTGCTGTGCTTGCTTTAAACTCGGTGGTAATGTTAACCCACAAATAGAACCAGTGTTTTGATATTCTTTCCAACCCGAACCAATGACATAACCGCGAACAATAGCTTCAAAAGGCAATGCTTTTAGTTTGCGAACAATGATGCTTCTGTTTTTGAGTAGTTGAAGTTCCTCTTCATCCTGAATAATGTTTTCTAGTTTGATATCGCTGAGGTGATTTTTTACTTTGTTGGAAAATCGATCAAACCAAAAATTAGATACGGTTGTTAGTACCATACCTTTTTTTGGGATGGGGTCTGGTAGTACCACATCAAATGCCGAAAGTCGGTCGCTGGCGACGATTAGCCAATGTTGATCGTCGACTTCGTAGATGTCGCGAACTTTGCCTTGGTAGACCTTTCTGAGCGATTTTAGGTTAGATTCAACTAGCATTTTGTTCTTTTAAGTGCCTAATTCTCTTATATACGCTGGTTTTATTGGCCTGTCTCAGCCAAAATGCCCGCTTATTTTTTTATTATATTTTTCTTTGTATCAGGGGTAGCAAAATGGCCAATCCACAAGTCAGCATAATTATGGGTAGTGATAGCGACTGGTCCACTATGCAAGCTGCTGCATCAATTTTGGATCAGTTTGGCATATTGTACGAGAAGCTTGTGGTTTCTGCTCACCGCACACCAAAGTTAATGGTAGAGTTTGCCGAGTCTGCCGCATCCCGTGATATTAAATGCATTATTGCAGGTGCGGGTGGGGCTGCACATCTACCCGGGATGGTAGCTGCGATTTCAACAGTCCCTGTGCTAGGTGTGCCTGTGCCAAGTAAATATTTATCAAGTCAGGACTCTTTATATTCTATTGTGCAAATGCCAAAAGGTGTGCCAGTTGCAACCTTTGCTATTGGTGAGGCAGGTGCAGCAAATGCGGGGTTGTTTGCGGTAGCATTGTTGGCAAATAACGATGCAAGTTTAAAAGGTAAACTTGATGAGTTTCGTGCAGCACAATCTGAGAAAGTACTAAAAACTCAACTTCCGGATTAATTAATTTTATGATTCTACCTGGCGCGACGCTTGGCATGTTAGGTGGCGGTCAGCTTGGCCGTATGTTTGTGCATGCTGCAACTTCGATGGGCTATAGAGTCATTGTGCTTGATCCTAATTCATCTAGCCCTGCGGGCGAGATTGCACACTTACATTTGCAAGCTAAATATGATGATGCGCATTCTCTTAAAGCCTTAGCGCAAGAGTGTGCGGTAATTACTACTGAATTTGAAAATATACCTGCAGAAGTGTTTGAAAATCTTGAAAAGACTTGTCTTGTGTCACCTAATGCACGTGCCTTAGGACTTGCGCAAGATCGAATAAAAGAAAAACTATTTTCACAGTCACTAAATATTCCTCCTACACCTTTTTACGCAGTTAGTAGTGAGCAAGATATAGAACAAGCATTTAGTGACATAACATCACCAATGATATTAAAAACAACTCGACTGGGCTATGACGGTAAAGGGCAGGCAGTTGTCAAGACAGCTCAAGAATGCAGTGAACAATGGAATAGATTGAGTAATGTTGAATGTGTGTTAGAGAAAAAAATCACACTTAAATCTGAAATCTCTGTTGTGCTTGCGCGGTCTTCTGCAAAAGAACTTAGCTTTTTCCCGGTAGCTGAGAATGTGCATCGAGAGGGTATTTTGTTTACTAGCACAGTGCCGGCGAAATTAAGTGAAGATATTCAAGACTTAAGTAAATCTTACGCACAAAAAATTGCAGAGGATTTAGATTATTGTGGTGTGCTTGCAGTAGAGTTTTTGGTAGATGATGAGGATAACTTGTTTTTTAATGAAATGGCACCGCGCACACATAATAGTGGGCATTATACGATGGATGCTTGTTATACTTCGCAGTTTGAACAACAAGTTAGAGCGATATGTGGCTTACCTTTGGGAGATACTAGTGCCCATAGTGCAGTAACCATGGTGAATGTTTTGGGAGACCTTTGGGATGCAAACGGCCAGCAACCCGATTGGTCTCGCATTTTGACAGACAATGTAAAATTACATTTATATGGTAAACATCAAGCTAGAATTGGTAGAAAAATGGGCCATTTTAATTATCTTGCCGAGCAAGGTATGGATACACTTGCTAACGCGAGAAACTCATTCTTGATGCTCTCAGCTGAATGACTTCGCACTTTAGTCTAAATGAAAAAATTTCCAGCATTTCGTATTCATTCTGATCAACAAGGCACACACGCAGGCATAGAACAACTAAGTATCGATGATCTTTGTGAAGGCGATGTCGTTATTCGCGTACAGTACTCAAGCGTTAATTATAAAGACGCACTTGCGGGCACAGGTAAAGCACAAATCCTAAGGCGTTCGCCCTTGGTCGGTGGAATTGATTTAGCGGGTGAAGTGGTTGAATCTAGTAGTAACGATTTTGTGCAAGGCGATCAAGTGATTGTTAACGGTAGCGGGTTAAGTGAAACCCATGATGGTGGTTATGCTGAATTTGCACGCGTGCCCGCAGACTGGGTGGTGCTTTTACCTGGTGGTTTAACGCTTGCTCAAACTATGATTATTGGTACAGCGGGATTTACTGCAGCACTTAGTATTCATTTATTGCAGCAAAACAATCAACAAGTAGAAGATGGTCCAATTGTAGTGACAGGTGCCAGTGGAGGCGTGGGTAGTTTTGCAATAGATATTTTGCATAAGTTAGGCTATGAGACGATTGCGGTAACGGGCAGCAAGGACGCGCATGATTATTTATATGAGCTAGGCGCAAGCAAAGTTGTTGCACGAGAAAATATAAAACTCGATGGTGGCGTATTAGAAAAAACTCGTTGGGCTGGCGCAATAGACAATGTTGGTGGCGATACCTTGAGCGCATTGGTGCGTGCTACTAAACCTTGGGGGAATGTGGTGAGCGTCGGTATAGCGGGTGGAGTTAAATTTAAGCTTTCGGCTATGCCATTTATCATCCGTGGTGTGAACTTGTTAGGTGTAAGTTCATCTAATTGTCCACAACCGCTTAGAAAAAAAATATGGAATAGACTGGCTGATGACTTGCATCCAGAGCATATAGCAAGAATAAAAACGCAGACTGCAAAACTTGAAAATTTACCAGAAGTATTTGAAAAGCTTTTAAATAATCAAATTAGAGGCCGAGTCCTGGTTGAAATTTAATATTGAAATTTAAAGTGGAGGTAAAAATGTATAAAGTATTCCTTACAAAATGTATATATCTGATTTATTTTTTCGTCCTGGCTTTATCGGTGAGTGCTGTAGTATATGCAAAACAAGTTAACCCGCCTGCTACCATGCCAGAGTTTACGCAAACTGATGAAGTCGCATGGCTTAATACAAAACCATTATCGGCTGCAGATTTACGTGGCAAAGTGGTGTTAATTGATGTCTGGACCTATGGTTGCTGGAATTGTTACAACTCTTTCCCTTGGTTGAGAAGTGTAGAAAAAAAATTTGCTGATCAAGACTTTACCGTGATTGGTATTCACACACCTGAATTTGATCGTGAAAAAGAACGCGAAAATGTTGTTAAAAAAGTAGAAGAATTTGAATTACATCATCCAGTGATGATGGATAACGATTTTGCTTATTGGCGCGCACTACGTAATAAATATTGGCCAGCTTATTATATTGTGGATAAGAAAGGCAATATTCGTGATGCGTTTATTGGTGAAACGCACGCAGGTGATCGACGTGCGAAAAAGATTGAAAAGCTAATTACTAGCTTACTGAAAGAATAAAATATTCTTTAATTAAGGCAGGCCTTGCATATAGCTTCAATATGTCGATGATCAGTGCCGCAGCACCCTCCAAGCACATTTAGGTTTGGTAAAAGTTTCCTTAACTGACGATACTGAATACCGAGTTCTTCGGGGTTACCTTCATCTAATTCTTCGGCTTCATCTAGCTCTGCATGACTACAGCTAGAAGCATTTGCGCGAAGGCTTCTAATTTTTTGTAACCAAGGCTCTCCTGTTGAGACTATTTTTTCAAAGTGAGTTGGATGTGCACAATTTATTTTGTAATAAATAGGTGATTGATCGGTTTCTGTTTCCACTTGCTCAACTGCTTCTTTTAGGCTTTGGCCAGTGGGTAAGTTGCCGTCTGTTTCAACTGTGAACGATATAACTGCTGGCATATTATGTGACTTTGCTGCTCGTGCGATTCCAATTGCTTCGTCAACGTAATTAAGAGTGAGCACTGTCAACATATCTGCGGAAGTCTTGCTGAGAGTTTCAATTTGCATGGAGTGATAGTCTTCGGCTTCATTAATAGACATTAATTTACCAGGAACATAACTGTCACCGCGTGGACCGATGCACCCGCTTATTACCATTTTCGTATCCTCATTCTCGTACTCATCTCTAAAAGGTATTAAGAACTCTACTGCCTTATGCAGCATTTCATCTAGGCTTGCTTTTGAATAACCTAATTTTTCTGCCCAATCTATACTGGCTCGCCAGGTAACCGCTTCTAAAATAAATCCAACTTTATATTTTTCTGCAATCGCACAGTGATTGTGGAAATATTTTTTAAAGGCTTCTTGTCCTTTAGGGTTATTTAGCAAATGAAAAGCAGCAAAGTAGGGTAAATCTAAACCCTCCTGGAAAAGCATGGTGGTTTCAATTCCACCATCAGTAAGAAATAGGTCGCCAGACAGTTGAGGTAAGTTCAATCTGTATTTAGCCATTGCGAATCTCAGTTTTTTACGAGTTACTTATTATAAAGTCTGTTTTGAGGGGGTTGTAGTCATTGGGGGAAAATATTCATGAAAAAAACCAATAACCAATAAATATCGCCGCTGTGATTCCTACAAAATCTGCAAACAATCCACAGCCAATGGCGTGACGTACGCGTTGAATGCCAACACTGCCAAAATATACGGCTAAAACATAAAAAGTAGTTTCCGTACTGCCTTGTACGATAGCGGCAACATTAGCTGCAAAAGAGTCCACACCATATGTATTCATTGTTTCAAGTAACATAGCGCGTGCACCACTGCCTGAAAAAGGGCGCATAAGCGCTGTGGGTAATGCAGCAATAAAATCTGGGTTTAAGCCCATCGCTACAACTAGTTTCTCGACCGCTACTAGTATGGCGTCTAATATCAGGCTTGCGCGTAACACGCCAATCGCAACCAGCATCGCAACGAGGTATGGAATGATTTTTAAGGCAACATCAAATCCTTGTTTAGCACCATCGATGAACGCATCGTAGACATTTATTTTGCGGATAAAACCCATAATTAAAAACGAAATAATCACCAGCAGCAGTAATAAGTTGCCTAATAAACTGGAACGTTCGGCAAGTGAAGTACCGTTGCTGTACAGTAGAAAAAGTAATAACAACCCTATTAGAACTGCAAAACCTAAAACATAAAAAAATACTGTTTTATTGAGTAAACTTAATTTCTGAATATAGGCAACTAGTAATAGTCCCGCCAAAGTGGATGCACAAGTTGCGAGTAAGATTGGAATAAAAACTGCGGTGGGATCCACTGAGCCTTGTTGAGCACGAAATAGAAAAATAGTAACCGGCAGTAAGGTGACAGAAGAGGTGTTTAACACTAAAAATAAAATTTGTGCATTGCTTGCAGTATCTTTTTTAGGATTTAGATCTTGTAGATCTTGCATAGCTTTAAGACCAAGAGGTGTTGCAGCATTGTCTAAGCCCAGCATATTGGCAGCCATATTCATGGTGACGGATCCAATCGCTGGATGATTACTGGGTACCTCAGGCATGAGCTGTTTAAACAAAGGTCGAAAGGCTTTAGTCAACAATTCCACAAAACCCGCTCGTTCTGCGATGGTAAAAAAACCTAGCCATAAACACAGAACGCCGATTAAACCCAGTGCAATTTCAACACTCAAGGAAGCCATTTCAAACGTGGCTTGCACAACTTGTGCAAAGATCGCACCGTTATCTTTTACGATGAATTGAAAAATACAGCTAAGAAACGCAACAATAAAAAAGCTGAACCAAATATAGTTAAGCATTAGAAGTAATAGTTAATGATATTTTTTAACGGCCAATAGCTAAAAAGAAAGGCAGCCACATGATTAATAAGAAAAGAGTCGCTACAAGTTCTATATAACCTATAGTACTAAATTTACTGCGTACTGCTTCATCGGACATGCGTATGCGACACATCATAAAATCAAACATCAGCACCATGAATATTAAGGGTGTCGTTGCAGGTATGACCGCAGTTGGAACTATTCTCCAACCATTAAGGTCGACAGCTGTGCCTGGATCGGGGGATAAAAATGCGATGAGTAAGGCGGCTGCAATAAGCAGAAGTCTTAATGCGCCTAGGTCTTTAATTAAGTTCATTAATTATAATATTCCATTATATGGGTATAAATAAATGTAAAACCCAGCGAAATAATTCATATATATATAGTTGGTGGTAGACCATATTTGTCGCTTTTGGGCCCATCTCAACACTCTAGTAATTTCCATAACCTTTTGTAACTAAGACGCTTTACCTGATCGGATGAGTTAATTCCAAACTAAACGTCAAGATATACTTTATCTCATTAGATCTGTGATTCGGCCCCTATAGGAAACCCGACACAGCAAGAACTTTACCACCCATTTAAGCGTGGGAATATTTTTAACCTTATATAAAGGAAAACGAAGATGGAGATGAAGAAATTAGTTAAAGCATTGACGGTTGCGGGTTTACTTACGTTCACAGGCAACAGTTTTGCGGTAACTGCCGATGGTACTTTAGGAGCCACTTCAACGGGTACGGTAGATATCGAAGTAGATATTAGTGATCTTGTACGTATCAGTAACTTAGTCGCTATGACCGGTAACGTCTATACACCTGGTTCTGCTGTGACAGACAGTACTCCCGCATGTATTTACCGAAACGGTGCTTCTAATTATGAAATCACTGCTACGAGTTCCAATGGTGCTGGAACGAATTTTTTCTTGAATTCTGGAGCTGATACAGTCCTTTATGACGTTACATTTGATGATGGGGTTGGTGGGCCAACTGATTTAAATAACGCTGCTTTAGAATCAAGTTTCCAAGATGCAAATCAAACCTCTGTGGATTGTTCAGTAGGTGCTGGGGGTAGTGCGACCATCGCAGTGTCTGTTCCTGAAAATGATGCAACATTTAATGGTTTAGCGGAAGTCCCCGCTGCTACTTATACGGATGAGTTAACAATAACTGTTGGCCCGCGCTAAGCTGTTCTTTCAATTTAAGACAAAGTGTTGTCAATGTTTCATTGGCAACACTTTTTTATTTATGTGAGTGATAAGTCTTGAATGCGTGTTCTTATTTCAAAATCAATTGTTTGTATTGTAAGTCTCACCGTAGTAATTTTGCTTATAGGTAATTCATTAAATGCCGCAACAACACAAGGTTCACTAGACACATTTGCATCGAGGGGAACGGTAGATATTAATGTTAGAGTGGGCGGTGATATAAGAATCTATGGTTTGCAAACAGTACGCTTTGGCACTTAGGGTAACTGTGATGGTGACATGGCAAGCTACCAGGATCTAGGTATTGGTAAATCTGGGTTTTTCGAACCCTATGTCGCACAAGCCAGTGGCGCTGGCCCATCTAGGCCTAATGTCAATTTTGAAAGACGAGTGCCTTCCACAGCATTATCTGCAGCTGTAGGAGGATTCTATAGTGGTTTCTTGACATTATAGGTCATACCTAACTAGCCTTACGCTTATCCATGTAAATGTTACAAAGCATGTCTATACATTCTAAATTCAAATATGTATGCAGCGTGTTTCTGCTGCTAATAACTGTGCTGGCGGTTATAGCGCATGCTCAAATTATTATTTCAGACTTACAACCCTTTAATCTTGGCGGGTGGACTATTGGATCGGGGGATATCACTGCAAACCAAAATATTTGTGTGTCCTTGCTTCCTCAGGGGCCATATAGCGTTGTTGTAGACGGCGATAGTCAGAATGGAGAATTTGTTTTACTAGGTGCTTTTGGCTCGATTGCATATCAACTCTACTTTAATGATCGCCCTAGACTGAATGGGCGCACGGAACTTGCTCCTGGCGTGGCTTTAACGGGTTTGGCGGGCAGACGTTTCCCATGCAATGCGCCTACAGCAAACCTTTCGATTGTGATTCCAGAAGTAAATTTAACTGCCGCATCGGGCGGCAGCTATGCTTCCACTATTGAGTTGCTCGTTAGTCCTGAATAGGTGAACAGGTAACTTGGTCAAGAATGGCAACACCTTGCTCGGCTTCAAACGCTGGTAAAGTAATCTTACATACGGGCTCGCCACCTTTTGATAACACTAGCGGTTCGCGATTTGTGATTTCAATTTGAAACCAGCCGACATCATCTGTACTGGCAAACCCTATGGCATTTTCAAATTTTGCATGTGCCACAGCTGCGCCATCCTCAAATACTGCATTGGAGATTAATACTGTCACTGGCGTTACTTGCCAATGAAGCGTTTCCACATTGCCAGGATAAAGCGTTACATTTTCTATCTTTTCTTCGAAATGCACTATCTCATTGCCTCGCGGCTTAATTTGCACTTCATAGCTTTCGTAAGGCTGTAAACCGATTACAGTAGATTTCCCTGATTTTGCATAACCTTGAGGTTGCCGGTCCACAAACACTTCAAAGGGTGAGTCGCTTAATTCACTTTCTAATTCAACGATCAAGCCTGATCTAGAATT
>Ga0255057_10001034_pt1 | contig 16021 bp, 15 predicted proteins | sample Cases_109_6_MG_FD_189022 | JGI IMG/M metagenome (GOLD analysis project Ga0255057, IMG submission 189022) | Seawater microbial communities from Amundsen Gulf, Northwest Territories, Canada - Cases_109_6 | ecosystem: Environmental > Aquatic > Marine > Gulf | place: Canada: Northwest Territories... | reverse complement strand
GTCGATCCTGATCGGTGCCGTCGTGCTGGCGGCCTACATGCCGCTTGTTGCCCTGCTCGGGGGCAACTCGGGCGCGCAGAGCCTGGCGGTCATTATCCGCTCGATCGCGGTAGGAGACCTGCCGCCTGGCAGGGCGGGCAAGGCGGTCCGGCGCGAGGTTGCGGTCACCGTGATCAACGGGCTCGTGATCGCCGTGCTGGCCGCAGCGGTGGGCGCGGTCACCGTCGGTCTCTTCGGGGAACAGAGCACGATCACATCAGGAGAGATGGCGATCATCCTGTTCGTATCGGTCGTGATCGCGTTCACGACCGCCGGCGTTGTCGGTGCCGGGATCCCGATCCTGCTCAGGTCCATGGGCCAGGATCCTGCGCTGGCCTCGAACATCTTCCTGACCGTAATCACCGATGTGGTCAGCTTCGCCGGATTCCTGCTGATCGCATCATTGCTGCTGGGGTAGTCATCAGTCATGAGTCATGAGTCATCAGTCATGAGTCATCAGTCATCCGTAGGAGCCGAACCAGCAGAGTTCCTCTTGCCTCGCTAAAGGCTGAGGACTCACGACTCTTCTTGTCCAGCCGACGGCTGGAGCTCAGCTTCCTAGGACCGTTGTCCCGAGCTCTGCGAACGGGCCCCGGTAGACGATTCTGAACCCTTCTTCGAAGCTGACGAGATAGTGCTCGGCGAGCTCCTGAAGCTGCTCGTCGGTTGGCTCCTCAATCAGAACGGCGTCGGCGGCTGCCAGCGTGTCAACGACATGAGCTTCGAAGATCGGCGGGAATTTCTCGACCACATCACCAACCACGTCGTAGAGGTCAACGTCGGTGAGCACTTCGACGGATCCGCTGTCGAGCAGCACTACCACCGTGTCTCCACCGTTGGCGTCATCGATACGGGTCACGATCCGATACGAGGGGAAGCGGGGCGCGGAGAGCGGGGCAAGGGTGGTAACGGTCGTCGAAGTCGTCGTCTCCGGCGGCAGGGTCGTGGTAACCGCTTGGGTGGTTGTGGTGGTCGTTTCGGTGCCACCGAACGTGCAGCCGGCGGTAACCATTACCCCTGCGATGACGATGACTCGCACCCGCATACTGCCGACTCTACCGAGCATCGCTTTTACCGATCTGTCCGGCGTGCCACGCCTCGAACGAGGTCCCCTCCAGCCACCCGGTTCCGTTCACGACTCGAAATCTCATCGACACGTCGTCGAACCCCTCAGGGCTTGGGTTCGCATACAGCTCTTTCATTGCCAGTTCCAGTGGCGGTCGCCAGGCAGGTACACCGACCGCGATGTCGACTCGAGCCCTCCACAATCGCTCCGCACCCTTTCGATCTGCATCGGCAGCCAGCCAGAAAGTCTGGAGCTTGATCGCGTTCCGGATCGCGCGGCGCAGTAGTTTCGCCTCATCGCGATCAATCGAATCGGCGTTGAGCGCGATGGTCTCGAGCCAGTCGGCGAACGCCGACTCGTTCCAGCGCTCCGGCTCCATGACCACTTCGCGGTAGAGGCCGTCGACCGCCTCTGCCAGGCCGGCGGTCACCGATCCAGCTCGTCGGCAACGAGCTCAGCAAACCCTGTCGCCAGGGCAGCGGTGACCGGACCAGAGACGAATTCCCGATCGTCGACCCGACCCACCGGGTGCAGCTCTTTCACCGTGGACAGCGCCACGACCTCGGCGGCTCCGAAGACATCGTCTAGGTCGTAGACCCCTTCGACGACCGGGATGCCAACTCGTTCAGCCACCTCGATCGAAGCCCGCCGCGTGATCGAGTCCAGGATGCCGATCTCGAGGCTGGGGGTGTGAAAGGTGTCGTCGGCTATCCAGGCGACCGAGAACGTCGGTCCCTCAAGGACGTTGCCGCTCCTGCCGATCAGGAGGGCGTCGTCGTAGCCGGCGCCCTGCGCTTCGACGGAAGCAGCCAGATTGAACCCGTATGACAGCGCCTTGGCGCCGGTCAGCTCGAACCAGTCGCCATCGGTGTGCCACGGGGCGATCCTGGACTGGAGCGAGAGCATCGATGGCTGCGGCGGCACCGTCTCGGCAAGCACGACCGTTCTCGAGTTGGTCCCCAATTTCCTGGGGTCGGTCCCGCCCGACACAAGGGTTCGGACGACGCTGTCCCCTGCGGCCTCCGCGACCGTCGTGCACCAGGCCACCAGATCGTTGCGGTCGGGAACGGGCAGATGCAGTTTTGCTGCGCTGTGCTCGAGCCGATCGAGATGGGCGTCGAGCCGGAACATCCGACCGTCGTAGGCACGCACCGCCTCGAAACAGCCATAGCCGCGTTGGAACCCGACATCGAGCACCGAGATCGCGGCCGATTCGGCATCGAAGAACTCGCCGTCGATGAGCACCCGGCCGATGATCGCCATACGCCAATCGTAAGCCAGTCGTCAGTCATCAGCAGGACGATTCGTCTTGCGACTTGCGTCTTGCGACTTGCGACTTGCGATTCAGTCAAAATCGGTCACCACCGAGATACCCGCGCCCGTAAAGTTGCGCATCGATTCGAGCGCCGCGGGAAACTCATCGAGGGACAGCCGGCGGCTGATCAACTTGGACAGGTCGAGGCCGGCGATCAGGTCGAATACCTCGCCGTAGTCACCAACCGCCATGCCGTGGCTGCCAAGGACCTCCAGCTCACGAGCAACGACCGTATCCATGGGGAGCGGTGTCGGGCCCTCGTTGAGCAGCCCCACCTGCACATGCCGGCCCAGCTTGCGCAGGCTGAGCAGTGCGTCCCCCGCCACCCCCGGGTTCCCAACGGCGTCGATCGACACATCGGCACCACCGGCGGTCAACTCCAACACCGCACTCGAAACCTCCCCCGAGGTAGCGTTGACAGTTGCCTCCGCCCCAAGCGAGCGGGCCAATGCCAGCGTGGTGTCGCCGATATCGATGGCCACCACCCGCGCTCCCTTGGCCGCCGCGATCATCACTGCGGACAAACCCAGACCGCCGCAGCCGTACACCGCAAGCCACTCACCTTCGCTGACTCGCCCTCGCTGCACAACGGCCCGGTAGGCGGTGATGAAACGGCAACCGAGTATCGCCCCTTCCGCGTAATCGAGATCGTCCGGCAACGCCACCAGGTTGACATCCGCGGCCGGGATGGCCACGCGCTGAGCAAACGATCCCCAGCCGGTGAACCCTGGCTGGAAGTAGTCGTCACAGATCTGTGTGTTGCCCACCTCGCATTGCTCGCAGACACCGCACCCGCAGCAGAAGGGAACCGTGACTCGATCCCCAACCGCCCAGTTGCGCACGCCGCTACCGACGGCGCCGATGGTTCCGGCCAACTCATGACCTGGCACCATGGGCAATTCGACGTCGGGGTCCAGGCCGTCCCAACCGTGGAGATCGGATCTGCATAACCCTGAGGCCTCGACCTCGATCACCACGCCGTCCCGGGGGGGCTCCGGTTCCGGCACGTCTTCGATCAGAATCGGGCCGCCGAACTTGTGATAGATGGCTGCGCGCATGCTGATCAGACCTGGACACCCCGGTCGGCTTCGACGCCGATGATCTCGAATGTCCCGTCGCCAAGCGACCCGGCCACGATGAGCAACCCCGAGTCAAAGGTGCTGGCGAACGCAAAACATCGCACCGTGCGTTGCCCGGTGTCCCACTCCCCTTCATTGAACGGCGTGGGAAGAGGGAAGGTCAGCACCGGTAGGTCCTCGAGCGGCTGGACCGCGTACTCGGCGAGGAGGGCATCGCAGGCCTCGCCGGCATCTCGATCGGTGGCATCCGTGCCCGGATAGTCGGCGTCGTCCGGCGCCAGTACCGCCTCACCGATCATCTCGATCCTGTGCTCCTCGGCACAGGCCACGGTGTCGCTCACCGCTAGCAACTGCGGATTGACCATGTCGTAACACGACCCGGCTGTCACCTGCCATGTGTAGCTGCCAGCATCGTCCGCTGCCGATCCGACCAGCGGGACATAGGTCGCGTCCGTATCGCTCTGATAGACGACACAGGCGTGGTATCGCTCCCCGGCGCCCCATTCCTCGGCGTCCGGCAGATAGAGCAGCACATTCAGTGTCGAGTCTGACAACGAGAGCCCCATCACCTCGGCGAACTCGACGAAGCACACATCGAACAGCGTTGCGTTCAGGTCGTCGGGAAACGGTTCGTCGGAGCCTCCCGACAGCGTCGCCGTGAAGTACACCTCATGGGTGTGGGGCTCGCCGCAGTCCATCAGCAGCCCGGTGCCGTAGGGCGCGTATGGAAGTTCGGCCGCGGCATCGTTGCCGATATCGACGCAGTCGCCGACGATCCAGAGGTACCCATCGTCCGGCGCCGTCGTTTCCGGGGCCGCGGGTTCCGGCACCTGGGCCTCAGTTGTCGAAGTTGTCGACGGGATGACCTCTGGGAGCGACGACGTTGGTCCATCACTCGCCGACGTACAGGCGGCGAGGACCAACCCCAGCGCAATCGCAACCCCGATGATGGCGCGCATGGGCCGAGCCTACGTGGACGGCCGTCGTTGACGGCTACTGGATCGACATGGCGATACGGAGCCGCTCCTCATCAGTGATGTAGTGGTCGGCGTCGTCGGCGTCCTCACCGAGGTCGATCTGCACCCATTCGATGCTGCCGCTGAAGTGGCTGTCCTGCGGTCCATAGTCATCGCTCACCGGCGTCGCCGAGTCGGCGCCCACATCGGTGGTCTCGTCGGCGGAGAAGATCATGGGCTGGGTCTTCTCCACCCGTCCCTGGCCGACCTGGGTTCCATCGACATACAGGGTTGCAGTTCCGCCAAGACCAAGTCCCCCACCGTCATAAGCGAACTCCATGCGCACCTGGTGGTCACCGGGCGGCAGCTCCGACTTGCCGTAGACCTTGGATTGCTGGAGACCGAAGTAGTTGTAGCAATAGGCCAGCCTGCCCTCTGTCGCGTACAGGCTCCAGCCGCCGAAGGCCCCGCCCTGGGCGACGATCACCCCGTGTGCGTCGCCGTCGGGTACCGCGACCTGAGCGGTGATGGCATGGCTCTTGTTCTTCGTATTCACCACGCTGCTTTCCGAGAGGCGGCCCATGCCACCGAATAGGAGTTGCGAGTTTCCCTTGATCAGGGTCGGCCGGCCTGCGAGGTCGGAGTTGAACCGCTCTACTCGCCGGTCATCCAGGGGGAACACGTTGTACTTGCCCGCCTCGAGGATGAACAGACGCTGGAGCTCTTCGAGCTTCTGCGGCATCTCGGCGGCGAGGTTGTTCGCTTGCGTCCAATCGTTGGGGCCGTACAGCTCCCACACGTCCTGGTCGATTGGCGGTGTCACCTCGCCGAGCAACCACGGTGTGCTGTGCCGGGTCACCGCCGTCCAGCCGTGGTGGTAGATACCCCGGTTGACGAACATCTCGAAGTACTGGGTCTCGCGACGTTCCTCTGCCGCCGCGTTGTCGAAGGCATAGGCCATGCTCACCCCGTGGTACGGGATCTGGGCGACTCCCTCGACGAACTTCGGTTCGGGTAGCCCGGCGGCTTCAAGCACGGTCGGTGCCACGTCGATGACGTGGTGGAATTGGGATCGAACCTCACCGCGGCTGGAGAACCCGTTTGGCCAATGCACGATGGTTCCGTTCCTGGTCCCCCCCCAGTGCGAGGCGACCTGCTTTGTCCACTGATACGGCGTGTCCATGGCGTGGGCCCACCCCACCGCGTAGTGGTTGAACGCCCTGGGGGTGCCGAAGTCGTCGATACGCGACGCCATGAACTCCGGCGTCTCGACGTTCATGACGCCGTTCAGGCTGAGCAGCTCGTTGAAGGTCCCGTTGATCGTGCCTTCTGCGGAGGCGCCGTTGTCGCCGATGATGTAGTAGATCAGGGTGTCGTCGAGGATCTCCAGGTCGGCGAGGGCGTCGACGAGGCGACCGACCTGGTGGTCGGTGTGCTCGAGGAACCCGGCGTAGACCTCCATCTGGCGGGCGAGCACCGGTTTCAGCTCGTCTGGCATGTCGTCCCACGCCGGGATCTGCTCGGGACGAGCGGTCAGCTCGGCGTCGTCGGGGATCACACCAAGCTCCTTCTGCCTGGCGAAGGTCTCCTCCCGTATCGCATCCCAGCCTTGATCGAATCGACCCTTGTACTTGGCGGACCACTCCTCGGGAACGTGGTGGGGAGCATGGGTCGCCCCCGGTGCGAAGTAGGCGAAGAACGGTTTGTCGGCCATCAGGGCCTTCTGCTGTCGCACCCACTGGATGGCATGGTCGGCCATGTCCTCGGTGAAGTGATACCCCTCTTCGGCGGTGCGCTCCGGCTCGACCGGCACGGTGTCCTTGTAGATCGCCGGGGCGTATTGGTTGGTCTCGCCACCGATGAAGCCGTAGAAGTGCTCAAACCCTTGGCCGGTAGGCCACTGGTGAAAGGGGCCCATCGGGCTGGTTTCCCAGACCGGGACCTCGTGGCACTTACCGAACTGCGCGGTGGCATAGCCGTTCCAATTCAGGGTCCGTGCCAGTGGGGCCGCAGTGTTGGGGATGATCGAGTTGTACCCGGGTGCCGACGTCGCCATCTCGGTGATCCCGCCAAAACCCACTGCGTGATGGTTGCGCCCGGTGAGCAACGCCGCCCGCGTCGGAGAGCACAGGGCAGTTGTATGGAATCGGTTGAACTTGAGCCCATCGGCGGCGAGCCGCTCCGCCGTCGGTGTCTGCACGGGTCCGCCGAAGGCGCTCGAGGCGCCGAAACCGCAATCGTCGATCAAGACCACGAGCACGTTGGGCGCACCCTCAGGCGGCCGCAGCGGCTCGATCGGCGGGAAATGACTGTCGGGATCCGAGGCGTCGTACATCACCGGCCCTGCGTAGGCCTGATCCGGAATCGGGAGCACGTCGCGTCCACTCGCTCGGTTGCCCATCGTGAAGCTCCTCGTGAGTCGATTGTCGAAGCCGACACCCTAACGGGAACCCGACCCCCCGCCGCCGTGCCGGCTGCCACTACTCAGGGCTCCCAGGTAAATAGGAGTCGCATCAGCGCAGGTAGTGGTTGGTGATCGGCAGCCTGCGGTCGCGCCCAAAACCCTTCCTGGTGATCCGCACCCCGGGAGGGGCCTGGCGCCGCTTGTACTCGTTGCGGTCCACCATCCGGGCGATGCGATACACCAGGTCCCGTTCGTAGCCATCGGCAACGATCTCGTCGACCGTTGCATCGTTTTCGATGTAGCGCTCCAGGATCGAGTCGAGCACGTCATAGGGAGGAAGCGAGTCGGTATCAAGTTGGTCCGGCCGCAGCTCGGCAGACGGCGCCTTGTCGATAATCGCTTGCGGGATCACCTCGCCTTGCTTGTTGCGCCAACCCGCCAGGCGGTAGACGACGGTCTTGTATACGTCCTTGAGCACGGCGAACCCGCCAGCCATGTCGCCGTAAAGAGTGGCGTAGCCGACGGCCATCTCCGACTTGTTCCCTGTGGCAACCACCATTCCGCCGAACTTGTTGGAGATCGCCATCAACAGCGTGCCCCGAATCCGCGCCTGGAGGTTTTCCTCGGCAACGTCAGACGAGGCTTCGCCGAAGAGCGGGGCCAGGCTGTCGAGGAACGCGGTGAACACCGGCTCGATCGGCACCACGTCGAAGCGGCAACCTAGGTTATCGGCGAGGGCTTTGGAGTCGGTGAGCGAACCCTCCGACGAGTACCGCGACGGCATGGTGATGCCGTGCACGAGGTCCGGGCCCAGCGCGTCGACGGCGATGGAGGCGACGAGCGCCGAGTCGATCCCGCCCGAGAGGCCGACCACCACCTCGGAGAAGCCATTCTTGTGGACGTAGTCGCGCAGCCCCGTGACCAGCGCCGTGTAGATTTCGGCGTCCTCCTCGAGGCGGTCACCGATGGCGAGCTCGGGTGCGGCTGTATCGGTGTCCCTAGGCTCGGTGACGGCAACGGGGTCGATACCGGGCCGGCGATGCTCCGGAACCAGAACGTCGACGATGAACAGCTCCTCGGCGAATTGCGCAGCCCGGTAGGCAAGGGTCCCGTCTGGCAGGAAGATCATCGAGTCCCCGTCGAAGACGAGCTCGTCCTGGCCGCCGACGGTGTTGAGGTAGGCAACGACGGCGCCGGACCGCACCGCCTCATCGCGCAGGAGGGCGGCGCGCTCCTCCCCTTTCCCGATATGGTACGGCGAGCCGTTGATGTTGAGCAGCACCGCAGCCCCGGATGCCGCTTGCACCGAGGGCGGCCCATCCGGAGACCAGATGTCCTCGCAGATCGACACCCCCGTGGTTACTCCCGACATCATCCATACCCGCACCGGATCGCGGCTCTCCGCAAAGTATCGGGCCTCGTCAAAGACGCCGTAGTTCGGGAGCAACTCTTTGTGATAGATGCCCTTGACGGCACCGTCGGCCAGAACCGCAGCCGCGTTGGCCACGTCTCGCTTCACGACATCGTCGTCGATCACTTCGGTGGCGAGCCGGTCTACGAACCCGACCACGGTCGCCACCGTGGCGGAAGCAGCAGCCAGCCGATCCAGAACGGCAAGGTTTTCGGTGACGAAGCCCTCGCGCAGCACCAGATCCTCTGGCGGATAGCCGGTAATAGCGAGCTCGGGGAGCAGCAACACGTCGGCACCCTGGTCTTCGGCCCAGGCCATGGCTTCGAGGATCTTCTGCTCGTTGCCGGCCAGGTCGCCGACGGTCAGGTCGATCTGAGCGCCTGCGATTCGCAGACGATCGGTCATATCCCGGCCACGGTCTCGTCGATCAGGAAGTCCACCACCGCGACCAACGCTTCCTTCTCCGAGGCGCCGTCGGCAACCGCGGCGGAGAACGCGGCCCGTTGCCGGTCGGCGGAGGTACCCCGTTTCAGGATGTCGCGGGCCTGTTCCACCTCCTCCACGCAGTCGAGCATCTCGGCGTCGGGACGGACGAGCTCGATGATCTCATCGATGAGCTCGGCGTAGGGGACGACCTCTCCGATGCCATAGTCGATGAGCCCCTCGTCGGTCCCGTATCGCTGGGCGCGCCACACGTTCTCGTTCACCAACATACGCGAGTAGATACGCCACCTCTGGTTGTCCTCCCGCAGCCGATACAGCATTGAGAGCAGGGAGACATACAGGGCGGCCAGGGTGACGGTGTCCTCGGCACGAGTTGGGATGTCGGTGGATCGCATCTCCAGGGTCGGGTAGCGGACGGACGGCCTGATATCCCACCACAGCCTGCTGCCATCTTCGATCACGCCGGCATCGATCAGGACCTTGGCATGGCGCTCGAAGTCACGCCAGCCGTCGAACTCGTCTGGCATACCGGTGCGAGGCAGGGAACGCCACACCGCGGTTCGGTACGACTTCAACCCGGTGTCTGCCGAGTGCCAGTACGGCGACGACGTCGACAGTCCCAGCAGGTGGGGAAGGAAATACAGCACCTGGTTCATGAGGTCGATGCGCGAATCTTCGTCTTCGATGCCGACATGGACGTGCATGCCGCAGATGAGGAGGCGCCGAACAACGCCCTGGAGCGCCTGCTCGAGCACGTTGTACCGCTCCTTGTCGGTGTGACGCTGATCCGCCCATTCGGCGAAGGGATGGGTCGAGGCCGAGATGATCGCCATGCCGTAGTTGGTGACCGCCTCTGAAACCAGGCGGCGGAGCGCATAGAGGTGCTTCGCCGTCTCCTTGATGTTGGCTCCGACCGGTGTACCGATTTCGATCTGGGAGCGAATGAACTCTGGGCTCACCATGCCTACCGCGATCTTGTCGCAGGCGGCGACCAGACCGGGGGGCATGTCGGGGACCAGGTCGCGCGTTTGACGGTCGACGAGCCAGTACTCCTCTTCGATCCCGATGGTGAAGCTCGGCCTGGCATGCGCCATGGTCCCTCCCTGCCTTAAGAGTAGAGAGCCATGAGCGGTGGGAGGTGATCTCGACAGAGGTGGTGCGGTGTTTTCCGCTCTTGCTGCTGGGCAGCGGGCCGCTCCGGCCCGGCTCAGCGTTGCTGAGCCTCAGGTGATGAGGTCCAAGCCGACCTCGGTGAGCGCAATAGCCAGCGCACCGGCCTCGCCGGGCCTCACCGAGACGGTCAATACGCCACCACCGCCGTGAGGAGCGTGGCGAAGCTGGAGATCGCGCACGTCGACCCCACTAGCGGCAAGCGCCTCACCAACCCGTGCCAGCTCTCCGGGCTCGTCGATGAGGGCGACCCGCACGGCGGCGAAGGCCGGACCCAAGGTGGCCCGTACCACCCGCGCTTCCTCCAGGGTCTCGGCCAGCCGATCCCCGGCGATCGCCGCGTCGAGGGAAGCGACCAGATTCTCCGCGGCCGTGGCTATCGCATCGCGGTTGAGGTCAACGATGTCAAGCCACATGGCTGGATCAGACGATGCCACCCTGGTGAGGTCGCGGAAGCTCCCGGCCGCAAGCTCCATCGTCGCAGGGTCGGCGCTGGCGATCCCGAGCAGCGCGGCCGCCAGCAGTTGAGGCAGATGGCTGACCGTGGCCACCGCCCGGTCATGGTCTCGCGCAGTCATCGGCACCGGTCTGCCGCCGAGGCTGGTCACAATGTTGTGCACCCGTTCCAGATCATCCGGTGCTGCATCGTCGGTGGCTACCACCCAGGCTGTGCCGCGAAACAAACCAGCCGTCGCCGCCTTCGGGCCCGACTGTTCCCTCCCTGCCATCGGGTGGGTCCCGACGAAGCGGACGTGCCGTTCGGTCGCCAGCACCGGGACCTTGACTGCGGCGACATCGATGACAAGAGCCGCCGATACCAACCGAGGGAGTGCGTCGATGACGGCTGCCGGTGGGCCGGCAAGGACTATCAGATCGTCCGACCGAAGGTCGTTCGGATCAGTCTCGCCGGCGGCGACGGCGCCGACCGCAACCGCCGTGGAGAGTCGCCCCGGGTCGGGATCCCAGCCAAGGACCTCCCAACCGGCATCGCCGAGACCGAGACCGATCGAGGCCCCAATGAGCCCCGTACCAGAAATGAGTGCCCGCGCCACGAAACGTCAGATCGGCGTGCCCATGGCGTCGGCAAGGGCACGCACGTCATCCATCAAAGCCTCGTACTCCGCAGGCAGAATCGCCTGCGGACCATCAACCAGAGCCGTCTCCGGCGCCGGGTGAACGTCGACCATGAAGCCGTCGGCCCCGCAAGCAACGGCGGCCCGCGCCAGCGGGGCGACGAGCTCGCGCCGGCCAGCGGAGTGCGAGGGGTCGACGATGATCGGGAGATGGGACAGCGACTTCACCACCGGAACCGCCGAAATATCGAGCGTGTTGCGGGTGGCGGTTTCGAACGTCCGGATTCCACGCTCGCACAGGATGACGTTGTGGTTGCCCTCCTTGAAGATGTACTCGGCAGCGTTGAGCCACTCCTCGATCTTCGCCGTGAACCCGCGTTTGAGCATGACCGGACGAGGTTGCTTTCCCAGCTCTGCAAGCAAGGCGTAGTTGGCCATGTTGCGCGTCCCGACCCTGATCATGTCGGCATAGGCCACGACGAGGTCTATGTCTCTGGGGTCGAGGATCTCGACCTGGAAGGGAAGGCCGAACTCTTCACGGGCCGAAGCCAGCAGCTCGAGGCCCTCTTCACCCAGGCCCTGGAACGAGTACGGCGAGGTGCGCGGCTTGAAGGCGTCACCGCGCAGGATGGTGGCCCCCGCCTTCATTACCGCTTCCGCTGAAGCGAAGAGCTGATCGCGGCTCTCCACGGCGCACGGGCCCGCGATAGGTGCGAAGTTGCCGCCACCGACAAGTGCAGTGCCTACGGCTACCACTGAGTCCTCGGACTGGAAGTCCCTGCTGACGAACTTGAACGGCTTCAGGACAGGGACGGCCCGCTCGACCCCGGGGAAAGCCTCCCAAGGAAGCTGCTGCACGCGGATGCGATCTCCGATGATGCCGATCACGGTGCGCTGCGCACCCTCGGAGACGTGGGCTTCCGCATCGATCTCGGAGAGTCGATCCAAAATGTGGGCGACGTCATCTGACGTGGCCTCTGCCCGCATCACAATAATCAAGCTTTCGTCTCCAGGCATGAGGGTCCGATCGGTCAGAGCGGACACAGGCTACTGATCGCTCGGGAGTGCGTATTACGTATTACGTATTACGTATTACGTATTACGTAGTCCGAGAGCGCCATCGGTCCAGTACGTTGTACGAAACTGTCGTGCGCAATACGGTCGAAAGCTACCTCATGACCCCAGCCACGGCCTAACGCGCCGTGGCAATTCTCCTTTGCTCAAGCTCCCGAAGCTCCCTCTTCGGGCTTGCGACTTGCGACTCGCGACTCGCGACTCGTCCGCTTGCAATAGCAAGCAAACTGCCTTATTCTGCGAGCACTGTGAAGACTCGTAATGTACGCGAAGTCGGTGGGTTCATCCGGGAACAGCGTGAGCGCTCGGCGATGTCGCTGCGGAAACTCGCCGACAAGGCGGGGATTTCGAATCCGTATCTTTCGCAGATCGAACGCGGCCTCCGTAGGCCTTCGGCCGATATCCTCGTTTCGATCGCAGCCGCGCTCGGCCTTCGCGCCGAGCACCTCTTTGAGCGAGCCGGTCTGCTCGATCGAGCGGACCATCCCGACATCATCGCGGCCATCGAAGAGGATGAGGGTCTCACGGCCGGTCAGAAGCAAGCAATGACGGAGATCTACAACAGCTTCGTCAACGGAACCAACGGACAGGAGAAACCATGACTTCAACTCTCGAGCGGCAGCAGGAAGCTGCGCTGAAAATGCTCTACGCCGTTCTGGGCGCCCCCGTCGTGGTGGGCCAGAAGGCCAAGGAATTCGGTATGGCGCTGGTGAACGAGACCTCATTCGAGGATCTCGAATCGGCAGGTCGCGACTTCGCCACAAGCCTGCAGGAAACGAAAGTCGTCGAACAGCTCCAGGAGACGATGGATGTCGAACAGTTCCAGGAAACGGTCGACAACCTACGGGACCAGCTCGAAACGCTGTTGACCAGCTGGCGCGATCAGTTCGATCCAACGGTCAAGAAGACCTCGAACAACGTGACGATCGAGGTCGACGACAACGGGGATTCCAAGAAGAAGACGTCGGCCACCGCCAAGAAGGCCTCGACCGCCAAGAAGACCTCGACGTCCTCTGCGACGAAGAAATAGAGAGCGATGTAGCCGAGACGGGAAACTAGGTTTCCGCTTCGTCTATCGAGACCTGATCGGGCCCATTTTTTCGAGCGCCAGTTTCCCGCTCAGGGCCATGGCCCGCTTGGGCCACGGCTCCCGACGGCCTCGTCGACACACACGGCACCGCGCCCGATTTGTGAAGCGCCATTTTCCCGCTCTAGCCGCTTCGCGGCGGGCCGCTCGGGCCACGGCTCCACAAACGGTCACGCCGACAGAGACCTGATCGCGCCTATTTGTGGAGCGCCATTTTTCCCGCTCTTGCCGCTTCGCGGCGGGCCGCTCGGGCCACGGCTCCACAAAGGGCCACGCCGGCACAGACCGGATCACGCCTATTTGTGGAGCCTCTAGTACTTGACGACCGGCTCCAGCTCCCTGGCCGCACCAACCCATCCCACCACCATGCGGGTGGTCGGCAGACGGCGCACCAACCTCATACGCGTATTCAGCTCGGTCATCGCGTCCAGCAGGTTCTCTGCGTTGCGCGTCCTGAGCTCTTTGACGGTGTCGACGCCTGCAACCTCGAGGAGGTCGGCGTACTCCGGACCTATTCCCTTCACCCTCATCAGATCTGCGCGATTCACCCATCCGAGCACATCGCGCTCTGCGAGCTTGGTCTTCCCCGCAAGGTTGCGGCGGCCTGTCTTGGTTGCCGCGACCTTGAGGAGCGCATCGGTGGTGCGGACTCCGTTCTTGCGAAGCTTCGTCGCCTCTCGAGTCGGAAGACCGACCGCCGTGATCGAAGCCATGCCCGTCCCTCCGTATGAGCCAAATCGTGGAACGCGGGAGCCTACCCAAAGCGATCGCGGGTCGCATATCAAGCCTCGGACCTTCGGGCAGGGAAATCCGACGGATCAAGCAGCCGCGGTGGCTCCAGGGTGTCGACCCACACTTCTGCGACATCTCCGGAGTGGCTCTCCAACATGTCGTGCAGGTCGACGCGACCTTCGAACCCGAGCAGCCGGTCCCACAACTCGTGGTAAACGACCACGGGCCAGCCCCACCGATACCGATACTTCGGCACGACGGCCCTCTGCGACCCGGACCGTTCGAGCAACGCGACAACCAAGTCGACATCGATTCCCGGCTGATCCCCGAGTCCAATGACGAGGCAGTCGGCCGCAGGCTGGCGGCGTACTACGTCAATCCCAACCCGCAGCGATGCGGCGATCCCCTCTTCCCACTCCGGATCGATGACGATCGTTGTCTCTCCGAGATCGGTTGATTCAATGATCTTGTCGGCATCGGGTCCGAGCACGGCCACGACCTCATCGACCGGCCAGTCCGCCGCATCGGCGACGACACGCTCGATCATCGTCACCGGGCCAAGTGGGTGCAGATATTTCGAACCGACGAACCCGCTTCCGGGGTCGTTGGCCACAATGAGGGCAACCGTTCGAGACACGGCTAGATCGTATCCAAAGTTTCCAGTCGCTCGCTGCGCTCGCTCCCAGTTGCCAGCCAAACCTCAGTCCGAAGTGTCCACGAAACCGAGTCAAGTCCTGCTGGGAACTGGAAACTGGTAACTGGTAGCTCGTAGCGGTCAGGCAATTGCTGCTTGGTATCTCAGGAAGGCGCCAACCTCGGACTCAGCGAGACTCGTGTCCACGATGATGTACTGCACATTCCCTCCGCTGTTGCGCACCGAGTCGCCGAGGGCATCGACGATGTCTGGCACGAGGTGCATTGTCCCGCCGCACGACGGGCATGCTGACTCCTCGGGCCCGGAGATCCACCGGCAGGAATGGCATACGGCTCCTGGAGTGGTGCGGTCGGCCTGTACGACCAGGGTCGCCACCGCACGTCGATTGACCGCGGCGGTCGCGTCGTGAACGCCGATCACGGCGTCTCGTCGCGATGCTGCCGTATCCAGCAGCCGCCTGACGAGACGCTCCTGCTCACCCTTCTCGTAGGCCTGGGCGACTCGCTTGCTGTGAGCCAGCACCGTGGCCGGAGTCATCGTGTGCGGATCGATGATGAAGGTCCCGGCCAGGCGCTTGGTGAGCTGGGGCGAGAGGCCCTCCACGACGCCGGCGGTGTGAACCTCCGGGCCTCCGACGATCAACAAGTCATATCCGGGATCTTCGTCGATTAGCGCGTCGAGCCTGGCTGTGACCTCGCGGTAGTGCTTGGCTAGGACCTCGTCGGCATGAGCTCGCACCCTGCGCTCTTCGTAGCCTGAGAACCCGCCGTAATTTGCCTTCCTGATTTCCTGGTCGCGCGTCTCTTCCGACGACTCGAGCCGGTTCATCCGGTACCGGAAGATCGACGCGGAGCGGCGATCCACGACGGCGACACAGAACCGACGGTAGTGCTCGAGCATGGCATCGAGTGGCCTGAGGTAGGGGACGGCATCGATCACCGCTCGATCTCTCACCGGCCCCGGGAGGCCAAGGTACTCATCGATGCCGGCACCGGAGGATCGAAAGATCGCAACCGCCCTGCCCAGATCAGAAGCAAATGCTGTCGATGCCCGCGTTAGGACCTCGATGTCATCACGCAGCGACATGCGTCGGTGGCGAGGAAGCGAATCCGGAATGTCCTTCGCCGGCGACAGCAGTTGCTTGATCCGCGTCGGGATCGACCGCAGCGAGGCCGGCCCCGCCTCCAGCCCCAGATAGAGCGACAGTACAGGAAAGCCCTGGCCGTCCATCTGCCTGAGGCGATCCACTGTTGCCTGCTCGAGCATGCTCACCTCCTGTGCCTGGCTCCACCGAGGCTACCGGGCAGGTGGTTGAGCGGCTAGAGGCAGTTGCCCACAAAGTATGAATTCGCGTTCTCAACGGCATCGGGCGGCTCTGATCCAAGTGGGAGCTGCAAGACTATGCCGGACGGAGGATGCCAGTGAATGTAGGAATCCCGACCGAAATCAAGAACGAAGAGCACCGGGTAGCGATCACCCCCGCTGGCGTCAGGGAGCTGACAGCCGACGGCCACAA
>Ga0255057_10001033_pt1 | contig 16049 bp, 12 predicted proteins | sample Cases_109_6_MG_FD_189022 | JGI IMG/M metagenome (GOLD analysis project Ga0255057, IMG submission 189022) | Seawater microbial communities from Amundsen Gulf, Northwest Territories, Canada - Cases_109_6 | ecosystem: Environmental > Aquatic > Marine > Gulf | place: Canada: Northwest Territories... | reverse complement strand
CGACCCGGACCCGCTGCTCTTCGACGACTTCCTCCAGCCCAAGCCCGCCTACTTCGCCGTGCGCGACGCCCTGCTGCGCGGCCGCGGCGGAGACCATCCCGTGGCGGGCACGCGGCTCTCGCTCCAACAGCTGGGCGGAAAGACGATCCTCTCGATCCGTTCCGACGATCCTGGCGTGGTGGCCCCCTCCCCCGCTTCGCACAATGACCCGAGGCGCGGCGACCCAGGCGGCGCCACGATCGAGCTGCTGTCACCGGGCGGTGACGTGCTGGCGCGCTCAGCCCCTGCCGGCAAGGGCTGGCACGTCAGGGACGGCACCACCACCTACATCTCCGGGAAGCGCACGGGCGCCTGGCTCCAGCTGCGCGAGAGCGACGGCCTCGACCTCGTGCTGTGGGGCAGCGACCTGGCCGCGCTCGATGCCACGGGTGGCATCGGTCTGCGCATCGAGATGGGCACGCTGCGCCTCTGCCTCGAGTTCGGCCCGGAGACGTTCGTCGAGAGCTCACCCAGCAAGCTGCTGGCCGAGGCGGCACCGAAGCCCCCGGGCTACGACTGCGGGGACGCCCCCGCCGCCCCGTAGGACAGGTCACCGCTTCAGGAAGCGTCTGGCAGCAGCAGCGGCTCGCCGCCCGCCAGGGCGGCGCGCAGCCGCGCCGGATCTCGCAACACCTCGGCGTTGTGGCGGAAGAAGGCGGCGACCTGCTCCCAGTTCTGGAAGTGGAAGACGTTGCCCTCGCGGCCCGGCTCGCGGTCGGGCTGGACCAGCAGCGCGAGCATGCCGTGGGCGCTGTAGCTGTCGGCGTCGATGGCGGTGTTGCCGATGCCGATCAGCAGGTTCTGGTAGTGCTTGCGCAGGCTGTCCAGCGTCCGCGTCTTGTAGCCCGTCTGGCGCAACGCGTCCCGGACCGTCAGGGAAGTCACCACCGGCTCCCGCGGGTAACCGTGCTCTGTCAGCCAGCGGGTGGTCTTCGGAAGCGTGAAGCGCGGGCGGGCCGTCACATAGAGGATCTGGAAATCCCGATCGAGGTCGTTCAGCGCCTCGGCGGAGCCTTCGATGGGAGTCGACAAATCGAGCTCCCCGAAGAAGAGCGCTCGCAGGTCCGTCTGCGAGATCGTCGAGTCGATGTCGCAGCCCACGATCACGCGGTCGCTGCGCCAGGCGACGAGACGGCCGTCAGCGCGAAAACTCTCGTTCGAGAAGCTTGCGGTCGCAGCGAACTTCTCGGACGCCGGCACCCTGGTGACGGCCTTGGCGAAACCGCGCTCGTCTGTGACGGAGCGTGCCACCTCCTGGCCGTCCACGAAGAAACGCACCTCGACGTCGGAAACGCCTCGCAGCACCCAGCCCGTCTTCTTCTGGCTGAAAGCCACGAGCCGCGCCGTGCCGTCCTCGAAGCGGATGCCCTCGTCCACATCGAAGTGCGGGCTGGCGCAAGCCACCAGCAGCGCCGCCAGAACGAGTTGGGCCCGCCTCAGCTCTGCACTTCCTGCGGGCCCGAGGGCCGGACGCGCGCGCTCATCCCCTTCCCGGCAGCAGGCAGGAGTGGATCGACTCCTCGCCAGGGATCTCTCGCGCCAGTGTGCGAATCGCCTTCTCCGCCTCGAGCAGGGAGAAGTCGTGGGTGTGCATGCGAGCGATCGGCGTGCGTCCGGACTCGATCAGGCGAATGGCCGCGTCGTAGGAATTCCAGGTCACTCCCATCGCGCCCTGGATGCGGATCTCCTTCAGCACCACCTTGTCCGACACGAAGTCCGGCACGGCCTTCATGCCCTTGACGCCCGCCAGCACGATGGTTCCGCCCGCCGCCACGTAGTCGAGGGCCCCAGCCACCGGCTGAGTGGCGTAGGCCGTCACTTCGACCACGACGTCGGCGCCGCGGCCGTCGGTGAGCTCGCGGATGCGCTGCTTGGGATCCTCCTGCTCGACGTCGATGGTGAAGTCGGCGCCGAACTCGCGCGCCAGCGCGAGCTTGTTCTCGTCGGCGCCGAGGCCGGTCACGATGATCGTGCCCGCCCCCACCTCGCGGGCGGCGAGCACGGAGCACAGGCCGCGCTGGCCGGGCCCGAGGATCACCACCGTGTCACCCGGCTGCGTCTGCGGCACCTCGGCGGCCCAGCGAAAGCCCGCACCGAGTGGATTGAACATGACGGCGATCTCCGGGGGCAGCGACGCGTCGACCTTGTGCACCACGGCGTTGGGCGCCACGTACATGTACTCCGCGTAGGCGCCCCACAGGCCGGGCGGCTGCGAGAGCGGAATGTACGAATAGATGCGCCGCGAGCGACACAGGTGGTAGGCCCCGTTCAAGCAGTTGGGGCAGGCACGACAGCCGAGCATGGTCTCCACGGCGATGCGATCGCCCACATCGACGCCCCAGCGCTGGGCCGCGGCATCGCCAATCGCGTCGACGATGCCCAGCGGCTCGTGGCCGGGAATCAGCGGGTAGGGAACCGGCAGTACGCCGGCGAACTGCTCGTGGTCGCTGCCGCAGATGCCGCAGGCCTCCACGCGCAGCAGCGCCGAGTCGTCGTCGATTTCGGGGATGGGGAGCTCCCGGGGCTCGAGCTTCCCGGGGCCGGTCTGGACCATGGCGAGGCAGCTGCGATCGGGCATGGGGATATCCTAGCGACCAACTCGAGTGTCGTGGCCATGTCGCGCGTGGCGCCTTGCAGCCACCAATGGCCCAAGCCACCGGGGTACCTCGCGCGTATAGCTCTCGTAGGCAGGGCCGAAACGCCGGCGCAGCCCGGGCTCCTCGACGAAGAGGATCCACGCCTCGAAGAAGGCGAGAGTCATGGCTGCGTGGGCGAGAAGCGCAATCTCTCCGGAGTAGAGAAAGTAGCTGCAGAGGATCATGCCGTAGGCCACGTAGATGGGATTGCGGGAATAGCGGTAGAGCCCGGCTAGCACGAGTTCAGTCGGAGGATCCACCGGCACCGGGCTGCCCCTGCCCAGCTTGGCGAACAGCCCGGTGCAGTACAGCACGACTCCGACGCCGGCTACGAAGAGTGGCACTGCCAGCAGCTGGCCGGGCCCGGTCTGCCAGACCGGCCAGCTCAACTCCCGGTTGAGATCGATCGCCCAGCTCGGCAACCGCATGAACACGACGAGTACGAAGACCGCGCCGAGCACGAGCCCAGCCACACGTCGCAACCCGCTCGCGTGTTTCGGTTCGCTTGCGCTCCGCAACTACAATGGGCCGCCGTGGTGGATGGAGCGCTCGGCTGCCCGACCCGCCGCCGGGGCGGCTCGAAGCGCCCGAGGCTCGTGGCCAGAGGCTACCAAAGGCCGATGGGAAGTTTTCGATAGTATTCCGCCCACGCGAACCCCGCGCGCGAGGTCCCCGTCGATGGCCCACCCGCTCCCCGCCGAGCAGCGCTCCGCCTACGATGAGCAGGGCTACCTGCTCGTGCGCGAGCTGTTTCCCGCTACCGAGCTCGAGCGCTGGCGAACGCGCCTGTGCGAGATCGTCGAGGGCGTGGCCCCGCGCGCGCAGGGCATGCTGGTGATGCGGGACGTGATGGTCGCCAAGGGCGCGGTCGTGCCGGACTCCGAGGCCGGGGCCATCGCGAAGGTGCAGGACTTCCACAACGACCCCGTGCTCTGGGAGTACGTCTGCCACCCGCTCCTGCTCGACGGCGTCGAGGCCTTCGTGGGGCCGGACGTGGCTTCGATCCACACCATGTTGATCAACAAGCCGCCGGGCGTGGACGGACGCCACCCGCTGCACCAGGACCTGCTCTACTTCCCCTTCCGGCCCGCCGACCGGATCGTGGCGACCTGGACCGCGCTCGAGAGCTGTACGCGCGAGAACGGCTGTCTGGTCGTGGTGCCCGGCACCCAGCGCGGCGATCTGCTGCCGCACGGGAACCCCGACTGGGACTACCTCAACACGGCCTACTTCGGCGCGGCAGGTGTCGGCGCGCATCCGGAACGCGTGCATCTGGAGATGGAGCCCGGTGACACGGTCTTCTTCCACCCGCTTCTATTGCACGGCTCCGGGCGAAACCGCAGCGACGGCTTCCGGCGCGCCATCTCCGCCCACTACGCCAGCGCGGCCTGCCGCTTCCTGGACGACGGCCTGCCCCATGGCGGCAGGCCCTACCGACTGATCCGGGGGCAGTCGCACCCGCAGGGGATTCTGGGCCCCGAGGCCTGAACTCCACTCCGTCAGACGGCTGCGTCGCGCGCACGCGGCAGCCGTCCGAAGGCCAGGCCCGCTACCAGCAGGCCCGAGACACCGGCCACCAGCAACCCGCGCTCGAAGGGCCGGCTGCGGTAGCCGAGCACGACCCGATGACGTCCTGCCGGTAGCGCCAGGGCAACGCCCACGCCGTTGGCTGGATGGAACTCCACGGGCTCGCCGTCGAGCTCGGCGAAACGACCTGGGTAGTAGAGCTCCGAGGCGAAGAAGATGCCGGCCTGGGGCGCGTCGACTTCGAACTCGACGCGACCGGCAGCGCGCGAGAGCTCGCGCGCGGGAACCAGCTGCGCGGACGGCCCCGAGGGCCATGCGAGTCGGCCCTCGGGATCCTCGACATGCACGATGCGGGTGTCGAGGCTGGGGCGCCGGAGTGCGGCGCCGACGGCTTCCAGGTCGGGGTGCCCCTGCCAGGCGCTCGCCACGAAGCCACGCGGCTGGACCGCCCGGTTGCGGTAGACGTAGGCCGGCCCCGGGAGGGTATCCACGTGCTCGAGCTGGCTCGCGCCAAGCGGGTCGGGGCTGACTAGGTACTTCACGTTCCACAAGCCGAGCAGCCGCAGTGAGCGGAGCGGATCTCCCAGCTCGCGGGTCACGTCGAGCCGCGCCGGGTAGAAGGAGGTGTAGAACTCCAGGCTGGGGATCCGATCGCTCAGGTTCGCGTTGGCCAGAGGCACGTTGCGCATGGCGAAGTAGGGCTCCAGCGATCCGCTCCAGCCTCCCGCCAACGCGTTGGCGCGCTCCCAGCCCTGGCTCGAGTTCAAGGCGTAGACGCGGTAGGGCTCGGTCTCGTCCGACAGCATTCGGGCCAGGTCGGATCTTTCGAACCAACGCCCCGCCGGGCCAACCGGGTTGTGGTCGCGCCCGAACCAGAAGAGATCGGCCACCGCCAGGGCGGCCACGGCGACACCCAACGCGATCGCCCAGGCCGGCCGCAGCCGACCCGCGAGCTGTTGCAGGCCGACCCCCGCCAAGACGGCAAGGAAGAGATCCACGAAGAGCAGGAAGCGCGTCGGAAAACGGAAGCTGTCGAAGCCCGGCACCAGCGAGAAGAACACCCCGAAGACCGGCGTGGCCTTGCCCAGGACCAGCAGCAAGCAGAGCAGCGTCAACACCCCGATCGTGAGGGTGGCCCCCCGTAGCGAGGGCTCGCTCGGAGGCGGCCCGCGCGCATCGCGCCGCAGCGCCCAGGCCAGTGCGACGACGGCGAGCAGCAGGGGAAGCCAGCCCACGTACGCCGTGATCTCCCAGAAGACGGTCTGAATGCCAGGCCAGAGCCTCTCCTGCTGGTCGGGCTGGCGGGGCCAGCTGTCGTCGGCGGGGTCGCCGAAGCGGCGCGGCAGCAGGAACGTGACCAGGTGGCGCGGGTGATAGCCGTAGCCGGTGGCCTCCTCCCACTCGAGCCCGCCCGAACGCCCCGACTCGCCCGTCAGCTCGAGTGTGGGCAGCAGCTGCGGTGCCGCGAGCCCCAAGCCCAGAACGACTCCAGCGAGCAGCAGCGCGAGCTTCTCCACGGCCGCCCGCCAGGCGCCGCCCGCCGCCAGCGCGCCGGCTCGCAGCAGCGCGTATAGGCCACCGACCAGCAGGCTGCAGTAGGCGATCTGAGGGTGGCCGGCGAGCAGCATCGCCGCGGTAACCAGCGCGACGCCCGCCGCTGCGCGCCGCGGCCTCTGCCCGCGCAGCTGCCGTTCGATCAGGGCCAGGAACAGCGGCAGCCAAGCAGCCGAAGCCACCATGTTCATGTGTTTCGCGTGCACGACGAGAAAGCCGCAGAGGCTGAAGACGAGGCCCACGAGGATCGCCGGCAGCCCGTCGAGGCCGAGGCTGCGCGCGTAGATGATGCTGAAGAGCCCCCCCAGGAAGAAATGCAAGACGATGGACAGGTTCACGGCGCGATCGATGGGCAACAGCCAGAGCAGCAGCCCATTGGGCGGATACAGCGCGCCCACCTGTCCCTCGGCCAGCAGTGGGAAGCCCGTTCCCATCAGGGAGGTCCAGAACGGAAGCCGCCCCTCGCGCAGTGCATCCGCCAGCAGCTGGCGAAAGGGCGCGTTCTGGTGCAGCAGATCCGAGCCACCGAGATCGTGGGTGAAGAAGATCGTGTCGGGCTGGAGCGCGGGCCAGAAGAAGGCGCAGAGGACCGTCGCCAGTACGAGGCCCGCCGCCGTGTAGAACCTGAGAGCCGGCGTGTCGGACCCCTCGCGCAGTCGGCTCGCGCAGCCCGTCAGGGCCGCGCGGCGGACGCAAGATACCAGATCAACCGCGCCCAGGACGCGCTGGCACTCACGACTGCGGCCTCGCGGACCGCCTGTGGGGCGAGCGCCGGGGTATGCTGCGACGCCGCCACCCGAAGATCCGAGGAGAAGTCATGGGCCTCTACGAGAGCGATCACCCCGACGTGCCCAACCTGAAGGGCCTCCACCCCTATCACTTCACGGTCTCGAACTGCTCCCAGCGCGTGCGCCTGGCGCTCGAGGAGAAAGGGCTCGAGTGGACCAGCCACCACCTGAATCTGCCGGGCAACGAGCACGTGACCTCGGACTACCAGCGCATCAATCCCAACGGAGTGGTGCCCACCCTGGTCCACGACGGACAGGTGGTGCTGGAGTCGAACGACATTCTCGTCTACCTGGACGAGCAGTTTCCCGAGCCTCCCCTGCGGCCGGCCGAAGCCGCGGCTCGCCAGCGCATGCGGGAGCTGATCGCCCTCTCGAGCGCCTTCCAGCCGACCATCAAGACCTTGTCGCACGAGCTGCTCTTCCGACCCTTCCGCAAGGTGGGCGAGGCGGAAGTCGCCCTCTACGAAGCACAGCACAACGACCCGGCCCTCGCGGCTTTCTTGCGCGACTACGCCGAGAACGGCGCCGCCTGGCAGGACCGGGTCGCGAAGGCGAAGGTCGAGCTCGAGGCGACCCTCGACCGCCTCGAAGCAGCGCTGGGCGAAGGCCCCTGGCTCTCCGGTGCCCAGTACGGGCTGGCCGATATCTCGTGGGCCGTGAACCTGAACCGGCTCAACCAGGCGCAGCTGGATCTCTCGCGCTGGCCGCGCTTCGCCGCCTGGGGAGAGCGGGCGACGGCCCGCCCGGCGTTCGAGCGCGCAGTGGTTTCCTACACTCCCAGCTGAGGTGCCCGCGCCGCTAGGGGCCGGCCTTCTCCCCGAGCAGGGCCCGCGCCTCCCGCAGATCCTGTGTATCGAAGCCCTCGGTGAAGCTCGCGTACAGGCGCCCGAGCACCGTCAGCTCTTCCTGCGCGGGACCTCCCCGCAACGCGAGCCGCACCAGGCTCATGGCCGCGCGCAACGCCAGGGAAGGCGCGCGCCCATCGCAGGTCATGGCGTAGGCGCGCTCGAAGTGCCGGCGCGCCTCGCTCTCGTCGCCGCTCTGTGCGAGAACGACCTCGCCCTCGAGCCGCACGATCTCGGACGCGTAGAAGACCTCGAGGCCGTTGGTGCAGATATCGAGCGCCTCGTGGATGGCGGCCTCGGCCTCCTCCAGCCGACCCTGGGCCAGGAGCATCTCCGTCAGGCCGCCGAGAACGAAGCTAGTGTCGAGCTGGGCTCCCGTCGCGCGAAAGCGTTCCAGCCCTTCCTGGCTGCGGGCGATGCCGGCCTCGGGCTCTCCCCGGGCCGTGATGCCGCGACCCAGCGAGACCAATCCCCCCCCGACCCAGAGCGGGAAGCTCTGCTGCGTCGCGATCTCGAGGGCTTCGGTGCCCAGGTCGAAGAGCAGCGCGTCCCCCCGTACCTGGAACACCATCGAAGCCATCGTCAGCACCCCCGCCAACGTGAAGGGGTGGCGATCGCGGCGGGCGGCCTCGATCACCTGCCGCGCCAGCTGCGCGGCGCGATCCGGGTAGCCCAGCGCCCACAGGCAGAACGCCGCGTTGGCACGGGCGACACCGGCCGTGCCGAGCGAGTAGGTGACGGCCAGCTGGCGGTGTCGCGCCGGTTCGTACAGCGCGTAGGCGCGCTCCACGAGGTCTACGGACTCGGCGAAGCGCCCGGTGAAGAAGGCCTGGATGCCCGCCGCCGTGAGACCGAAGAGCTGCGACGCCTCGTCCTCTGAGCTTTCGCCGATCACTCGCAGCTGCTCCGCCAGCTCGGCTGAGGGCTCGCGATCACCGCGCACCATGTGGAAGAGCCACAATCCGTGCAGCACCGGCACAAGCTGCGGGCTCTCGCCTGCCTCGCTCACCAGCTCGCGAGCGCGGGCAAAGGCATCCTGCACCTGGTCCGCGGCATAGCCGCGGCTCGCGAGCAGCGCCGAGCCGCGCAGGGTATGGCAGGCGAGCTCCAGCCGGGCCCTCGCAGCCGAGGCCGGCTGTTCGGACAAAACGGCGAGCGCGCGCTCGGCGTGGCGCGTGGCTTCGATGTTCGCCGAGACGCCGACCGCGCGGCGCGGCGCCATCAACAGATAGAAGACACCCTTGTTGGCATCCCCTCCCTGGAGGAAGTGCTGGGCGACGATCTCCGGGCGCGCGGCCGCCTCGGCCTGGAAGTCCGTCTCGAGCGCGACGCCGATTCGCAGGTGGTGGGCCCTGCGCTCCGAACGCACCAACGATTCATAGGCCTCGTCGCGCAGCAGGGCGTGGCGGAAGCGATAGAAGTCGTGGTTGCTGCCCTCGAGCCCCTCGACCGTAGACGTCACTCGCGTGGCAGATGGCCTCCACCGAGAAGACAACGTCGAAGGACGCATCCGGGAAGGGGAGTTGATGGAAATCCCCCCGCTTCACCCTGAGATTGCGGAGGCGCCAGCCGTAGAGGCGCGCCGCGCGCACATGCCATGGCGTGAAGTCGACGCCGCAGCAGGAAACGTCCGAATTCCTGCGCGCGAGCGCTCGCAGATTGAAGCCCTTGCCACATCCGAGCTCGAGCACGCGGCGGGCGTCGGTGGCCCGCACGTGCTGCTCGACGATACGCGCCTGCGCGTCGTATCCAGACGCATCGAAGCAGCCGTCCGGGTTCAGAGCCATATGCATCGAGCCACGCGGCGAGTGGCAGAGCAGGTAGGCCGGCAGGCTCTGCGTGAAGTAGGGAACGATGCAATCGAGGCTGCGCTGCCGGCTCAGGATGCCCCGCAGGTCGAAGCTCTGCTGCAACAGGTCGAGCAGGCCTTCGAGCCCGGGATCGCCTTCCGCGGCCGCGAGTGCCTGGACTTCCGGGGGAATGCTCAAGAGGAATCACCTCTCCTCATCCGATGGATCGCATGAGATCTCATCCGATGGAGGCGCTTCCTGGGCACCGATCAGCGGCACTCCTGATCGTCGGGCCTAAGCGTTGCCACGTCAAGTACGAAGCTACCTATGCAGCTTCGGGCATCCCCCTTGGGGGAGCGCCAATCAGGCGTTTCGGCCATCTGCAATCTGGTGTACCCAAGTCCCTCCTACCCTCGAACTGGGATCCTGCGATGGCCGGCCGCAAGCAGAAGTCGGCCGCGAAGGCGGCCAAGACTCATACGCGCAACGCCAAGAAGAAGAAGGCGGCCAAGACTCCCACGCGCAACGCCAAGAAGAAGAAGGCGGCCAAGACTCCCACGCGCAACGCAGAGACGAAGGCGGTGAAGGCAGCGCCGCGATCGCGAGCTGCTCCGATCCGTGCACACCCGGAAGCGGGCCTCAGCAAGGCGCAGGTCGCGCAGCTTCACGCCAAGCTCAACGAAGAGCGCGATCGCATCCACGGCAGGATCCGAGAACGAGTCGGCCAAGCGACGCAGGATGCAGCACCGCTTCCGGAAGAGGGAGACAGGGCGCAGCGCCTGCGCGAGCAGGACTACCAGCTGCGACTCGCCGACAAGCAGCAGAAGCTCCTCGACCAGGTCGAGGGCGCCCTGGAGAGACTGGAATCCGGCGAGTACGGGATCTGCCCGGGCAGTGGGGAGCCCATCGGCTTCCCGCGGCTCGAGATCCGGCCCTGGGCCCGCTACAGCGTCGACTACAAGGAGCAGATGGACCGGCGCAAGCGCTGACGCCTACAATGGCGTTGATGCACTGCTCGGCCTGCGCCCACGAGAATCCGCCGGAGGCCCGCTTCTGCCAGCGCTGCGGCGGAGCCTTGGCTGCGACGGACACGGCGTGTGAGAGCTGCGGCACGGCCCTGCCCAGCGAAGCGCGTTTCTGCCACGCGTGCGGAACCTCCCGAACCGCGCCAGCCACCGCTCGCGGCGAGGCTGAGCGCCAGCCCATCGACTACACGCCCCGTCACCTGGCCGAGCGGATTCTTCGCTCCCGCTCAGCACTCGAGGGCGAACGCAAGCAGGTGACGGTGCTGCTCGCCGACGTGAAGAGCTCCATGACCCTCTCCGAGGAGCTCGACCCGGAAGAATGGCACCGCGTCCTCGAGCGTTTCTTCGAGCTCCTGGCAGACGGCGTGCACCGCTTCGAGGGCACGGTCAACCAATACACTGGCGACGGCATCATGGCCCTCTTCGGCGCGCCCCTGGCCCACGAGGACCACGCGCAGCGGGCCTGCTGGGCCGCGCTGCACCTGCGCGACGCGCTTCGCGCCTACGCCGACGAGCTGCGTCTCGGAGCTGGGCTCAACCTCTCGGTGCGCCTCGGCCTCAACTCCGGTGAGGTCGTCGTGGGCAAGATCGGCGACGACCTGCGCATGGACTACACCGCCCAGGGACATACCGTGGGCCTCGCCCAGCGCATGGAGCAGCTGGCCGAATCGGGCAGCGTCTACCTGACCGACCGCACCGGCCGGCTCGTCGAGGGCTGGTTCGCCCTGCGCGATCTCGGCCCTTCGAAGGTGAAGGGCGCCTCGGAGCCCGTGACCGTCTACGAGCTCGAGGGCATCGGACCGCTGCGCTCACGCTTCGAGCTCTCGCGAGCCCGCGGCCTCAGCCGCTTCGTCGGTCGCGGGGATGAGCTCGAGGCGCTCGAAGCAGCGCTCGAGCGGGCCGAGGCGGGCGAAGGCAGTGTGATCGGGATCGTGGCCGAAGCCGGCACGGGCAAGAGCCGGCTCTGCTTCGAATTCGCCGAGCGCTGCCGCGCCCGCAGGATTCCGGTGCGCCAGGCCCAGGCGCTGTCCCATGCCACGAGAACGCCGTTTCTGCCCATCCTGCAGCTGCTGCGGGAGACCTTCGAGATCCACGATCGCGACGAGCCCGGCGCCGCGCGCCAGAAGATCGCCGGCGCGGTGGTGTTGACCACGCCCGAGCTCGAGCCCGAGCTGCCGCTGCTCTTCGACTTCCTCGGCGTACCCGACCCGGAGCGCCCTGCCCAGGAGCTCTCCTCCGAAGAGCGTCAACGCCGGCTCCTCGCGGCCGTGCAGCAGCTGATCCAGAACCGCAGCCAGCGGACCGCCGGCGTGATCGTCATCGAAGACCTGCACTGGATCGACGCTGCCAGTGAGGCCTTCCTTTCGAGGGCCGTGCACGCAGCCGAGCAGTCGCGAACCGTGCTGGTACTGAACTACCGGCCGGAGTACCACCCCAGCTGGATGCAGGGCGCCAATTTCCAGCAGCTCCCGCTGCGGGCGCTGGGGCCCGAAGACGCCGGGGACCTGCTGCACACCCTGCTCGGGGCGGACGATTCTGTCGCCCCCCTGCGCGCACGCGTCGCCCAGCGCACCCGGGGCAACCCCTTCTTCATCGAGGAGATGGTGCGAAACCTCGCCGAAGCGGGGTATCTCGAAGGCGAGCCGGGCGCCTATCGCCTGGCCCGGGAGCCCGGCGACGAGCTGCTGCCGGAGAGCGTGCACAGCCTGCTCGCCGCACGCATCGACCGGCTGGAAGAGTCGGCCAAGCACGTGCTCCACGCAGCGGCGGTGATCGGCGACCGATTCGACGAGCCGCTGCTGGCGGCGACGCTGGAACGCCCGGCCGACGAGCTGGCCGCCGAGCTCCACAGCCTGGTGGCGGCCGACCTGCTGGCGGAGGAATCGCTCTACCCGGTGCGCGAGCTGGCCTTCCGCCACCCGCTCACGGGAGAGGTGGCGCGGCGAACCCAACTGCGCGAGCGCCGCGCTCGACTCCATGCGGCCGTGGCACGGGCCCTGGAGGAACGCCACCCCGACGAGCCCGGCCCGGGGGCCGCGGTGCTGGCGGAGCACTGGGAGGCTGCAGGAGACGCCTTGCGCGCCGCTCGCTGGCACCGTCACGCCGCGCGCTTCAGCGGCCTGCGCATGGCGGCCGAGACCTTTCGACACTGGGAGCGGGTGCGTGCTCTCTCCGGCGAGGCACCCGCATCCAACGACGCCGACGAGCTGGGTGCCGAGGCTCGCGCGCAGCTACTGCTCGCGGGCGCCCGCATCGGCGCCGACGAAGCTTCGATGCAGGCCCTCTACGATGAGGGCATGGCTCTCGCCGAGCGCGCCGGCCACCGCGCCACCATGGGCTGGCTGCTCACCGCCCGCGCCAACTACCTGCACCAGACCAAGGGCTGGGTCGAGAAGGTCCTGCCGGATCTCCGGCGCGCCATCGAGATCGCGGACGAGGTCGACGACCCGGGGCTCCAGCTCGTGGCGCGGTACCATCTTGTATTGCCAACGGTCGCCCAGCGTCTCTCGGTTGCGCTTGAGATGGTTGGGGACCTGCGCGCACGGGCGGAGCAGCTCCCGGGCAGCAGCGACCTCCTGGGCCTGCCGGTACGACCCTTCCTGCTCTGGCTCGAAACCTCCGTGCTCAACTGGAGCGGGCGGATTGCCGACGCCGAGGCCGTCGTCGAGCAGCTGGGCGACGCGGCGGAGGAGGAGGGCTCGCCCTTCTCCAAGCACCAGTACATCGCGGCCCGCACGGCGGTCGCGATCGCGCGCGGCGACGCCGCGGCCGCGCGCGAGGGTGCGGCACTCACGGCCGAGCTCGGTCAGAGCTACACCGCGACGGCCCCGAAGTTGATGGCGCTGTCCTCCCAAGGGGGCGCCCACGCGCTCTCGGGGGATTGGGAGGCCGCCGCCGAATGCCACGGCCAGGCCCTCGCCACCATTCGGCGCATCGGTGCGGTTCGCAACTTCGAGATCCAGCCCCTGACGAACCTGGCCCGAGCGCTCGCCGAGTCGGGACGCGCGGAGGAGGCCCTGGCCCTGGCCGACGAAGGCGCCGCGCTAGCCGAGGAGCGTGGACCCCTCTGGGCCGCGACGGCCCAGCAAGCCAGGGCCTGGGCGCTGCTGCGCCTCGAGGACGCGGCCGCGGCCCCCGCGATCGAGGCTGCAGTGACCGAAGCCGAGCGCCTTTCCGACGAGGTCGGCGCCGCTCAACTAAGAACGGAGTGCCGCGAGATCCGCGCCGAGCTGGCCGGGCTCCTCGGTGACGCCAGCGCCCGCGACCGCTGGCTCAGCGAGGCCGAGCAGCGCTACGCGGAACGCGGCGCCAGCGGCCACGCACGGCGCCTCGCCGGGCTGCGCAACGCCTGAGCCCCGACAGCCGGGCTGATTTCAGGGCACCAGGCCCAAGCGTCGCATCTCCTCGAAGACGGCGCGGCCGATCAGCCGCTGGGCACGCGCGTTCGGATGGAACTGGTCGCAGTACTCCGCGGTGCCGAAGAAGTTGCAGCCGATCCCCTCGCTGCCCGCCTCCCGCTCGAGCTGAAGCTCGAAATCCACCAGGTGGGCGTTCGGGTAGCGCGCGGCGATCTCGCGGATGCGCTCGTTGAGAGCGCTGGGTGCGCGGCCCTGCGGGTCGGCGTCGCGCGCCTGCTTGAACGCCGTAAGGGCTTCGGAGTGGCGGCCTTGCCGCTGGAGCGCCACACCTCGCTCGAAGTGCTCGGCCCAGCCGGCCAGAGAGCGCCGCTGGCTCACGAGCTGCTCCGGCCCCGTCTCCCAATCCGCCCGGCGCACCGGAAACTCGTAGAGATTGCTGGCCACGGTCACCAGCATCACCCGCGCGCCCTGCCGGCCCGCGCGCTCGATCACCTGGCTGATGTTGTCGCTGAACTTCTCGAGCACCTGCCGGCGGGCCGCCAGGGCGAGCTCCGGGTCCGGGATACTCGTCCCGCCGCCGATGCCCAGGCTGAACGCCCGCGCCAGCAGTGTGTAGCCCCGGCTGCCTGCCAGCCAACGCTCCACGTCGTAGATCCAGGCGTTCTCTTCCAGCCAGATGCGCAGCCGCGTGCGCTGGGGCCACCAGTTGGCGAAGTCGTTGTGGCCGGCGTAGATCACCAGCACGCTCGGCTCGGCCTCGAAGAGCTCGCAGGCGCACTGGCGCACGAAGCTCGTGTCTTTGCACGGAAAGCCCCGGCTCGCCACCTTCCAGCCCTCGGGCTCGGCCTCCTGCAGCAGGTAGCGCAGCGGGCGCGCCAGGGGCAGCCCCTTGCGCAGCGGAAAGCCGAAGACGCTGCTCCCACCGAGTGTCACCAGCAGCTTGCGCCCCCGGGTATCCACGTCCGCCGGGTTGCAACGCCACTCCGCCTCGCGCCAGCCGAACTGGCAGGCCCGGTGGTCGGCCAGCGACACATAGTCGGGACTCGCCCCGAGCGGCTCCACGCCGGCGAGCGTTGCCGCACCCTCGACGAGCCCCCACAGCAGCAGTGGGGCGCCGATCAGCAGCAGCAGGCGGCCGAGAATCTCACGCATGCCCGGGCCTGCCTCTTCTCAAGCTTCGCGAGCGTCGACCTGCGACGCGTCGGGACGGTTCGGAAAGTGTCGCTTCAGACCCAGCAGCGGGCGCTCGAGGAAGCGCCAGCTGGCGGCGCCCACCAGCACCGAGAGGCCGATGACACCCACGTAGACGAGTAGCTGGAGCCAGATCTGGCCCGGCTGGTCCACGTAGGGCTTGATGCCGAAGCGCTGGAGCGTGAGCACGAAGATCACGCGCACCGCCTCGTGCACGACGTAGATGGCGTAGCTGTAGCGCCCGAACATGCCGAGCAGACGTCCGCTCAGTACCCGGGCCGTGAAGCCCTCTGGCTTCGCCCCGACGGCTAGCACCAGGCAAGCCCCGAACAGGCAGGCCAGCAGCGTGAAGCCCGCCGTGAGCGTGCCGGGCAGGACGTAGAAGAAGAGCCCGCTCTGGGCGAACACCACAGCGGCGAGGCCAAGCACGCTCGCCAAGGCCACCGCGCGCGCTGCCGGGGTCCAGCGCCCGAGCCCGCCCGGGCCACGCGCGGCACAGGCCAGCAGGGCACCAACGGCCAGGCCGTCGAAGCGCGTGGGCGTGAGCACGTGGATCGCCACGGGCGCGACGCCCTGAGTCAGCAGCACGATGCGCAGCAGCAGGGAGAAGACCACCAGGCCCACGCACACGGTCACCAGTCGGCGTCGCGTGGTAGCGAGCACGACCAGGGGCCAGAACAGGTACCACTGCTCTTCCACGGCGAGAGACCAGAAGTGGTCCAGGAAGTGCGTGTGCACGAAGTCGCCGGCCCCCGCCATGGCAAAGTTCTGGAGGAAGAGCCCGAACCAGATCCAGTCGCCACCCACGCGCTCGAAGACCACCGGGGGGGCCAGCAGCAGCAACAACAACAGGTAGCTGTAGTAGACGGGGAAGATGCGCAGCGTGCGGCGCGCGTAGAAGTTGCGGAAGTAGTGACTTTTGCCCGAAGCAGGCCGCGCGGCCTTGGAGTCCAGCAGTACGCCCGTGATCAAGAAGCCCGAGAGCACGAAGAAGAGATCGACGCCGGCCCAACCCCAGTTGCGAAACGTGTAGAAGAGCGCTGATCCGACGGGGGAGCCGGGCCCGACGAGCGTCGTGTGAAAGAAGAGCACCAGCAGGATCGCGATGCCGCGCAGACCGTCCAGGACGGGAATGCGCCCGGCACGGCCGGCGAGCGCCAGACCGGTGGCGCTGGCCTGCTGGGCTTGCGCACCCGGTCCGTCCCGGGCGACCGGGGAATCCACCATGGCACCGGGTCAGCGTCCCGCCGAGGCTCTCGAGAGCGCGAGCGGGTTGGGGTCGGCGTGGCCATTGG
>Ga0255057_10001031_pt1 | contig 16059 bp, 13 predicted proteins | sample Cases_109_6_MG_FD_189022 | JGI IMG/M metagenome (GOLD analysis project Ga0255057, IMG submission 189022) | Seawater microbial communities from Amundsen Gulf, Northwest Territories, Canada - Cases_109_6 | ecosystem: Environmental > Aquatic > Marine > Gulf | place: Canada: Northwest Territories... | reverse complement strand
TGCAACGTTAGGGCTCCTCGTTTGAGGCCGTCCCAGAAGGGCTTCGACAGCTCGGTCGGGCGCGGCAGGGGTTTTGCGTAGTCGCTTTGCTGCGTCATTCGGTCCCTAGCACGAGCGACGCTTGCTCGCTCAGGATGCCGCCGTTGCCGTTTACGAAGGCCAGCTCGCAGTCCGCGACTTGGCGCTCGCCGGCGCGGCCTTGCAGTTGGCGCACCGCTTCCGTGACGTGGGAGGTACCGCCCGCTAGACCCGGCTGGCCGAACGAGAGCTGGCCGCCGTGCGTGTTTACGGGCAAGTCGCCCTTGTAAGTCAGATCGTGTTCGTCGACGAACGGTCCGCCGCGGCCCTTCTCGCAGAACCCGGCGTCCTCTAGCGTGATCAGCACCGTGATCGTATAGCAGTCGTATATGGAGGCGAGATCGACATCGTTGGGCTCGACGCCCGCCATCTCGAACGCCTTGCCAGCGGACTCCACGATGGGTGAGGTCGTGATGTTCGTCATCTGCGACAGCATCGCCCCCCGCGACGCTTCGCCGGCTCCGAGCAGCCAGGCCGGCCGCTGAGGCGGCTCATTCGCCAGCTCGGGCGATACGACGACCATCGCTGCGCCGCCGGTACAAGGCCGAACGATCTCATACAGGTGCAGCGGGTCGACGATCAATCGCGATTCAAGTACGTCGTCGACGGTCAGCGGTTTGTCGAAGAACAGCGCGTCCGGGTTGGCGTTGGCGTTCGTGCGCTGATCCGCCGCCACTTTCGCGAGTTGGCGGCTTGTCGTGCCGTACTCGTGCATGTGTCGCATCGCGATCTGGGCGTAGCCGGAGTTGACGCCCATCGGCCCGTACGGCACCTCGAACTCTCGGTAGGGGAGTTGCACCGCCGGACGCCTTGCGCGGGGGGCGTAGAACGTATCGATGTCCGATGCTTCGCCGCTGACACAGAGGACGGCGCGACAGAGGCCGGCGTCGATCGCCGCCGCGGCTCGCCAGACCATGGCGGCAGCGGAAGCGCCGCCGAGGTCGACGACGTCGCCGTAGGTGGGGTGAACGTTGATGTACTCGCCGAGGATCGCCGGCCACATCGCCATCGCCTCGGTGATCGGCGGTGCGATCAGCAGGCCGTCGATATCGGACGGCGCAAGTCCGGAGTCGAGGACGGCTTGTCGCGAGACGTCGGTCCAGATCCCGAGTGTCGTCTTGCCTTCGGCGGAGCCGGTCGGCTTGATCTCGCCGATGCCGGTGATCGCGGCGGAACGATTGAGGGTCAAAGCCTAAGAATGGCGGCGCGTCATCATCGGGGGGCGCTCGAATGGAGTCACGATCTCAAGTTCCCGGCTCAGAGGATTCACTTTTCATGCCAAGCGCTTCAAGCGCGCTCACACCAAGCAGGGGCTCGGGGACATCGACGATTTCGACGGGAATACCCGCCTCTCGGCCGTCGATGTGCAAGACCGCCACGGTTAGTTCCGCATCGACGATTCTGCGATCGGCCAACATCACTTGAGTTGGCAGCCCAGCAGGCAGGTCGAGCTGCCGTCGCAGGTCAGGCGAAATCGCTGTATAGAAGCTGCCCATGTCAACGAGGAATCTAACGGATATCGCCTCCTCGCGACTGCGTCCGATCTTGCCTTCGGAGTGAACTAATCCCATACAGCCATTCTACAGGAGCGCTAGGTTGTCGCGGTGCACGACTTCGTCGCCGTAGTGGTGACCGAGCACCGATTCGATCTTGTCGGAACGTACGCCCCGGATTCGCAGTATGTCGTTTGAGCTGTAGTCGGTGATTCCGCAAGCGATCCGGTCGCCGGCAGGGTCGACGATGGCCACTGCGTCGCCGCGCTCGAACGAGCCCTCAACGTCCTTAATGCCGGCGGCGAGCAGGCTGCGGTTGTCGTTGCGCAGCACCTTTGCAGCACCAGCGTCGACGACGATGTTGCCCTTGATCGAAAGACCGGTCAGTATCCAGCGTTTGCGGCTCTCGATGCGATCCGCCGTCGAGGGGAAGAAGGTGCCGACGTCCTTGCCCTCCGCGGCGTGCACCAACGTTTCCGGCTCCTTGCCGGGCGCGATGACGACGTCTGTACCGCCGCCCAGCGCCAGCCGCGCGGCCTGGATCTTCGTTTCCATACCGCCTACTCCGACGCCGTCGGTGTTGGCTCCTGCCAGAGCTTCGATCCGATCGTCGATCTTCTCTACGGTGGGTATCAGTTCGCCGGAGCTGTCGCGGCGGGGGTCGGTTGTGTAGAGTCCACCAGTGTCGGTGAGAAGCGCCAGCAAGTCCGCGTCAACGAGGTTCGCTACTAGCGCCGAGAGGTTGTCGTTGTCGCCGATCTTGGATTCTTCGATCTCATCGACGCCGACGACGTCGTTTTCGTTGACGATCGGCACCACTCGAAGTTCAAGGAGCGAGATCAGAGTGTTTCGTGCGTTCAAGTAGCCTTGTCTGTCGCTCAGGTCTTGTTTCGTGAGCAGCGCTTGCGCGATCGTGATGTCGTGCTTGGCGAACAGGTCCTGGTAGGCCTCCATCAGGTCCGTCTGGCCGATCGCCGCCAGCACCTGCCGGAACGGCACATCCTTGCGGTCCTTCGCCATGCCGAGTCGATGCCGTCCCGCGGCGATCGCGCCTGAGGTGACGACGATCACCTCCGCGCCCCGGGCGGACAGCCGCGCGACCTGCCCCACCAGCTCCGACATCACGTCGTGGTTCAGGCTTGCGGTACCGGCGGTTAGCACGTTGGTACCGATCTTGGCGACGATACGGTGGTACTTGAGCGCCTCTCCGGTCTCGCCCCGTTTCGGGGTCGAAGGGGCGTTCTCAGCCATGGTCTCGGGAGTTAGCTAGCATACGTTCGGATTATACAGCCGGTAACGTCGCGAGCGGTCACAAATTCTCAGGGCCTACGACGTAGCAGCGCTATGTGATAAATTGCGCAATGATATGAGCCGACTAGCTGTCAGCCGCTATGTAGTCACGATCGCTGTCGCCTGTCTGGGCGCTGTCATCGGAACTTTCCTCATCGCGGGCCCGCCGCACGAAGCTGCTGCGGACGAACCGGAGATTACGTTTCAGTACCCCGAGCCAGAGGGCGACGTCTTCCTGGAGCCCCTGCTGGTGATCCAGATCTGTTTCGCGGAACCTATTGACGTGCGTGACAAGCCGCCGAGCGGTCCTGATGGTGAGTTCGAGTTTGACATCGATCGCCCGGACGGCCTCGGTCTCGGGATGCGGATCGTCTTCCAGGCGAATGGCTACGGTGTCGCGATCTACCCTGGCATCGCTCCTGAGGACTCCGAAGAAGGCGATTGGGCGTTGAACTACCAAGTTCGTGACGCGGCAAGTTTGGACAGGCTCAATGACCGTATCGTCTGGGAGGTCCAGAGCGGCGGCGAGCCTGTAATCACGCCGACGCCGGCCGTGTGCCCAACGAGCGGCGTCCCGCCCTCAACTCCGATCGGCGATTCTGGTGGCACGGCCGGAACTCCCGATGGCACTAGCGGCGGCAGCGAGACGCCATCGAGTACGCCCGACGGGACGGACAGCGTCGCCGAAGACGGCGACGACGATGACATTTTGAGGTTGGCGCTCCTGACGCTCGGCGTTGTTGGTGGCGCGGCGGTGATCCTCGGGATCGGATATATGATCCGCAAGCGGGTCGGCTTCTGGCTCCATCGTCCGCCCGAAGACGACGGCTCATCCGAAGACGAGCACTAAGCTCCAGGGATCAGAGTTTCAGCGAGGTGGGCTTCCGGCCTAGCCGCCGGCAACGGGGGCTTTGTCTTCCAGGAGTTCCAGTTCGCTGCTCCAGCGCTGGAACGTCTTGCGCCGCTCTTCCAGTTGGCTCTTCATTTCGTCAAGATGTGCGATCTTCTGCTGCACGATGGAGTACTGAGCCTCGACGACCTCTTTCGCCTTATCCAGCTGGCGTCTCTTTTCGGCAACGTCGGACTCGGGGTCGTACTGCGCACGCAGTTCGCGTAGCATCTCCTCTGCGTCCACCATCTCCTTGATGTCCGCGAGAGCTACGCCGAGAAGGTCCTGCAGCCGCCGGATCTGTGTCACGCGCTTAACGTCGGCTTCTGAGTACAGGCGGAAGCCGCCGTCCATGCGGCTGGGTGGCTTGAGCAGCCCCTTCTCCTCGTAGAAGCGAAGGGTTCTTTGGGTGACGCCGGTGCGCTCGGCGACTTCGCCGATCTGCAGGTACGGATCTGTGCGTTCAGGCATGGCAGTCTCCAATTTTGGCGAGTGGACTGCGGTAGTGTGTTGCTTGAATTGGAGTATAGGTAGGTCTAACGCCTACGTCAAGGTTATAGTGCGATTTACAAGTGTCGTTTACTCGTCGTCTCCGGTGTCGTCCTCGTCTTCTTCCTCGCGACCGTCGTCTCTACTTACTCGCATACCAACTGGCATCGATACTTCTCGATGTTCTTCGCGCTTCGGTTCCCGCGACGGCAGCGACTCGATGGTCTTGCGAAGCTTGGCCAGCTTGGCGATCGCTGACTCGCCTACGATCACCCCGACCACGCCGACGCTTCGCAGCGCCTGCAGCGCCGAGGCATCGATACCCGGGGTCGCATCAACGAACAGAGGCGTTCTCGCCAACGTAGCTAAACGGCGAAGGCTCAAGGCTTCGCTCAGGGAAAGCTTTCCGTCCGGGGGAGGCACGATCAGCGCGTCGATCGGCAGGTCGCCGATCAGGCGCAGCTCGGAGTCCTTCGCCTCGCGACCGATTGAGAGGACATAGCTGAGGTTCTCCTCCAGCATCGCCTCCGCCAGGCCCGATTCGAAATCGATCGCCACGAAGTCAGCGCCGGCCTCCGCCATTGAGACAACGGCCTCCCGATCCGCGTTTTCGATCGCTGCGCCGCAAAGCGCCTCTCCGGACTTTTTGGCCGCACTCTTGAACTTGGTGGCGCTGGGGCTCTCCACGAGGATCGCATCCGCGCCCTTTGCGACGGCGTCGCTGGTCTTGACGACGTCTCGCGCGGACAGTCTGACTATGCTCAAAATGGATCGGGGGGGCGCGCTCGCTGCGGCGGCGGTAAATCCGATCGGCTTCGGCGCTGCGAGTCTTGTCTTTCGTATGCGGTCAGATAGTTTGCTCATCACGGTCATTATCGGGGCCGGTCATTGTTCGCGGCAAGGTGGCGGCGGCAAGGTAGCTCGCGGTGCACGGGGCGTCGACGCCACCGACCGCTTGTAGTACGATTCCGCCCGCCCCGATCGTATCGGGTCAGTGACAGGAACAAAGGGTGAGGAGACCAGAAATGGCGCAGGATGGACGGTTAGACGGCAAGACCGCGCTCGTGACGGGCGCAGGTTCGGGGATCGGCAAGGCGATCGCGACGTTGTACGGGCGCGAGGGCGCCAGCGTGATGGCGTCCGACATCAACGAAGACACGGCGAGCGCAGTTGCAGCGCAGATCGAGGATTCGGGCGGCGAAGCGAAGTCGCTGCGTACGGACACGACGAGCGAGGAAGACGTCAAAGCCGCGATCGAGGCCACCGTCAGCGCCTGGGGAAAGGTCGATATCATCGTCAACAACGCCGGCATCGGCGGGCCTCAGTACACCTGGGAGCAGGTGATCGCCGTGAATGAGACGGGGGTCTATTATGGGTGTCTTCATGGCGTCAACCAGATGATCAAGCAGGGCAACGGGGGCGCGATCGTCAACATGTCCTCGATGATGGGGCTTATCGGCACGACGAACCCGATCGGTCCCGGGGGGGCCGGTCACGCCTATCACGCAGCCAAGCACGCGGTCATCGGCCTGACCAAGCAGTTCGGTCTCGACGGCGCGCCGCATAACGTGCGTGTCAACGCCATCTGTCCCGGCTGGATCGACACGCCGCTCGTCGATCTGATCAAGGCGGCGGAGCCGCTGCTGGAATGGACCGTCGGCGGCACGCCGATGGGCCGTCTGGGCCGCGCGGAAGAGATCGCCAGCGTCGCCCTTTTCCTCGCCAGCGACGACTCCTCATACGTGACCGGAACCCAGATAGTCGCGGACGGCGGCTGGACGGCTAAGTAACGCCACGGCTGGAGGGCTGAAGGCCTCCGCTACGAATGCCGTCAAGGCCGGACTAGAGAATCCGGCTGAGGAACTCCTTGGTGCGCTCGTGCTGGGGCGATTCGAGTAACTCCAGCGGCGGTGCCTCTTCGACGACCACGCCCTCATCCATAAACACGACGCGGTCAGCGACTTCTCGTGCGAAGCCGATCTCGTGTGTGACGACGATCATCGTCATGCCTTCGGCCGCGAGCTCCTTCATCACGTCGAGTACCTCGCCCACCAGTTCCGGGTCCAGCGCCGACGTTGGCTCGTCGAAGAGCATCAGCTTCGGCTGCATCGCCAGCGCCCGGGCGATCGCGACGCGCTGCTGCTGGCCGCCTGAGAGCCTGTTCGGATGCTCGTCCATCTTGCCGGCGAGCCCCACCTTCGTCAGCAGCTGACGAGCGAGCTCCTCCGCGTCGCTTTTCGCCATCTTTTTCACTCGTATCGGCGCCTCGATCACGTTTCCAATCGCCGTCAGGTGCGGGAACAGGTTGAAGCGTTGGAAGACCATGCCGATCTGAGCTCGCTTTTTGGCGATCGCCGAGTGTTTGTCTTCGACGAGCTTGCCTTTAGCTTCTCGATATCCAACCATCTCATCGTCGACGTAGATGCGGCCGCCGTCGAGCGTTTCGAGGTGGTTGATGCAGCGTAGGAGAGTTGTCTTACCGGAACCGCTGGCGCCCAGCAGCACGACGACCTCACCGCGTGCGATGTTCGTGGTCACGCCGCGGAGGACTTCGAGCTTACCGAAGCGCTTGTGGGCGTCCTCGATCCGCACCATCGCCTCAGTCATCCTCGGCTCCCGCCCATCACTTTGATCACTCGCGAGAACAACGTCTCCGGTTGGTCTCGTTCACCGGCTGCCAGTTTCCGTTCTAGTTCCGCCTGCGCGATGCTGAACACGGTTACGACCATCAGGTACCAGACCGCGGCAACGCTGTACAGCTCCATGAACCTGAAGTTCCGCGAAGCCTGTAACTTTGCGGCGTTCGTCAGTTCGACGATGCCGATCGCGAAGAGTACGGAGGTGTTCTTGAGGAGGGCGATGAACTCGTTTCCGGTCGGCGGTACCATCACCCGTACCGCCTGTGGCAGGATGATCCGTCGCATGGCCTGCAGGTTTGTCATACCGAGGCTTTTTGCAGCATCCATCTGGCCGGATTCTACGGACAGGATACCGGCGCGGCCGATCTCCGCCATGTATGCCGCCTCGTTCAATCCGAAGATGATCACTGCAGCGCGGAACCGGGTCCAGTTGTCGCGGAAGATGTCCTCGTCGATCAGCTGTTTGAGCCCGAAGAAGAACAACAGCAGCTGCAGAATCACCGGCGTTCCCCGCCAGAACCAGACGTATAGCCCGGCGGCCGATGATGCGACCGGGTTTTTTGACACTCTCATGATTGCCAGCACGACACCAAGCAGGACCCCAAAAATCATCGCCAGCGTGGTGATCTTCAACGTCTCCCAGAGTCCCTTGAAGATGATCGGATCGAACAGGAAGTCCCAGAATGTGTCGAAGTCGAAGCGGATAGCCAGCAGTTCGTTCATCGGCGCAATCATATCGGAAATTCAAGCAGCCCCCGCAATTGCGCGGGGGCTGCTTACGAAAGTCGTGACTCGGTTGTTAGTCGAGGGCGATGCTCGAGAGGTCCCAGTCCGAGAGGATACTGGCGTAGGTGCCGTCCGCGATAATCGCGTCGAGAGCCGCCGCAATCACGGTGTTCAGCTCGGTCGATGCCTTGCGTACGCCGATGCCATAGGGCTCTGGATCGATCTGAGTGTTGACGACCTCAAGAGTCCCTTCCGAGGCCTCAGCGTCTACAAATGCCACCGGGTAGTCCGAAAAGTTGGCGTCGCTGCCGCCGGTGCGAAGGTCTTCAACCGCCAGCGGGTTGTCGGGGAAGACGACGATGTTGATGTCGTTCTCACACGAATCGTTCTGCGTCTCCAGCATGGTGACCTGGATCGTGCTGATCTGCACCGCCACCGTCTTACCACATAGGTCGTCCAGACCGGCGATCCCGTCCGGATTGCCGGTCGGCACCACTATGCCGGTACCAACGGTTATATAAGGCACGAAGTCGATCACCTCCGATCGCTCGTCGGTGATCGTCATCGCTGACATCAGGACATCGAAGTCCTCGAGATCCAGTGCCGCGATGATACCGTCGAACGCTGTGTTGGTAAACTCGACGCTGACGCCCAACTCGGCGGCGATCGCGCCGGCCAGGTCGATGTCCAGACCGTCGGGGGTCTCGGTGCCTTCTTCGAAGAACTCAAACGGTGCGTAGGCGATCTCGGACCCGACGGTGAGGACGCCGTCGTCTAGCTCCGGAACGCCGGAGATATCGATGTCGCCGCCGCCGCCGTTGCCGCCATTGTCATCGTCGTCATCGCCGCAGGCGGAGAACACGAGCGCCGCGGTAAGCGCTACGAGAGCTAACAGTAGGAATGTTCGAAAGACTCGTGGCATGTGATGCCTCCTTTGTGGCTGTCTCCTTTTGCGAACTGTAAGGATTATAGGTCCGTGAACCGTTGAGTCAAGCGGGATCTTTGCGCGGCTTGACCCTCACATAGCAGCGCTTTACGCTCACCTTCGCGTAAAGGTGAGAACACTATGAGCAAGAACTACCCTGTCATCGTTGGCGTCGGCCAGCTAACCAACCACCCCGCAACCGTTGGCGACGCAATCGAGCCGTTGGAGATGATGGTGACCGTGGCGCGTGCCGCCGAGAGCGACGCGGGCGTCGCGGGGCTATTGCCGAAGGTCGATTCTATACAGGTCCCGAACGTCATGTCGTGGTCGTACTCGGACCTCCCCGGCGCTTTGGCCGAACGAATCGGCGCGAAACCGTCGCATTCGATCCACACGACGGTCGGTGGCGAGACGCCACAGCGCCTGGTCAACGAGACCGCTCAGGCGATCGTCGAGGGCCGAACTCGCATCGCACTGATCGCTGGCTCCGAGGCGCTGGCCTCTCGGCGGGTCTCCCGCAAGACGAGGGAGTCGCTGCCGTGGACGGAGCGGGGCACGCCGGGGGAGCTCGTCGGCGACTCACGCATGGCGTTCACGCAGATCGAGGCAGAGCACGGCGCGACGTTGCCCAATCGTATGTACCCGCTGTTCGAGAACGCGATCCGCGCCCACCTCGGTCACAGTATTGACGAACACCAGGCGCACCTGGGGCGGCTCGGCTCGCGGCTATCGGCGGTCGCCGCCGACAACCCCAACGCCTGGTTCCGGGACGCCCTCAGCGCCGACGACATCACGAACATCACGCCCGAAAACCGCTGGGTCTGCTTTCCGTATCCGAAGCTGATGAACGCGATGATCGAGATCGACCAGTCCGCCGCCGTGATCCTCATGGGTTCCGAGACCGCGCGCGAACTCGGCGTCCCGGAAGACCGCTGGGTCTACCTTCGCGGCTGTGGCGACGCGTTCGACACCTGGTTCGTCTCCGATCGGGTGAACTACTATGAGTCGCCGGCGATCCGCGCCGCCACACACCGCGCGCTGGGCATGGCCGGCGTCTCGGTCGATGAGATCGCAGCGTTCGATCTCTATTCTTGCTTCCCGTCCGCCGTCCAGATGGCGCTCGGGGCGCTGGGTCTGTCCGCGGACGACCCACGCCCGATCACGGTCACCGGCGGCCTGCCGTACGCGGGTGGACCGGGCAACAACTACGTCACGCACTCGATTAGCCGCATGGTGGAGCGGTTGCGTGAACGCCGCGATGAGTTCGGGATGGTGACGGGCCTCGGCTGGTTCTTCACGAAGCACGCCGCCGGTGTCTACAGCACCGAGCCGCCGACCGGCGACTGGCAACGGACGGACCCCGCCGTCGACCAGTCGCAAGTCGACGCTCTCGAGTCTCCGGGCGTCGTCGACGAGGCGGAGGGCGACGCCGTCGTCGAGACCTACGCGGTCGCCTTCGACCACGACGGCGAACCGATGCAGGGCATCGTCATCGCTCGCCTCTCTGGCGATTCGGATGCACGTTTGTTCGCGAACACGCCGGCGGACGCCGACCTGCTGTGGCAGATGACCCGCGAGGAGTTCGTCGGGCAGGCAGGGCGCGTGACGCGCGACGCTTCGACGCAGCGCAACGTGTTTACGCCGGCGTAGGGGCGAGGGGCGGTCATGCGATGTATCAATAGCTTGACTGGGATCAGTCGCCGTGAGTTGTCAACACTCCCACAGCACGCCCGTTGCTATCTGTCGCGCTACAATGTACAGTGCGTTGGGCCGGGTCGCGCCCCGCATATATCGCGTCCCGCCTGAGGAGGATTTCGAATGGTGGCAACGGATCCGAAGGCCGGCCGGAAGTTCATCTACCGCTTCGAAGAGGGCAACGCCCAGATGCGCGACCTTCTCGGCGGCAAGGGCGCCAACCTTTGCGAGATGGCGTCGCTCGCGCTTCCCGTCCCGCCCGGATTCGTGATCACCACCGAGACCTGCAAGGCGTACTACGAGAACGACCGCCAGGTTCCGGATGGGCTCTGGGATGGCGTTCGCGCCCACGTTCGTGAGGTGGAAGAGGCGATCGGCAAGCGCTTCGGCGATCCCGCGAACCCGCTGCTCCTCTCGGTACGGTCCGGCGCGAAGATGTCGATGCCCGGGATGATGGACACCGTGCTCAACCTTGGGCTTAACGACGCCACCACTGACGGCTTCGCGAAGCTGACGGACGATCGCCGCTTCGCTCTTGATTCCTATCGCCGCTTCATCCAGCTCTTCTCGAAGGTCGCGCTCGACGTCGAGAGTGAGCCCTTCGAAAACGTCCTTACGGAGATCAAGAAGCGGGAGGGCGTGGAATCGGACGCCGACCTCGATGTGCCTGCGCTGGAGGCTGTCGTCAAGCGCTTCAAGGAGATCGCCGACGAGCGCTCCGAGGTGCCGTTTCCGATGGACGCGTGGGAGCAGCTGAAGATGTCGGTGACCGCGGTCTTCCGCAGCTGGAACAGCGCTCGCGCGATCGCCTATCGCGATTACCACGGCATTCCGCACGACCTCTACACGGCGGCTAACGTCATGGCGATGGTCTTCGGCAACAGCGGTTGGGATTCCGGCACTGGCGTCTGCTTCACGCGCAGCCCGAGCACCGGCGAGGCCTCCCTCTACGGCGAGTACCTGTCGAACGCCCAAGGCGAGGACGTCGTATCCGGCGCGCGCACCCCGAAGCCGATCGCCGCGCTGCAGGACGATGACCCCGCGATCTACGACGAGCTAGCAGGAATCGCGCGCAAGCTGGAACAGCACTACAACGACGCACAGGACATCGAGTTCACGGTCGAGCACGGCAAGCTCTACATGCTTCAGACGCGATCGGCCAAGCGCAACGCAATCGCCGCCGTGCGCATGGCGGTGGAGATGGTGGGCGAAGGGCTGATCGACAGGGAGACGGCGCTCCAGCGTGTCCCAGCCAACGACCTAACTCAGCTTCTGCTGCCACGCTTTGACGAAGACGCCAAAGCGAAGGCGGAGGAGCACAAGCGGTTGGTCGGGCGCGGCCTCAACGCCTCACCCGGCGCTGCTACTGGCATCGTAGTGTTCAAATCCGAAGACGTCGCCAAGGCGATCGAGGACGGCAAGGCCGTCATCCTGGTACGGCCCGAGACCAGTCCCGACGACATGCCCGGCATCCTCAAGGCTGCGGCCGTGTTGACGAGCCGGGGCGGGATCACCAGTCACGCCGCCGTCGTCACGCGCGGTCTCGGCAAGCCGGCGGTCGTTGGTTGCAGCGACATCTTCGTCGATCCTGAGCACCACGAGATGTCTTCGGACGGCACGGTGGTCAAGGAAGGCGAGGAGATCAGTGTCGACGGGTTCACCGGCGAAGTGTTCGTCGGTCACATCGACACGGTTGACCCTGACGTGAGCGCCAACACTCACTTCACACAGCTACTGGATTGGGCGAACGAGACGAAGCGCCTTGGCATTCGCGCGAACGCCGATACGCCGCCCGACGCGCAGCAGTCGCTCGACTTCGGTGCGCAGGGGATCGGTCTCTGCCGCACGGAGCACATGTTCTTCCAGCCGGAGCGTCTGCCACACGTCCGCGAGATGCTGATGCACGCGCGAGACTACTATCGCATCGAAGAAGAGATCGAAGCGCTGCGGTCGCAGCTCGAGCAGGCAGGCCGTGAAGCGCGGGCCGAGATCGAGGCGAAGCTTCGGGAGGCCGAATCGACCCTCGAGAACAGCGAAGGTGCGAAGGTGTTCCGCGCGTCGCTGGACAAGCTGGCGGAGTACCAGCAGACGGACTTCCGTGACATCCTTCGGGTCATGGACGGCAAGCCGGTCGTCGTGCGGTTGCTGGACGCGCCGTTGCACGAGTTCCTGCCGCCGACGGAGGAGTTGATCGAGGAAGTGGCCACGCTCCGCGCCACGAACGGAGACGCGGACGAGCTGGCGGAGAAGGAAGACTTGCTACGCCAGGCGCAGGCTCTCAAGGAGCAGAACCCGATGATGGGACACCGCGGCTGTCGGCTTGGTCTCAGTTACCCCGGTGTCTACGAGATGCAGGTGCGCGCCATCGTACGTGCGGCGCTCGATCTCGTAAACGAGGGTCTCGACCCGCGGCCGGAGGTGATGATTCCACTGGTGATGGACACGTCCGAGCTTCGGGCGCTGAACCCGCGTCTCCAAGCCGTCGCCGCGGAGTACGCCAGCGCCGCGCCGGGACGTTCGATCCCGTTTGGAACGATGATCGAACTGCCGCGCGCCGCTCTAACCGCCGACCGCATCGCTCCCGAGGTGCGGTTCTTCTCCTTCGGCTCCAACGACCTGACTCAGATGACGTTCGGCTTCAGTCGCGACGACGCGGAAGAGAAGTTCCTCTCGGACTACGTCGAGCGCGGCATCCTGCCGACGAACCCGTTCGCGAACCTTGACGAGAGCGGCGTCGGTCAGCTCATCCGCATCGCCGTCGAAAAGGGTAGAGGCGCTAACGGCGAACTTGAACTCGGTCTCTGTGGCGAGCATGGGGGCGACCCGCAGAGCATCGACTTCTGTCACCGCGCCGGCCTGACCTACGTGTCCTGCTCGCCGATGCGCATCCCGATCGCGCGGTTGGCAGCGGCGCAGGCGGCGCTCGGTTCGAGCGAGCGCGACGTCTAGGCGGACCAGGCTCCGCCAAACCGAAACGCAACAGGAACGGCGGGTTAGCGGAACCTTTTTCCGCCCCGAAGAGTTATATGTTGTGAGAGCCCATGTTGCGCACCCTCGCCGTCGGAACCGCCCTCCTCATCGCCGCTGTTGCTTGCTCCGGCTCCGGGGACGACGACGCATCGCTTACAGCCACACCGTCTGATTCGCCCCCACCCCTCTCGACACAAGTGGTTCGCGAAGCTGGTGACTACTGGTTCTTCGGCGCCGTGCGAGAAGTGAACTCCGGCTGCGCTGCCGACGGGATCTGCAGCGTCACCGTTGAGGTGTTGAAGCCGTACCAACCCATGGATATTGCCGCCGGCGAGACGGTCGAGGTTATTGAAACCTTTGGCTTCTCAAATCGGTCCTGCTTAGGTGAGTGGAGTTCGAGCGCGCAGATCGGCGATGAGGTTGACGTGTTGGCCGGACGTGAGGACGCCGAACGGCTGCAGATCTGTGATTCGGAGCGCTACTTCGTCGAGCGCGTCAACGTCGATCACGAGTAGGAGACGCCCGCCGCCACGCCGACGCAGGACTGGCGCGGGCTGTAGCGTCGACGGCGGCGCGTTGACAACCTTAACGTGCCACGATATAACGCCGCACGATCGCCTACGTCCGGGCCATTCTTGCTCCACATCGCGTGATCGTAGTTGCGGTCTTGGCCGCGCTTTCAGTTGTGGTCGCCTGCGGCGGGCTTGATTCGAGCCTCACTGATCTTGAGATAGGCGATTGCATCAGAGATCCGGAAGCCTCCTTGGTAGCGGAGGAAGTTGGTTCCCTAGACCACGTGGATTGCGGCGACCCGGGCACGCTGCGAGTCACGCAAGTTTTCGACATCACCGGATATGACGATTACCCCGGTGACACCGTCATCGATTCGGTTGCGTCGTCTGGGTGTTCCTCCGACTCGGTCCTAATCCTCTTTCCAACCAGTGACTCTTGGAATCAAGCTGATGACCGGGAGGTAATCTGTTTCCAATGATCGATCCAATCGCATAGAGGGACGCCCGCCGATGAGCGCGATTGGGGCTTTCGGCGCCAACGCCTACTCGGTTTTAGCGTTCGCGGCGCCTGCCTCTGCGGGCTCCGGTTCGGCGTCTCCGCCTTGCGGGGTCGAGCCACCGTTGCCACTGGGCTGCGCGGGCTCGCTGTAGGTGATGCTCTGGTCCAGAAGTTCCGCAATGTCGAAGACTTGCAGGCCGCGCTCCTCCGCTTCGGGTACGGCCCCGACTGAGGATTCGAACATCTGCATGCAGAACGGACAGGCGACGGCGACAACGTCCGCGCCGGTGCCGACGGCCTCTTCCAGCCGGTGGTCGTTGATGCGCTGGCCCTGGCTCTCTTCCATCCACATGTGAGAGCCGCCGGCGCCGCAACAGAACGTGGATCGCTTGCAGCGCTGCATCTCTACCGTCTTCACGCCGGTGGCTGTGAGCACTCGCCGCGGTTCGTCGATGATGCTGTTGTGGCGTGAGGCGTAGCAGGGGTCGTGGTAAGTCACGGACTTTTGCTCGAGGCCGTTCACCTGCTCGGGGTGAAGCTTGCCTTCGGCCAGCAGTTGGTCGAGGAACACTGTGTGGTGTATCACCTCGAACTCGCCCTCGAACTGCGGGTACTCGTTGGCGATTGTGTTGTAGCAGTGCGGGCAGTTGGCGAGCACCTTCTGGACGTTCTTGGACTTCATGATCTCGATGTTCTGTTCCGCTTGCATCTGGTACAGGTACTCGTTTCCGAACCGGCGCGCAGGGTCGCCGGAGCAGCCTTCTTCGGCCGCCAGCACGCCGAAGCTTACGCCCGCTTCGATCAGCAGACGCACGAGCGATTGCGTGACCTTGACGTTCCGTTCCTGCAAAGCGCCCGTGCAGCCGACCCAGTAGAGGTACTCTTGTGAGCCGTCGAACACCGGAACCTCCGTGCCCTGGGCGGCCATCTCCTCGATCCAGCTGGTTCGCGTGAGTTGCGTTCCGCGCCAGGGGTGGCCGCGCTGCTCCAGCTGTTGCAGCGTCTGCTGCGCCTGCTCGGGCATCTTCGACTGTTCCATGACCAGGTTGCGTCGCATGTCCATGATCGTCGGCACGTGTTCGATGAAGACCGGACACTCCTCCATACAGGCGCCGCAGGTGACGCAGTCCCAAATCGGGTCGAAACCGACGCCGTCGAGCAATGGCGTCGGTTCGTCGGGCTTGACGGTGCTGGGTAGGAGCCCGGGCTCCTGTTCCTCCATGAGATGGCGGATGTCGACGATGATCGCCTTGGGCGAGAGCGTCTTGCCGGTGACGTTGGCAGGGCACACATCCGTGCAACGGCCGCACTCGGTGCAGGAGTACGAATCGAGCATCTGTTTCCAGTTGAACTGCTCAAGCTTGCCCACGCCGAAAGTTTCCAGCTTGTCGAAGTCGCCGAGCGGTTGCAGAACGCCGGTGGGCTCCAGCCGGCGTGTGAATATCTGAGGAACGACAGTGAGCACGTGCGAGTGCTTCGAGTAGGGGAGGAAGCAGAGGAAGCCGAGGAACGTCAGCAGGTGCTGATACCACCAGACGACGTGCAAGGCTTCAGCGACGGACTGGGACATTCCCATCGAGGCCCAGATCTCGGAGAGGCCATAGGCTACGAAGCTCCACTTCGCGTTCTCCGGCTGGAACAGGTAGATTTCGAAGCTGTTCGTGAATATGTCCGTCACCATCAGCCAGCCGATGAAACCTAGTGTCACCCAACCGTCCCAGTTCAGGGTCATGCGCTGCGGCTTCCAGAAAAGGCGTTGGACCACGGCCATCCCAACGCCCACCAGGACGAGGACGTTGAATACGTCCATCAGTGGCCGTATCAGGTAGTCCCAGGACTCGGCTAAGTTGGCCT